>ERZ1026956.2-NODE-2-length-172969-cov-17.918885_pt1 | contig 172969 bp, 147 predicted proteins | sample MGYA00519301_ERZ1026956 | MGnify/ENA primary metagenome ERZ1026956 (study PRJEB26926, sample SAMN06164521) | human gut metagenome | biome: ENVO:00009003; feature: ENVO:2100002; material: ENVO:00002003 | host: Homo sapiens | place: USA | collected 2012 ...
CGTGGGCTCGGAGATGTGTATAAGAGACAGACTTATATCGTATTATTGCGTTAAAAAATAGCTTTTCCTCAGAAAAATCTTACATAAAATATATTTTTATCAAGGATTTGCTCTATTTTTGCAAGTAGATTTAGTAATTAACATAATTATGGTGTATATGAAACTTAAAAGATTATTAAAAATCACAGTTTTTGCATGCTTACTATTTTCTGTTGTGAGTTGCCAAAATGATTCGCCAGAAGAAGTGATGTATAGCAAAACTTCAATGGAGCAACAGACAGAACAAAAGTTGCAATGTCTTTATGAAATGTATAAAGACAAGCCTATTCAGTCTCTTTTCAATACAACACGAGCAACTCGAGAAGTATTAAATGGAGAATGTGTTATCGGTGCGATACAATATTGTGGAAATCATTTTAACGAGAACATCTCAAAGAATGAAATTGTGAGATATTTCGGAGACAAGGTTCAAAGAGACGAAAATGGCAACATCACAGGAATAGCCTTAAATACGTCTGATTGGGATGCCGCATTAAACAATTGGTTTACGGCTACATATCCTTATAGCCAAGCTTACCTGATAAAAGAAATAGCCAATGGTAAAATAGCTTGCTGTAGATTGGGGAGTGATAGAAGTCATGCCGTTGTTTTATTGGGAGTTGATGCAGATGCGGGGAAATTCATATATTATGATCCTGTTCTTGGTGGCGAAAATAACAAGGCGGCTTTTACTGAAATATATGATCCTAGAATTATTACAAAAAAGTAAAATGTATAGCTTAGAAAGATGCAGTTGAAACTCTATATATTTTAAACCAAAGAGTCATGGATGTTATAAAAATATCCAGGACTCTTTGATTATTTATAAGAATACTTAAACTATTTCATCAATATAGGTATGTCATAACTTCCATAACCAATAATTTCAACATCTGTAAGAGGATGGATCGGGGTCAGTGAACCTTGTATTTTATACTGAAAATAAATGGTGTCTGTTTGTTGAAGTTTATTAATTCGGATATTCTTTACTTTATCAAAAGCCTCCAATGTTGCACTCTTGAATTTTTTATTGTTGCAATCCACAACTTTTCTTTTGACAACATTTCCCTTGTTATCTGTTTTATATTCAATAGCAACAATTGCCTCTTGGTTACTGGCTTGAAGCTTTATAGGATATTTACAGATATGGCTTAATTTTGATACAAGCAACTGCTTATCTTCACAACTGCGATACCCTTGAGCACTGGCTTGTAAAAATAATAATACCGCTATAATAATCAATATTTTTTTCATACCCCTTAATTCCGCAACACTATAAATTTTAACTTTTATAATACCCTGAGCAACAAAAAGTTGCTCAGGATTTTGCCATGTCAGAAATTTCACTTATCTTAGTGTTGCAAAATAAAAACAAACAAAATTCTGAATGACATGGCAAAAGTACAAATAAAATCTGAGAAACTCACTCCTTTTGGGGGAATTTTTTCGATTATGAAGCAATTTGATGCTCTTTTAGCTCAAACCATATCGTCTTTTATGACAACTTGTACTTTGCCATCAGCATTGGGCATATTATAAAGAAGAAATTGTATCTCGTTACTCATAATTTATTACTTTAGATGCAAAGTAAGTGATTTATTTTTATAACAATGTGCCTATAGTGTAATCTTTAACAAGATATAACAAAAAACGCTTGTGTTATAGCATGTAATAGTGTGAAAGAATGTAAAATGAGCCCTTGCTTTTGGCTGTTACTATAGATTAGCATTGAAATATGTTGTCAAAATGTTGGCAATTTCTAGAAACAAAAAATCCTAACCGCTTATTATCAAGCAGTTAGGATTTTCTTTGGTGCGCCTGATAGGACTCGAACCTACACGGCCTAAACCACTAGATCCTAAGTCTAGCGCGTCTACCAATTTCGCCACAAGCGCATTCTTGGGTGCAAAGATACAATAATAATTTGAATAAAAAGAATAAAAATGAAAAAAATGATGGTTTTACTTGCTTTTTACGAGAAATAATGGTAATTTTGCAAACAGATACTGTTCTATTTTTATTTTGCAAAAAAACGAAGGCAGGACAGTAAGGACAGATAAAAACTATGATAACAGGAATATGAAAAAAATATGGGTTATGATGCTGGCTACATTGATGGTTTCTTCCACGATGATGGCTGGAAATGTGAAGAAATCAACTACTCTTCCTATTGTGGGAGAGGTCGTAAAGGCTTCTCATCCGATGATTCAGTATGTTGGGCGTGTGAGCTTTGCTAAGAATCCTGATGTAGCCAGTTTCAATTATCCGGGAACTACGATTGAGGCTAGTTTTCAAGGGTCTTCTCTGAAAATGCTGTGCCGCCCGAAGACTGGATATTTCATGGCGCAGATTGATGGTTGCGAACCTTTCAAAGTGGGCTTTAATGCCGAACGCGATTCGGTTGTTACCCTGGCTGCGGCTTTACCAAAGGGGGTGCATCATGCTAAGGTGATGTATGTGATAGAAGGCTTATTCCGCAAACCGGAATTCAGGGGATTCGTTCTTGATAAGGGATGTCAGCTCGTTGAGGCTCCGGCTCTCCCGGAACGGAAGATTGAATTTATCGGAAATTCAATCACCTGCGGTTATGGCGTAGAAAGTATCAACATGTCTGATCCTTTTGAGGATGAAACGGAGAACCATTGGCTTACTTATGCCAATATCGTAAGTGACAGTCTGAAGGCTCAGCATACTTCTATCTCCCGCAGTGGTATCGGTGTATATCGTAATTATAATGGTCCGAAGACAGGTGATGCCGATAACATGCCTTGGCAATATGAATATACCTTATTTGACCAGCATGATGAAAAATGGGATTTTGCCAAGTATCAGCCTCAGTTAGTCTGTATCAATCTGGGTACGAACGATCTTTCTACCAAGAATTATGATATTCAACTCTACGAGAAAAATTATCGCATGTTTCTTAAAACGGTACGTAGTAAGTATCCTCATGCAAAGATTGTGATGTTGACAGGTCCGATGCTCGGCGAGAAGGAGAGTAGCAAGCAGCGAACTGTGCTTGATAGAATCTGTGCTGATGCCAATAAAACTGATAAGAATATTTACCGTTTCGATTTCTGTTTCCAGAAAGGAGATTTAGGTTATGGCGCCAGCTGGCATCCTAGTATGTTGCAGCATCGGAAGATGGCAGCAGAATTGCTTCCGTTCCTGAGAAAACTGATGAATTGGAATTAAATGAAATTGCATGTTTCCAAAACAAAATTATATGATAACAATGAACACAAAAAATCTATTATTATTGGCATCTCTTACATTGGCGATGCCTCTGACAGCACAGACTCCGCAAGAGGATTTCAAGCGGGATATTACGCTTTCGGGTAGTAACTATGTAGCTTATCGTGGTCCGCAGAAGCAGTTGACTGCGGCTCCTAAAGGTTATAAGCCTTTCTATCTGAGCCATTATGGCCGGCATGGTTCCCGCTATATGATTGGCAAGAAGGCTTATGATGTGCCTTATTTCTCTCTGCTCAAAGCGAAGCAGGAGGGCAAACTGACAGCTAAGGGCGAGGAAACGCTGGCTAAGGTGAAGATTATTCGTGAGGAGGCGAAGGGGCGCGATGGCGAACTGACTCCGCTCGGAGCTCTCCAGCATCAGGGTATCACCAGAAGAATGATGGAGCGATTCCCTGAGATTTTTGCCGGTAATACGAATATTGAGGCCCGAAGTACTTTGGTAATCCGATGTATCCTCTCTATGGAGAACGGTTTGCAGCAGATGCTGCGCATGAATCCGAAACTTCATATCTTCCATGATGCCAGCGAGCATGATATGTATTATATGAACCAAGACGACCGATACCTGGATAGCTTGAAGAACAGCGTGGGTATCAAGGTGGCACAGCAGGAATTTGCACAGAAGCACGTTAGCTATAGCCGTGTGATGCAGGAACTGTTCAACGACCCTGCCTGGGTGAAACAGAATATCAACCAGAGTGACCTGAACAGAAAACTTTATAAGATGGCAAGCTCAATCCAAGGCACGGAACTGAGGGGCAAGGTTTCGCTCTATGACCTCTTTACGGAGGAGGAACTGTATCAGAACTGGCTGAATGCCAACATCTCGTGGCAGATGGCTTACGGCAACTCGCCTTATACGGGCAATGTGCAGCCGTTCTCCCAGCGCAATCTCCTGAGAAACATCATCCAGAAGGCGGATAGCTGCATCGCTCTTCCGCATCCGGGAGCTACATTGAGATATGGACACGATACGATGGTTACTCCGCTTACCTGTTTGTTGGATTTGAATGGATATGGCGAAGAGATTAAGGATCCGGAGAAGATTGCTTCTCAATGGTGGGATTATAAGATTACCCCGATGGCTACGAATTTGCAGTTTGTTTTTTATAGAAACAAGGCGAATGATGTGCTGGTGAAGGTGCTTTTGAATGAAGATGAGGCTACTTTGCCTATCAAGAGCGATGTGGCACCTTATTACCACTGGAATGACTTCAGGGAGTATTGCCTGAAAAAGCTGGCGGGGTATAAAAGGTAAAAATGAAGGCTACTGACTGCTGGGGGACAGGCGATGGAATCGCCTGGAACGGGGGCAGAGGGGGACTGGCTTCTTTTTTGCTGAACGCGAAATGCTAAAGCGCGAAATGCAAATGGCTAGATAATAAAAAAAAAGGGCTTAAGCTTTTTGGGCTTAAGCTCCTTTTTTATGATGGGCGCTTTCCTTGCGCTTTTTATTGCTTCGATAACCAGTCTTTATCCTTCTGGTCTTCTTCGAAATCTTTTTCTGAGAAGAGGTTGGTCTGACCAGTCAGTTCGTCAATCACCTGTTGCTCGCTTTTGCCAGCATCTGGATCAAGGTTTTCACCTTCATTCTCTGAGTCAGAACCATCCGGTTCCTCATCATTATCCTCAGAAGGAGGTTCTGGGAATCGGGTTGGTTCCAGTTCCTCGATACTTTCAATCTTCCATGTCGTGAGGCGCTTACCCTTTGCCTTGAAACTCTTCTGCGCAATGAACTGCTCGGCATCGATTTCTTCGGCAGGACGGATGGCATCCACACCGCCATAAGTAACCTTGATGCGTGGATAAACCGTATCGGTAAGCAAGATGAGCTTGCAGTTAGGGTTTTCTCCCATGAAATTCTGATGGCGCTTGGTGGCATCCATCGTGAATCGCTTGATGTATGGATATCCCTGATTGTCGGCATCGTAGAGAATTGCTGTCCATATCTTATGTTCATCCCATTTCTCTAAGCGGATGATGTTGTCCTCGTAGTGGTTGTTGACATCGAAATTGGTGATGTAGAATTCACCGTTGTCGAGTACTACCAAGATAGAATCATCATCATTGAATTCGCCCAGGAAGCGGCCGTTCTCATCGTAGTTGATGCGGTTTACGTCTGGGTCGAACCAAACCTTTCTGCCTCCTAACGTACTGTGGCCGTGACTCTTCAGACCGATGCGGCGAATGGTGCGCTTGGTAAGGAGATTACCTTTGGCTGCACGTCCCTTGATCAGAATGTCTGAGAAATCCTTCTCCAGGAAGATGCTCTGGCGCTTCTTCGTCAGGTCTGGCTCCATCGTACACTTGATGATTTCAGCTTCTCCATTCGGGTTGGCGGTGAAATAGATAACGCGGCTGCCAGCTGTGCCCTGAGTGATGTCATACAACTTGTCGCGGGTCATGGCGGTTACATTGAATCGCTTGATGAAGTAATCGCCTTGTTTGCCGTCGCGGTAAACACAGTTGTAGATGGTGCGCTTGTCGTTCTTCTTGAATACCTGTACATGGAGGATATTCTTGCCAACGAATATTTTGTCGGCTACCTTGGTGACTTTAAACTTACCATCCTTATAAAAGATGATGATGTCATCGAGGTCGGAGCAGTTGCATACGAATTCATCCTTCTTCAACCCTGTACCAACGAATCCTTCCTGACGGTTGATGTAGAGCTTCTGGTTAGCCTCTACCACCTTAGTCACCTCAATGGTATCGAAGTTTCTGATTTCTGTTTTGCGAGGATGGTTCTTTCCATACTTGCCCTTGAGATATTCAAACCAGTTGATGGTAACATCGGTCATGTGAGCCAGGTCGTTCTCAATCTCAGCAAGTTCAGCCTTAATTTTCATCAGCAGTTCGTCTGCCTTATCCTTATTATATTTAAGGATTCGCTGCATCTTGATTTCCAGAAGTTTGAGGATGTCCTCGCGGGTAATTTCCCGATGGAAGGCATATTCTACCATACCCTTACCGTCTACTTCGGCAGTAAAGAGTTTGTCTTTGAATGGTTCGAGTTTTGAGTCGATGAAGGCAACAACCTCCTCCTGACTCTTACTCTGCTCAAACTTTCGCTCCTTGTAGATGCGTTCTTCGATGAAAATCCGTTCGAGAGAAGAGAAGAAGAGCTGTTCCTCCAATTCACCCTTTCTGATCATCAGTTCCTTGCGCAGCAATCCCATAGTGCGGTCTACGCTGTGGCGCAACACATCGCTGATAGTGAGGAAAACAGGCTTGTTGTCTTCGATGACACAGCAGTTGGGCGAGATGTTGATTTCGCAATCGCTGAAAGCGTAGAGTGCATCCATCGTTTTATCTGATGAGGTTCCTGGTGCCAGATGCACAAGAATCTCAACATTTGCCGAAGTAACATCATCTACCTTGCGTGCCTTAATCTTACCCTTTTCTACCGCTTTGGTGATAGAATCGATGAGGCTGCCTGTAGTCTTGCTGAATGGTATCTCGCTGATAACGAGTGTCTTGTTGTCGAGCTTGTCTATCTTGGCTCTTACTTTCAATGCACCACCTCGCTGTCCATCATTGTATTTACTTACATCGATGGCACCGCCTGTAGGGAAGTCGGGATAGAGTTGGAAAGGCTCGCCCTTGAGATAGTGGACGGCAGCATCGCAAATCTCATTGAAATTATGTGGCAAAACCTTACTGCTCAATCCCACGGCAATACCCTCGGCACCTTGTGCCAGGAGCAGCGGGAATTTGGCAGGGAGCGTGATAGGCTCCTTGTTTCTGCCATCATAAGAGAGTTGCCAGTCGGTGGTTTTAGGATTGAAAACCACATCGAGAGCAAACTTAGAGAGGCGTGCCTCGATATATCGGGGAGCAGCGGCACGGTCGCCCGTAAGAATGTTTCCCCAGTTACCCTGCGTATCGATGAGCAGGTCTTTCTGTCCCATCTGTACCAAAGCATCTCCGATAGACGCATCACCGTGAGGGTGAAACTGCATGGTATGTCCCACGATATTGGCAACCTTGTTGTATCTTCCGTCGTCCATGCGCTTCATAGAGTGGAGGATGCGTCGCTGTACCGGTTTCAAACCATCCTCAATATGAGGAACGGCACGTTCGAGGATAACATACGATGCATAGTCGAGGAACCAGTTCTGATACATTCCGCTGAGGTGATGTACAGCAGAAGCATCGAATCGGTTCACCGGCTTATAATCGGAATGTTTCTCGGTCGAAATCTCCTCGTTGTCATCTTCCGCAGCATTCTGTTCAGATTCTGCAGAAGAATTTTCCAAATTTGGCGATTTTTCCTCTTCAAGACCGTTTTTATCTTTAATTTCGTCGCTCATATATAGCTTTTAATACTTATTTTATTAATTTATGGCAAAAATACAACAATTTTTCGAGAAAAAAGAGTATCTTTGCCGAAAATTTGAAAAAAATAAGATTTAATCATGGCACAGGAAGATGTTTTTAAGAAAATTGTAAGCCATTGCAAGGAATATGGCTTCGTGTTCCCAAGTAGTGAAATTTATGATGGCTTGGCTGCCGTTTATGACTATGGTCAGAATGGTGTTGAGCTCAAAAACAATATCAAACAGTACTGGTGGCAGAGTATGGTATTGTTGCACGAGAACATTGTTGGTCTCGATGCAGCTATCTTCATGCACCCTACAGTATGGAAGGCATCTGGACACGTAGATGCTTTCAATGACCCATTGATTGATAACCGCGATTCAAAGAAGCGTTATCGTGCCGATGTGCTCATCGAGGATCACATGGCTAAGTATGAGGAGAAGATTGCCAAGGAGATTGCCAAGGCTAAGAAGCGTTTCGGCGATAGCTTTGATGAGGCTCAGTTCCGTGCAACTAATCCACGCGTTCTGGAGAACCAGAAGAAGTTTGATGATCTCCATGCCCGCTATACTGAGGCTATGCAGGGTCCTAACCTGGAGATGCTGAAGCAGATTATCGAGGATGAGGGTATCGTCTGCCCTATCAGCGGTACCAAGAACTGGACTGATGTCCGTCAGTTCAACCTGATGTTCTCTACCCAGATGGGTGCTGCCAGCGATGCTACAAGCAAGGTATATCTCCGTCCTGAGACAGCTCAGGGTATCTTCGTAGATTATCTGAGCGTTCAGAAGACCGGCCGTATGAAGTTGCCATTCGGTATCTGTCAGATTGGTAAGGCTTTCCGTAACGAGGTTGTAGCCCGTCAGTTCGTATTCCGTATGCGTGAGTTCGAGCAGATGGAGATGCAGTTCTTCTGCCAGCCTGGTACTGAGATGAAGTGGTTTGAATATTGGAAGAAGGTTCGTCTGGCTTGGCACGAGGCTCTCGGTATGGGTAATGAGAACTACCGTTATCACGATCACGAGAAACTGGCTCACTATGCCAATGCTGCTACCGACATCGAGTTTAAGATGCCATTCGGCTTCAAGGAGGTAGAGGGTATCCACAGCCGTACCAATTTTGACCTTTCTCAGCACGAGAAGTACAGCGGCCGTTCTATCAAGTACTTCGATCCAGAGAAGAACGAGAGCTATGTACCTTACGATGTAGAGACATCTATAGGTGTAGACCGTATGTTCCTCAGCGTAATGTGCCACTCTTACTGCGAGGAGAAGCTGGAGAATGGCGAGACACGTGTTGTTTTGCGTTTGCCAGAGGCTTTGGCACCTGTTAAGTGTGCTGTGTTCCCATTGGATAAGAAGTATGGTTTGCCAGAGTTGGCACACGAAATCGTTGACGAACTGAAGTTCCACTTCAATACTCACTATGGCGATCCTAAGGATTCTATCGGTAAGCGTTATCGCCGTCAGGATGCTATCGGTACTCCATTCTGTATCACCGTAGACCACGAGACTCCAAACGATCATAAGGTAACTCTGCGTTATCGTGATACCATGGAGCAGGAGCGCGTAGCTATCTCTGATCTTCGCAGCATCATCGAGGAGCGCGTAAGCATCACTAGCGTATTGAAGAAGCTTGGCAAGGAAATCAAGAACTTCTAATTAATCAAATATATCTAGATGAATCTTAAGAGTTTGAAATATTTCTTCTTCCTCATGATGGCAGTGATCACACTGTCATCATGTAGCGAAGATGATGATAATGTCTCGGAATATGCCAATTGGCAGGAGCGTAACGAGCAGGCTTTTGCCGATACATTGGCTTATGCCAGAAAGATGGGTGAAGCTAACGGCTGGTACGTTTATAAGAACTGGACGTTCGAAAACCAGACTCCGACGAACAAAGATCAGAATGGTAATTTAGTGACCCTTCCTTATAAGGATTGCGATAATATCATCGTTCATGTTCTGAAGAAGGGAGAGGGTACAACTTCTCCTATCCTTACCGATTCGGTACAGGTGAGCTATCGTGGCCGTTTCATTCCTACTGATAATTATAAGGAAGGTTACGTCTTCGACCAGAGTTTTACGGGTACTTTTGATGCTGCTACAGCTAATCCTATCCGTAGTGTGGCCGGTGGATTTATCGATGGCTTTACCACCGCATTGCTCAAGATGCATCCGGGCGACCATTGGCAGGTGTTCATTCCATACCAGCTGGCTTATGGCGAGAGCGGTAATTCTTCAATCCAAGGCTATTCAATGCTCCGTTTTGAGATGGTGCTCAAGAGTTATAAGAGAGCTTCTGGCAAGAAGTGGATTACTAAATAATAAAAATAAAGATTTAGAGAAAAGTATGTGCATATGTTTGAAATGATATATGCACATATTTTTTTGTATGAGCGATATACGAGAAATTAATTTATGCTTTATAGCAAGAAGACAGATTATTTGATGGAGTCGATTCGCCTGGGTAGGGAGATGGATCGGCGCGAGAAACTCAATCTTATTGTAGGGTTGAGTATACCTTCTATGCTGGCTCAGATTTCTACGGTGATGATGTTCTTCATTGATGCTTCTATGGTGGGGCATCTGGGAGCAGAGGCTTCTGCCAGTATCGGATTGATAGAGTCAACTACCTGGCTTATAGGTAGCTTGCTCAGTGCTGCTGCTACTGGCTTTTCTGTACAGGTAGCTCATTTTATCGGAGCTAATGATTTTGCAAATGCCCGTCAGGTGTTTCGTCATGCGCTGATTTGCGGTGTGGCGTTCAGCATTTTTGTTTCTCTTCTCTGTGTCGGCATTCATGCTTATCTGCCTTATTGGCTGGGTGGAGGTGCCGATATTGCCACCAATTCCTCTCGCTATTTTCTGATATATGGTCTAGTACTTCCATTCGTTTTCCTTTATCATATATCCGAAATGATGCTGAAATCTGCGGGCAATATGCATATGCCTAGTGTGATGGCAGTATTGATCTGCATCTGCGATGTGATATTCAATTACCTGTTTATCTATATCCTGAAGTTGGGTGTTGTGGGGGCTGCCTTAGGAACGGCGATGGCTTATGTCTGCATCTCTCTGCCTAATCTTTATCTTGCAGGTTTCAAGAATCAGATACTGAATCTCCGTCAGGACCATGTCCGTTTCCGTTGGGTCAGGTCGTATGTTCATAATGCCTGTAAAATCAGCATTCCGATAGCCATACAGAACATATTGATGAGCGGGGCGCAGATAGTGAGTACCATGATTGTGGCACCTCTTGGCAATATAGCCATTGCTTCCCATTCTTTTGCTATTACGGCAGAGAGTCTTTGCTATATGCCGGGCTATGGTATTGGTGATGCGGCTACTACTCTGGTGGGACAGACGCATGGAGCAGGGCGAGTAGGTTTGTGCAAGAATTTTGCTTATATGACAGTAGGACTTGGAATGGCTGTGATGGCTGTGATGGGAGTGGTGATGTATGTCTTTGCTCCTGAGATGATTGGCGTTCTTTCTCCGGTAGAAAGTATCCGTGAGATGGGTACCATCTGTTTGCGCATCGAGGCTTTTGCTGAACCATTCTTTGCAGCTAGCATCGTGACCTATTGTGTTTGTGTAGGAGCGGGCGATACCAGAAAACCGGCGATGATCAATCTCGGTACCATGTGGCTGGTGCGCCTCACTCTGGCTTATGCTCTTTCCAAGAGCTATGGCTTGGAGGGAGTATGGATAGCGATGGCTATCGAACTCACATTCAGGGGAATCCTCTTCCTTATCCGCCTCTTCAGAGGTTCATGGATGAAGAGTTTTCATGTAGGTTAGGATTGGTTTTCTGCCTCCAATGTTAGTTTTAGGTTAAGATTTGCATACATCGCGAAGATATTCTCTAAAATGTTTGCAAATCTTTTTTATTTTTCTTAATTTTGCATCGCAGACAGTAACCATGTTGCTGGTTTTGTCGTTATATATAGGTGAACTTGTTAAGTAGCATGATATATATAATAAGGTATAAAGAAAGAATGATATAGAAAACAATAAATACATAAATAATTAAAATCAGATGAAACTAAGAAAGATTTTTGCAGCAGTTGTGCTGTTCCTTTCTGCAGGTACAGCGATGGCACAGCAGATGCCAGCTATTCCGGTAGACAAGAATGTGAAGATAGGTCGTCTTGATAATGGATTGACTTACTACATTCGTCACAACAGTTATCCTGAGAATGTGGCCAGTTTCTACATCGCTCAGAAAGTGGGTTCTATCAATGAGAATGATAACCAGCGCGGTTTGGCTCACCTCTTGGAGCACCTTGCCTTCAATGGTACCGACCATTTCAAGGGCAACTCTCTGCAGGACTATCTGCAGAGCATCGGTGTACAGTATGGCCGTAATCTCAACGCCTATACAGCAGTAGAGAAGACTGTTTATTACTTCACAGATGTTCCTACTACCCGTACTACAGCCGTAGACTCCTGTATGCTTATCCTCAAGGACTGGAGTAATGGTATCAGTCTTACTGAAGATGCTATCGAGAGCGAGCGTGATGTGGTGCACAATGAGTACCGTATGCGCATTGTAGGTCAGCAGCGCATGATAGAGCGTTCACTTCCTAAGCTCTATCAGGGCGAAAAGTATGGCTACCGTTTCCCTATCGGTTTGATGAGCGTTATCGATGGCTGTAAGCCAGAAACTCTCCGTGCTTACTACCGCAAATGGTATCGCCCAGACAATCAGGCTATTATCATCGTGGGTGATGTAGATGTAAATCATATCGAAGCTAAGATTAAGGAACTCTTCTCAGGTATCAAGGTACCTAAGAATGCCGCTAAGATAGAGAAGGTAGAAGTATCTGATAATGATTCAGCCATCTATGTTATCGACAAGGATAAGGAGCAGCAGGTTGATCTCTTCCAGATTTATATGAAACACAATGCTGTGCCGGATTCTCTGAAGGGCAACATGAGCTATCTCCTGAAGGGATACATGGATAACGTGATTTCTTCTATGATTGCTGCCCGTTATGCAGAGAAGGCATTGGAGCCAGACTGTCCATATCTCCAGGCAAATGCCGGTGATGGTTCATACCTGATTTCAAGCACAAAGGATGCTTTCACCCTTACCGGTGTAGCTAAGCCAGGAAAGATTAAGGAGGCTTATGCTGCTGTTCTCCGCGAGGCACAGCGTATGCATGAGTTCGGTTTCACAGCTACAGAGTATCAGCGTGCCAAGGATGAATTCATGAGCCAGGTTGACAAGGCTCTTGCCAACAAGGATAAGATGAAGAACGAGCAGTTTACCACCCAGTATGTGGATAACTTCATTTCTAACGAGCCTATTCCGTCAGTAGAAGAGGAGAGCCAGATCTGGAAGATGGTAGTTCCAAACTTGCCTCTTGAGGTTATCAACAGCTATGCCAAGCAGTTGGTTTGCCAGAGCGATACTAACCTTGTATCATTGGTTATGATGCGCGAGCAGGCTGGTGCCGTTTATCCTACCGAGCAGGAACTTTCTGCCATCGTAAAGCAGGTACGTGCTGAGAAGCTCGAGGCTTATGTGGATAATGTTAAGCAGGAACCTCTCATCGCTCAGGCTCCTAAGGCTGGTAAAATTAAGAAGACTGTTGAGAACAAGAAGTTGGGCTTCAAGGAGTTGACTCTTTCTAATGGCGCTAAGGTGGTATTGAAGAAGACCGATTTCAAGGACAATGAGATTGCTTTCGCAGCTTCAGCCAATGTGGGCTATTCTACTTTCGGCAAGGAAGACTTCCTGAATGCTGCATTTGCAGCAGATGTGCTCGATGCTAGTGGTCTTGGCGATTTCTCAAGCAATGATCTTGATAAGGCTTTGGCAGGTAAGCAGGTTGGCGTTTCGTTCAGCTTGAGTCCTTTCAATCATGGTTTGAAGGGTAATTCTACTCCTAAGGACATCGAAACCCTGATGCAGCTCATCTATCTCAAGATGACCGCAGTAAGCAAGGACCAGAAGAGCTTCGACAATATGAAGAGCATGATGGCTACTGTTCTTGCCAACAAGAGCAACAACCCAAGCCTCGTATATCAGGATTCTGTTCAGAGCACCCTCTATTTGGGTAGCAAACTTGCCCGTGTGCCAGAGGCAAGCGATATAAAGGATATCAACTACGACCGTATCCTGGAGATTGGTAAGCAGTTCTACGGCAATGCCAAGGACTTCACCTTCTATTTCGTAGGTAACTATGATGAGAAGACTCTCCTCCCACTCATCGAGCAGTATATCGCCAGTCTGCCAAACAATGGCTTCAAGCTGAAGAACAAGCAGATTCCTTATGCTAATGGTACGGTAAGCAATGTCTTTACCAAGGCAATGGAGAACCCACAGAACCAGGCAACAGAGATCTGGTATACCAAGGCGCCATTCACCTTGAAGAATTCTGTTCTTGCTGATGTTTCTGCCCGTTTGCTGGAGATGAAGTATTTGCGTACTATCCGTGAGGAACTCAGCGCTGCTTATCATGCAGGAGCAAACTATGGTTTGCTTCGCGATTATGATAACAAGGCTGCCATCTCTATTTCAGCCGTGGCTCAGTTGAACCCAGAGAAGTCAGATATCGCTATTCCTTACTTCTTCAAGGGTATGGAAGAGACCGTAGCCCAGCCAAATGCAGAAGACCTTCTGAAGGTGAAGGAGATTCTCCTGAAGCAGGCTGCTGTTAGCGAAAAAAACAATGTTTATTGGCTTGGTGCGTTGAGCACATACGAGCGTATGGGTGTTGATACTCATAGCGATTACAAGGAGATGGTGAAGAATCTGAAGGCATCTGAGATTTCAGACTTCCTGAAGAATGTCATCTTGAAGAGTGGTAATCACTTCGAGATCATCATGAAGGCAGTGAAGAACGAGAAGTAAAATCTCGGACTTGATATAATAAACTTGAATAATAAACGAAAAAATCCCGTTGTACAAGCCAGATGGCTGACAACGGGATTTTTACGTTTTTTTCTTTTCCCAAAATTTTTGAAACTCATCATTTAAGAGTCGTTTCGAAAATCTCTCTTAAAAAAGAAAGGATGCGTCTTTATATTGTATAAGAGCATCATCTTCCCTCCTTTACGTCATGTTTCCGAAGAGTATTAACCTCTTCTCTTTGCCTTAGAGGCAAGAGCCTCGCGGCGATCCTGAAGAATCTGTTGGCATCTATCGATTGCCTGATTCTGATTTTCTGAATTTACCTTGATTAAATCATTCATAACCTATTGATATTTGTTAACCGCTTGCAAAGATAGGGGTTTTCTACCTATTTCTAGGTACAAAATGCATGAAAATACGTGTTTTATTCGTTATTTTTTGATTTATGTCAAAAAAATGTGCAATCGTTTGAACAGTTCCCCCCCCCTAGAATGATAATTGGTATTTCCTGAACGATTTTTTTCATTATCTTTTAAACGAATTGTCATCGCAATCGTCTATAATAACGTAAAAAGAGTAGAAATGATGAGTTTTTAGGGAGATTCATACGCGAAATAGGGATTTTTCTTATCATATTCCCGATTTTTTTTGCGAACTTTGCACCCGAAAGAACAATAGGAAGTATTGGGTATATATAAATAAGAGTGATAAAATAAATATATAGAAAGCAATGAAAAAGGTATTTCTTTTGGCTGCCCTCGTGCTCGCATGCACAGCTGGCAGCAACGCAAGCGCTATGAACGAGGCAGCGCTCAATGCCTCAATGTCTGAGATGATGCCGGTTAAGAAAACGGCTAAGAAGACAACAAAGAAGACTTCTAAGAAGACTACGACCAAGAAGACTTCTACAAAGAAAACAACTTCTGCAGCATCTAGCACTACAGCAGCAACTACAACTTCTGCAACAACAACTGCTGCAACAACCAGCAATGCAGGCTCAGCCGTTGCAGGTATCTTGGGTGCTGTACTGGGCGGAAACTCTAACAGCAGCAGTTCTGCAGGTAGCAGTATTATCAATGGCATTCTGAATAATGTAATCGGTTCAGGTACCTTCAGTAAGCAGGATCTCTGTGCCCATACCTGGAAGTACAGCAAGCCGGGATGCGCCTTTACCTCTGAGAATCTCCTGGCACAGGCTGGCGGTGAGATTGCTGCCAACAAGGTAGAGGAGAAGTTGAGTGAGTATTACAGCAAGTTTGGCTTCAGTAGTTCAAACACCTATTTCACCTTCAAAACTGATGGAACTTTCGCTGCCAAGATAGATGGCAAGTCATGGCAGGGCAATTATACTTTTGATGAGAAGACTCACGCCATTCAGATGAAGGGATTAATCTTGAGTATGTCGGGTTATGCTACGAAGACTGCCAATGGCATCAGCCTGCTCTTCGACCAGAAGAAGTTGCTCAACCTCATCAAGACCATCGGTTCCCTCAAGGGTAATTCTACGCTCAGCGCTCTCGGTACTATCGCCAATAATTACGATGGTATGCGTGTAGGTTTCGAGATGACTAAGTAATCCTGAAGGATAGAATCCATTACTGAGCCTTCTGTTGGAGTGGGCTCAGTAGATGATAATCGCCCTGTAAGAAGTAAAGCATCTTTCAAGCTATGCTTTGCTCTTTACAGGGCGATTTTTCTTGTTTATTTCACGCTCAGTTTCATTGTCTTTACATCCTTGCTGTTGGTTCCTATCATAATCTGGAAGTCGCCAGGTTCTATCACGTGCTTCAAATCTGCGTTGTAGAACTTGAGCATATCTGGGGTGATATCAAAACTTACCTCCTTGCTTTCACCTACTGCCAGATGGATGCGCTGGAAACCTTTCAGTTCCTTTACAGGACGGGAGATGCTGGCTACCATGTCACGGATGTAGAGCTGCACAATCTCGTCGGCATCGCGGGAGCCATTGTTCTTAACGGTGACGCTAGCTGTAATCTTCTTGCTATCCTGCCATTCGGTAGCCTCCTCATTGCTGATGCCGGCCTCCTGGCTGCTCAGGCGGAAGTTGCTGTATGAAAAGTAGGTATAGCTCAAGCCGTAACCGAAAGGATAGAGCGGACCATTGCTTACATCTAGACAGTTGCTGGCAAACTTGGCAAACTTCTCATTATCGTCTGCTACAGGGCGGCCGGTGTTCTGATGGTTGTAGTAGAGAGGCTCCTGACCGGTAGTCTTAGGCATCGAAGTGGTGAGCTTACCCGATGGCGATTTGTCGCCAAAGATGACATCGCAGAGTGCATCGCCCATCTCTGAACCTCCAAACCATACATTCATGATGGCTGGTACATGGGCTTTCTCCCAAGTAAGAACCGTAGGACGGCCTGCAAAGTTGAGGAGCACTACAGGCTTGCCCGTCTTCAGGAGTTCGGCAAGCAGTTCGCGCTGTACGTCCGGCATCTCCAAGTTGGTACGGCTACCGCATTCGCCGCTCATCTCGGCACTTTCGCCCATAGCACATACTATCACGTCGGCCTCTTTCGCAATCTTCAGCGCTTCAGCCTTCATCTCAGCCTCGTTGCCCCAGTTGATTGGCTTGCCGCATTCGCCGTTTTGCTGCAGTTCCTGATTGCGCCAGATATTGCTTCCCTGGGCATATAATAAGGTGGCTTTTCCGGCAAGTGCATGCTCCATTGCCTCCTTGATGGTGGTATATTTAGATGGTACCTGTGCCACGCTCCATGTACCGGCTATGTTGTTTCGGGTGTCGGCAAGCGGACCTATCAGGGCTATCTTTCCTTCCTTCTTCAGTGGCAGGATATTGCCTTCGTTCTTCAGAAGCACGAAGGTCTCTGCTGCTACATCGCGGGCTGCCTGACGGTTCTCAGCGGTATAAATCTCGCTCTTGTTGCGCTTGGTGTTGCAGTAGCGGTAAGGGTCGCTGAACAAGCCCAGTTTATATTTCGCTTCCAGAATGCGGCGACAGGCGATGTTCACATCCTCCTCGCTCACCTTTCCTTCTGCTATGCTCTTTGCCAGATGCTTTACGAAGGCGTTGGAACACATATCCATATCGGTACCCGCCTTCAGTGCCTGTTCTGAAGCCTCCTGGATGTCTTTTGCAGTTCCGTGCTGCAGAATCTCGGCGATAGAAGCGTAATCGGTAACCACGAAACCGTTGAATCCCCACTGCTTTCTCAATACATCGGTCATCATCCATTTGTTGGCTGTAGCAGGTATGTAGTCGATGAGATTGAATGAAGACATCACGCTGCCTACGCCAGCCTTCACCACTGCCTCGTAAGGTGGCAGATACTGGTTCATCATGCGCACGCGGCTCATATCTACCGTGTTATATTCCTTACCGCTCTCAACGCCTCCGTACAGGGCAAAATGCTTCAGACAGGCCATGATGCGGTTGGCTCTCAGAATCTCTTCTGTGCGCATATCTACGCCCTGGTAGCCCTGGGTCATCGCTGCTCCCATCACGCCGCTCAGATAAGGATCCTCGCCATTTCCTTCGCTTATTCGTCCCCAGCGGGCATCGAGCGCAATGTCTACCATAGGAGAGAAAGTCCAGTTGATGCCGTCGGCACTTGCTTCCTTGGCCGATACTTCGCCTACCTTCTTCATCGCCTCGGTATCCCATGAGCAGGAGAGGGCGAGAGGGATAGGGAACATCGTTTCGTAACCATGAATCACGTCCATACCTACGAGCAGCGGGATGCCCAGACGGCTGTTCTTGATGGCGATTTCCTGCAGAGCTTTGATCTTGTTGAGCCCTTTGATATTGAAAACTCCGCCCATGTTGCCCTGGGCGATATCGCTGCCTACCTGAGTATCAAGTGCGCCGCCGGTGGTGATGTCGCCAGCTACCATCAGGTTCAGCTGACCAATCTTCTCCTGTAGCGTCATCTTCGCCATCAGTTGGTCGATATACTCCTTCATGGGTAGAATCTTGCCTTTCTTGGTTGTGGCAGTTACTTTTTTCTTAGGGGCTGCGGTATGGGCGAAAGCAGGTGCTGCCATAGAACCAGCCAAAAGAAATGTGAGTGATAAAAGTGCTGTTCTCATTGTTTATTATGTTAATTGTTATTTTTATGTTTATCTTTTGCAAAGATAATAAAAAAGATGATACGATGCGCGATAGAAATGTTAAAATGTGGATGAACTTTTCTTTTTTAGATAGAAATGTATCTGATAATGAGATGGATAAGAAAAATGAAGAATATATAAAAAGTGGATACGGCATAGGTGAAAAATGCGAAGAAATCTACATTTCTTCTATATTTGATTTGTCGTTTCCGATTTTTTTATTACTTTTGCACGTGAAACCTCATGAAAATAAATCAATCTTAAACGGAATCAAGTTGATGTATCGCGTAAATGAATTATGGGGAAAGGCATTCTTCTTCCTGCTCTTTGTCTTGATGCCTCTTTCTCTTGCAGCAAAAACAACAGATAATATAGAGCAGCTTTTTCAGAGTCTGGACAACGCCATTGCCCATTCGGCTGATTATGTGAAGGTACGTGAAGCCCGAATTCGCGATTGGGAGCAGAAACTGAAGACCGCCAGGCGGCTAAGCAGTAAGTATGATGCCTGTTTTGCGCTCTTTGAGGAATACCGCTCCTACAAGAATGACATGGCGCTGAAATACATCAACCAGTGTATGGAACTTGCCTTCAGAATGGGCGATAAAAAGAAGGTGGAAAATGCCAAGGCGCTGCTTGCTTTCCAGGAGTCGACCACGGGCGATTATGCCGAATCGTACGACCTGCTGAAGTCTGTCAATATCGCTGATCTTGATGCTGAGGGCAAACGCAACTACCTCTGGGCTTGCCAGCACCTGTATGGCGAGATGGCATATTATTCCAACGTTCCTTCCTTGAAGAAATATTATGCCGGCAAGCGTAATGCCTATCAGGCTGCAATAGACAGCACATTCAGCCATGATGATGACCTTTATCTGCAGATGCAGGAGGTGAGGGCACGCGATGCAGGCAATATGAAGGAGGCTTTGCGATTGAGCGATAAGCGGCTGGCGATGACGAAACCGGGCACCCATCAGTATGCCATTGTACAGTTTTATCGCGGCTTGACCTACAATCAGTTTGGCGATGAAGAGCAGTTTTTCAGCTGCCTCTTGCGTTCTGCTATCTGCGATGTCCAGTTGGCTGTGATGGACCAGGGGTCGCTCTGGGAACTCGCCAATCTGCTCAATGCCGAACCGGGCGAGCAGAAGCGCTCTCACGAGTATATCAAGTTTGCCTGGAAGTCGGCTACCGTTTTCAATACGCCTATCCGCAGCCGCCAGATCATGCCTGTGCTCACGCAGATTGAGGAGGGATATCAGAAAGAACTTTCTTCGAGCAACCAGCATCTGCGGCTCATGGTAGCGTTTTCTGTCCTGCTTCTCTTTGTGGTTATGCTCTTGCTCTACTATGTCAACAAGCAGCGCAAGCGCATTGCTGCGGCCCATCATAAGCTGAAGGAAACCAACCATGCCTTGCAGTTGGCAAATGAGCGTCTTAACGAGATGAACCATTCTCTTAACGAGATGAACCATTCTCTCAACGAGATGAACCAGTCACTCAACGAGAGTAACAAGATGAAGGAAGTATATATTGGTCGATTCCTGCGCCTTTGTGCCATCTATGTCGACAAGATAGAGACCATGCGCAAGCGAGTAGTAAAACTGGTGAAGGCAAGAGAACTCAACAAGTTGCTGGAGCAGATGCAGGCTGGCGAGGCCTACATGGGCGAGCTGTATGAGTATTTCGATTCCGCCTTCCTGAAGCTCTTCCCTGACTTTGTTGAGGAGTTCAATGTCCTCTTGAGGCCTGAAGAGCGTATCGTGCTCGAAGATGGCAGCCGTCTTTCTACCACCCTCCGTATCTTTGCCCTTATCCGTCTGGGCATCGAGGACAGTTCTAAGATTGCCGAGTTCCTTCACTATTCTGTGAACACTATCTATAATTATCGCGCCAAAATCAAGAATAGTGCTATCTGTGACAGGGAAGAGTTCGAGCAGCGTGTGAAGCAGATTGGGCATGAAATAAGCCTTTCAGGGCGTGATGGGTGAAATGTGCTGCAAAGGTACAACATATTTCTGTTACTGCCAAAAATCGCACTGCAGAGTCCTGTTAAACGGATTTAACACTCGCATTTTTCCGAGCTAACAAAGCCTACTCGTAGTTTTAGCAGGAGAGAAACTATGAGTAGGCGAGCAGATATCAATAAGTTTTACCGGAAGAGAAGATAGGTTTGCTGATGGACGTATTGGTTTTCATCAGGTAGACCTAATCGTTACAGTGTGACAGTTGTGACAGTTGTGACAGTTTTCAGGGGTACCCCTCCCTTTTTCTCTATTTAGAGGTTACTTATATATTTATATATAAATATATAAGTATATATATAATACTTACAGATTGAAAGTAGGGGGAATGCATGTACCCCTCCGCTGAAAACTGTCACAACTGTCACAACTGTCACGCTTTAACGCTTTGCTCTTTTTCCCCGAAGATCATCTGAAATTTTGTTACTTGAAATGATATGTCAAGTTTTTTTGTAAGCAGCACGCCCTGAAAGGGCAGAAGCTCCTAGCCCAGGGCAGCACCCTGGGTATAATGGCAATCAGCAAGGCGTGTGACGAAAACTTGCGAAAGCTTAGGAGTAAATGCTTCGGGGTACCCATACGCTGTGTTTTACAGCGTCATGTGGGTTAACTGTCCGATAATCAGTATGTTAGTTGTTTTAGAAATGAGTAAAAACTTCAGATACCCATGTGTCGTGTTTCACGACATATGGGTAGTCATCTGATAATCAAAATATTGATGTTTGTGTATCCCCGTTTCTACGAGTTTGTCGATAGGCTGAAAAGTAGGGGAATACAATAAAAGTTTGACGTCGCGTTTTACGACGTCAAACTTTTATGCGTTATATTTATTTCTTCCCTCCGTTCAATTTCTCAGAATCGGATCATTCTTTTTAAAAGAGCTCGAAGGCTTTCTTGAGCTTCAGGTTATCGGCTGCATTACCAACAAGAGCCTCAAACTTTCCGGCTTCAGCCTTCCAGGATGAAGATGCCTCATCGTAGAAACTGAGGGCCTCTTTGCTGATGGTGATGCTGATATCCTTGCTCTCACCTGGCTGGAGATAAACCTTCTGGAATCCCTTCAGCTCCTTCTGAGGACGGTCTACTGATGACTTGACATCGTGGATGTAGAGCTGAACCGTCTCGGCTCCGGCACGCTTACCTGTATTCTTTACGTTTACGGTAAAGGTGATTGTGCCGTCCTGCTTCATCTGCATCTTGTCGCTGCGGAGATTAGAGATGGCAAACTGGGTGTAGCTCAAACCGTGACCGAATGCAAAGGTAGGCTTGATGCGCTCCTTATCGGTCCAGCGGTAACCTACATAGATGCCTTCCTTATATTCCTCATCAATGATGTTGCCCTTCGTGCTGGCTCCACCTTCCTGACGCCAGGTTCCCGGATAGGTATTGAGTGCATGAGCACCTACTTCCTTCAGCGAGTTGACCCATGTAAACGGCAACTTGCCGCTAGGGTTGGCATCGCCTGTAAGGATGCTTGCCAGGGCTTCGCCGCTCTCCGAACCGATGAACCAGCCCTGTACGATGCCGGCAACCTTAGCCTTCCAAGGCATAGCTACCGCATTGCCCGAGATGTTGACATAAACGAAGTTTCTGTTTGCCTTAGCCAAAGCCTCGATCAGCTTATCCTGATGGTATGGCAACTCATAATGCTTGCGGTCGTGACCCTCACAGTCCTGGAAATCGCTCTTGTTCAGACCACCAAACATGATGACATAGTCGGCAGTCTTGGCTTTCTCTACGGCTTCGGCTATCAGTTCAGCCTCGCTGCGCTTGTCTTCCAGGTTCTGGCCGGTTGTAACGCCATTGTAGTTTCCCGTTACATCGCCCACATATCCGCGGGCATAATCTACCTCGATGCCGTCCTTGCCCAAGCGTGTCTTCAGACCATCGAGAGGCGAAATCTCGCGCTGTACCTTGAGCGAAGAAGAGCCTCCGCCTACGGTCATCATCTTGATGGCATTCTCGCCCACTACCAGCACGCGCTTAGCCTTCAGGGTGTTGATAGGGAGCACATTGTTCCTGTTCTGGAGCAATACGATGCCTTCCTCAGCAATCTGTCTGGCAGCTGCATAATGGCTATCTGAACAGAGGAAACCATGAGGGCGGTTCGGATTCATCGTGGTGCGATAGAAGAGGCGCAATACGCGGCGCACCTTATCGTCCAGCTCCTTCTGGGTGAACTTGCCTTCCTGTATGGCCTTCATGTAAGGCATGGAGAGATAATAGTTGTCGTAGGCATTGGTAGCGCCCATCGTAAGACCGTCTGTCCAGGTGCCGAACTCCATATCCAGCCCGTTCTTTACAGACTGCTCCAGGTCGTGAGCACCGCCCCAGTCGCTTACCACGACACCATCATACTTCCAGTCGCCCTTCAGAATCTTGTTCAGGGTCCGCTGGTTGTGGCAGTTGTGCTCATTCTTATATAGATTGTAGGCTCCCATGATACCCCATGTCTTACCCTTCTCAACAGCCGCCTTGAAGGCAGGGAGATAGATTTCGTGGAGAGCACGGTCGCTGACAATTACGTTGACCTGATGGCGGTATTCCTCATCGTTGTTCAGGCAATAGTGCTTTACGCAGGCTGATACGCCCTTAGACTGCAATCCCTGGATATACGGCACTACCATGATGCTTGCCAGGAACGGATCTTCGCCCATATACTCGAAGTTGCGGCCGTTGAGAGGCGTGCGATAGATGTTGACGCCAGGACCCAGAATCATGTTCTTGCCGCGATACAGGGCTTCTTCGCCCAATGCTTCGCCATAGATGCGGCTCATCTGCGGATTCCATGATGCGGCAAGACAGGTGAGGGCAGGGAAGGCTACACAGGAGTCGTTGGTCTGGCCAGCCTGTTCCCACTCATCCCACAATACGTCAGGACGCACTCCGTGAGGTCCGTCATCCGTCCAGAAGTCAGGAAATCCCAAGCGTGGTACACCGGCTGATGAAAACTTGCTCTGAGCATGGATGATGCGTATCTTCTCTGCCAGCGTCATGCGGGAGATGGCATCATCGATGCGCTGCTCTACCGGCTTGGTCTGGTCGAGATAGACTGGCAATTGTCTGGTAGTCTGCTGTGCCTGAGATGGAGCGATGGCTGCAACCGACAGGACACATGATAAAATGAACTGTTTCATAAGTATGAATATTTATTATGGTTTGTTTATTTCTTGCAGTTGTTTATTTTGCACACCGCCTCTCACGTTTTTTGTGCGTTTAGGCGTATATGCTCATTCATCTGCAAAATTACTAAATAAATAATGAAAAAATGGTGGGTGATAAGTGAAAAGTGGATGGGTGTAAAAATGGGACTTTTTGTAAACTACTGATAGTTAGGAAAATAAATGCGTTGTAGTGCGAATGAAAAGTGGCAGAGTGTGAACACTGAAAAATACTGATGTAACTTTTTAAGGGTGTTCCAGCCTCATTTTCTCCATTTTACCCCATCCACTTTCGTATAGTTGTTGAAAATAGATAAGTATCTGAAAACTAACAATATAAGTTGTTTGAAACAAGTATTTTTCCCACTTATCTGTTGAAGGGGTTAGGAATTATCAAAAAATCATATTATATTTGCAAACGAAAACACGGCTTAACGCATTTTAGAAAATGCACAGCCGCACAGTCTTAAACATTATTATAATAGAGTGAACTAACAAACAGATATTTTTCTAAACTAATAATCGAATATGAAAACAAAAAGTCTATTGCTGGCGACTGCATTATTGATGTCGACGTCAGCGCTCGCACAGAAAAACACCTTCAAGGGTGTCGTGTTGGATGACCTGGGTGAACCCGTTATCGGAGCCACCGTACAGGTTAAAGGCGTCAAGGGTGCCGGTGCAATTACCGACCTTGATGGTAACTTTGTCATCGATGCAGATGCTAACCAGACCTTGCTTATCACCTACATTGGCTACAAGGATGCAGAGATTCGTCCTTCTGCCAACATGAAGATTACTCTGAAACAAGACGACAAGGCTTTGGACGAAGTGGTTGTTGTAGGTTACGGTGTTCAGAAGAAGAGCGTGGTAACAGCTGCCATCGCCAAAGTGAGCACCGAAGATTTGGCTGGCAAGAGCCCAGTGCGTGTTGATAACGCATTGAAGGGTCTGGCAGCCGGTGTCAACGTAACCTCTTCATCGGGTCAGCCTGGCGCATCTCCTAAAGTTCGTATTCGCGGTACAGGTACTATCAACAATTCAGATCCTCTCTATATCGTGGACGGTATGCCTATCGAGGGTGGTTTGGATTACTTGAACCCAAGCGACATTGAGAGTATAGAGGTGTTGAAGGATGCCGCATCAGGTGCTATCTATGGAGCCCGTGCTGCCAATGGTGTAGTACTTGTTACCACCAAGAAGGGTAAGATGGGCAAGGCACAGATCAACTACAATTTCTCTTACGGCTGGCAGAGCGCATGGAAGAAGCGCGATGTAACCAGCGCTACCGATTATGCAATCCTTCAGAATGAGCGTGCCTTAAACGGCGGTCAGGCTCCTATCTATGCCGATCCTTACAACCTGACCGACAGCAACGGAAAACCTATCAAGGGCTTCGGTACCGACTGGCAGGACCTGGTATTCAATGACAATGCACCAGTGCAGAATCATGAGGTATCTATCAGTGGTGCATCAGAAAAAATCAACTACTATCTCTCTATGGGCTATTACAAGCAGGAGGGTATCGTAGGCGGTAACTACGGACAGAGCAACTATGAGCGCCTCTCACTCCGCAGCAATAATATATATAATGTATTGGATGCATCGAAGGAGCGCAACTTCCTCAACAAGCTCGATGTAACCGTCAATATGGCTTATACCCGTGTTAAGAGTACTGGTGTCGATGCCAACTCTATCTATGGTTCTATCCTCGGCAGTTCGCTCTATATGGCTCCAACATTGGCTCCTACGGTGACAGACCCGGCAATGGTTAAGAAATATTATGATACCTATGAGGATCCTAATACATACGATGCAGAAGGAAATATTACCGGCAAGCGCAATGCCTATGAATTGCTGCGTGATGCCAATGGCAATTATTATACAATCCCTGGTATGGGAGGTACCTATCAGGAGATGAACAACCCACTGGCCATGTTGAGCATTCCTGCTGCCAAGAACTGGTCGCACAAGTTTGTGCCTAAGTTCTCTATCGACCTGCAATTGTGGGATAATCTGAAGTATCACTTCACTTACAGTGCCGACCTCAGCTTCTGGGGAACAGACAGTTATGTGGCTTCCAAATACTATCTCTCTGGCAATAATAAACGAGAGCATACTGAGGCCTATAAGAGTTCAGACAAGGGCATCAACTGGCAGGTGGAGAATACCCTGACCTATGACAAGACCATCGGCAAACATAGCTTTGCTGTAGTGCTGGGCCAGAGTGCGATGAAGAACAAGAGCGACTATCTGAATGGTAGCCGTTGGAACCTTGTGAATGTAAACAAGCCTTCTATCGACTTCGCTACCGGCAACTATGAGCAGACCATCGTGAAGGATGCTGACGGAAAGATCATTTCTGTAGGTGCGCCTCAGATTCAGCATAGCGTATCGGGCGGTAACAACGTGGTACATGCCATCTCTTCACTCTTTGGCCGTTTGAGCTACAATTACGATGAGAAATATATGCTCCAGGCTACAATCCGCCGAGATGGCTCAAGCCGTTTCGGACCATCTCATAAATATGGTACCTTCCCATCAGCTTCTGTTGGTTGGAACATCATGAACGAGAAGTTTATGGAGGGCACCCGCAACTGGTTGAGCAACCTCAAGTTCCGTGCCAGCTGGGGTAAGAATGGTAATGATAATATCGGAGACTTCCGCTATACCGTATTGACAGCCATGGGCAACAACGTGCTCTTCGGTAAGGATGCCATCAAGTTTAATGGTTCTAAGGCGAATGCAACAGCCAATCCAGACTTGAAGTGGGAGGAGAGTGAGCAGACTGATATCGGTTTCGACTTCGGATTCTTCGGCAGTGCATTGACCTTCAGTGCCGATTACTATGTGAAGAAGACCAACGGAATGCTGATTACGATGCCAATTCCTAGCTATGTAGGCGAGACAAAACCTATCGGCAATGTGGGTGATATGAAGAACTCGGGTCTTGAATTCGAACTCGGCTATAAGTGGAATGTATCAGATGCCCGCTTCCATGCAAAGGCAAATGTTACCTATCTGCACAACGAACTGACCAATTTGGGTAATGATACTGGTTTCATAGATTTGGACACCTTCCAGGGCATCTTTGGCGGTGGTACACGCGGTAGCAACGGCCAGCCATTCCCTTACTTCTATGGTTACAAAACAGCCGGAGTCTTCCAAAATATGGCAGAGGTTCAGGCTTATGTCAACAAGGACGGCGAGATGATTATGCCAAATGCCAAGCCGGGTGATGTACGCTTCGTAGACGTAGATGGAGATGGAGCAATCAGTCCGGACGACCGCACCAATATCGGTAACGGTACACCAAAATGGACCTTCGGTTTCAACCTCAATGCAGAGTGGAAAGGCTTCGACCTCAACCTCTTCCTGCAGGGTGTAACAGGCAATAAGGTGTTTGATGCTACCTATCGTACAGACGTATTCTCTGGCAACTTCCCTTCTTGGATGCTCGACAGATGGACGGGCGAGGGTACCAGCAACAAGTATCCTATCCTGAAGAACGGTGATGCTACCAACTGGCAGGTTTCAGACCTCTATATCTGCGATGGCTCTTACCTCCGTGTAAAGAACCTCTCACTGGGTTATACCTTGCCAAAGCAGCTTACACAGAAGTTGTCTATCAGTCACTTGCGTTTCTACGTGATGGCAGAGAACCTGATTACCTGGACCAAGTATTGGGGCTTCGACCCTGAAATCTCATCAGGTGGTACTTCTCTCGGTGTAGACTATGGTGTATATCCACAGGCTCGCACCTACACCATCGGCGTAAACCTTTCATTCTAAAATAAGAACCTTTAAAATAAAGACTATTATGAAGACAATAAAATATATAGCTTTAGGAGTGTTGGCAACCAGTATGACACTGGTAAACACATCTTGCAGCGACAGTTTCCTGGAGGTGGAGAACCCATCAGGTGAAAACCTCGAAGAATATTATACCACAGATGCCCATATCAATGAGGCTCTGAATGCGGCTTACGATCCTATCCACTGGCCAGACTGGGGATTGGGACAGTATAATGCTCTTAATATCGATGCCGAGATAATGGGCGATAACTTCTGGGTAGGCGGTTCCAACAAGACCGATATGCAGAACTGGCACATGCTGGCCAATTATGAAGCAAATGCTAATAATACGCTGAGTTCACTCTGGACCGTGGATTATTCAGGTATCAAGCGTTGTAATGACCTCTTGAAGTATATTCCTTGGGCAGAGGCAAATTTGACCGAGAGAAACAAGGCATCTTATGAGATGCAGGGCAGAGCACTGCGTGTATACTTCTACAACAACCTGTGGCATTACTTCGGCAATATACCGTTCTATCTTGAGAACCTTTCAAGCCCTTATACTGCTCCTCAGTTGAAAGCTGATGAGGTTTACAGCCAGCTTATTGTCGAGCTGGAATCCGTAATCGATTCTAAGGTCTTGCCTATGCGCTGGGATGACAAGAACTGCGGTCGCATGTCGCAGGCGATGTGTTACATGATGTATGCCGAGATGGTGATGTATCAGAATGACAAGACACGCTATCCTAAGGCATTGCAATATATGCAGGAAATCATCGGCGATACAGGCAATTATGACCTCGTAGACGACTTTGCCTCTATATGGAAGGAGAGTGGAGAATGGTGCAAGGAGAGCATCTGGGAAGTAAACTATGAGGATGGTAACAACGAGCGTGGATGGAATTCTCCTCTTGCTATCGGTGGTACCGTATTGCCAACCTTGATTTCTCCAAACTCTTGGCCAGGTGGCGACGGTTGGGACAAAGGTGGTGACGGTTGGGGATTCTTGCCGGTAAGACAGGAAACCTACGATATGTATGGTACTGGCGATAAGCGCCGTGATGCAACCATCTGGGATGTTCGTGGTGTAGAGTATACAGAGCGCTATCAGGATACTCATCTCTGGCTGGCTAAATATCGTCCATTCACAGAAAATAATGCGGATGCAGGCTTTGATAACAACCTGAATTATAACAATAACCTCCGTGTTTATCGCGTAGCAGAAGCTTATCTCAATGCTGCAGAACTGTTGCTTGAGACTGGTGGTGATGCTGGCTTGGCAAAGGATTATGTGAATAAAATCCGTCGTCGTGCTGGAATCGCAGAGCTTGGAGCCGTAACTCTGGATGATGTTATCAATGAGCGCCGCTTGGAGTTTGTAGGCGAGGGTAAGCGTTACTTCGACCTCGTTCGCACAGGCAAGGCTGCCAGCGTATTGGTGCCAGATGAGTATGGCTATCGTACCAATTCTTGGACAGAATCTAAGAAGTATATCCCAATTGCTCAGGCTGAGCTTGACTCTGATCCTGCTTTGGTACAAAATAATTATTAACGTTAAGAATCCAACAATATGAAAAAGATATTTCGAAATATGGCTTATGCACTGTTCGGCGGACTGATGCTCGGTGCATGTTCAGCAGAAGAATTCTCTGGTGCCAATGGCGAATTGCCTGATATTGTAGATTATGCAGACAAGTTTAATATTGCTGTTGATCAGGAAACGAATACCGCTAAGTTCTCTTTCGATGGAACCAGTGGTGTTACACCGGTTTGGGTAATAGATGGAGCTTATTCTTCAGAATTCAATCTCTCTAAGTACTATCGCAAGAAGGGAACATACGATGTAGAGTGCTTCGTGAAAAACCGTAATGGTATCAGCAAGGAATCTGTTCGGAAACTGTTCTCTATCGAAAAGACTAAGATGAATGGTTTTGGCGGTTTTGTAGAGGACAGCGAGTTTAATCTCTTCAAGAAAATTACCTTCCCTGAAAAACCTTCTGCTGGCTATTATGCTCCAGGATGGAGCCAAATTGCTGACCCGGTTTGTAGCTATATCAAGGGATGCTATACATTGAAGCTCCCTGAGGCAACTACCGAACGTTGGCAAGCTCAGGTTCCTTTCACCAACTTAGGTATCTCTACTTCTGCCGACAAGCACTACGATTTCTCTGTCATCTTGACATCTGCCAAAGGACATAATGCCGTTAAGGTGAAACTTTGTGATTCTGGAGAAGGTGGTGACAACATCATCCTTTTCGATTCCAAGGATGCAAATACAAAATTGGAAGCAGGTGAGCCTAAGTGTATTTATGGTTCAGACCTCGAAGGCAAGGACATCAATAACTTGAAGATTGTATTCGACTTTGGTGGTAATGCTGCTGATGACGAAATCATAATAGAGAGCCTGGTATTGAAAGATCATGCCAACGATGACGGTACTGTGGTTCCTGTAGAATTGAAGGTGCCATTCGACTACAATACAGCGGGCAACCTTTGGAAGGATATTGATGCCAACAAGTCATTTACCGAGGAAACTTGGTATGGTGATGCTTCTTGGGCACAGATTGATGTAACTCCTGTTATCAAGCATGAGGGAAGCAAGCACATCATTATCGTGCCTTGTGAAACTCCTGCTGAGCTATGGCACGCACAGTGGAAAATGCTTGGTATTCCAGTATCTGCCAAAGCTGATAGCAAGATTGATTTCTCTTGCAAGGTTACCACTTCTGCTCCATTGCCAATGATGACATTGAAACTTTGTGATGACGCTAATGATGGAAACCTCTTCTTCCAGGAGTCTACTGATGTTAAAGGCGAATACGTCTTCCGTTATGAGAACCAACCAAACAGTACGAAAGAAGCTGATGGCGGCCCTCAGGATATGAGCAAGATGAAACTCGTCATCGACCTTGCTGGTGCTCCTAAGGATGCTGAGGTAACAATCAGCGACATTGTTTTGATTGTGAAATAGGCTTTAGGTTTATAGGTTTTGTAGGTTTATTATTGAATTAAACAGGAGCTGCTCCTATGAATAAGTAGGAGTGGCTCCCTTTCTAAATTTTAAATGACATGAAATTCTTGAAAATATTTTCCTTCCTTCTCTCGCTTATGCTGCTTTCTTGCAGCAGCAGTTCTTCTGACGGCGATGGAGAGGTGACGATATCCTGCTCTCCTACGAGCATAGATGTTCCTGCTAAGGGCGGTACTTATAAAATCATGATTGTGGCTTCTGAAGGTGGCTGGGAGGCGAGAGCATCCTTTCCTGGAGAAGGTCCTACGGCAAATGTATACCCTTGGTTTAAAGTGAGTGCCAGTGGTAATAACAAAGCTACGGGTATGGTAACTGTAGATGTTGAAGAGAATAAATCGTCTGTAGCTCTTGACGGAAGTGTCGAGATCTCATTAGAGGATAAGAAGGTATCGGTACCAGTGCATCAGGCAGGCAAGACTGTCACTCCTATTGAAGGGGGCGAAATGGTGATTCCGGAAGGTTACAAACTGGTCTGGAATGATGAGTTTAATGAAGGCTCAGAGTTGAATAGTACCGATTGGCGTCATGAGGTGAAGAAGTCGGGCTGGGTGAATAATGAACTTCAGAATTATGTGAATGGCTCTGCTGATGGTAAGCGCGTAACAGAAATTGCAGATAACCGGCTTTACATCAACTGTTTCAAGGGCAGCGACGGCAAGATATATTCGGGTCGCGTATATGCTCACGAAACCCAGGGCTGGCTTTACGGTATCTTCGAAGCTCGCATCAGATTGCCTAAAGGTAAGGGCACATGGCCTGCTTTCTGGATGATGCCTTGCAACAATGATTTCGGAGCAAATCCTTGGCCTAAATGTGGCGAGATTGATATTATGGAAGAGGTCGGTGTTAATCCTAACTATACTTCTTCTTCGCTCCATACAGAGAAGTTTAATCACGTGATGGGAACCCAGATTACCAAGGAACGTCTGACTGCGGGTGCTGAAGACGGTTTCCACGTTTATCGCCTGGAGTGGACTCCTGATTATATCAAGACCTATGTGGATGGTAAGGAACTGCTCAATTTCAACAATGACGGTAAAAATGATGTGGGTTCATGGCCTTTCAATAAACCATTCTATGTTATCCTCAACCTGGCTTGGGGCGGTGATTGGGGCGGCATGAAGGGTGTTGACGAAAGCGCCCTCCCTGTTCAGATGGAAGTGGATTACGTGAGAGTATTCCAGAAAAAATAAGGCTTGATTTTTTAAACTATATAAATAATAAGGTCTCAGGATAAGTCGTATCTGCACTTACTCCTAAGACCTTTTTCTTTTGTTCCAATTTCGCTCTTTTTATTGTCTTTTTCTGCTTTTCTTGCTTACAATTTGCTCATTTCGAATAAAAGTTATAATTTTGCAGTTGAATTTCAAAAATCAGAGAAATAGAATGAAACAGAATAATAGTAATTTATTATATCATCTTGTGGCTTTTGTCACCGTAGCCATCTGGGGAACTACCTTTGTATCTACCAAGGTGCTGATGCTGAACGGACTTTCGCCAGCACAGATCTTTACGCTCCGTTTCAGTATCGCATACATTATGATGCTGATGGTGAATCATAAGCGGATGTTTGCTGATAGCTGGAAAGATGAGTTTAAAATGGCGATGCTGGGTATTACGGGCGGTTCACTCTATTTCCTGAGCGAGAACGAGGCGATGAATTATACCACAACAACCAATACTTCGCTCATCGTATGCTCCTGTCCGCTCTTTGCTACCTTGCTGGTACGTCTGGTTTATCGCCATTCTTCGCGTATCAACATGATACAGCTGTTGGGCTCTCTGCTTGCTTTTGTAGGTATGATTATCGTGGTGCTGAATGGCAGATTCGTGCTGCATCTGTCGCCTGTAGGTGATGCCTTGGCTTTTACGGCATGTATGAGCTGGGCTGTCTATTCGCTCCTGATGAAATCGGTATCGGGCGATTATGGCGCAGCTTTTATTACCCGCAAGGTCTTCTTCTATGGTGTGCTTACCATCTTGCCTTATTATCTTATTATCCCTGGGTGGCCGGCATGGGATGTGTTTATGAAGCCTCAGGTGGTGGGTAATCTCTTGTTCCTGGGCTGTTTGGCATCCATGATATGTTTCCTTACCTGGAACTGGTGTATCTCTAAGTTGGGTGCCGTGAAAGCTACCAACTGGGTTTATTTCAATCCTATCACCACAATGATTTTCGCCTCTCTGGTATTAGACGAAAAGATAACTCCTTACTTCCTGGCAGGTGCCTGCTGCATTCTGGCAGGTATGTATATTGCGGATAGAATGACGAAGTCGGAATAAAAAATGACGAAGGAGGAATAAAAAGAGGGTGTGTCATAAGTCACATCCCATACGCCCTGAAAGTTCAGTTATATAATATTTGTTTAGGTTTTTATTAGGCGTTCCGCCGGATTTACCGTCCGGCGGAGCGTTATGGAGATTTCTTATTCTTCGATGACTGAAATCTGCATAGAAACATCCTCTTTTGGGCGATCGCCACGCAATGTTTCGCAGTTCTGAATCTTTTCTACGATGTCAAGTCCTTCCTCCACTTCACCGAAAACGGTGTATTGGTTATCGAGGAAAGGTGTTCCGCCTATTTCTGTATAAGCCTTCTGCTGCTCCTCGGTAAACTTAGGATAGCCCTGCTCCTTGCAGCGCTTCTTGGTTTCATCCACCAGTTCATCCTGGAGTTTCATCAGGCCTTCACGGTCGCGGTTGCGGCGGAAGTTCATAATTTCATCATGATGCTCCTTGGCAAGCTGGTTGAAGATGTTCTGCTCCATCTGCATGCCCATCTGCTTTTCCATCTGCTTCAGTTCATTCTGCTTGTAGGTCTTTCCCCATACAATATAGAACTGGCTACCGCTGCTCTCTCGTTCTGGGTTTACCTCATCTCCCAAACGGGCTGCGCTCAAGGCACCACGCTTGTGGAAAAGTTGTGGATAAACGAACTCGGCAGGGATGGTATAGTCAGGACCACCTGTGCCCAGCATCTTGCCTTTAGGAGCGCCTTTGCTGTCTGGATCGCCGCCTTGAATCATAAAATCCTTGATGACACGATGGAAGAGAGTGCCATCGAAATATCCCTCCTTTGCCAACTTCAAGAAGTTGTCACGATGCTGAGGTGTCTCGTCGTAGAGACGCACCTTGATGTCGCCCTCTGATGTCTTTATCAATACTTTAGCCATAATAATTTATAATCAGTATATTTTTTTTTATCGGTATATTTCGTAATCAGTATATTTCGTAATCGGTATATGTCGTAATCAGTATGTTCTTTTTACCTTTTTACTTTTCGTAATACTCATTCCACTCCTTCATAGCCTCCTGCCAGTCGGTCTGTTCACCGCTGGCTACGGCTTCTTTCTGTCTCTCTGCCTCGTCGCGAGCCTTATCTCGGGCACGTTTTGCCTTCATTGCCTCTATGGTGGCATCGTCGAGAATCTGAATGGCGCCACGCTTGATGGCTGCCTGCAACTCCTCTTCTCCGAAAGCCTTGCCAGGCTCATTGAAGTCAGAGATATTGAATTCATAATCCACGCGAAGGTCGTGGCGTATCATTTTCTGTTGTAAACGGTTGCCTGCGTTCTTGAGGCGCAGCAACTTGCCGATTTCCTTGATTTCTCCTGCTGAGTATTTGTTTCTTCCCATTAATATGATTTGATATTATTATTTTTGCGTGCAAAATTAAGCATAATCCTCGATAAAACCAAGAAAAGTTTCAAGGAATTCACAAAAGAATCCCTTTCTCCCTTTACTTTCTTGCCCTTTTTACCCTTTTACCTTTTTACTCTTTTACCTTTAAATTACTTCCATGCCTTCTTCTGGTTCAGTTCTATCAGGCGGTCGAATTCAAAGTCGGCTTTGATTTTATCCAATATCCTCTTTACGATGATATTCATCACGCTTCCTTTGCTGTAGTTGGCAGAGCACATGAAGTTTACCCGTCCCTCCTTGACAAGCTGGCAGGCAGTCTTCTGTTTATCCTCGTTATCATATACCGCAATCGAGTGGCCGCCATGTTCCTTTACCATCTTCATGCAAGGCACATCGGTTTCTCCATCTCCGAAATATATCATTCGGGGGAAAGGGATAGGTCGCTTTTCGTCGGGGATATACTGGTTCACTCTTCTGTTGTCGCTCACCTGTTTGATACCCTTGTTGATTTTGAAGAGGAATTGCGTCTTGGTAGTATAGTCTACGGCTACGGCTGGCCAATAGGCGATTCCCTTCTTATTGTAGAGAAAGGAGCAGGCGTAGATGTTCTCAAATTCCTGGGCGATAGGTGTGCCCTCTATCATCTCCTTCAGTCCCGAGGAGTTGATGTAGTGCTTTACGTCCAGTCCGATACTGTTGCCATATTCATTCACGAGCGAAAACCATTGTTTTACGCCGCGGAACAGTTCTACATCCTTGCCGAATTTCTGAAAAGATTCCCGGGTGAGCGAGATATTGTTCTTCTTGGCTTCGTCGAGCATCAGATACATATAGGTCAAAATGCCGTTGGCATCCTTACCCTCTGCAAACTTTCTGTTTTTCTCCCAGAACTCGTCTTTTGTCTTGCCTGTAGCCTGTATGAATCCAAACTCCTGCATATTGCCCGGCGACAGTGTGCCGTCGAAATCATAAACCAGCGCTACCTGTGGTCTCTTCTTTGCCATATCTCGTTCTCCTTTCTTTTATATTTACCCTAAACTGTCTATCTCTTTCGGGAATGTTTTTCTCCCTTAATTTGCAAATATACATAATTTTCAGCGAATTAGCAAACTATTGGGATATAAAAAAACATAATGAAACAAAAAAGGCGTACAAAACTCATTTCTGAGCATTGTACGCCTTTATTATAATATTAAACTGTATTACTTAACCTCTTCGAAGTCAGCGTCTTGTACGTCCTGAGCGCCATCATTTCCGCCCTGTGCCTGCTGACCACCCTGAGCACCCTGAGGACCTGCCTGCTGGCCGCCCTGATACATCTGCTGAGAAGCAGCCTGCATGACGGTGTTCAAGTTGTTCATAGCTGAATCGATAGCTGCAACATCACCTGCTTTGTGAGCATCCTTCAACTGCTGCAAAGCCTGCTCGATACCTGGCTTTTTGTCAGCTGGAATCTTATCACCGTTATCCTTCAGGAAGTTCTCGGTGGTGAAGATCATGCTGTCAGCCTGGTTCATCTTGTCAATCTTCTCGCGCTCAGCCTTATCAGCAGCAGCGTTCTGCTCTGCCTCAGCCTTCATGCGGTTGATCTCGTCCTCGCTCAAGCCAGATGAAGCCTCGATGCGGATGCTCTGCTCCTTACCGGTAGCCTTATCCTTAGCTGATACGTTCAAGATACCGTTGGCATCGATATCGAAGGTAACCTCAATCTGAGGAACACCACGGCGAGCTGGAGCGATACCTGTCAGGTTGAACTGACCGATGCTCTTGTTCTGAGCTGCCATTGGACGCTCACCCTGCAATACGTGGATGGTAACCTCTGTCTGGTTATCAGCTGCTGTAGAGAATACCTCGCTCTTCTTGCAAGGGATAGTTGTATTGGCATCGATGAGCTTAGTCATCACACCACCCATAGTCTCGATACCGAGAGTCAATGGAGTAACGTCGAGCAATACGATGTCACCAACACCCTCTTCCTTGTTCAGAATGGCACCCTGGATAGCTGCACCTACTGCAACAACCTCATCTGGGTTAACACCCTTAGAAGGCTCCTTGCCGAAGTAGTTCTTAACGAGTGTCTGAACGGCTGGGATACGGCTTGAACCACCAACCAGGATAACCTCGTCGATATCTGATGTAGAGAGCTTAGCGTCACGAACGGCATTCTGGCAAGGTACCAAGCAAGCCTGAATCAGGTTGTGAGCCAACTGCTCGAACTGTGCACGGGTCAAAGTCTTAACCAAGTGCTTTGGCATACCGTCAACGGCTGTGATGTATGGCAAGTTGATTTCGGTAGATGTAGAGCTTGACAACTCAATCTTAGCCTTCTCAGCAGCCTCCTTCAAACGCTGCATAGCCATAGGGTCCTTGCGGAGATCTACGCCTTCTTCAGCCTTGAAGCCATCAGCCAACCAGTTGATGATTACCTGGTCGAAGTCATCACCACCCAGGTGAGTATCACCATTGGTAGAAAGTACCTCGAATACGCCGCCACCGAACTCCAGAATAGAGATATCGAATGTACCACCACCCAAGTCGAATACGGCAATCTTCATATCCTTGTTAGCCTTGTCAACACCGTAAGCCAAAGCTGCGGCTGTAGGCTCATTTACGATACGCTGAACGTTCAAACCTGCAATCTGACCAGCCTCCTTTGTAGCCTGACGCTGTGAGTCAGAGAAGTAAGCAGGAACTGTGATTACAGCATCTGTAACCTCCTGTCCGAGATAATCCTCTGCAGTCTTCTTCATCTTCTGGAGAACCATTGCAGAAATCTCCTGTGGAGTATACTTGCGACCCTCGATTTCAACACGTGGATAACCACCCTCGTTTACTACTGTGTAAGGCATTGCCTCAGCCTCTTTCTGGCTCTGAGTGTATGTCTCACCCATGAAACGCTTGATAGAATATACTGTGTTCTTAGGGTTTGTGATGGCCTGACGCTTAGCAGGATCACCTACCTTGCGGTCACCATCCTTAACGAAACCTACTACTGATGGAGTAGTACGCTTACCTTCACTGTTAGCGATTACAACTGGTTCGCTACCTTCGAAAACGGCAACACAACTGTTTGTGGTACCCAAGTCAATTCCAATTACTTTTCCCATAATTATATCTTTTTTTATTTTTATCGTTATTAATATGTTATTTATCTCATGAACTGCTGGCTAATGGAAGTCTGCCGAAGATATGCATCTGTCGGGAACCTCTCCATTCAGCGTTCACGCTTTCCGTCATAACAAAGCATGTGCCAAGGGATTGTAAAATTTAAAGTGGCTGACAAGGTGTCAGATAATGCTGACAAAATAAAAGGAATCAAGATATGGGAGGCGATAAAATGTCGCATTCTCCCTATCTTGATTCCTGTAATATGATTGAGAAATCTTTCTTTTCAGATAAAGCTCCTATATATAATAAGGTGTGAAACCTTATCTGGCTTTATTTCTGTTCCTTAGCAGCAAGTGCTTCGCGAACCTTAGCTTCCAGTTCATCGAGAAGTTCAGGGTTATCCTTGAGCAATGCCTTGCAGGCATCGGCACCCTGTCCGAGTTTAGAACCGCCATAGCTATACCAGCTGCCGCTCTTTTCGATGATATCGTTGGCTACAGCCAGACCGAATACCTCGCCGGCACGGCTGATGCCTTCGCCAAACATGATGTCGAACTCTGCCTTGCGGAAAGGAGGAGCCACCTTGTTCTTTACAACCTTTACGCGAACCAGATTACCTACTACCTCATCGCCGTCCTTGATGGCTGTTGCCTTGCGGATATCCAAACGCACTGATGCATAGAACTTCAGAGCATTACCACCGGTGGTTGTCTCTGGGTTACCGAACATTACACCAATCTTCTCGCGCAACTGGTTGATGAAGATGCAGGTAGTGTTGGTCTTGCTGATGGTAGAAGTGAGCTTGCGGAGAGCCTGACTCATCAATCGAGCCTGAAGACCTACCACATTGTCACCCATATCGCCTTCGATTTCCTTCTTAGGAGTCAAGGCGGCTACAGAGTCAACAACTACGATGTCTACAGCAGCAGAACTGATCAGTTGGTCTGCAATCTGCAACGCCTGCTCACCATTATCTGGTTGTGAAATCCACAAGTTATCAACATCAACGCCCAATTTAGCCGCATAGAAACGGTCGAAAGCGTGCTCTGCATCAATGAAAGCAGCGATACCGCCAGCCTTCTGCGCCTCTGCGATGGCATGGATAGCCAATGTTGTCTTACCAGAAGATTCCGGACCGTAAATTTCGATGATACGTCCCTTAGGATAACCGCCTACGCCCAGTGCATTGTCGAGAGCGATACTGCCTGTAGGGATAACTTCGATGTTCTCAACGTGCTCATCTCCGAGTTTCATGATAGAGCCCTTACCGAAGTCCTTTTCTATCTTAGCCATGGCTGCCTGAAGAGCTTTCAGCTTGCCTTCATTGGGATTCAATTTTCCCTCTTGCATTTCTTTTGCCATATCTTATTTAGTTTAAAGTTTAGTCAATTTCCAAATCGCCATCAAACACCTCGTGCCATGGCAATCCCTGCTTGTTGAGCTGCTCCATGAATGGATCTGGGTCGAACTCCTCTACGTTCCATACGCCTGGTTTCTTCCAGATGCCCTTGAGGAACATCATGGCACCAATCATGGCTGGCACACCGGTGGTGTAGCTTACGCCCTGCATACCGGTTTCGTTGTAAGCCTCCTGGTGCTTGCAGTTGTTATAAACGTAGTAGGTGCGCTCCTTGCCATCCTTCTTACCGCGGATGCGGCAACCGATAGATGTTTCGCCGTCATAGTTCTCGCCGAGATCCTGTGGGTTAGGCAATACGGCCTTGAGGAACTGCAGAGGAACAATCTTCACCTTGGCTGTCTTGCCTGAACCGTCTGCCAATGGAGCCTCGTATTCGATTTCGTCGATGCGGCTCATGCCGAGGTTCTGAATGCAGTCGAGGTAAGTGAGATACTGCTGGCCGAAGGTCATCCAGAAACGTGCCTCCTTGATGGTAGGGTAGTTCTTCACCAGACTCTCCAACTCCTCGTGGTGCATCAGATAGCTCTCGCGAGGACCGATGTTAGGGTAGGTGAGAGGCTTGTGGATAGACAGAGGGTCGGTTTCAATCCATTCGCCATCCTTATACCAGAGTCCCTTCTGGGTAATCTCGCGGATATTGATTTCTGGGTTGAAGTTGGTTGCGAAAGCCTTGTGATGGTTACCGGCGTTGCAATCCACGATGTCGAGCACCTCAATCTCATCGAAGTGATGCTTGGCTGCATAAGCGGTGAAGATGCCTGATACACCTGGGTCGAAACCGCAGCCGAGGATAGCGCAGAGACCAGCCTGTTCGAACTTATCCTTGTATGCCCACTGCCATGAATATTCGAAGTGAGCCTCGTCCTTAGGCTCATAGTTAGCGGTATCCATGTAGTTGCAACCGCAAGCCAGACAGGCATCCATGATAGTGAGATCCTGATAAGGCAAAGCTAGGTTGATGACAAGCTCAGGCTTGTAGCTATTGAAGAGAGCCTTCAACTGCTCAACGTCGTCGGCATCCACCTCAGCTGTCTGAATATCCATCTTGTAGCCCTTGGCATGGATATCCTTAACCAGCTTATCGCATTTTTCCTTGCGACGGCTAGCAATCATAAACTCGGTGAAAACGTCCTGGTTCTGGACGATCTTGAAGGCAGCCACGGTAGCCACGCCACCTGCGCCAATCATAAGTACTCTACTCATTTATAATCTTATTTTTTTATGTTTATTATTTTTATGTTTATTTTATTTCATCTGCCGAAATTCCCAGGGCATTCATGAGCGAATAACCGAGAATCTCCTGTCTGAAGTTGCCGCCTGGCATGGGCTGCATGGCAAAGAGGGTGATGCGTTTGTCGTCGTCATCTACCTTACGGAGTATCTCGCGGAGTCGGTCGTAAGCATCTCCATCCTCAGAATTTGGGATTACCATCACTCGCTTCACCTCCTTGGCGTTGCATACGGTGCGTGCCACATCTACGAGGAAGTCATCCTTGCCTACCATCTTCTCCTCTGTAGGATAAGAAGAGATGATGAATTCTCCGAGCTTATCATCCTTGAAAGCCTGAGCGTTCAGATCCTTCTCATAGTTGGCAGGGCGGAAGTTCTTCATCGCCATCGACTGCTTGTCGTGGATAAGCACAACCTGTGTCTCGTGCTCGCCCTCTCTCAGACCTCCGTCAAGGGCAATGCAGACTGCCCATTGTGCCATATCGGCTGGTTGGATGCGACGGTTAATCATTCGTTCGAAGTTGACTATCAGGTCGAAAGCCACTCGGTCGATATAGTCGGCATCAGCGATAATTACATTCTCGCTCCATTTTATGTTGTTTGTATCTAATGTATTCATTGGTGCAAAAATTAAGCAAACGAGCATGATGAAAGCTTGCTTTCAAATTGTCGAATGCAGATTATTTCTGCAAATTTACGAATAAATTTCGTAATTAAGGCATTTTGGAAATATAAAATAATAAAAAAGATAGTATTTTCATCATTTCTTCATTTGATGGAATACTATCTTCAGTATTTTATGTGATAATCCGGACTCTTCTTCTTTCTGTTCTCCGAAGTCTTTTATGCGATAATTTTCGCCAGATAATGTCCGGCGAGAACGGCGATAAGTCCCAGCGCCAGACTTCCGAAGAGATAGAGCATCATATAGAGGTAATTCTCTTCTTTCATCAGTCCTGCTCCCTCGTTCATAAAGGTAGAGAAGGTAGTGAATCCTCCGCAGAATCCCGTGGTGAGCAGCAGTTTGGCAGATGGCGACATCCATCCCCCTTCCCGCCAGTTCAATCCCGAGAGGAACCCGATGATGAGGCATCCCGCCACATTCACCGCCATCGTTCCGAACGGAAAGGCAATCACCGTGCAGGATTGCACCAACTTTGAAATCCAATATCTCATGCCGCCTCCGAAGAAGCTGCCGATGCTTACTATCAATACTTCTTTCATCTTCTTATCTCCTTATTTATAATGTATAATATATAATAACTTGTATGATATTTCCTTGTATATACTATCAGCCTTGCCGCTATTCTCTTTGAGTATGTTCTGCAATTCTTTCGAACGGCTTTTCAGTCCGTGCTAACTGATAGAACAATCTTAAGTTTGTTCCTCTCGGACAGAAAAACCGTATAATCCTTTACATATCATTTCTCAAAATATGTGCCAATGGCTATGATAGGGATGTTTTCCATCCATTCTTGGTCTACATATCCTTTCATGGAGATACGTAACCCTTTCAACCCTGGGTTGTCTTTGATGAATTGTGCCAGGGAACGCGCACGTACGTTTTCCTCTGCCTTCACTTCTACTGGTATAACCCTTTGGCTATCTTGAATGATGAAATCAATCTCCGAAGGAGTCTTGGTATTGCTCCAGTAATAGGGCTTTAATCCCACGGCCAACAGTTGCTGTAGCACATACTGTTCTGTAAATGCACCTTTGAACTCAGTGAATGCATTGTCGCCTATCAGCATCTGGCCTGCTGAGGCATCTGTCATGCATGCCAGGAGACCACAATCTAATAAGAACAGTTTAAAGGCATCCCTATCTTCATAAAATTTAAGCGGCATTTTAGGTTCCTTGATGCGGCTCACCTTATATACAATGCCGGCATCTACCAACCATTGTATGGCCTGTTCAAAATCCTTGGCTCTGCTACCTTTGCGCACAGCTCCATAGATGAACTTCTTGTTTTCACGTGCCAGTTGAGAAGGGAGAGAATCCAGCACCTCCCGGATTCTTGTAGATTCCGCAGCTGAAGTATGTTTGGAAATATCCCTGCGATAGGCTTCCAGAATATCACGCTGCAGGGTGCGAACCTGCTGCAAGTCTGTATTTTCGATGAATTTGCTTACCACTCCTGGCATGCCGCCCACAAAGTAATATTGCCGGAGCAGTTCCGTCATCTTGGGTTTCATGATGTCGATAAGTCCCCAGTCTTTTGAATGGAGTAATTCTATCCAATTTTCATTGCCGGTTGCATCAAGATATTCCTCGTAATCCATGGGGTACATGGTAAGCATATCTACTTTCCCTACAGGAAACGACTCTCCTTTACCCAGGGTAACCCCAAGGAGGGAACCTGCTACCATAATATGGTATTCGGGAGCTTTTTCGCAAAAGTACTTCAAACTATGGAGTCCTCTCGGAATCTCCTGTATTTCATCCATGATGATGAGAGTAGCAGCAGGTGTAATCCTTACGCCAGTAATGGCTTGGATGGTTATGAGGATTCTGTCTATGTTGTAATCAAGCTCAAAGAGCTGTTTCATTCTTGGTTCATCGTCACAGTTGATATATGCTACGTTTTTGTATTCCTTTTTTCCAAAGTGCTGCATGATCCAAGTCTTACCCACTTGTCTGGCACCTAGTAACATCAAGGGCTTTCTGTCCTTGCTTTCTTTCCATTTCAGAAGTTGCTTGTATATCTTTCTTTTCATAACTAACTGGAATTTAAATATTTCTGTTGCAAAGATACACTTTTTCGATGATAAAAACAAGTAAATTATACACTTTTTCGATGATAACGAATGTTAAATCATACATTTTTTCGATGATAAGGTAGTAAAAAGACTGTCACCGCTTGTTCATCTTCGGATGATGACGACACTCCGGCTACTGGTGATATTAAGACCAACATCGTTGGTACATGGGAACTTACGCATATTAAGGGGTGGTATTGGGCTGATGATGAGGATGAAAGCCATATCACTGTAGATAAAAGTCCTGAAAGTGATGATAAATTTAGATTTTCTCTCAATGCTAATGGTGGTTGCATTTGGTATGATTATGATGCAGGGACTTGGAAATCTTATTCAGGAATTACTAAATATGAATTGAATGCCAACATTTTGATTATTAAGGATTCCTATTCTTCAGGGGATGAAACAGATTGGCAAACTTGCAAGCGCTTTAAGATTGTTTCTATCAAAGGTAATACGATGGTTTGTACTGTATGCTTAATGGATGAGGGTGATACAGAACTTACATTTACGAAAAGATAAATATTAAAATAAACTAAGGATAGAGAAAAGCAGTATGTTGCGTGTTTTTCATACTGCTTTTCAGTTTACTTTTTGATTCTGTTGTTCTGGCGCAGAGAGTTGATCTGTGCCAACTTCTGCTCCCGCGAGTAAGGATGCAATAACATGTATTGTTCCCCCTTTAACGCAGCCAAGCTGCTCTGACGGTGAAAATCGTTTATATAAGATCTTTCCAGTACTGAATTGTTCTGCATAATCATCTAATTTTGCTAGACCTTCAGATGTAAATCCTTCATTGATTATGTCACTGATGGACATCCAAAAATCATGGTTTGTCATAAATTATATTGTTTGATAAATTCTATTGGTGGCAAAGTTATAGTTTTTCTTCGATAACACCAAATTATTTGGGCTTTATTTCGCATTTGCCAGCAAATTGTTTCAATACATCTTTCTTTTCCCGTTGTCCTTGAAATTACATGGCGATGTAGGAATCTCTGCGTCGGGACGTAGGAAAGATTACGTCGCCATGTAGTAAAGTCTACATCGGGACGTAATTTTTGGGGTATCTATAAGGTATCATATCAGATTCTTTTTAGATTTAGCGTCGAGTTTATACGCACACGAAAAAAGTTTTTTCGAAAAAAAATTTTATGTGCAAGAAATAAATGGGGAGAAAATGCAGAAGCTGAGTGCTATTGTGACCACGATTTCTGATAAGCAGTATCATAATGATTAACTGCCTGGAGAAGGTTGTAGATAGGATTGATTTAGTAGAATGAGTTGGTTCTACTGGATGACGGAGTCGGCTCGATGGGATAAAGGAGTCAACTCAATAGGTTGATGCAAGCGTCTTCGTGAGTTGAAAGACATTACTCCTCGGGTTCCAGAAGATACCTTCTCAGCAGTTGCCACTAGGCTCAGCAGGTCTGCCGAGCCTAGTCGGCAGGTCTGCTGACTGCAGTCCGCAGCTTTGCTGAGCCTAGTGGTAACACTATATTCTAGCCGATATTTCTCTCATATCATCCGGAAGAAAAGAGATTGTCTTCTCTTTCATTTCTTGCGGAATACCGAATCGTGCTTCGGCGATGGAGCCAACGATGGCTCCGATGGTATCGCTATCGCCGCCATGAGATATGGCTAGGCGGATGGCATCCTCGAAGGATGAGGCTTGCGAGAGGAGATAGAAGGATAATGGCACGGCATCCATGCAGGTTTCATCGAATTTGCCTTTCGGATAATCTCGTGTTTCGAAATCCTCGTAATAGCTGCGGGCGATATCCTTGAAGGCTTTCATTGCCTTATCATCAGATTCTTTAGAATTCTTATCTACACACTCCTTAGATTCTTCTGAGAATCTGCTCTTGCGGAAATGCCAGATGGCATGAGCCACGGCTTTGGCTCCCTTGATTCCTTCGGGATGGTTATGGGTAGGAAGAGCCGTTTTCTCTGCCTCTTCCAAAACCTGCGACAGGTCATCGAATAGCCAAGCCACCGGCGATACTCGCATTGCCGAACCATTGCCAAAACTATTATATGGCTGCGGATCAAGAGAACGAATCCACCCCGCGAATCTTCCGCCATACGCTCCTTTCGGGGAAGGATAGCGGCGGCACCAATCCAGCAGGCTTTCCTGATAGCTTCGTCCGTTCAGTATCGCATCGGCTATCGCCACCGTACAAATGGTATCATCGGTGAAGTCGCATCCCTCGCCGAACATCTCGAAATCATAATCAAACGTATTGTTGAACTCATATTTTGAGCCAGCAATATCTCCTATTATTGCTCCTAACATAAGCTACTAATTCTCTATAACTTTATTCTATCACCTCCCAGAAACTCTCCGGCAGGCTGATGTTCTTCATCTCCTTTGCCTTCTCGAACAATGGGGCGATGTCTTCGGCTTCGAAACCGGCGATGCCGCAACCTATTGGGGTTACCAGGAAATGCTTCTCGGGATGTCGCTTGGCATAGGCGATGAATCTATCCACGTATGGACGGATGGTTTCCACGCCGCCCTGCATCGTAGGGATGGCATAACTCTGGCCTTGCAAGCCTACACCCTTGCCCATGACGGCACCGAAATGCAGGCGGGCAATGCGGGCAGCTCCACCACCATGCATGCCAGCCAGATTGCTGCCAAACACAAAAATCTCGTTCTCCTTCAATGAATCAATCCAGCTAGGAGTGATTCTTCCCTTCTTCATATCTTCCATATTCTTCTTATTATTAAATATGTTATTGCCTTTATCTGCCGATTCCTCGCAGCACTTGCATTCGGACATCATTCTCGGCATCGACATCTTCGGAGCACTTTCGATACAGGTGTCTTCCTCCGCGGACGACAGGTAGCTTCCGTATTCCGATGCATCGAAGTATCTCTTGAAATAAGGAATCACTACATCGTGCATCATCTTCTGGCAACGCTGGGTAACGGCAGAATGGGATATGCTCAACTGGGCGGCTACGTCCTTGCCCTTGAATCCCTCTATATAGAGCATCTTCAGAATGATGCTGTTCTTGCTGTCTCTGCCATAATAGAAATTGCCGATGTCTTCTATCGTCTGGTAAAGATCGTGCTCAAACTGGTTGTCGGTGAAAATCAGTTTCTGAAAAATTCTTTTCTTTCTTCATATCGATATATCTTTTTGATATCCGCAATCCGTTTGCAAATATATACTTTTTCTTTGAGAAAGCGGAGAAATAGCTCCTTTTTTCTCTTCTCTATGATATTAAAAGAGAAAAGAAAAGGAAAAATTAAGCAGGTATCGAAAAAAAATGCATCCCGCTTTTTACTTTTCCCATTTTGGAAGGTCATATAATCGTAACGTTCATGAAAATAAACGAATATGAGTGTAAATGACAAAGGCATAGTGGATACGCTGAAGGAGTGTCCGGAGAACGGATTCAAAATGCTGATGATGAAGTATCAGGAACCGGTTTACTGGCATATACGCCGATTGGTGGTTTCGCATGATGATGCACAGGATGCTTCGCAGGAAACTTTTGTGAGAATCTATCGCTCGTTCAATCAATATCGGGGCGACTGCTCACTGAGAAGTTGGATTTACCGCATCGCTACCAACGAGGCCCTGCGGCTCATCAGCAAACGGAAACAGGAAGAAGTTTCTCTAGAATCAGATTCAACGGGCGTCAGTCTCATCCCAGCAGATAATTATATCGACTTCGATGATAAGGTGGCAGTAAAACTGCAGAAAGCGATTCTCTCGCTTCCGCCTAAGCAGCAGCTGGCATTCAATATGAGATATTACGATGAACTTGGGTTCGACGAAATAGCGAAGGTCGCTGATTCCACGCCAGCCAGTATCAAGGCAAGCTATCATGTTGCCAAGGAGAAAATTATCAAGTACATGAATTCGAACGATTAAGTGAGAGTTCTGTGAGTTTTTAAATGGTTATTCAAAATGGAAAAGAATATGGATACAAATTTTGATTTCAACAAAACCGGGAAGTTTGACTTCGGCAAGGTGGGTAAGCGGATGCCTTATTCTACGCCAGAAGGATTCTTCAAGGAGATGGAAGCCAATATCCTGGAGCAGGTGAAGAATGACAAAACGCAGCCTGTCAGGATACAGCCGAAGAAACGATCTCTGAGGAAGGTGATTTGGACGGCTGCAATAGCTGTGGCTGCATCGGTGGCAGTACTTCTGGTACTCAACATCGATTTCTCAGCCTCTTCTTCCCAGCCTTCACAGGTGAATAACGGAATACAGGAGGTAGATAAGGCTTTCGCTCAGCTGTCTTCTGCCGATCAGGCTTATCTTCTCTCTGTATATCAGGAGGATGTGTTCCTCAACAATTAAACCGATTCAATAATATTTTAAAATGATAGAGTTATGAAACGATTTTTTGGTATTTTAATGATGGTCATCGCCATGATGACGGTTACTACAAATGTATGTGCACAGGCGCCTAACCAGAAGCAGCGCCTCAGTCGTGAACAGTTGGCAGAAAAGCAGGCTCAGTACATCTCTCGGAATTTGGGGCTTGATGAAAAGACCAACGCTAAGTTTATCGAGACCTATACTGATTATCAGAAAGAGGTATGGGCTTTAGGTCCTCGCCCTCATCACAAGAAGGGCGAAATGAAAACGGATGCTCAAACCGAACAGGAAATCAAGCAGCGTTTTGAGATGAGCGAAAAGATTCTCAATATCCGTCAGAAATACTACAAGAAGTATTCGCAGTTCCTGAGCCAGCAGCAGATTCAGCGTGTTTACGAACTGGAGCGACAGATGATGAAGCGCTTTACCCAGAGAGGTTCTCGCAAGGGAATGGGTAAGGATGGAAGACCAGGACTAAGAATGTGGAGATCTGCACAGCAGAAGTAAAAAACAGAATAGGTTTAACATAATAATATATTAGTCCTCTTATACAAGGAAAAAAGATTACTTTCTATATTCAAATATATGCGAACGACGATTGGTGCAAGAGCGCGCGCCAATCGTCTTTTCTTTCTCATGTAGTTATTTCTATCATCTTTTCATAAGAGATTTTTCCTGCTTGTCCTTCCAAGCCAGAATCAGACCGATGACACCGGCATAGCTCTTTCTGCCGCCTTCTACATGGTTGCCTCTCAGATAGAGTTCGAAGAAGAAATCCTGGGCAGCATCCAGTGCCTTGCATCTTTTGCCCTGCCAGTATTGGCGGTCGCTTTTCAGCAGCCTGATTATCTCAGGACGGATATGTTTCAGATATTTCTCACCTTCCTTTTCGCCGAGGATGTCGAATACATTATATAATACATGGGGCAGAATGTGGTAATATCCGCTGAATTTCACCGCCTTATCCTGTGATGCCGTACAGACGAGATAACTGTAGAAATTCGCCTCTCCTTCGTTAGCAATGCCCAGAAAATGAGCAAACTCATGGGCATAGGTAGCAGGATAATCGTGTGCAAGAATATCGCCGTTCAGCGTAAATTCGCAGAAGAATGGTCCCATGCTGCCGGTTACACCCGACATCGAACTGATGGGCGTAAACACCATCGTCTTGGCATGCGGATGCTGGTTGAAAGGCGGATTGATGCCCTCCCGATAGCCTATCTTGTTATATTCCTTCAGAACCGCATCCCGCACCCGATTCTTCAGTTTATCATCCACAATACAATTGAATTTTTCACTCTTCCCTCTCTGTTCTTCACTCAAAAGGTTGAGGCTGTCGGCATACTGGTAGGCAAATTTCCGGAACTTCTCTTCCGAAACCTCAGCAGGCTGCATGCTAACTCTATAATAGATAACAGGCTGCGAATAGTTCAGTCCCCAAGCTGCATAAAACCATACATATATCCACAGCAGATATTCAATTACCCTCCCGAAAACCGCCTTTTTCTTCGGATAGCCGCCGCTCTTTGCAGCAAGAAAGATAAACCGACGGGCGAGTTTCTTCCGTAATCCCATCTCGTAGATAGGATAGAGGACGACCCAGGCGATGCTGAGAGCAATGAAAATATCGCCCACGGCAAAGGGAAAGATGCCTGAGATGGGCGAAAGAAGGCTGCCGATAACGGGATAAACATGGTAGGTGTAGATAACTCCCCAGAGCGGAATCATCTTGGTAAGGGTGACGAGGATGAGCAACAGCAGCAGTACCCAGTGGCGCCACTTCATTCTGTCGAGTCGTAAAGTATGTAATATCTTCATCTTGTTTCTTGTTTTTTATCTTGCATGGCTCTTGAACAGAGCTGTTTTTTGCACTTTTTGCCCCTGATGTGCAGAGATGGTGCAAAAATACAAAAGTTTTCTGAAATATTGACATCAGAAATCTGTTTTTTTAGTAATTTTGCCATATTAAAAGTTGAACATAATAAATAGAGGAGGAGTTATCATGAAACAGACACTGGAATCATTCGAGGCAATGAACCTTGAATATGAGAACCTCTATAATGAGGACGATGAACGTAGAGAATATAATTCTGTCTGGTACAGCTAGTTACAATGTATTATAAAAAGGCTGTAGTAGGTGAATTAAATTTGTATTACATATAAAAAAGATCGTTAGGATAATAAAAGGCTATGCCATAGTTACTAAAGAAATGATGTAACATAGGCATAGTCTTTTTTTATGTCCTTTCCTTGCTGGCTGTTCTTTCCTGCATTTCTATTTTTCGAAGTGCTGGTAATCCTTGCTGTGTTTCCAGTCACCTCCCCATCGGAATCCTTTTGCCTTGAAAAGCCGGTAGCAGAGGTCGCCTTTCTTAATCATGTAAGCGTGGTTCTTGCTGCGGTCCAGATAGGGGCGGGCGGTGGCAGGCTCTACCACTTCCTTGCCGTTTTTCAGTCGTTTGTGGTAAGGATTGTAGAGGGTGTTGATGTCTACGGCCAGTCCCCTTCCGTGCTTCGATACCGTATGGGTATGCGAGATGAAGCGGAAGTTGAAGCTGGAGGAGTTGTTGGCTCTCATCGCCCTTTCGTCGTCGGCATCCCAATAGTCGATAAGTCTCATCCGTTCTATCGGATATTTTGCCTCGTAGAGCTTTTTCAGAATGTCGAGCACATCTGTGGCTATCGCCTTGTTCACCACCATTTCTCCCACGATGTTTCTGCCGTCCTTGTCTACGTGCAGGCATCTTATGTATCTCAGTTCGCTTCTTGCCACGGTACAGTTCTTCTTGTATGTCTTGCCCTGCATCAGACGGAAGATATCATCGGGAATAGTGGAGATGGAGAAGAAATGCTTCTCGCCCAGTTTTCTGATGGTTTGAGAACTGACGGTTTCTCCAGGCTGCTGTGCCTTGGATGGGAGGCAGAAAAGTCCGGAAATAAACAGGCATATCATCAATATATTTTTTGCTTTCATCACGTTTCTCCTTATTTTGCTACGGGTATATAATGCGAATCCTTGATTTCACCTATCACGATGATGCTGTGCAGACTTCCTATGCAGTCGATGTTTCCCAGGGTGTTGAGCATGAAGTCCTGATAGGCTTTCATATCCCGGGCATATACCTTGATCTGAAAGTCATAATCGCCGGTGGTGTTGTAGCACTCCGTTATCTGGTCGATGGCCTGCACGGTATCCATGAATTGCTGAATCAGGTCATGGGTATGCTGCTTGAGCCGGATATTGCAGAGCACGATTACGTTGTGCCCCAACTTGTGATGGTCTACGATGGCTCCATATCGCTGGATGTATCCCTCACGTTCCAGCCGCTTCTGCCGCTCGAAGGTTGGAGAAGGGGAGAGGTGTACTCTTGCAGCAAGTTCCTTCACGGTGAGTCGGGAGTTCTGCTGCAGTAACTTCAGTATTCTGATGTCTGTTTCATCAAGTTTTTCTTCTGTTGTCATTGTTCCTTTATTACTGATTTTATTCATTTTTGCAGAATAATATTCTGCTGATTTGCTTAATTCGCTGCAAAGATAGTATATTTTTCTGAATTACGGAGAATATTTGGCAAATAAAATTCTTCTTCTTACCTTTGCACCCGCAATTCCGGATGCAAAGCGTCATTCATCGGTAATGACAGGATAAAGAGTCATTCACATCAAATAATAATAAGGAGATAAAAATATGAGCAACGTAAGAAATATACATTTTGAGGCAGTGGGCAGCTATTTGCGCCCTGCAGAGTTGAAGGAAGCGAGAGCTAAGTTTGCTGATGGCAAGATTTCTGCCACCGACCTTCGCGCCGTAGAAGACCGGCTGATTACTGAGGTCATCAGTCAGCAGAAGGCGCATCGCCTGCCTTATATCACCGATGGCGAGTTCCGCCGCAGCTATTGGCATCTAGACTTTATGTGGGGATTCAATGGCGTGGAGCATATCGAACTGGAGCATGGCTATCAGTTTCATGGCGAGGAGACAACCAAGGGTTCTATCCAACTGACCGGCAAGATTACCGGCGAGAATCATCCTTTTATCAAGGATTTCCTATTTGTGAAGCAGTTTGAAGAGTTGGATGCCAAGGGCGAGTATATCTTCGAGGCAAAGCAGACGGTTCCTGCTCCGGCTCAGTTCCTTGCCGAACTGTTCCGTGGCAAGAATGCCGAGAATACCCGCAAGTTCTATCCTAACACTACCCAGCTGATTGAGGATATTGCTCAGGCTTACCGCACCTTCTTCCAGGAGATTTATGCAGCCGGTTGCCGTACCGTCCAGTTGGATGACTGCACCTGGGGAATGATTGTGGATAGCGATTACTGGAAGGCTAAGGTGGGCACAGGTTTCACCCTTGAGCAGGAAGCCCTGCAATTTCTGAAGGTGAACAATCTTGCCATCGAGGGCAAACCGGAGGGGGTGACCATCAACACCCACGTATGCCGTGGCAATTATCATTCCTGCTATGCCACCAAGGGTGCCTACGATGCCGTGGCTCCTTATCTCTTCGCCCATGAAGATGTAGATACCTTCTATCTGGAGTATGACGATGAGCGTTCGGGTGGTTTCGAGCCGTTGAAGTATGTGGCAGATGGCAAGAAGGTGGTTCTGGGTCTGGTAACCTCCAAAACTCCGGTGTTGGAAGATAAGGCTACGGTCATCGCCCGCATCCGAGAAGCAGCCAGATATATCCCCCTCGATCGGCTTAGTCTCAGTCCTCAATGCGGTTTCGCCTCTTGTGAGATTGGTAATAAACTGACCGATGCTGAGCAGTGGGCAAAGATAGATCTGGTGAGAGAGATTTCAGAAGAAGTTTGGGGATAATGATATATTCAAGGAGAAGATGTGTTGTCTGTCATGGCTGCACATCTTCTCTTTTTTTATTTACTTTTTATCAAAAATGTTTGGTGTTTTCATGAATTACTAGTAACTTTGCACCCCGAAAATTAAAAACATCATTCATTAAGATTATCAGAGAAAATGGAATATATGTCTCAGGAAGGTTACGATGAGCTCGTGGCCGAACTTCAACACATGGTTAACGTAGAGTTGCCAGCCGTTCGCGATGCGATAGCTGAGGCCCGCGATAAGGGCGACCTCAGTGAGAATTTCGAGTATCATGCAGCCAAGCGTGAGCAGGGCAAGCTGTTGAGTCGCATCAGCTTCAAACAGAAGGTCTTGGAGAATGCCCGTGTCATCGACAAGTCTCGATTGAAGAGCGATACCGTTGGCTTGTTGAGCAAGATTAAAATTACCAATCTCGCCAACAAGTGCAGCATGAATTATACCATAGTGAATCCTCACGAGGCTGATTTGCATAGTGGCAAGATTTCCATCAAGTCGCCTATCGCCAAGGCCCTTCTGGGTAAGAAGGCAGGTGAAGAGGTAATGGTAAAGGTACCAGCCGGCTTGCTCAAATTCCGCCTGGATAGCGTTGAGTTATAATGTATTCTTTAAAAGGAAAACTCCCGATAATTTGAAACTGATCAAATTATCGGGAGTTTCTCTTTTTATTCTAATATTTCTCCAGAATCTTATTCAGTAAGAAGGTGGCATTCTGGTTTCTTGCCACACCCTTCTGTATCTTATAAGTATAGGTAACATCTGTGCCTAAATCTATCTCGAAACAATAGTTATGGAATTTTCCTGATGCATCATTCTCCATCTTGGAGAGCTCCAGATCGTGGGTAGCGATGATGCCGCTCACCGGCTGCTTGGCAATGGCTTCGAGGAACTTTCTCGAACCATTCAGCTTATCCAATGAATTCGTTCCCTTCAGAATCTCATCCAGAATAATCAGCGTTCGGAGTGGCTCCTTATTGTCTTCTCCACTTTCCTTGCAGCACTTTCCCTCAGCACTTTCCCTGCAGAACTTCAGCAGCTCCTCCAGTCTTATCAGCTCAGCATTAAAGTAAGAGATGCCATGCGTCAAATCGTCGGTGGTTCTCATGCTCGAGAACAATCTGAAACGGGAAATCGTCAGCTGATCCGCAAACACCGGCATACCCGCCATTGCCAGGATATAGTTCACGCCCAGCGAACGCAGGAAGGTACTCTTTCCCGCCATGTTGGCTCCGGTGATGATATAATAGTTGTCGTCCTTGATGGTGAAATCGTTCTTCACCGCCTTGGCACCCAGGAAAGGATGATAGAGATTCTTACCCTCGAACACGATTTCCGGACTTCCGATTCCTGCATTTTCAGAAACATCGCTTTCGGTATCTGCTTCCGGACTTCCCGAAACAAATTCCGCCTCTTCTGCCTCCGGATGATTATATCTGAAATCCGCCATCGAAACCATTGCATCCATCTCGCTGATGATATGCATCCATTCCTCCATCTTCACCATATAGGTATTCTTCCATTTCAGGAAACTGCGAACCAGGAAGAAATCGCTCAGCATGAAGGCATCGGTGAAGAAAAGACCGAGGAAATTGCCTCTTCTGTCATACCCCTTCAATATCTTTTCCAGTTGGGCAAAGGAAGGCAGGGCATCTGCTAGGGAATTCTGCATCTCCTTGCCTGATTCGCTATGGAAATTGCGCCTGTTGATAAGCTGAAGTATCTGGGCATAGGCGATGAGCTGATGGCGAAGCTTGCCGCCATTGCTATCTATCTTATCAAGTGTCTGCTTGCAGACGAAGAATACCACCATGTATTGAACCAACACCCACCACAAGGCGAAATCCACCGAAAACATATTGCATATCGACAAAATCACGGAACCAACGACTCCGATAATCAGCAGCCATCCGATAACGAGCGATACCGGAGACCCAAACCATGCCGGCACCTCCATCTTCGAAACCTTCTGCATCGCATCCGCCACCGCAGCAGAATCAATCTTTTTCATCTTGCCATTCACCATTTTGCCATCCGCAGTTTGGCTTCTGTTCTTTTCGCCAAGTGCCAGAAATTCCATCCGCCAGTTTTCGCCTTCTCCAGCCAATTCCTTCTGCAAATCTCTTCTTCTTTTGATATCCTCCATGCCCAGAGGCGTTTCCCGGGTAAGATTCCTGGCGAGTGCCTCCGAACCGCCCGATGTGATGGTTCGGCAGATGCGGTTGAACAGCGAACTCTTGCCGAAAACATCGAGGTCGAAGGAATAAGGATGCTGCGGATTCTGATAGGAATCGCCCGTCTCGAAAGGCGAGAAATCGCCCTCCAAAGCCTTGATTTCGTCCTGATAAACCTTGAGCAAAGCCGAAAGATGCTCTATCTTTTCCTTGTTCTTATCGTCAAGTCGTCTGATTCCCAAATAGGCAATCAGGCACAGCGCCGCCCCCATCAGATAGTTCTGCGTATCTCCATCTATTGCGAAATAGCAGATCAGGAAGGCGAGGATGCCGCCAAAAGCCAGCAGTTCGCCCGTTATAAATCCCGTATTCTTACGCTTCAGGGCAGCCACCTCAGCAGCGTATCGGCTTACATATTGTTGATAATTCTCCTTGATATTCATACTTTTTCTTTATTTTTCTTTTTTGATGTGCAAAAATAGGTATAAAATCTAGATTTCCAAAATAAATTCTCTCATTTTAAGTCTTTTATACTTATATTCGTGATAGGAATCTGGCTTTTATGAACCCTTGGCAGTAAAAAGTGCTATGAAAATTTGGAGGTTACACAAAAACATCGTTTTTTTGCATTAAAATAGTTTGAATAATGAGCAAGTATAAATTTAATATAGACAATTATCATGCTATAGGGCATGCTGATATCGAAATAGAGGGTATCACAGTTATCGTGGGAAGCAATGGCTGTGGAAAAAGCACTATGTCCCGTTGGTTGTATTATATCGTCAATACATTGTCTGTGTTAGACAGTCTCTTTTTCTCTGATTTCAGAGATGTGATTATCAAATCATTAGAGAAATATTCTACTGCGCTGGATGATATCTCAAATTATCTGGATGATGATAAAAAACGATTTTTTGACCATACCTTATCATTAATGACAATGGTAACATTGAGTAATGGTGGTGTGGAGAAGCTCGATTTTTATTATAAAAGAGCGATTGGTTCACTTGATGACATGCTGGTTAACTTCCTTCAGAAAGAGCAGAATCCTCAGCAGGTGCGTCGAGTGCTTAATCTTTTTGGGATTACTGAACAAAATCATGTTCATGAGGATATAGAACGAAATTCCATTCAGCTGTTTTCTGAATATCTTCAGAAATATGAAAACAACAAAAAAAATCGTCCCATCAGTTACTTGAAAGAGAAAATCGCTTCTGTATATCGGGAAAAGGATGGCTTTCCTGCCAGCATAAGCTTTAAGGAAGATGAAGTGGAATTGCTTGTTGATAGACTTGGAAAGATATATAGTTTAAATAATGCCATATATATAGGAACACCAGCAGCTATTTCTCTTCGTCAATCAGATAGGGTTCTGATGACTTCCTTGGCACATAAAGTGGTTCATGTAAATGAAAAAGGAAGTGAGATTACCGGCAAACAGGAATTACTTCATTCTATTAATAAAATGATAGATGGTTCTATTGTAGAAAAGGAAAATTTCGATGCTGTTGATTTAGTTTATCACAGCAACAATGGTAAGGATATTAGAATTGAAGATATAGCATCGGGATTCAAACCGCTGGTTTATATGCTTCGTCTGATAGAAAACGGGTGGCTGACAGAAAACACTTTGTTGGAGATTGATGAGCCTGAAACAAATCTTCATCCACAATGGGTGGTTGAGTTGGCGCATCTTCTTGTTCGCATCAACAAAACATTTGGAACCAAGATACTCATCACGAGTCACAATCCCGATATGGTATCGGCTATCAGGTATATCTCTGAAAAAGAGGGCTTGTTGAATACTACTCGTTTTTATCTGGCAGAGCAAAGTGAAGGTACAGACTCGTTCTACTATAAGAATTTGGGCTGTGATATTGAACCTGTATTTGAATCATTCAACAAGTCTTTTGATACTCTTCAGAAATACGTAGAGAACTATGGCGAAATTTAAGATTGGCAATTATCAGGGAATCAAGATTGATTGTTGGACAGCAAAAGATTTATTTCTCAAAAACATCATGCTGATAAGAAATCTTCTGCAGATATGCTATTGCATGTGAATGATAAGAGATTACTTTTGGCCGATGCAAAATTCCGACTAAGCAATACCAGGAATTTGGATTCAAAGGAGATAGCAAAAAAGGTTAGTGAATCAAAGGCAATGGTTACTTCTAACTATTCTTTTGATAACAGTTTCTATGTTTTGCTGACAAAGAAAGCTGCAACTCCTTCCAATTTAAATAGGCTTAGAAGAAATGTAGGAAATAATCCAAATTATCAATTTATGGATGCCGTTGAATTTCATAAATTGTTCGAGGATTAATGTTTGAACTCCGTTCCTGATGTCTTGAAAACTCAGAAACGGAGTTTTTTATAACTTTTTTCAGTCGTTTATCGCCCGATACATCATGTAGTAAGCGTATATATATGCCGATGTCGTTGTTATCATACTGATGATATTCACGCTGGTGAAGGCTGTCTGCTGGGTGTTGTCTGCCAGGTAAAACACTGCCGTCGGGAGGAGATTCGAGCATAGCAGCCATGCGATGAAAACCAGGACAAGGGCTAAGCCCAGTTTGCGCATGTTACCTCTGTGCTTGCTGTACAGATGGCAGCCGGCTATCAGGGAGGCGATGACGGAAATCAATCCCATAGAGCTTTGTATCCAGGTAAGAATAGTTGCCGTGAGTGTTATCTGTCCGTTCTGCATCATCGTTACGAGATGAAGATTGAAGCATTGGCCCAGGATGAATGAGAGCACATAGTAAAGTACCATCAACTCGCTGCAGCGTCGTAGCAATTTTACGCCTGCCGGTAGCGTGTAGCGGAATATTCCCCATAAAGCTATAGGGGCGAGCTGCAAGACCAGTTGCTTGATGGTAACCAGGATGGGACTTATTGGAATCAGGATGGGACTTGTTCTGAAGGATAAGCCCGCTTGTCTGCAAACAGAAAATGCCAGCGAAAACAATGCGAAAATGCAATATGCATACATGGCATATTGTGCAATGCGATTTATATCTATAGAATAACTTTTTCTTTCCATAATTCTACGTATGATGATTTTATAAACAGCTTATCTTGTATAAAGCCATTGCAAAGATACGAAGTTTTTGGGAAATTCTAGCAAAATAGGTGGAAAATGTTTGGCTATGATATATACTTGTTAAAAGAATGGCAGAGAGACCGATAAAAACTCTTAAAAATCATAACGTATCTTCTTGGATATCAATGTTTGTTGCTATCTTTGCACGGTATGTACTAATAACGCTACATGGATAAATACTAATAGTGCTACATGGGTATATACTAATTGAAATATAGGTTTAATCATACAATGAATAATATGAAGTTTAATCATACAGTGAATAATATGAAGAAGATATTTTTAGGATTGGCAGCTGCACTGATGTTGACTGCCTGCAATGAGAACAGACAGCCGGAGGCAATGACCAGCGTTGACTCTGCAAGTGTAGTAACCGATTTGATGATGAGTCGCAGAAGCATCCGTGCTTACAAGGATTCCGTCATCAGCCGCGATACCCTGAACGAGATTCTGAAATGCGGCATCCATGCGCCAAACGGGCAGAACCTGCAGTCGTACGAAATCAGAGTGATAGATTCTCCTGCTCTCATCGATTCAATCACCCAAGCCGTGGTAAAGGATAATCCTAAGATAGCAGAGCGCAAGGGCTTCAAGAACATCTTTGTGAATGCTCCATGCGTGGTTTGCATCGCCTACGATACTACTTATGATATGGCGCAGATTGATTGCGGTTTGCTTGGCGAGAACATCATTCTTGCAGCATGGTCAAGGGGCATCGGTTCCTGCTGCCTGGGCAGTTCTGCCCGTTGGATACTGGATTCTCCGTCGGCCAAGCCTTACCTCGACCGCATGGCATTCTCTAAGAATTACAAGCTGCTCTACTGCATCGCCCTGGGTTATCCTGACGAATCGCCGGAGGCAAAGCCAAGACGCCAGGACATGATAAAGTTCATGGATTAAGATAAATGAAGGTTGATGTCCTGTTTCTGGACATCAACGTTTCCCTCTATAACCCAACAAAAAAAGCATGGCGCAAATCACTGCGCCATGCTCCAATAAAAGAAAGCCTTATAGTCAAAATAGAAATTAGCGATTCTAATTCTTATTCCGGTACTAATCTTTTTCTAGTACTTTGCATTCTGAGGGTCAAAGTTGGTCCAACCGCTCATCCAGTTGTTGCTGCCATCGAAGGCTCCGATGTAGGTTACGGTGTCGAAACCTGTCCAGCCGGCGAAACTTGCGGCTCCGAGCAACGGACTGCCGGCGATAGGAGTATAACCGTCTGCGCCAACCAATGAAGCCCAACTGTCAAAATACTTGTTGCTTGGCTCTGAGAAGAAGAAGGTATTGCTGTATGACTTCTGATTCTTGTCGAGATCCTTCTTGTTGGCTGCATCATAGAGGTAATCCTCATACTTCTTGTTGGCATCAGTACCAACGGCATCCATACCTGCGAAATATACATTCTGAAGCTTGAATTTGCCTTCCTTGGCATTCTTCACGGTTTCACCCTTCTCACCATCAACAATCAAACCGATAGGCCAGCCTAAGGCCACTGAGTTGATGCAGTTTAGGTTAGAAGAACGGCGAATCTGCATGGCTGACTGGAACTTGCCGAGAGCTGAACCGTTGTTTGGATTGTATGCTCCGGCAGTAATATAATCTGTGGTGTTCTGGAACTTATCATCCAATACCTTAGGACCTACAAAGGTGATGTTAGAGAAGGTTGCCTTGGTACGAGGATCTACGGTAGCACCATCGGCGCAGTTGTCGCTCTCGAAACCGTTGCTCTGAGAGGTGTCGGCTATCTTGCTGTCGCGCAGAGAAAGACCATACTGCACCTTTCCTGAGAAACCGTTATCTGTATCGAAATCATCATCCCAGCCCTTGTAGGCTACGAGATACTTGCTGTTTACTGTACCGCCAAACCACTCGAAGGAATCATCATTGGAATAAGATACCTGAACGTGGTCAATCTCTGTGCCTGAACCTACAGAACCGAGAGTCAAACCATTAATCTCCTTATCCTTCTGGAATGGATAACCGGCAAACTCGATGCGTACATAACTCAAGGCTCCTGAGTTGTCAGCATCATCTGCGCCACCATGCTTGGTACGAGGACCACCCTCTATCTGCTGCTCAGTCTGGTTGTTCTTAGCCTTGCCGCAGAGAATGATGCCACCCCAGTCGCCAGGCTTTCTGCTGCCGGCAGCCTCTTCAGATGTAAAGACGATAGGCTCTGTGGCTGTACCCTTGGCGATGAGCTTGCCGCCACGCTCTGCGATGAGTGCCGCCTTGGTTTGCTTGTCGCCCTTGATAATCGTTCCCGGTTCGATGGTAAGCTCAGCACCATCTGCAATATATACCCATCCCTTGAGGAGATAAGTGCCTTTCTTTAAAGTCTGCTTGCCTGTGAAAACGAATTCCTGGTCGCCGTTGCCAATCTGTGTTCCGTTGGCGTTTTCCTTGTCATCTGTTCCGAAGAGGATGTGGTCGCAAGCCTTCAAGCCGCCATTGGTTGTCCACTTGTAAACTACTTCTGATCCAGGATTTGGAGAAGGAGTTGGATCGTCATTGTCACTGCTGCAGCTGCTCAACATGGCAGATGCTGCGAGGATGCCCATGCATCCTAAAAAATACATCTTGTTCATCATTGTTTCCTGTTTTATTAAACAAACATCTATTATTATCTTTCTTGAAATTCTACGGATAGTCTCTAAAATTTATAGATTGCCTGCAAACCGATGTTTCTACCCGGCTTGTAGCATCTTGCTATTTCTTCTACTTCCTTCTTGCTTCCGTCGCTATACGTTACATCAGCAAACTGCTTGTAATATATCTTTTCAGCAAGAAGATCTCTTACGTTGAGCTTCAGTTCCAGATGTTCGCCGAATTTCTTAGCCAGCGAGAAATCGATGGTGTTGCGAGGCATCTCGTAGCTGTGAGGCACTCGGGAATTGGAGTCATCGCCTGTGCTCCCCTCGCTTCTGCCCACACCGATGATTCGCTTGCCTATGCGGTTGTAGAGCAGGGCGATATCCATCTTTAATGGCTCATTCTTATAGAAGATGCCGGTGTTGATAAGGTATGGCGACTGACCCTGCATCGGTCTGTCTTCTTCCTTCGCTCCCTTCTCAAACTGAACCTTGCTCTTGATGAGGGCACCGTTAAACGACCAACTGAAATCCTTCAATCCTATGAATCCGAGATTCTTTCTGATATCCAGCTCCACACCATAGTTGTTGGCACTCTTTGCATTCTTGTAAGAGTAAATCAAGTCAGTGCCACCAGCCACTGTATAGGTCCACTCGATAGGAGAATCGAAGTGCTTGTAGAAGACTGCCAGCGAAATGAGCTCTCCACGGGATGGATACCACTCATATCGCAGGTCGAGGTTATCGACATAACAGTTCTTCAACTCAGTGTTTCCCTGCACATTGCTGGCAAGGTCGAAGTCGTAATACACCGACGACGATACTTCACGGAATTCTGGGCGGTTAATACTGCGGCCATACGAAAGTCGCACCTGGTGCTGGTCGCTAATCTTATATGTTGTATTGAGAGATGGAAAAACATCATCGGTCTTGTAATGACGGCTCGATTCACTCTTCTCGTAGTCACGGGAATTGGAGATGAGTTCCATATCATTATGCTCGAAGCGGACACCGGCGTGGATGCCGAGTTTGCCAAAGGGGAGAGACAACGCCAGGTATCCGGCGCCTAAGGTGTTGTGTCCGCGGTAGTTATTGCGCATCTGCTTTTCCTCCAGAAGATACAACTTGTCGTAACCCATGTTTGCCTCGCTGGAGAGCAGGGTTGGGATGTCGCTGTGGCGGAAGTCGGATGGCATGTTGTTATCTGAAACATTCCAGTTGTAGATAAAGTTGCGGGTCTGGTATTCTCGGCTGCGATACTCCCCATAGGCACCCACCTGCAAGTCTGGCTCAAAGTTGCCAAACTTGAAGTGGTGCTTGTCATTTACACCAAGAGAGAGAATGTGTTCGTCGAGTTGAGTCCACTCGCGGGATATGTCGTTGCCGGTGCTCAGGGCATAAACGCCCGATTCAAGAGCATCGTCGATGAGGTATCTACGACGGTCAGGCAAATGACGGTTGGCATACGCATACCCGATGCTCCAGTCAAGGGCATCGCTAGTGAAGGTGTGCTTGCCGGTAAGCTGACCGTTATATGTAGTTCGACTGCGGTAGTAATACTCTGCGCTTCGCTCCAGGTTCGACTGGGCGCTCACGCCATCACGCCAGGTATATCGGCTGGTAGCCAACTGGTTGAAGATGTTTTTGAGCTGATACTTGTGATTGCCGTCCTTGGAAAGGAAGGTGAAGTTGAGCATCGCTCCGAGTCTCACATTATTATTATACTGGTCGTCAACAGAGTGACGGAGATAGTTCGGCTTGTCATTTGCCGCATCATAGATGCCATAGAGGTTGTTCTCCATGTTCTCGTAGGTGCGGTATTCGTTGGTATAGTTCAAAGCAGCGAGCATGCCGAGTGTTCTTCCGCCGAGCATCCAGCGCTGGTTCAGGCTGGCCGCCAGTTTCAAGTCGCCCAAAGGCTTCCTGTTCTTCACGAGCCAATCGTTGTTAAGCCCATTTCCCAGGAGCGAAGTAGCATAATCGCCCACCGGTTTTCCGTTGGCATTGAGCTGCGGATTCAAGGCAGCATGGATGCCTCCATTCAGGCTTCTCAGTCCATTGTCGAAACCCAGGAAATCTGTTCCGGAACCTTTCGAGTAAGAAAAATTCTGAAAGGCAGAAGATGTATTCCAGTTTCCGCCCACGGCGATGTTGAAACTGTTTTCTGCCGGAATCTCCTTGGTGTTGACGATGATGAAACCGCCCGAGTAGTCTGCGGGATATTCAGCCGTTGGCGACTTCACGATGGTAAGGTTGTCAATCTGCGAACTTGGGATGATGTCGAAGGAGAATGCTCTGGAATCAGCCTCAGAACTAGGCACTGCTCCTCCGTTCACCCACACATTGTTATAACGCTGCGACAAGCCACGAACCATCACGAATTTATCGTCGATGAGGCTCACGCCTGGCACTCGGCGTATCACCTCACCCGCATTCGTATCCTGAGTTCTGGATATTTCCTGTGCCGAAACATTACTCACGATGACGGGACTGTTTTTGGCCACCTGTATCATTGCCGCATCCGTATTACGCCTTTCCACTGCGGTAACGGTCACCTCCTTCAGCTGCTGTTCATCAGGTTGCAGCGCGATCACCTGGTCTGCGTCCTTCGCCTGAACCCCGTCAATTTTTTGAGTCTTATATCCTACATAATTTATATATAGTGTATATTTCTTTTCTTTATCCAATCCATCGATCTGGAAGTTTCCGTCGATGTTGGTGATAGCCTTCACGTTGGTTCCATCCACAGTGACGACTGCACCGATGAGTGTCTCTTTCGATTTCTGGTCGATTACGACACCCTTAATCTGTTGCGCCCACGTTGGCATGCTAGCCGCTGAGAGCAATCCTAATACAATAATTCCCCTTTTAGCATTCATAACCTATATCGTTTGATTTCGGTTGCAAAGGTACGGTGGTTATATTACACTGGGGTTGCAATGAGGTTGAAAGGCATTGACGAAGCTGCGACAAAGGTGTTACGGCTGCAACAACTAAAAAAGTTTAAACATTTAACCCTGTATTTGGCGATAAATAAAGAAATAACTATATTTGCATCATGATTACGGAATATGGTATAGAGGCAAAGTCTAATTCTAAGATTATATCAGAATTGGGAGGACGATGCTATACATATAAACATAAAATTTTAAAGCTATGAATATGAGGAGATTTATATTTTTTCTGATTGTCTGCGAGTTCTTTTCTTTGGCATGTATTGCTGCAAATAAGACTATAAAAGGACATGTTGTGGATGAATTTGGTAAGAACGTTGAATTCGCTAGCGTATATGTAGATAGTATATATGCGGTATCTGACAAGGAAGGAAAATTTTCTCTGGTGGTGCCCGATGGTATGAAACAGGAACTTGTGATTAGTCATATCAGTTATCAGACTAATAAAATTCCTTATGATGTATATAGCAAAAAGACTTCGCTGCAACTTACGTTGAAAGAAAAGACTTGTGATTTGTCAGATATAACAGTCGTTTCCGGTAAAAAGCAGGAAAGTATTCTTGGAAAGGGAGTTCGGGCACCAGGTGATGTTGCATTTCATAACGTTAGAAACACGAAATATGAAACGGGACCCTTATTTGTTGTAAATAAAGACTATTATGTGAAAACAGCCAAATTGCGAGTGCAAAAATGTACTTTTGCTTCATGCACAATTCGTTTAATCATTTATGAAGTAAAGGGAACTGTTTTTGTGCCTGTACAGCATCGACCTTTATACGTCCGATTATCCGAAATTTCTGATAAGAAGGATTTATCTGTTTGGATAGAAGAACCGTTGAAGCTGGAGCGCAATCATAAATATTATATAGGTGTAGCTGTTATGGCAAGTAGCGGTAATGGCGAAATTCATTTTCCTGCTTATTTCAAGAAGGGCTGCGTAAGAAATCTGTGTACAGATAGGAAAAAGAATTTGCCAGTAACTTTGGGCGTTTCTCTTTATGGTATATCTGCAAAGCATCTTCAGTAATCCCCCACACGCTTACTTTTCTGTTCGTATGGGGAACGATGTGTTTGGAACTTTATGCATTTTGCCTGTTTTTACTCCTTTATCTCTTTCATGTTTGCAGGATTATAGGGAGTCAACTGCTGCATCTCCTGCTCTGTTGCTTCAGGCAAGGAAGGTATCTTGTTTCTGATGCAGAAATCGGTAATGGCGGCAGCTGATTCTTTGGGAGTAGAAGAATTCGGTTTGATGGATTGCTTCTTTTCTACATACTCCTTTTCCGTGATATATAGCTCGGTAATCACATGGATGAGTTGCTGCTGCTTGTCTTTCTTATGAGAGAAAAGATAGCTGTTGTCAGATTTCTGGAAGAGCAGGTCCTTGAAGGAATAGTAATCTTCAGGACTTATCTGGTAGGTTTCCACCACATGGTCGTAGATATCTGTCTGGGTATAACCGAAAAGCTGGTGCGTCAGATTCTTGTAGGTAGGAAGCTGGTTGATTTCTATCTGACAGATATTCCGGCTGCTGTCCGTTTGAATACTGCCTATTGTCTGCTGATTGAGCAGGACGAGTTGGGAGCCCAGTGAATCTTTCAGCTGATATTTCTTTCGATATTGCTCAATAAGTGTCTTCTCTTCCGGCCAAGGTCGGAAGGTTCCTTTGTCGCTGACCATGAATGCTCGCTTTTTGTCTTCGGAAACGAGTCGGCTGTTGTGAAGATTTCTTTTGGAATAGGCATTGAGATCCGTCTTTCCATTCTTCAGGTTGATGTAATACTCCACGATGCCGTCGTTGAAGTATTTCATTACAGAGTCGTTGGTCTGGTAACTGCGATAATATCCCTTGAGTCTGATGAAGTGAGGACGGTTCCCTGTTACGTTCACATCCTCCAGTTTCTGTATTTTTGTGAAATGTCCAGGCATCTTCTCTTCCTTGTTCTGCGCCATGAGGCAAGTTGGGAGGAAGAGGAGAAGCACAAACAGATATTTCATATAATGATGATTCATATTGGTGATGCTTTAAAAAGAATACTTAATGATGTGCAAAAGTAAGAATAATCAGTTAGATGCGCAAAGAAAATCTGTTATTATTAGGTTAAAACCGTAAGTAAGTAAACGATTACATACAATTATAATAAGGAATCGTGTGGTTATTGCTTTTCTTTTTGTATCTTTGCAGCCGTTTGGCAATTGTGAGTACCAAATCATACATAAAGGAAAAAAGAATATCTAATAATAAATAAAAAGTAATGACTACACTTACAATTTCTATTATTGTCGTTTTCGTGCTCGGCTATGCACTCATAGCTACCGAAAGCTTGACTAAGGTAAACAAGGCTGCGATAGCCCTGTTGATGTTGGTAGGTTGTTGGACCCTCTACATGATGGATCCAATGCAGTATCTCCAGTTGATGCACCCTGATTATACAGGCGGCGCTGCTGGAATGGTGGAGAAGGTGACCGGAATCATCCAGGAACATCTGGGCGATACTGCCACAACACTCTTCTTCCTGATGGGGGCGATGACCATCGTGGAAATCGTTGACCAGAACGGTGGATTCAACTGGGTTCGCAAGGTGATGAAGACCAAGTCGAAACGTGCGCTTCTCTGGCGTATCGCTATCCTTACCTTCTTCCTCTCTGCCATCCTCGACAATCTGACCACCAGTATCGTGATGATCATGATTCTCCGAAAGCTCGTCACCGACCACAAGGATCGCATGGTTTATGCATCCCTCGTCATCATCGCAGCCAATTCGGGTGGTGCTTTCTCACCAATCGGCGATGTTACCACCATCATGCTCTGGAACAAGGGATTAATTACTGCTGCCGGCGTTATCGCCGAAATCTTCATCCCGTCTGTAGTTTCCATGGTGATTCCAGCCCTCATCCTTCAGACCATGTTGAAGGGCGAACTCGTGATGCCTGAGGTTTCTGCCCAGCAGAATGCATCGGTCAGCGATTTCACCGAAGGTCAGCGCAAGGCAGTGTTCTGGTTGGGAGTAGGCGGTTTGATCTTCGTTCCTATCTTCAAGAGTATCACCCACTTGCCTCCATTCGTAGGAATCCTTCTGGTATTGGGCGTTCTCTGGACTGCTACCGAAGTTTTCTATCGCGGTTTGCATCGTGGAGCTGATGCCGAGGGTACTCAGAAGCGAGTAACCAAGTTGCTTTCTCGTGTTGATATGAGTACCATCCTCTTCTTCCTCGGTATCCTGATGGCAGTATCCTGCCTGGCTGAGATTGGCGTATTGACTGCTTTGGGTCAGGGCTTGAACGTCGTATTCGATGGCAACCACTACCTCGTAACTGGTATCATCGGTGTGCTTTCAAGTATTGTTGACAATGTGCCTCTGGTAGCCGGATGTATGGGAATGTATCCTGTGGCTGCCGCTGGCGATATGGCTGTGGATGGTGTCTTCTGGCAGTTGCTCGCCTACTGTGCCGGTGTCGGTGGTTCAATGCTGATTATCGGTAGTGCCGCTGGTGTGGTAGTAATGGGCTTGGAGAAGATTACCTTCGGCTGGTATATGAAGCATATCTCCTGGATTGCTTTTGTAGGTTACATCGTAGGTATCGTTTGCTACTGGTTCATCCGCACCTTCCTTTATGCTATCTAAAGGATAATAGTTTTCTCTTACGTGGAAAAGTTTTTTTTGAGAAAAAAGTCTCAAAGTCTCATTTTCTATTGAAAATACCGACTTAAAGACTTGATAGATAATAAGATAAAGAGAATGAGACTTCTCGGTTTTGATGCCGAGAAGTCTCATAAAAGTCTCATAGAAGTATCATTATTTTACTTTTTCTTTACAAGATACTTCATACCATCTGCAAATCTCTTGTGTTTTAACTCACTCATATTCGCCAGTTTTCTGCCGAATCCCATCAAACTGTTCACCTTGAGCGATGAACCTATCTGCTTTTTCAGATAGTCGAAAATCTCGGCGGCAGTCAGATATTCACCCTCTTTCTCATTCTCAACCAAATCAAAATAGAGCTGGAAATACTGGTCTATCGGCTCAGCCACCTCAAACTGGCAGTTGTTCTTCATGATCAACTTCACCTGTTCCGCATCAAAATAACTCTTCTCGCCATTGTGCAAAGCAGTCAGCGCCTGGGCGAAAAGTTGCTGATAGTTCGGACGCACGCTCACATCAATCGGTCCCGTCAGTTCCACTCCGATGAATCTTCGGTTGCCGGATGGGTCGGTGAGAATATCCGTGATGTTGCTCGTGGCGATGAACGAGGCGAGACGAGGAAATTCCATGACATGACTGCCATACGGAGGCTTGTATTTCAGCGTAGGCAACTGGATGAGATTCTTCAGAAATCCCTGCTGCACCTGTGGCGAAATCTGGTTGAACTCATCGAGATTGATGACCATAAATTGCGCCATCGCCTGATAAACCTGACGTTTTTCTGACAGAATCAGATTATCGCTATATCCCCATTGCAGCTCCGGTGGTAACAGCCGGCGACAGAAAGTACTCTTGTTGTAACCCTGCTTGGAAATGAGAAGCGGAGCCACCGAGTTGCCATACTGGCGATGGGTAAAGCCGCGCCACTGGTCAACCATGCCCAGAAACCAGGTGTAGAACCAGTCTGCCCAGTAAGGATTGTTGGTAGGAACCGTACGAGCCAAGGCGCGTATATGGTCCTTCCCGTCCCATTTGTCGTAGCATTGGAAGAGATATTCATCTATCGGATTATAATTCTTGATATAATCAGACTCCAGAAAATTCCTGACATCCTTGATGCTCACTCGGATATCGGCAAGCTGCACCTCCAGCGTCATGCGCTTCTGCACTCTCGGATCTACGGGCTGGAAACCATACCAACCTTTCTCTTTCGGCATGTATTCCACGAATTTCATCACCGTGTTGTATCTGAAGTTATATTTACTTTTCAGCAGCTGCATCATGCTCATGATATTCTCGCGAACGCTGTTCTTGTCAACTTTCTTTTCTTCTTCCGAAGTATCGGAACCAGGAATCATCTGCTGATTATCTTCCGTGTTGAAAGCCTGGTTCTGAGGGTGCATGTTGCTGTCAATTTTCATCGCTACCGCCTTATTGTTGAAATAAGGTTTCGCATCGAGCGTCATCATAAAACTGTTGTGCATCGAAGGCTCAAAAGACAGGTTAGAACCCGCTTCTATAGAAGGTTTCGGTCCGTCTGTGAGCACCGAAGCCTTGGCAATCGCCTGATATACAGGCAAAATCTGCTGGTAAGCGATGCGGTACAGTCGTTCGGCATCCGCTTCGTCGGCAGGCAGCGAATCATCTTCATTGCTGAATTTCACCAATACGATAACCGACTTACCATCAGCACCTTCCAGCGCAGTAAAGGTAGAAGGCAGCATGGCAACCGAGCGCTTCACGCCCTCCACGCCGTCTGCATCTGTGATGTTTCCGAATTTCAGCATCAGGATACCGTTGCACGCCTTCATCTTCAGGTTGTTGTTTTCGTCTTTGGCGAATTCAGCAGCGGGGTAGATGTGCATCCATGTTGGCATATCCTTGTAATATTCGTAGCCGCTTTCCATATTGGTCACGTATTCGCGGAAATGGGTAACAGTAAGTCTGCTGTCATCTTTTGCGATACGTTGCAGCAACTTCTCCATCGTCTTGGTGCTGACGAGGAGCTGCTTCTTGTTGTTTGTATGAACGATTGTTACCTTCATAGAATATATTGATTAGAATGTTTGTTTGTTAACTATTAACTGTTAACTATAAACTCTTGTTTGCGTTGCCCAAAGTTTGGTTGGCAAATTGGGCATTCGTTTCCCATTGTACGGGCAATGGCTGCCCGTCGCTTGTTCTCTAGTAGCCCGTCACGTGTTCTCTGGTAGCCCGTCACGTGTTCTCTGTGGGACCGTTTAAATGGCATGGCTGGAACATTTGGAGGACAGAGAAAAAGATTAGCTTTTAGTGAAATCAATCTCTTCTGAGAAATGGTCGAATTCAACATCTTTATATCCGTATCTGGCGAAGAGCTGTTTGATATATGCCTGTTGTTCCGGCAGGAGTTTCAGTTGTCCCAGTTTGTAACGGTAGTATTGTCCTTTGCTGCCGAGGTAGTCTCTCATTTCGGCGCGCAGAGCAGGAGCGTCTTTCACTTTCATTTCGGCAAAGAGTTTGTCGAATCCCCATGCCATTTTCACGACACGCAGCGGAGCGAAGTACTTGCAATTCCCGTTTTTCAGGGCATTTGGGAAAATGGCATCCCCTCTATCAGTCTTCTCGTTTTTGTAGAGACCAGATAGATAGTGGATACATTTGTTTTTCATCGGACATGGTTCGGTGAAACAGTAGGTGATGTTGCTAGGTACGTTTCCGTACTCAAAAGCCTTTTTCAGTAATTCCTTTTCATCCATGTTTCTTAAGTATTAAGAATAAAACATTCTGTTTTACTAAACGCAAAAACATCCTGTTTATTGCCTTATAAATGCTATTATTATCACTTCATAAAGCTTTTTTTTCGATGCAAGCAAGAAATCATGATACTTTTCGCTAATTTATGATACTTCGATGATACTTCTCCCTTCATTTTTAGAGAAGTCTCATTTATGTTAAGGTGTTGTGTATTAAAGATATAAGTCTTATTCTATACCCAAAAATGAGACTTTGATACTTTTTTCGAGAAAAATGATTTATACGTGCGTATATTTGTTGTTTTTTTATCGCTTGCGTACTTCTTTCTAAATATCATTATAGCCTCATCCCTTTAGTTGGAAGAATCATGTTCCACAAATAGCTCTCCTTTTTACGATTGTGTCCCCTCACACAACTTTTTTCGAAACTTTTTTGCTAAAAGTTTTGTTGTTTCGATAATAATTGTTACTTTTGCGGTGTCATATCCTTACTGGAAGCTCCAATTGGGCGAAGGTGGGATGGACATATATACATAAAGGCGTAACTGTACGCTTTGGTTTTGACGCTATTAGAACTTCGCAACTTCCAAATGTCTGTCAAGAACAAAGCAACGGGGACGCCCCTTGGGATGTATCATATATACAGCCCTTATTGGCTCATAGCATTTAGCAATGAGTTGATAGGTGGTACTATATACTTACATCGGCGTGGGGCTTCCAGCGTTGTTCGTTTCGACAGACAGGGCAATGCGAAGGCCTTAATAGCGTGGAACGGGCAACAGACTGGCTCCGCGCTTTTTGTATATATACCTTAATAATAATCTGGCAGGTTGGGAGCCTCTGTCATTAAATAGGAAAGGCATGAGGCAGTCTGAACGTGCAAGTATAATGAGAATAGTTTCTGATTTGATAGAGGCTGATGGTATCATTGATGCAAGAGAGATTATCTTTCTTGATTCTTTGCGTGAGAAATATGGAATCAAGAAGGAAGATGAAGTGGCTGCTGCCTCCTATACTTTTGCGGCGGCTTTGAACGAACTTCTTTTGGCTGATGATAGTCTTAAGCATGATTTGATTGGTGATTTCAATCAAACGGCAATGTCTGACAATTATTGTGCAAGGGAAGAGGCTTTGCTGATTCTTGCTTTACGTTGTTGTATGACTATCAATATGGGAAGTTCGGTAACTGTACTTTCCATTGATACATCTGAAATAAAATTTGAAGATACTCAAATTCTCTATGTTGAAAGTGAATTTGATAAGAAAATCAATGAGCAAATCCAAAATAGTTACCGGGAAATCTGTTCGGAGATGCGATTAGCGGGTTTTGATTTTGTCTATTTGCCAAAAATAGCGGAACATTATCAAAGTATTTCTGAAACGGATTTGTATCAGATTGCTGATTTCTTATATCCTAAGGTAAGCTATGAACGACTGCAAGTTATTATTAAGCAGTTGCGTAGCTTGTCAACAGAACGTTTTTGTAAAGACCTATTGGCTGCGAAATTGAATGTGAAAGAGTTTGGACTAGTAAATCCTTCTTTCATGATAAAGATTGGGGAATCTTTTGTTAATGATAGAATGGTGTCGAATTTCTTGCTTGTAGAAATAGAGGATGATGCTCTTGGTACTATTCGTAAGATATTGGATTTGTTGGCTGAGAACTATCATAATCTAAGACTGAATTATTTGCAAGAAGAAACCGGACGTTTTATTTTCCGTGGTTTTTATAAGCAGATCTTTGATATTCTAATGCTTCGTAAGGGTGTGAAGAGTTCTGTTGTCATTGATACTTTAAAAGAGCAAATTTATTTTCCTGAGGCAGATGTCAAGTTGGAGAAAATCCACAGAAGGGAAAAGGCATTATATGCTTTGTTTTTGTTAGAGTCTATGAGTGGAGGTATCAACTTTAATAAGCCTGTAACTGCCAAACAACTTGAAAGATATCAAAAAAGAATGGCTGCTATTATGAAGAAATATCAAATCATCTATAAGAAGTTTGGTGGTGAGGCTGATAAAGCTCCTAATATCTTGGATTATGCAACTCGTGCGCCAATGATTGCATTATTGAAAAAACAGATATTGAAATTGAATGATGTTTTGTTCCATGCAGAAGACTATATAATACAGCGTAATATGTATGGTAACTATGGAGTCAGAATCTCGGCAGATTTGATGACTTATCAGGATGGTATAGATGAGGGAATAAAACCTTTATTAGATTCTGACGAATGGCAGAAAATTTCAGCCTTGTAAGGTTGCAACCTATTTGTTAGACATTTTACTCTTGTTGACTTGCAACGTTTGCATATATAATAAGGTATAGAGAAAAATGATTAGCTTTGCACCATCAAACAGATAATAATAACAATTTAAATATTTGAGAATATGATCAATCTTGAAAAAGGACAGCGCATTAGTATGGATAAGGGGCTGTCATTAGTAGGTGTAGGACTCGGTTGGGATCCAAATGAGGGTTCTGGTTATGATTTCGACTTGGATGCTTCTGCATTCATGTTGGGTGAGAATGGTCAGATTCCACAACAGGAATTCTTTGTATTCTATGGAAATCAGAAAGCTCCAGATGGCTCTGTGGAATCTACAGGCGATGATCTGACTGGTGGAAATAGTGATGGTGGTGATGATGAAACTCTGAATGTTGACTTGACAAAGGTTAGTCAAAACATTAAAGAGATAATCTTTACTGCAACTATTTATAAAGCTGATGAACGTCGCCAGAATTTTGGTCAAGTACGAAATTCTTATATTCGTATCTATGATGCAAAGACAAATACAGAGATAGCTCGTTATGATTTGGATGAGGACTTTTCTATAGAGACAGCTGTAGAGTTTGGTCGTCTGTATCGTCATAATGGAGAATGGAAGTTTGAGGCTATTGGTAATGGTAATAAAGGTGGTCTGCAGGCTCTCGTAAACAAATATGCTAAACAATTTGCATAATCGCTTATGGCTATTAATTTGATTAAAGGTCAACGAGTTGAAATCGAATCTGGTTTGACTCGTTTGAAGGTAGAGATGGGATGGAAGGTGAATCCAAATGCAGACCCTGCATATGATTTGGATGCATCTACTTTCCTGTTGGGTAGCAATGGGCAGATAGAAAATGAATATGATTTCGTATTCTATGGTTCTGGTAATCAGACTCAGGCTCTAGATGATAATGGCAAACCAATCTTTGATGAAAACGGTAAACCTGTTATGCGTCCAATATCTTTAGATAAAAGCGTCCTTGGCTCCGTTGACGATTTAGGTGATGATGACGATGATACTGGAGAGGGAAATGAGGAAATAGAAGTGGATTTGACAAAAACTTCGGCTAAGGTGCAAGAAATCCTTTTTACAGCAAGTATCTATTGGAGTCCATCAGATGCAAATGACCCTGTGAATGCTCCACGAATGAAGTATAATTTTGGTCAGGTTCGTGATGCATATATTCAGATAAAGAATGCAATAAATGGAGAGGTTATTTGCCGTTATGATTTGGATGAAGACTTCTCTACCGATAAAGGTGTTGAATTTGGTCGTTTATATCGTCGTGGTTCTGAATGGAAATTCCAGGCAGTAGGTGAGGCTCATAAAGATGGACTAGAACCTATTTGCAGAAAGTATGCTTCTAAATTTATGTAATTATGGCAATCATTCTAGAAAAGAGCGGTGATACTCATCGCATTAATTTGGAAAAGCCTACAGCGGGCAAGACTTCTGCAGGTGAGATAGTTATCAATCTTGACTGGAGTAAAGGGGGAATTTTTAAAAGCCTCTTTGGTAATGCCATTGATTTGGATTTAGGCTGTTATTATGAGTTGCGTAATGGTAAGAAGATGCTGATAGATGGTTTGCAATTCTCTCATGGTAGAGGAGGCGACCGTCATCATGTGACTCGACAAGGCTGCTATGATATGGTTCCTTATATATGGCATCAAGGCGATGACCGTGGAGGTGGTGCTTCTTCTGGAGAAACCATTCTTGTGAATCCTGTAGGTATCAATGAAATTAAGCGTATTATAGTTTATACCTTTATTTATGAAGGTGTAGCTAAATGGTCGGAAACGAATGCTGTTGTAAAAGTCAAAGTTCCAGGCAATCAAGATGTCATCGTGAAAATGGGACAACAGTACAGTGACAAAAAGTTCTGTGCAATAGCCCAGCTAGATTTTGCTGGTGATAATTCTATTACAGTGAAGAAACTGGTAACATTTCATGATGGACATCGTGATTGTGACAAACAATATGGATGGGGATTCAATTATAGTCCTGGCAGTAAAGATTAATTATTTAAACTTGAGAATTATGGCAATAAAACTTGAAAAAGGACAACGCATTAATCTTGAAAAAGAGACTGGTGCGAAATTGACCAACTTTTGTGTTGGTTGTAACTGGGGAGCTATCATTAAGAAAACTTTCTTTGGTTTGTCTACATCTGTTGTAGATGTTGATTTGGATCTTAGTTGTATGATGTTTGATGCTAATGGTAATGTGGTTGACCATATTTGGTCTCCTTTATATCAATTCAATGGCAAACTACCTCAAGGCAAGTTGGATTCAAATGATCGTGCTCTTCATCATACAGGTGATGACCTAACAGGTGATCAAAATGGAGATGATGGTCTTGATAATGAAATTATTACTGTTGATTTGAATCGTGTCAGCTATAACGTGAATTCTATCGTGTTCTTTTTGAACATATATAATAACAATGAATATAGTGGTGATTTCTCAGGAATCCCATATGCTTCAATTCGTATGTTTGAGGGTACACCTGAAAGACCACCTAAGCAAGTGTTTGCTCAATATAATGTAGCGACTAAGACAGAATGTGTAGGTAAGCGTGCTCTTGTAATGGGTAAGTTGTACCGACGCAATGGTGAATGGAAATTTGCTGCAATCGGTGATGCGTTTGAAGATAGAACTATCGGACAAACCATTGTTCGTGTGGCAAGAGATTATTCAAAATAAATTATAGTATAATGAGAAGATTACCAGTATATTTACTCCTCGATACGTCTGGTTCTATGTATGGTGAACCTATTGAGGCTGTGAAAAATGGCGTTCAAACGCTTATCTCCACGTTGAGAAGCGATCCGTATGCGTTGGAAACAGCGTATATCAGTATTATCACTTTTAATACATCTGCACAGCAGGTTTCACCTCTTACAGAGTTGGCGGCGTTCCAACAGCCAAACATTGATGCAAGTGGTTGCACAGCATTAGGTGGTGCGTTGGAATTGCTATCGCAGAAGATAGATAGTGAGATTACAAAGACCACAGCTGAGGTAAAGGGAGATTGGCGACCATTGGTTTTCATCATGACAGATGGTGAACCAACCGACTCTATTACAAAGGGGCTTGAGGAATTCAAGAAACGTAAATGTGGTATGGTTGTAGCTTGTGCTGCTGGTCAAGGTGCTAATACCAATACGTTGAAGCAAATCACAGAAAATGTGGTTCAGCTAGATACTGCCGATAGTGCGACTATCAAGGCTTTCTTCAAATGGGTCTCAGCTTCAATCAGTACAAGTAGTAAATCTGTTGAGGATACAGCTTGCGAAGCTACAACAATGAGTGAGTTGCCACCTCCACCACCAGAGGTTAATATTGTAGTATAAATTTTATTAAGGATGGTGCTCTTTAGTAAGGGCATCATCTATAATTTAATCTTTAAGCAAAATATGAGTAGAAGATTACCTGTTTATATATTGATTGATACTTCTGGTTCTATGAAAGGTGAACCTATTGAGTCGGTGAAGGTGGGATTGTCGGATATGATAGCATCTTTGCGCTTGGATCCATACGCTTTGGAAACGGCTTGTATCAGTATTATAACATATGATAAGGATGTCAAGCAAATTCTTCCTTTGACCGAATTGGAGAACCTTCAATTGCCGGTGATTGCTTGTCCTGAAGCTGGACCGACTCACATGGGAGCAGCTTTGGAATTGTTGTGTCAACGATATGATGCAGAGGTGAATATGGGGTCTAAAGAGCAAAAAGGCGATTGGATGCCATTATTGTTTATCTTGACAGATGGAAAACCTTCGGATTTGTTGGCATACGATAATGTGATACCAAAGGTCAAAGCACATCAGTTCACAAATATTGTGGCTTGTGCTGCAGGACCAAAGGCAAAAACAGAACCTTTGAAGAAGCTTACTAACAATGTCTTTACACTTGACACAATGGATAGTAATACATTCAAGAAGTTCTTCCAATGGGTATCAATCAATATCATAGGAGGTGGTAAGACGATGGGAGTTACAGACCAGGTAGAACTGCCTGCACCTCCAACAGAAGTAAACTTAGTGGTGTAAAGTGATATGAATTGCAAGATAGTAGGATATGAGTATAAGACTCTTGAAGTGACATTGTCACCAGGAGAATCGTTTTATGCAGAGCGTGGAAGTATTGTCTATGTTGATGAGGCTTTGCAACGTGATGTGGAGTTTAATGGAAGTGGCTCTAGCAATGGTGGATTAGGTAGCCTCTTGGGAGGTGTCTTGAAATCAGCGTTATCAGGTGAGTCTATTTTGATAATCCGTTTCTATAATCCTACAAATACGGAGAGAAAAATGGTACTTTCTGGTAGTTGTTGTGCTCTCGTTCCTATTAGATTGCAAGGAGATAACTTAATCTGTCGTCGTGGACATTATGTTGCATCCACGAATAAGATAAACTTGAACCTTAATATAAGCCTTCAAGGATTAGTGGGTGGAGTAGGACTTTTCCAAAAGATAGATGGTAATGCTACTGTTTTTCTTGATTCCCTTGGTTCCCCAATAGAAAAGATTCTGGGTAATGGTGAAACAATTGAAATAGATGAAAATCATATCGTAGCCTTTCAAGGTTTCTCTCCTTCACAGATTCAGGCAGGTTGGTCTGTTGGAAATGTATTGAGAGGAGAAGGATTGAGTTTGATGAAAGTTACGGGACCAGGTAAGGTTTATCTGAGCCCTCTTCCAATATTAATTCATTCTACAAAATGAACAAGGGTATAACAATATTAATAGATAGTTCTGGGTCAATGGATGGTGAACCTTTATGTAGGGCTCATCAAATGGTGTGTGACATAATATTTGCATATCATAATTTAATGCAAAAATCTCTATGGGTATGCAAAGATTGGATTCACATGATTCTATATAATTCAAATCTTAATGAGGTTATATCTCACCATGAATTGGCATATATTAGAAAAGAAAAACCAAGAGGAATTGATTTGACAATGGGGATGATACAGCCTCCTTTTTTTGAGTTTCGTGGACATGGACCAAAGTGCTTAGGTAAAGCAATAGAGTATGTGGTAAATGGTTATCATGGTGATATATTACTAATAATCACAAAGGGAACCCCTTCTGATATCTTTTGTTTTAATAGTTTAATTGGAAAATGTCAAATCGCATATAAAAAAATATTAGTTTTACATGGTAATTTTGCTAAAAAGGTAGCATATGAAAAATTAACAAAAAATATTTATCCTTGGGATAGTTTTGATAGTGATGAAATAGTGAGAAATATGTTTGATATGGACAATACTCTCAAAAGAAAAGTATTGGAAAATCCACCAAGAATAATAGAATTAACAATTTAATAACGATAAAACAATGAGAAGATTACCTATATATTTCCTCGTTGACGTATCAGAGTCAATGGTAGGAGAGCCAATCCAGCAAGTGCAGGATGGTATGAGAATGATAGTTCAAGAATTGCGTACCGATCCTTATGCTCTTGAAACAGCATATATATCAGTGATAGCTTTTGCAGGTAAAGCAAAAAGTGTAACGCCTTTGACGGAATTGTATAAATTCTATCCTCCAACGTTTCCTATTGGTGGAGGTACGTCTTTAGGTGCTGCTCTTAACTTTTTGATGGATGATATGGACAAGTCGTTAGTGAAGACAACCTTGGAGAAAAAAGGTGATTGGAAACCAATCATTTTCCTCTTTACAGATGGAACTCCTACAGATGATCCAACTCCTGCTTTCACTCGTTGGAATCAGAAGTATCGTCATTCAGCTAATATTGTAGCAATATCTATCGGTGATAATGCGAATACGCAGTTGCTGGGACAAATATCTGAAAATGTGCTTCGTTTGAATAATACTGATGAAATTTCGTTCAAGTCATTCTTCAAATGGGTTACAGCTTCCATCAAGGCAACAAGCGTTTCTGTGACGGATATGGGTGATGATGAAGTAAAGTTGGCACCTACATCTGGAATAAATCTTGAAAAGGTAGATATTTCTAAGCCTTGTATCATAGATGAGAATTTTGTAGTGTTGGTAGGCAAATGCTCCAATACCAAGAAAACTTATCTCGTAAAATATGCAAAACGAATGGCTGAGTACAAGGACATGGATTACGGAAACCTTGGCTTATTGAAGAATGAGTTTAAGTTGGTTGGTGCTTATCCTATAGATGAAGAAACATATAATAGCTTGTCTGATGGAAATTCTAACCAGAGTATCAATACTACAGCTTTGCGTGGTGTGCCAACCTGTCCTTGTTGTGGCGCACAATTAGGTGTAGTGGTCTGTGAATGTGGTAATATTATGTGTTCAGACGGAAATACGACAGCTTGCCCTTGGTGTGGTATGGAAGGCTCTTTGGGTGAAATTGCTGCAGGTGGAGCTGATATAACAAGAGGAAGAGGATAAAGCTATGAATGTAGAAAAGATAATAGATATAGTTTGTCAAGGGAAAAACGACGAGAAGGTGGAAGACTTCTTGAAGTTCCTTTCAGACAAATTGTGGAATCAATATAAAGAACATCTGATGGACAATATTTTAGTTGCAGAAAATAAAGTAAAGTCTTTAGCATTTTCGATACCGAATGCTAAAGAAGGAAAGGAATATTCACAGACAGTGAACGTTCCTGATGAAAATATGGTGCTTGTTGAAGTAAGCGGCATATCAGAAGAAATGCATGGTTTAACGATAACTGTGGCGGAGGATGGACATAGTTTTACTATTAGTGGTTTACCAACTTTAGAGCCATTACGTAATGGTGGTACAGCAACGGCAGAATCAACATTTGAACTGACGCTATGCTATAAATATAAAGGTATATTTTTGCCAGAAGATAGACCCGTCTTAGAACGTAAGATTCCTTTTGTCATCAATCAAGACCCACGTAAATTGTGGAAGAATTTACCTGTGGATTGGGAAAATATGCCTGAACCACGTTATCAGAATGAAGATGTACAATGTGAATATGTGAAGGTTGAGGCTCTGGATGACGGCGCTCCTCAAAAGGATATTGTAGCTGCCAGCAAGCGTGGCCGTTCGCATGCCCAAGAAGCAAAACCTCGTGATGACCATTTCAAAATGGCTCATCTTGAAAATGGCTGGTATATTATGGCTGTTGCTGATGGAGCTGGTTCTGCCAAATATTCTCGTGAGGGTTCTCGAATAGCTTGTGAGACTGTAATAAAACATTGTGAAGAAGAATTAGCTAAATGTCAAAGTTTTGAAGATAATATCAACTTATGGCATTTGGATCAAGGCTCTGTTGAAGCAGGAAAACTCATAAGTGCAGATATATATCGTATTGTTGGAAATGCCGCATTAAAAGCTCATAGAGCTATCAATGAAGAAGCAAAACTTCAGCAAATACCTTCTAAGGCTTATGCTACAACATTGTTACTGGCAATTTGTAAGAAATTTGACTTTGGGTGGTTTGTGGCTTCGTTTTGGGTTGGAGATGGTGCGATGTGCTTATATGATCAAGAAAGTCATACTTCATCGTTGTTGGGGGACCCTGATGAGGGAGAATATGCAGGGCAAACTCGTTTCTTGACTATGACAGATATTTTTAGTGACCCTAAAGAGTTCTATGGACGTTTGAAATGCAAAATCGTCCCAGATTTTACCGCTTTGTTCTTAATGACTGATGGTGTGAGTGACCCAAAGTTTGAAACAGACGCAAACTTGAATAATCCTGATAAATGGGATGCACTTTGGAATGATTTAAAGGAAAATGGGGTAGATTTGTCTGATGATAATGAAGCTGCCAAAGAACAACTTCTTAAATGGTTAGACTTCTGGTCACCAGGTAACCATGATGATAGAACTATTGCAATATTGTATTAGAAAAGTATATTATGGCAAACAAAGTAATATTAAAGGCATCTGATGGCACAACCGTTGAGTTTTATGATGAAATCAAAGCTCAAGGTGGTGTCAAGGATGTTTATTTTTCAATAGACAAGACATACGTTGTCGCTTTTTATCGAAAGACTCTTTCACCAAGTGATAAAAATCGTTTGGAAAATATTGTAGGCCCTTACCATAAACGAATATTTGAGACTGTAGAGGGTAAATATTGGAAAGACTATTTAATTATGCCAGATCGACTTGTTGAATGGAATGGAAAGATCGGTGTGGTCTTACCCTTTTATCCAAGTAAGTATTTCTTTAAAGGTGGGCCCTTTGATGGTAAGGAAAAAGAAGGTAAATGGTTTGCATCTGCAAAATTGAGAAATCGTTTTGTTCCAGCAGACCAAAAGGGTACTTGGCTTTCTGATTTACACATGTGTTTAAAACTAGCTCGTGCTGTCAGAAGGTTGCATGCTGCCGGTCTTGCTCATTCTGATTTATCGTATAAAAATGTGCTTGTAGATCCTATTTCAGGTAATTCTTGTATTATTGATGCTGATGAATTGGTTGTTCCTGGAAAATATGATGCAGGAGTTTTAGGTACACCTGATTTTATAGCACCTGAGGTTATGGAAACCAAAGGCTTGAAGATTGGCGATCCTAGTAAAAAACTTCCGAGTATCGCAACAGACCGTCATGCTTTAGCTGTGCTCATATATATGTACTTGCTAAATCGTCATCCTCTGCGAGGTGGCAAAGTATGGGATATAGATCCTGCAAAAGATGAAGAGTTGTCGATGGGAGAAAAGGCTTTATTTATAGAGCATCCGACAGATAAGACAAATCGTGTCAAACCTCAAGATCTAGATAAGAGTCAGTTGCCACAAGGTGACCCTACAAAACTACCATATACAATTTGTGGTCCGTATTTGAAAAAGTTATTTGATAGAGCTTTTATAGATGGACTTCATAATCCTTCTGCTCGTCCAAGTGCTGCCGAATGGGAAGATGCTTTGGTTAAAACTTGTGATCTAGTTCAACCTTGTCAAAATCCGAAATGTGAGGCGCATTGGTATGTCTTTGACAATACTACCAAGCCAAGATGTCCTTTCTGTGGAACAGAATATAAAGGGCAATTGCCTATTCTCAATTTCTATTATGCACCTTCTCACGGAAAGTATATGTCTGAGAATTACAGATTGATGGTGTATGATAAGCAGACTTTGTATAAGTGGCATTCTAATCGTCTTGTTTCTGCAAATGAGAAAACGACAGATGAGGATAAAAAACCTGTAGGTGATTTCCATTTCTTTAATAATCAATGGATTCTCATCAATCGCCGTTTGCCAGATATGTATGATGCGACGGATAAAAAGCCTATTGGTATTGGAGAATATGTGCCTTTGACAGATGGTAGGCAGATTTTGCTTGATAAAAGTCAAGGAGGTAGATTAATAGTTGTTCAACTTGTAAATAATTAAAATTATGGCTATAGATTTGAATAAAACAGAAGAAACAGTAGAATGTCGATTGAAGATAACTGAAGAAATGAAAGAAAATCTTCTGAAAGCAACCAAATGGATAAAATTTATAAACATAGTAGGTTGTATCTCTATGGGTTTTTTAGCCATTGTTGGTCTTATAGCTATCTTTTGGGGATTTATGGATGGCTATCGAGGAACAGGAAGTTGTATTTCTATGGGTATAATTTATATAATATTAGCTGCTATTTATTATCCTGTTTTAAAGAGAATTTTTTCTTTCATCAATCAAGCTCGTTCAGCTTGCAGGTATGATGATAACAAAGAATTAAACGATATGTTTGATAGTCTGAGATATGTTTCGAAATATTTTGGAATAATTTGTCTTGTCTTTTTGGGAATTTATGCATTTGCTATTATTGTTGCAATAATGGCTACAGTATTCTGATGATATATGAATATTTACGTAATCCGCAACAATCATCGCTTTGGTCCATACGATGAGAAAACTTTACTTTCGTATGTGAACAATGGACAGGTGTTAAAACAAGACAAGGCTCTTGCCGATGGTGATAGCCTTGAACGGACGGTTGGCTTTTATTTGAAACAAGCTAACCTAAAGAGTCATGTCCCAAACAAAGGAAATGTATTAGCACAGTTGTCTGCGATAGGTTCGGAGTTAATATTCCCGAAAGCCAAGTTGTTTTCCAAACAATTCCTTTCAGATCAAAGAATCTTAATCATGGCATTAGTGGGATTGTTGCCAATGATTTTCATGAATATACCATTAGGAGGATTCTTCATTTTTTACGAGGTTTCTTTGTACTTCTCAATAATATGGGGCTTGTTCTTCTATGCTTGTTTCAAAACTCATCAGGTCAAGTTGAAGACAACTTTGAATGTATTCTTTTTGACTCAACTTTGTGTGTTTGTTGCATGGGATTTGTTAGGATTACCTAAAGTCAATCCTTTCTATGCTTTTACAGATGTGGCTTTTCCTTTAAACATACTTGGTTATGTCTTCGGGGTGGGACTTACGGAAGAATTAGGAAAGATGATACCGCTCCTTATTATATTAAGGAATGCAAAGGAACCGTTAATACCTCAAACGATGGTGTTTTATGGCTTGATGGCAGGAATCTCTTTTGGAGTTTTTGAAGGAGTTCAATATCAGATGACGGTAAATGCTGAGCAGACGTATGATGTTTCGTTCTTCCTGAACATTGCAAGATTGACAAGCTTGCCGTTCCTTCATGCTTGTTGGTGCGGTATTGCAGGTTATTTCTTGTCGTTTGCTCATCTCTATCCAAAGTATAGACGAGGATTATATGTTCTTGCAATCTGTATTCCTGCTATAGTTCATGGGTTATATGATTCCTTTGCTGATTTAGGGGCTATTTCGCTTGTTGTGGTGTTCTTGGGTTTGATGCTTTTGATGATGTATTTGAAGCAAAGTGTTGATTATCAGTCGAAATTAAGGCAATAAAGAATGACTTATAACCTTGCATGCAAATGTTAGTGTCAAAGAGTGTATAGTGAGTGTAACGTTAGGGGTTCTCGGTCTTGTTGAAAGAAAAGCAATACCTTTGCACCAGAAAATAAAAATAATAATAATTAAAAAATCAAGATTATGGGAATCTTTAATATCTTTAACAAGAAAAGTGATAACGAGAGCGCAGCTACAGTTTCACTTCCAGTAGTAGAACCTTCTGAAGCAAAGGAGGTGGTTGAGAGTGTTGCACCAGTAAAGGAAGAGGCTTCAAGAGAGAATAAGCCTTTGACTGTTTCTTATGCAACAGGTTGGCCTATAGATGTTATCTATGGTTATCTTCATAAGAATTATGAGGATAAGGGCTTTGCTGATGCTATGCTCAAGAGTGACTTGGCTTTCCGTGATTTAAATATGAGTCTCATTCGTAATAAGATACTCATGGTGTTCAGAGAAATCAACCTCAACTATGATGTAATGAAGCAAGACTTGCAGGTACGTATTGACAATTGCAATGCTGCTGGTTTGTTGACCACCGTTGCTGAAATCGAAAAGACCATGTCGCTGATAAATGCTCACAAAGAAGAGTTGAGTCAACTTGAGTTAGATTTTCGTAATAATGCAAATGAGGCTTCCATTCCATTACAATCCTATGATTGTGGATTCTTGAGAGGTATTGCAACAATTGCGATGAGTGGTGCTAAAGGTACGCCGATTTCACATATGCAGAATGTGAACAATATAGTATCTAAGCAAGCTATTGCATAGTTATAGTTGAACTTTAAAAACGAATGTCTTATGAACTGGTGGATTAAATTTGGTTGCAAATTGACAGGTTGGAGTTCAAGTGTTTTGGCTCAGTGCTCTGAGGCAAGTAAAACACAGTTAAGCAAATATACCTCTGCTTTGCTCATCTTGATGATTGTATGGAGTATTACAGGCTTTTGTTTTGCTCAAAGGTATATTGGACTTCCTGTTTGGGGATGCATTTTAGTTTCATTGGTATTCATTACCATAGTGATTATGATTGAACGTCAAATTCTTTTGGCCTTGCACCCAACAAAAAAGTTAGTTGCTTTCAGGTTTGTAATAGCTATTATTATGGCAATTGTTGGCTCGACAATCTTTGACCAGACAATGTTTGGAAAAGATATAGACAAGCAGATGGCTGCCACGATAGAACACCAAACACAGGCTCTTACTCAGAAGAGAGTAAGTAACATCGATAGTAAGTTGCTGGCATTCCAAGAGGAAAAGGATTCCTTGGATAAAGTCAATTCGGAATTGCAAGCTGACATTAATGCTCATCCTTGGATTGTTCAAAAATCAGTGACCAACAGCCAAGATAGACTTGTTGTCAATGGAAAAATTAAGGTGGTAAACAATCCATCTGTGACAACTAACCAGGTCGCAAATCCAAAACAATCAGTAGTTTCTACTAATAATGAAAAGATAAAACAAATTGTTTTGCAAGAGATGGATTTAAACAAGAAAAGACTGACTGTAGAGGAAGATACGAGAAAGGAATGTCAGGCAAATGTAGGATTTCTGGAGGAATTGGAGGCAATGGTGTCTATAGTGACGACTCGTAAGGTCGCAGGAGCGTTTTATCTGATTTTCTTTATGTTATTGATGAGTTTGGAGCTTTTCGTTGTCACTAGTAAAATGGGAGACCAAGAATGTGATTATGAAATGGCAATAAAGGGAGCTGAAAAAGTAAAAATGGCTCAGTTTAATATGGCTTTTAATAGAGTGCAAGCAAAATAATATTCAAATTAATATATTTGAAATGTAATCTTGCAATCAATATATTCATTGATGATGATAATAAGGTGCAACGTTTTAGAAATTGAGCACAATATCAAAAATATAGATACCTTTGCATCAGAAAATAAAGTAACTACAAATTAAAAGTAACAATTATGAAAAAAATAATAGTAGCATTGGTTGCAATGATTGCAACATCAACTGTATCTTTTGGTCAGTCTTATAATTACAATAGTCGTAGAAATGCAACGTATTCTTATGGTGTGAACACTAATACGGCAACAGTTAGTGGCTATACTCGTAGTAATGGAACTTATGTAAATGGTTATACTCGTACTCAACGCAATAGTACCAATCACGATAACTACTCTACATTTGGTAATCACAATCCATATACAGGTACAATAGGAAGTCGTGCTAGAGACTATTCTACACAGTCTTATAATTATGGCTCTGGATATACTGTTCAGACTGGTAGCCGTGGAGGACAGTATTATGTGAATAGCCGTGGCAATAAGGTTTATGTGCCCAAGAGATATTAAAAAGTTTCAGTAGTGTTGAGTAAAATATAGTTCTCGGACAAGGTAATATAGATATGGCTATAAATTTAGATAAGAAAGAAAAGAAGAATAGTTGCCTAATACCATTTTTGGTTGTTTTGGTAATTATTGCCGCTTTAGTTGCAGGTATTGGCTTGTTATGGGGAGTAACTGGTTATATATGGTTCTTGAGAATTTTAGGAGTCATATTTGCTTTTGTCGCTTTCTGTGGATTAAGTTCCGCAAGTGGAGTTGGGTGTTTGATAACTATAATATGTAGTATATTTGCTGCATTATGTTTTTGGGGAGGCAATACAATAGAAAAAAACTATGAAGAGTCTATGCCGTCTGTGAGTACTTCATCTTCCTATGGCTCTGATGTTAGTTCGCAAACTCCAACGTATGAGAACGAAGTTTCTTCACAAGTAGAGGAAGATAGTCCTTACATAGATAATCGTTTGCAAACTGGAGATAGTCCTTATAAAAATATAAGATTATCTGGTAATGAATCAACTATCGAGGTTAAGACATCAGAAGGTTATGAGAACGATGTTGTAGTTATCATTAAGCATAATGGTAAAATTGTAAGAAATGCTTACATACAGGGAGGTGACTCTTATCAATTCTCTGTACCAAACGGAACTTATCAAGTGTTCTTCTATGGAGGAAAAGGATGGAATCCAGACAAGAAAATGGCTGGTGGCTATACAGGAGGTTTTATTACTAATGAGTCCTTCTCGAAAGATAATGCCGTTACCTTGGATTACCAAGGTCTTAACTATGAGCTAATACCACAGCGTAATGGTAACTTTAATACAGAACTGAGTAGTGAAACGGAAATGTTTTAGTGTGATATAAATATGGATTATGAATCATGTTGTGATTTTCTAAAAAGATTGGGCTATGTAATGTTAATATGCATTGCATTTCATTTTAAATTAGATAATTTTGCATTTATGATAGCATTTATTATAATAGTAATAGCGTTGTTCTGCTTTTCCTATTATAAGGCAAAGCAGCAAAAGGCAGATCAAGAAATGGATCGTATTATGAATGCGCCAAGTGGAACTGTGAGCGCAGAAGTTTTACCTTTAAACAATAATAATATGGAAGAAAATCAAAATTTAAGTACACGAGACCTTTGTGCCGAAGTCTTGCGTAAGTTAAACTGTGATGTTCAGTTTGATGAGGAAAATGAGTATAATATGTATTTCACATATCAAGGAGAAAACTTTAGTGTAGATACTTGGGAGAATGGTCTCATGATAACAATTTGGGATACATGGTGGGGTACTGTTGACTTGGATGACCTCGATGATGTGAGCCGTGTACGTAAAGCTATAAATAATATCAATGTTAGACAAAACTTGACATTGATGTATTCTATAGACGAGAAGGGCCAAAAGTTTGCTGTTCATACAAAACGGCAATGCTTGCTTATTCCTCAAATTCCTCAGATAGAAAACTATATGGCTGCAATGCTTACTGGTTTCTTTGATGTTCAACGTAGCTTTAAAGAGGAGTATGATAGACTGAGATTAGAAGAAGAGGCAAAAGCTAAAGTTTGATTTAAACGTTCCTTGATAATTAGAGTAAATTGGGGAAGATAGAGATGGACAATACGAAGAAAGTGTTACGTATAACACATAAACAGAAAATCAAATAATAAACAATTATATTATGGAACAAAAACATCATTACACAGGCTTGACCGATGCCCAAGTGCTCGAAAGCCGTAGTAAACATGGTGCCAATATCTTGACACCACCAGAGAAAGAACCTTTATGGAAACAATTCCTAGAGAAGTTTGGCGACCCTCTGATTATCATTTTGCTGATAGCCGGAGTGTTGTCTATCGGCATTTCTTGCTATGAGTTTTGGGGATTGCATGAAGGTGCAGAGACATTCTTTGAGCCAGTTGGTATTTTTGTGGCAATCTTGCTTGCCACTGGTATCGCCTTTGTCTTTGAGTTAAAGGCTGATAAGCAGTTCTCGGTTCTCAACCAAGTTAATGACGACGAAATGGTAGAGGTAATCCGAAATGGGAATACAACTTCTATCAAGAAGAAAGATGTCGTTGTCGGTGATATCGTAGTATTGAATACAGGTGAGGAGATTCCTGCTGATGGTGAACTTTTAGAGGCGGTTACCTTGAATGTAGATGAGTCTTCTTTGACTGGTGAGCCTATTTGTCATAAGACGATTCATGAACAGGAGTTTGATAAGGATGCAACATTCCCTTCTAACCATGTGATGCGTGGTACAAAGGTGATGGAAGGTCATGGTATCTTCAAAGTCTTGGCTGTTGGTGACAAAACGGAAAATGGTAAAGTCTTTGAGGCTGCCCAGATAGATGATAGCGTTCGCACCCCATTAAATGAACAGTTGGATGGATTGGCAGACTTGATAACCAAGTTGAGTTATATCTTTGCAGCCCTTATCATTGTTCTCAAGCTGATGGTGTTCTTTGATTGGAGTCCTATTGTTTTGACATTGGCGGTTCCTACAGCTATATTCTTCTGGATGGTTATTAAAAAGTTTGACGACTGGAGTTGGAAGGCTGTTGTTCCAGCAATCATTGGCTATTTTGTGATATTGATGGGTATGGTAGTCTATTTCCATGATACTTTGATGCCAGGTGAACAAATTGCTAAGTTGATTACATACACGTTGGATACCTTGATGATTGCTGTGACTCTTGTCGTTGTGGCTGTACCAGAAGGTTTGCCAATGGCTGTTACTCTGAGCTTGGCTTATAGTATGACTCGAATGATGAAGACCAACAACTTAGTTCGTAAAATGCATGCTTGTGAGACGATGGGTGCTACGACTGTTATCTGTACCGATAAGACTGGTACTTTGACTCAGAATCAGATGCAAGTGTATGATACTAATTTCTATGGTCTATCAGCTCAGACGTTGGGTAATGATAAGGATAGTCTGTTGATTGAGGAAGGTATCGCTGTCAATTCAACTGCTTCTTTGGATTATTCAGTTGCTGAGGCTGTAAAAGTATTGGGCAATCCTACGGAGGGCGCTTTGCTTCTTTGGCTCAAGAAGGCTGGCGTTGATTATCTGAATCTGCGTGAGTCTTCAGAGGTTTTGGAGGAGTTGCCTTTCTCTACGGAGCGTAAGTATATGGCAACAATTGTTAAGTCTTCATTGTTTGAAGGCAAGACAATTCTCTATGTCAAGGGTGCGCCTGAAATTGTAAGTGGCTTGTGCAAGAACATCGAGAATAATGTTTCTAAAACCGATATTGAGAATCAGTTGGTTGAATATCAGAACCAAGCTATGCGTACCCTCGGCTTCGCTTATCAAATGTTTGATGGTAAGGCCGACGTATTCAAGGATGGTAAGGTTGTGGCTGATAATTTAACCTTTATGGGTGTTGTGGCTATCAGCGACCCTGTTCGACTGGATGTTCCTGCAGCCGTTGCAGAATGTATGAATGCCGGTATCAATGTGAAGATTGTTACTGGTGATACTCCTGGTACAGCTAAGGAAATCGGTCGCCAAATTGGTCTGTGGACAGCAAAGGATGGTGATAAGAATATTATTACTGGTCCAGAGTTTGCTGCTCTTTCTGACGAAGAGTTGGATACGAGAGTCTTAGATTTGAAGATAATCTCTCGTGCTCGTCCTATGGATAAAAAACAATTAGTTGAGGCTTTGCAAAGGAAGAACCAAGTCGTTGCTGTTACTGGTGACGGAACCAACGATGCCCCTGCTTTGAAGGCTGCTCATGTTGGTTTGTCTATGGGTGATGGTACTTCTGTAGCAAAGGAGGCATCTGATATTACCATTATCGATAACTCATTTAGTAGTATTGGTAAGGCGGTGATGTGGGGACGTTCACTCTATCAGAATATCCAACGTTTCTTGCTCTTCCAGTTGACTGTGAATGTGGCTGCTTGCTTTATCGTTCTTTTTGGCGCCTTTATGGGTGAGGAAAGTCCACTTACTGTAACTCAGATGCTTTGGGTAAACTTGATTATGGATACTTTTGCTGCAATGGCATTGGCATCTTTGCCTCCATCAGAGAGCGTGATGAAAGATAAGCCAAGAGATAGAAATGCCTTTATCCTGAATAAGGCGATGTATCAGAACATCTTGGGCGTAGGTGGATTCTTCTTTGTGTTGCTGCTTGTATTACTTTATGTCTTTGAGCATTCGAATATTACGCAGTTAACAGATTTACTCAACGTTCAGTTAGGTGCATCTGATGGTCTTACTCCTTACGAGTTGACCTTATTCTTCACCATCTTCGTGATGACTCACTTCTTCTATCTCTTCTGTGCAAGAGCATTTGAGACAGGTAATAGTGCGCTTCATTTCAAGGGATGCAAGGGCTTGTTGATTATTGCAGCTATCATTTTGGCTGGTCAGATTGCTATGGTAGAGATTCCTGGTTTGCAGAATTTCTTCAATGTAACTGGTCTGAAGTTTGAGGATTGGGTAATCATCATCGTTGGTTCTTCACTTGTACTTTGGATTCGTGAAATCTGGAGTTTGCTAAAGAAAATCTAAAATAAAATAGAAGGAGTTGCGTTATTCTTTAAAATAGAAGGCGCAACTCTTTTTTATCAATTTCTAAAATTTATAAAGATATGTCTAAGTTTAAAATACCAGGAGTGTCATTCTCCTTAAATCGGGCTTTAGGTATCACGCAAGCAAAACAAAAGTTTGCTCGTGAGACCGGTATTCCAACCTCAAAGGCTGGATTGGAAAGAAAAATTGGTAAGATGGTTCTGAAGGCATTGTTTGGAAAATAATATGAGTAATAACAATAATAAACAGTTAGGTGAAGCTCCTTGGCTTCATGTAATTATTTCCACAGGATTAGGCACAGGTTTTGTACCTAAAGCACCTGGTACAGCAGGTGCTTTCCTGGCTTTGCTCATTTGGATAGGTCTTTATTATGTCCTTTCTCCGATAGGGTTGATGGTGGCTACAATTTTATTGGTTGTTAGTTCTTTGTTGATTGGAGTCTGGACTGATAATGTGATGGAGAAATATTGGGGTGAAGACCCAAGGGCTGTCGTAATTGATGAGTTCTTTGGTACGTGGGTTGCAGCTTTAGCTGCTGTTTGTGTAGATGGTCCAGCTTATGTCTCAATATCCCTTGCTACAATAGGTTTTGTGTTGTTTCGAGTGATAGATATAACTAAACCGCTTGGTTGCAGATGGATAGACCGGAATATTCATGGTGGATGGGGCTGTATGCTTGACGATGCATTGGCTGGCTTCTATGCATTTATTGTAACATTAATAATCAGATATTTCCATCTTGTAGAATATATTCATGGGACATATAACTTGTAAAACTGTACCTACAACTGGTATCATAGGAGCAATCGCTGGCGATTGCTTCGGGGCTGCGTATGAATTTCATCCAGTGAAGCATGGGGACTTCGATATATACAAAGAGCCTCGTTTTACGGATGATACGGTTATGACTTTGGCTGTTGCAAAATGGCTGACGATAGATCCTGAACATACTCATGAGAAGCTCGTGGAGTGTATGAAAGAATTGGGACGGAAGTATATGTTTGTTGGCTATGGGAAGAAGTTCTTGCGGTGGATTATTAGTAGAAAAACGGAACCGTATAACAGCTATGGCAACGGTTCTGCCATGCGAGTAAGTCCATGTGGCTTTTATGCCAAGACATTGGATGAGGCTTTACTGCTTGCTAAGATTTCTGCAGAGGTGACTCATAACCATCCTGAAGGGATAAAGGGGGCGCAGGCTATAGCTGCTTGTATCTTTCTGGCTCGTCAAGGAAAAGACAAAAAGCAAATATGCGATTACGTTGAGGCTCATTTTGAAGGGTACAATCTTCACCGTACTCTTGCAAAAATACGTCCCGATTATGGATTTAGGGTTAGTTGTCAGTCGAGTGTTCCTGAATCTATCATCTCATATCTCGAAGCAGATAGTTATACTTCTGTTATCCGTAATGCCATCTCTCTTGGTGGTGATGCAGATACTATGGCGTGTATGGCTGGAGGCATAGCTGTTGCTACAGGAGGGATGGAAATGCCAAAAGAACTGGCTTGTTGTGTATATAATAATGTGCTTGATGATAATCTTCGTCAGATTCTTAATGAGTTTAATTTGTATCTGAAGGAGCATAAAAGGGAATAAGTGTTGTCGTTAAAAAAGTGGAGCTGTGTAATCGGTACAGCACTATTGCCAGATATGGATGACTTTACGATTTGTTGGTTGTATGAATGGAAAAAATATGGAAAATGAAACTATAAAAGAAAGGTTCCTTGGTACCATCTTTGGACAAGCTGTAGGAGATGCCTTGGGACTGAGCACGGAGTTTATGTCCAAGCAAGAGGTGGATCGTTTTTATCCTAATGGGATAGAGGACTATTCACAAATCGTGCAGGATAATCATCGTCGTCGTTGGCAAAGAGGCGACTGGACAGATGATACCGATATGATGCTGTGCATCTTAGATTCCTTTGTGGCTTGTCAAAAGGTAGATATTCTTGATATTGCCAAAAGGTTTAAGGAATGGATGATGAACGGAGGCATGGGAATTGGCCGGCATACATATAATGTAATGGCTCTTGGCGACTATACTTCGAATCCACAGAAGGCTGCAGAGATTATTTGGAAGATGGGAAAGAAAAAAGCTGCAGCTAATGGGGCCGTTATGAGAACTTCTGTGGTAGGACTTATGAAGGACAATGTGGCTAGTAATGCTGAGAATATCTGTAAGCTAACTCATTATGATCCTCGCTGTGTGGGCTCTTGCGTTATCGTTTCTTCTATCATACATGCTCTTGTCTTTGAAGACAGGATATTGGATTATGAAGATGTGATTGGCATAGCCAAACAATATGATGAACGAATCGTTCCATTTGTTGACTTGGCATATCAGGAAGGTCTGAATTCTTTGTGCCTGGATGATGAAAAGAGTATGGGATATACGCTCAGAACTTTAGGAGCTGCCCTATGGGCTTATTGGCATGCAACATCGTATAAGGAGGGTATCTTGAAGATTGTTTTATCAGGAGGAGATGCGGATACCAATGCAGCAGTAGCAGGAGCTATCCTGGGTGCTAAATTTGGAATAAACCAAATTCCTGAAGAATGGAGAAATGGTCTTCTCCATGCTTCTATGCTTCATGACAAGGTGCAGAATTTCTACGCAATGTATCGCTAAAAGAAAGGATTCGATAATGAATGTGATGCAATTGAATACTGATATTTATAATAGCTTGGGCGTACTTTCTAATGACGAGAGCTATTTGGAAGAAGCCCTTGCTAGTATCAATCAGGCCTTTACGGAATTGAAGCTTCATTGCGAAGGAAAAATGGATTTTATTCCTGCGGAGGATTTGCTTAATGAGTTATAGGATAGAGGTTGCACCTGAGTTTGCCCGTAGATTGAAGAATTTAAGTAAGCGCAGTCTGCATTAGAGCATAATAACGCAGAATCCTGCCGGCATCACTGCCAGCAGGACTCACTTTCAAAAACCGAACCTAAAAGTCTACCTTGTAATTTCTATCTATGCAATATCTATTGTAACCTGAATAAGTCTAACAACTAAGAACTATGGCAGTAGAACAAATGGAAAAATAAAAAAATATTGAATTATAGTTAATTTGAGTTTGAAATCATTCTTATCTAAAATAAAACTATTATATTTGTAACCGATAGATACGAATCTGCATAACAAACCTAGATTCAAGAGATTATAGAATATATTATAGTAATTTTAAACAATAACATTATGAATATGAAACGACCATTTATTACCACATTATTTGCGATGTTACTGGTCCTTTTTACAGTTTCATGCAGCAGTGAAGATAAAGAGTTTGATTATGCAGCATTGCCGATGTCGGCACAGCTGTTTGTAAAGCAATATTTTGCTGATGCATCATACAGCCGTGTGGAAAAGGAGAAAGATAATGGCTTTTGGGAATATGAAGTATTGCTCAGTGATGGCTCTAAAGTGGAGTTTAATGAGAAGGGAGAGTGGACGAGTGTTGAGTGCAAATACTCTGAGATCCCTGTAGGCATTATTCCTACTGTCATAGCTGAGGATATTGCAAAGAAATATCCTGATTTGAAGCCTTACAAAATTGAAAAAGAGGTTGGCGGATATGAAATTGATATTCCTGGCTACGATCTCTATTACGGCAATAACGGTATATTCATACGTGCTGAAATTGACAAATAACAGAAGAGGGTGTGTCATGGATTTATGACACACCCTTATGCAGTTCTGGTACTTACTATAACAGCTCTCTTGCTATCCAGGCACAGGCTTCGGCATCTATTCCGGTTCGGGCTTGATGAGGCTGTAGTAGCTGTCTGCAATCTCGCCATCCCTCACTATCACAATGCCCACCGAGCAGACTCTTGTACGCTGCTGGTTGGCCGTTTCGAAATTTATCGCTGCAAAATCTTTCATAGAATTATCATTTTTGTGCCTTATATATTATGGTGTTACTCTGAGGAAATATAGGCTATCCTATTTCTCCCATCAGCCATCTTAGGGCATTGATTCTCTTGATACCGTTGTAATCGGCAGTAGGGTCTTCATCAAGTGTAAGGATATACTTAGGATATTGGTCATTGATCTGCTGCAGAGATGCCAATTCACGTTTTAAGGTAGTCTCATCTCTAACGGTAGCAGCTACCTGATAATACGTGATATTGTTTTCATCAATCGCTACAAAATCTACTTCCAGATTATCCATCTTTCCTATATATACTTTCTGCTGGCGATGGAGTAGTTCCAGATAAACGATGTTCTCCAGGATGCGGCCGGCATCGAATGAGCGGGAACCTAGGAGCATTCTTCTCAAACCGATATCTACTAGATAATATTTACCCAATGTCTTGAGCAGCTGCTTACCCTTGATGTTGTATCTTTTGGTTTCATATACGAAGAAGGTTTCGCAGAGTGCGGTCAGATATCGTTCTACGGTTTTCTGGTCTATTTTCCTTCCATCGGCAGTCATGATGTCGGCTATGCGCTTGGTGGATAGGATGTTGCCGATATTGTCGGCTGTGAAACGGATAACGCTTTCCAGCATCATGACATCGGGTAACTTCTTCCTGCTCATGATATCCTTTACTACAATGGTGTTATATACGCCATTCAGGTAGTCGCTGATTTCTGCGGGAGTATCCAGTTCAAGGGTATATGGAAAACTGCTCCTTGTGATGTAGTCTGTATAGGCTTTGGGAAGATTGTCGGTTCCTCCGATACCTTCAACATACTCTCTGAATGAAAGGGGAAGCATTGCGATTTCCACATATCTTCCGGATAGTAACGTGGCGATTTCGCTTGACAGCATATAGGCATTCGATCCCGTAATATAGAGATCTACTGTTGGCTTCAGGTTGAGGCTGTTGATGATGTCTGGGAAATCTTCCACATGTTGTATCTCATCAAAGAAGATATAAGTCATCTTGTCTTGATGAATTAATGGCTTGATATAAGCGTATAAGTTATGTGGATTACGAAGTTCATAGAAGTCGTAATCCTCGAAATTGAGATAGATGATTTGGTCGGCACTGACACCTTGCCTCTTAAGCCAGTCACGATAAATCTCCATAATGGTGGATTTACCGCAACGGCGAATGCCGGTTATCACTTTGATAAGAGACTTGTCTTTGAAAGCGATCAGTTTATTGAGATATTCCGTTCTTTCTATTCGTTTCATATCATTTCATTGCTCTTTGATTATATATTTGCTGCGAAGATACTATTTTTTTAGGATAAATCATCCTAAAAGTAGAATATTTAAGAAAGTTTTAGGATGAATCGTCCTAAAACTTTTGAAATTAGAGAAGTTTTAGGATGAATCGTCCTAAAACTTTTTATCTATCCCCATATTTAGGTATTTCTGCGAAACCATCATTTTTAGGTATTGCAGATTACGGGAAAAGGGCGTATCTTTGCACCCGAAAATAAATGTAACTAAAAGTAAGATAGACAAATGAAAACAACAATCGTAATTTATGGCTCTTCTACTGGCTCATGCCAGTCGATTGCCGAAACCATCGCCTCTAAGTTGGGCGTGGAAGCTGTAGATGTAGCTAACATCGATGACGCTACTATCACAAGTCATGAGAATCTTCTTCTCGGTACTTCTACCTGGGGTGCCGGCGAGATGCAGGACGACTGGTATGATGGCGTGAAGACATTGAAGAGTGCCGGCTTGGCTGGCAAGACTGTGGCCCTGTTTGGTTGTGGCGACAGTGAGTCTTACCCTGATACATTCTGTGGCGGCATGAAGGAACTCTATGATGCTGCCGTTGAGGCTGGTGCTACCGTATTGCCTGGTGTTTCTACAGACGGATACACCTATGATGACAGTGAGGCAATTGATGGCGACAAGTTCCTGGGACTCGCACTCGACGAGGTGAACGAGGACGATAAGACAGAGGAGCGTATCGATGCCTGGCTCGAGGACATCAAGCCAGCGTTATAATTTTATAAAAATATTTTTCAAGAATTGGAGAATGATGGAATTCTCTGATTCTTGGTTTAAAAACAGATAAATTCGGATAGTATGCAGCAGGAAATCGCAACACCAGTAGATTTGAAGGTTCTGATGAATCATATATATGAATATAAGAAGGGCGTGCGCCGCCTGGTGCTCTACACCTTCAACAAGAAATATGAGTCTTTTGCCATAACTAGATTAGAGCGTCAGAACATTGATTATATCATCCAGCCGGTTGGCAACGACCGTCTGAATCTCTTCTTTGGTAAGAAAGAATGTCTGGATGCTATCCGCATGATAATCACCAAACCGTTGTGCCAGCTTACGCCGGAGGAGGATTTCATCTTGGGTGCCATGCTGGGATATGACATCTGTGCCCAATGCGAACGCTATTGTGAGCGGAAGAAGAAGGTTTGCTAAGCTTTTCTTTCATCTTCGTAATGTTTTATGTTTATAAGTAGAAAGAGCGTGATTGCCGTAATGGTGATCACGCTCTTTCTGCATATTTCGGAATAATTCCTCTTTTTGAGGGCTGAAATGAAAGAAAAAGTCCTGAAAACACTACTTATTTATTAGTACAGACTATATCTATGCGTTTAACCTGATACCTAATTCTAAGTATAAAAAATGTGAAAATCACAATTTCTCGGTATTGTACAATTTCTAAATAAGTCTTACCTTTGCAGCCCGAAAAAAAGGAATAGATATGAAAAAAAGATTAGGAAAAATCAGAAAGATTAAAAAGAAACACATCTTCCTGGCCTTGTTGGCCGTGATAGTTCTGGGAGGTTTGGCGAAGGCTTACTCTGCCTGGGTGGGTACTACCCGCATCGCTTTCCTCAACTATCAGGCTATTGCGCTGGGACAGATTTCGCATGCCAACGACAATGCGATGATTAAACTGAGTGAGATCACGACCGATGATTTCGATCATCTGGATGATTACGATATGATTATCGTGAATGGTATGGGACTCCGAATCGACGAGAACCAGCGCAAGCAGTTGGAAGAGGCTTCCTATAAGGTGCCGACCCTGACTCATGCTGCTACCAACCCAGCCAACAATATCGTATCAGTAGATAATTTCGATGCCGATTATCTGATGCAGTACATCGAGAACGGCAGCAAGAAGAATTATCACAGTATGCTCGCTTACATCCGCAAGTTTATCGACGGAAAGAAGTTCATGGCTCCAGAACCGGAACGTGTGGATGAGCGACCAAACTATCTCCTGACTCATTTCGACCCGAAGGATGAAAAGGGTGATGAACTGGGTTTCAACAGCATCCGTGAGTACAATGCCTTCCTGGCGAAGAACGGATTATATAAGAAAGGTGCTCCTACCATCTTGCTCACCGGTTTTATGGGTGCGGCTCCTGATATGGAGAAGGCTTTCGAGAAGAAGGGATTCATGGTGTATCGCATCAACCAGCTGCAGAGCTTTATCGCCGGTCATCATGCCGACAGTATCCAGGTGAATGCCGTAGTGAATATGGCGCACGGCAGGTTGGGCGATTACTTCGTAGAGTTTCTGAAGCAGAAGAATATTCCTCTGTTCTCACCTCTTAATATCAACCGCTTGACCACCGATTGGGAGAACGATAAGCAGGGAATGAATGGCGGCTTCATGTCGCAGAGCATCGTGACTCCGGAGATTGATGGTGCCATCCGTCCATACGTGGTTTTCGGTCAGCGCATCAACAAGGAGGGCTTGCAGGAGGTTTACGGCATCCCAGACAGAATGGAGAGTTTCGTGGAGAGCGTGCAGGGCTATGTGAATCTGAAGAACAAGAAGAACAGCAACAAGCGCATCGCCATCTTCTACTTCAAGGGTCCGGGTCAGAATGCACTTACCGCTTCGGGAATGGAAGTGGTTCCATCGCTCTACAATCTCCTGGTTCGCTTGAAGAATGAGGGATATAATGTAGGCAAGTTGCCTGCCAATCCTCAGGAACTGGCAAAGATGATCCAGGCTCAGGGTGCCGTCTTCGGAACCTATGCAGAGGGAGCCTATACCCAATTCCTCCAGTCGGGACATCCAGCCCTGGTTACCGCCCAGCAGTTTGCCGGATGGACACAGAAGGCTTTGTCTAAGAAGATGATCAAGGAGCTGAATCAGCTCTATGGTTCCTTCCCTGGCAAATATATGGCTACCGATGACGGTAAGTTGGCGGTGGCAAGACTGCAGTTTGGTAATGTGGCTCTGCTTCCACAGGTGATGGCAGGCGTGGGAGGCGACTCCTTCAAGATTGTGCATGGCACCGACCAGGCACCTCCTTACACCTATGTTGCCTCTTATCTCTGGGCTCGTTATGGTTTCAGTGCCGATGCACTTATCCATTTCGGAACCCACGGTTCGCTGGAATATACCCCGAGAAAGCAGGTGGCACTCGACAGCAACGACTGGAGTGACCGATTGATTGGTGTGGTTCCACATCTTTATATATATACCATCGGCAATGTGGGCGAGGCGATGATTGCCAAGCGCCGTACCTATGCCCAGACCCAGAGCTATCTCACTCCTCCTTTCAAGGAGAGCGAATTGCGACAGACCTATAAGCAGTTGAGCGATGCCATCCAGTCTTACGAAAAGAAGGCATCTGCCGAACAGTCGCTGAAAGTGAAGACGCTGACCGTGAAGATGGGAATCGCCCGAGAACTGGGGCTCGATGCCAAGCAGATGAACAAGCCTTATTCTGCAGATGAAATCGCGAGAGTAGAGAACTTTGCGGAAGAGTTGGCAAACGAGAAGATTACCGGCAAGCTCTATACTTTGGGTGTGCCATACGATAATGATGATGTCCGCACCAGTGTCTATGCGATGGCTACAGATCCTATTGCCTACGGAATGTTGGCAGTAGATAAGCTGAAAGGTCGTGCCCAGGAGGGTGTGGAGAAGCACAAGCAGCTTTTCGACCGTCTCTATCTGAGCAAGGCACGCAATACCGTGACCCAGCTTCTGGGTTCTGCCTCGGTTTCTGATGAATACATCTGCCGTTATGTAGGAATCACTCCTGCCGAACTCCAGATGGCCCGTAAGGTAGAGGCGATGCAGGCAGCTCCGGATCCTATCCAGATGATGATGCAGATGGCAGACCAGATGGGTGGAGCGAAGGAGGCGAAGCCGAAGAGGGTGGACCACCGTACGGTAAGCGAGCTCCGTGCTGCCAAGGTTTCTCATAAGAAGAAGATTCCGCAGATGAGTCGTGAGGCTTTTGAGAAGATGGAGCAGACCGGTCGCTTCCCTGACAAGATGTTGGAAGCCATCAAGAAGGGCCAGAAATGGTATCAGGAGGATTTGAAGAAGGCGAAGATGGCGAAAGCCGGCAAGGGCAAAGCATCTCTGAAATCTTCTAAAGATAAGGGTATGATGATGTCGAAAGCACCTAAATATACCCGTCAGCAGATTCATCTGGCTCAGGCGATTACTACCGTAGAGCATGCCTTGCAGAATGTGGGCAAGTATTCGGAGGCGCTCTGTCAGAGTCCGTTCAACGAGATGTCTTCTCTGATGAATGCCCTGAATGGCGGCTTTACCGCTCCATCTCCTGGTGGTGATCTGATTGTGAATCCGAACACCCTGCCTACCGGTAGAAACCTCTTCTCCATCAATGTGGAGAATACACCTTCGGAGGATGCCTGGGAGAAGGCAAAGGAACTTTGCGACAATACCATCAAGATGTATTGTGAGCGACATAATGGTGAATATCCTCGTAAGGTAAGCTACACGCTCTGGAGTAGCGAGTTTATCGAAACAGAGGGTACTACCATCGCCCAGATTCTCTATATGCTCGGTGTAGAACCGGTAAGAGATGCCTTCGGTCGTGTTACCGATCTGCGTCTCATTCCATCCAAGCAGTTGGGCCGTCCTCGCATCGATGTCGTGGTTCAGACTTCCGGTCAGCTCCGCGACCTGGCAGCATCCCGTCTCTTCCTCATCAACAAGGCGATTGAGATGGCGGCAAATGCCAAGGGTGACAAGTATGACAACCTGGTGAAAGCCGGTGTTACCGAATCCGAACGGGTACTCGTAGAGAAGGGCATGTCGCCAAAGGAGGCACGCGAGGTGAGTATGTATCGTGTCTTTGGTGGCGTAAACGGCAACTATGGTACCGGTATCCAGGAGATGGTAACCGCAGGCGACCGCTGGGATAAGGAGAGTCAGATAGCCGAGGTCTATCTGAACAATATGGGTGCCTACTACGGTGATGAGAAGAACTGGGAGACCGTTCGCAAGGCTGCTTTCGAGGCAGCGCTGACTCGTACTGATGTGGTAGTTCAGCCACGACAGAGCAACACTTGGGGCGCTTTGAGTCTCGACCACGTATATGAGTTTATGGGAGGTATGAACCTTGCAGTGCGCAACGTAACCGGTAAGGATCCAGATGCTTATCTCGCCGACTATCGCAACCATAGCAATATGAGAATGCAGGAGGTGAAGGAGGCTATCGGCATCGAGGGCAGAACCACCATCTTCAATCCAGCCTATATCAAGGAGAAGATGAAGGGTGGAGCCAGCAGTGCCAGCACATTCGCCGAAATCGTAACCAATACCTACGGCTGGAATGTGATGAAGCCAAAGGCAATCGACAAGGAGATGTGGGACGAGATCTATAATGTATATGTCAAGGACAAGTACCATCTCGGAACCAAGGAGTTTTTTGACAAGCAGAATCCGGCTGCGCTGATGGAGATGACCGCCGTGATGATGGAGAGTGCCCGCAAGGGAATGTGGAAGGCTACTCCTCAGCAGCTCAAGGACATCGCCAAGCTTCATACCGAGACCGTGAACAAGTATAAGCCTTCATGCTCCGGTTTCGTCTGCGACAATGCCAAGCTGCGCAATTATATCGCCAGCAAGACCGATGCTGCTTCTGCCAAGGAATATCAGCAGAATGTAGAGCAGATCCGCGATGCTGAGGCTGCGAAGAACAGCAGCGACAAGGGTATGGTGATGAAGAAGGAGACGCTGAATGAGGAAACTCAGAAGACCACCACTGTGGTGAGCGGCATCGTAGTAGGTGTCATCGTCATCGTAGCATTCGTGATGTTGGCGATTCTGATTCGCAGAAGAAGAAAGAATATGGTTGAATAGAAATGGAGACATTAGTTTTAGTAATGATGATATTGGTTTGCTTCAGTTTTGTGCTGAAGCAGACCTTCCACGGAGTGAAGGAGATTATGATCATCTCGGTGCTCGTAGCCTTCTTCGTGGGAATGACCTGGCCACTTGCCATCGAACAGTCGAAGACGCAGATTGCGGCCTGGATAGCCGACCAGAAGCTGATGCTCGATATGGCGGTGCTGCTGAGTATCGATGTGGCACTCACGATGCTTTTCTGTGTGCACCACGTAGATCTGAAGACTTCGGAACATGTGAGTCGCCGCAAATGGGTGTTCTTCATCTTCCTGAAGTACTTCCCGGGTTTGCTGGTTTTCCCAGTGCTTTTTAGTGTTCTGGTGATGACCATCTTCCTGCTTCCCGGCGTATCGTTCCAGGTAGTGGCATGGGTGCTTGCCGTAGTGCTGCTGGTCTTGACGCCGGTATTCACCTATGGTTTGAGATGGCTCTTGCCGGAGCGACCAATCCGCTTGGAACTGCTTTTTCTGGTAGAGGTGCTGCTCGGATTGATGGGCATCATCGGTACGGTGAATGGCAGGACTGCGGTGGCAGGATTCAACAGTTTCGATGCCCTCTCGCTTCTCGGCGTTATCGCCATCGTCATCGTAGGAATGGCGATAGGATGGGCAATTTACAATTATCAAATTAAAAAATATAGAGTATAATGAATTACATATCAGACGTATTGTTTTGGATTTCCACAGGCATGCTGGTTCCTGTGATTATTTTGTTGATTTTCTTCTTCCTCAGAGCCTTGCTGCTCCTTGGAGGTTTCTTCGGACAGTATCTTGTAAAGCGCAAGTCGGGTGCGGAGATTCGTGAACAGATGAACACCCTGACGCTCGATAACATCGATACCCTGGGCGATCGCTTGCCAAAGAACAAGCAGGCTGTCATCGTTTCCTATATGAAGAAACTCGTGGACAACCGTCAGAGCAAGGCGCAGGTAAACCGCATCCTCGACCAGTATGCCCAGTTTGTTGAGAAGGATCTTTCTCTTCCTTCTACACTTCTGAAGATGGGTCCGATGCTCGGTTTGATGGGTACCTTGATTCCGATGGGTCCTGCTCTGGTAGGTCTTTCTACCGGCGATATTGCTTCGATGGCTTACAATATGCAGGTGGCTTTCGCTACCACCGTAGTGGGATTGTTCTCTGCAGCCATCGGTTTTGTAACCAAGCAGACCAAGAACCGCTGGTACACCGAGGATATGAGCAACCTCGAGTTTATGGCAGACCTTTTGGAGGAAAAGTAAAAAGGCTTTTAAAGGTAAAAAAGTAAAAAGGTAAAAAAGTAAAGATATATAATTTATGAGACAGAGACGCAGAAATAGGCTTGCACATGATGGCGAGGATGATGATCCGATGAGCGTAGTGAGCAACCTCTTCGATGTGGCGATGGTGTTTGCCCTCGCCCTGATGGTAGCCCTCGTTTCGCGCTATAATATGACGGAAATGTTCAGCAAGGATGACTTCACGATGGTGAAGAACCCTGGCAAGGAGAATATGGAAATCATTACCAAGGATGGACAGAAGATAAATCGCTATATCCCTTCTGAAGACCAGAGCCAGAAGTCGGGCAACAAGGGAAAGAAGGTAGGCATTGCTTACCAGCTGGAGAATGGCGAAATCATCTATGTTCCGGAAGATAAATAATCGGGGATTGCAAATCCCCTCAAACAGAAAATATTATTGTAACTAAAAGAAAAATAAAGAAAAATGAAAAAGTTTAAGACAATGATGGCCATGATGTTGGCTTTGGTTTCTATGTGTGTAGCATTCAGCTCTTGCAGCAGCGATGATGATCCTGTAGCAGTAGCTGCGGCAAAGGAAATTGCGGGTACCTATACCGGAAGTTTGGATATGACTGTAATGGGCACGGCTTCTACATACGATAACCTTACCATGAAGATTGAGGCTGTAGATGATGCTACAGTCAAGGTTACATTGCCAGCTTGTGGCGAGGGTATGATGGCTCTTCCTGCTCTGGAGGTACCTGCTGTGAAGGCTTCCGGTTCTAACGGTGCTTATGCTTTCTCTCAGGAGAACTATGCAGGTACTATTACCGTGAATGGTGCAGAGAAGAAGTACACAGTTACTTTGCATGGTACATTGAAGGACAAAACCCTGACCGTCAACTATTCTGTGCAGTATGGCAAAATGCCTATGCCAATGATTGGTAAGTTTGTTTGTACAAAATAAGAGAATAGTTTCTGGATAAACTTTGATATAACTCGATGAAACAAAAGATATTCGCACTATTCCTGATCCTTTGCGGATTGTGCCTGAATCTGAAAGCCGAAACCCAGGGCGATGTCGTGGGTAGGGTGCTCGATGATTCGGGCGCACCTCTGGCGGGTGCTACCGTCCAGATTTTGCATGCAAAGAGTGGGGTAACAACTGATGAAGACGGATATTTCCGCATTCCTTACAGCAAGGATGGAGCGGTGAGAGTGAAGGTGAGCTTTGTGGGCTATCAGACTCAGACTTTCGTACTGAAAGCGGATGAGAGAAAAGGTGACCAGCATGTGCTTCGCCTTCAACCGGATGCTACTGCCCTCGATCAGGTGGTAGTTACCGCAACCCGAACTCCGAAGGCTTTGAAGGATGCTCCTGTGGTAACCCGTCTGATTACCGCCAATGATATCAAGATAGCAGATGCTACCAATATCCAGGACCTCCTCACCGAGCAGATGCCGGGTTTGCAATTCGGCTATGCCATGAATCAGGAGACTTCTCTCAATATGAATGGTTTCGGTGGAAACGCCGTGCTCTTCCTCGTAGATGGCGAGCGATTGGCTGGTGAAACCATGGATAATGTAGATTATAGTCGTCTGAACTTGGATAATGTAGGACGTATCGAGATAGTAAAGGGTGCTGCTTCGGCGCTCTATGGCGCCAATGCCGTAGCCGGAGTCATCAACATCATCTCCCGTGAAAACAGCGAACCTTGGACTGCCAATGTCAATACCCGCTACAACGACTTCAACAAGGAGTGGCGCCATGGTGGAAGCTTCAGCTTCAATGCCGGAAAATGGAATTCGCAGACCAGCATCCAGCGCACCACATCAGATGAGGTTCAGCTTACCAGTCCTTTCGATACTGAATCCAACATCCTCCATATCTATGGTGGAGAGACCTTCAATGTGAAGGAACGTCTTACCTACAAGCTCTCAGATAAGGTAAAACTGATAGGTCGTGGCGGTTATTTCAATCGTATCAGCAAGCGCAGCAACTATGATGATCATTACATGGATTATTCTGCCGGACTGAAGACCGTGATGAATCTTTCGGAGAATGATAATCTGGAGATTTCTTACGGCTTCGACCAGTATGACAAGGCTCGATATGTGAATGATGAGCGTACTCACGACCACGATTATATCAACCGTCAGAACACCGTCCGTGCCCTCTATTCCCATATCTTCGGCAAGAATACATTGACGGTAGGTGCAGATTTCCTGAACGATTATCTTACCACCTATCAGTTTGAGGATAATGAATCAAAGAATCAGAATTCATGTGATGCCTTCGCCCAGTTCGATTACAATCCTTTGCAGTGGTTGAACATCGTGGCAAGTCTTCGTCATGATTACTTCTCTGCATCCAGCCAGCATGCTACTACCGGTCGTCTGGCTCTGATGACCAAGTGGAAGGGTTTCTCCATCCGTGCCAACTATGCCGGCGGATTCCGTGCCCCAACGCTCAAGGAGATGTATATGAACTTTGATATGGCAGGTATGCAGATGATTTACGGTAATCCGGATCTGAAGCCGGAGAAGAGCAACAACTACAACCTGGCGCTGGAGCATGCCGGAAGGGTGAAGAATGCTGGCTTCTTTACCGGTCAGTATAGTCTTACCCTGATGGGCTATTATAATAAGTATGATAAGCGCATCACTACCGAGGATTATGCCGATTATATCCCGGGAACCGGTCAGCCGGATGTGGCTTCGCGTTATTGCAACGAGGATGGAGTAGAGGTGAGCGGCATCGACTTCAGTGCCCAGTACCGTTCGGATATGGGTCTAGGTGTGAAACTCGACTACAGTTATCTCCATGTGGGTGGCAGAAGTGTAGATTCCCAGTTCTCCCAGCCTCGTCCTCATACCGCCACCTGGCGTCTCGACTACGATCGCCAACTCTGTTCGTTCTATCGCATCAATGCCGCTCTGTCAGGCAGATACTTGTCTTCTCCTGATACGAACATCAAGAAGCATGACAGCAGTTATCAGTTGTGGAAGTTCACGCTTCAGCAGCGATTCCTGGATGCCGTCAATCTGAATTTCACAGTAGATAATCTTTTCGGTTATACGCCAAAGAACTATTATTGGAGTTCGGCGATGACCACCGGTCGCACCTTCACGGTAGGCCTTTCTATTGATATCGACCGTTTCGTAAAGGTATTCTAATAAAAATAGCAGGGTGGACCAGTCTTCCATCCTGCTTCTTTTCTGATAGTACCGCCCTAACTATATAAAAATAGGTAGTTAGGGCGGTGTTATCGTTTATAGGTTCGCCCTAACTATGTTAAAAAAGATAGTTAGGGCGGTACTATCCTTGCAGATTTCATTTTTTTTGTTTATCTTTGCACCGATAAAATTTAGTATAAATGAAATAAAATCAGAAAGTTATGGATGCAAACGGAATAATAGGACGTGAATATGAGCAGAAACTCATTCTGGAACGTTGTAAAAGCAACAAGGCAGAACTGATAGCTATCTATGGTCGTAGGCGCGTAGGAAAGACTTTTCTGGTTCGAAAAATGTTCAACGACCAGTTTGCCTTTTCCTTTATTGGTATGTATGAAGTGAGCCGTGCGGTACAGCTGGAGCAGTTTCGGATGGCGTTGGCGCAGTATGCTAAGCAGACCGTGCCCAAGCTGAAAACCTGGTTTGAGGCTTTTGCTGCTTTGCGTGAATATCTGTCGGGCTTATCTCTGCAGGAACCGATTGTTCTGTTCTTTGATGAGTTGCCTTGGATGGATACGCCCAAAAGCAATTTTATCGCAGCTTTCAGTTATTTCTGGAATTCATGGGCTTCTATGGTCCCTCAACTGAAACTTATCGTCTGTGGTTCTTCCACCACGTGGATGTTGGCTAAGTTTATAGGCGATAAGGGCGGATTGTATGGTCGCGTTACCCGGCAGCTCTATCTGGCTCCATTCTCTCTGGGCGAGACAGAGCTGTTCTTAAACGAATTGAAAGGCCTTGCTCTTACCCGCCAGCAGGTATTGGATGTGTATATGATATTGGGTGGTATTCCTTATTATCTTGATATGCTGGAGCGTGGTGTGCCGTTAGATGTGTGCATCGACAGACTGTTTTTCTCGCAGGATTCGCCATTACGTGGAGAATTCGATTTCCTCTTCCGTTCCCTCTTTAATGACTCCAAGCATTATCGCAAGATAGTAGAGGTGCTTTCTGAAAAAATGAAGGGGATGACCCGTAAGGAATTGATGGATGAGTTGAAACTGAAAGGCGGTGGACAGTTATCAGAAATCCTGGAGAATCTGAAGAAATGCGATTTTATCAGGAAATATGCTACCATAGGAAAGAGTGAAAGGGATGCCCTATATCAGTTAACTGACTTATACTCATTGTTCTATACCCGTTTTGTGGCAAATAACAGTGGGCAGGATAAGAACTTCTGGAGTAACATGCGCAATTCGGGAAATAGAACAGCCTGGAGCGGTTATGCTTTCGAACAGGTATGCCTACATCATATCCCACAGATCAAGAAGGCATTGGGTATTTCTGGTGTTTTGGCGAATGTTTATTCCTGGTCCTGCCGTCCTTTTGTAGATTCTACTGGTGCAGAATGGCGAGGAGGTCAGATAGATATGCTGATAGACCGTGCTGATGGAGCTATCAATATCTGTGAGATGAAATATGCCAAGGATGAGTTTGTGATAGATGCCAGCTATGAGCAGCGGCTGCGTGACAGGATGTCTTCCTTCTCTGTGGCGACCAAGACGAAGAAGGCATTGCTGCATACTTTCATCACGACTTATGGGGTGAAGCAGAATATGCATAGTGGATTGGTGAATAGTGAGGTAAGGATGAATGATCTCTTTGGATAAATGGTATTTTAATGTCCGTTTTCAAAACTGATACTGCCCCCATGAAATAGGGGGCAGGTCGGTGAAAAACGTTGAAAAATCGCCTAGAACCATCTCTTCTTCATTTTCTTTAAGAAATCCTTGGTGATAGGGAAGCCGGAGGCATCACCTATTACGGAGTCGGTATAACAGAAGGGACATTCGGCTGTAGGCGGCTCATCAGGGAGGTAATCCGTGATTTCGGATGGCGAGAAGATTTCGCCGCAGAAGAAACAACCGCACTTTTCTGACTTCTCAATCTGTTCCTTGTTGCTGAAACTGCAATCGTGAGCCTGGCGGAAGATCCTGTCTTTCTCCTCCTCTTCTTTCTGCTTTTTCTCAGCCTTTTCCAGATACCCCTTGAATCGTCTCTGAAGATAGAGCGGCACATGATAGTGAGGGGCGAAGACATACAGCGACGGAACGTGGTCGTGGTATTCGTAGCCGGGACCATCTATCACGGTATAGCTGTCATCCGTTTCATCGTATGGCAGTTCATCCAATCCCCTTTTATCCTTGACAGCCTGGTTTCTCTCCCAGATCCATTCGGTGGTAAGCGGAGTTCCGACAACGATGGCAAGTTTCACCTCATCGCCACGATATACTTCCACGATGTCACCTTTCTGGAATCTAATCTGTTCTGCGTTTCTGCCTCGGAAGGTCTCGTCAGGATGACGGTCGTATGCAGGCAAATCGCAGACTCCGGGATAGTAAATGCTGAAACGCGAACAGCAGTAAGACCGGTCGATCAGTTTTCCCTCACCGTCATACACTCTTTCAGAAAGACATTCGCGGTCGTAGTGCAACAGTCCCATTGGAATCTCCGAGATATAATAGCAGAAGGTATCCAGCGGATAGTCGTCTTCCTCCTTCATCTTTTTGCGGTAAAGAACATCCTGGTGCATCAGTCTCTCTGCCTCCTCCAAAGTTGTAGTGAAGGCTTGCGGACAATAGGTGTTCACCTTATATTTCGGATAATGTGAACGCTTCTTCTCCTCCAGCTCTTCCGTTTCTAACACTTCGAGCTTGAAGATGGCAGGAACATCCCGATGCTGTGGATGCTCAGCCAATTGCTTGAATTCTTCGTATGTCATGGGATGGTTATTTTAAGAATTTATCAAACTTGAGAATCTGAGATCTAAGTTCAGGTATTCTGATGCCTTCAGAGTCTTTGCCTTCTTGATTGTTAAGATTCCTTTTGCTGATAGTTTTATGAATTTTCAGTTTTCTCATGTCCGACTTGCCGTTAGCTTTATGGTTCCACCAAGGCTTGGGATATGCATGTCTTTTTTTGTATCTCGTGCCATCGCAGTTCTGGATAAAGATTTCCAATACTAATCCATCCATTTGACAATCATGCGGGATGTTGATGGCACGTCTTTGGATATCCATTTCGTAGAAGATACTTCCGTCCTTTTTGCAGAGCACGATGTCCAGATAGTCTGGCATATCAGGTATAGTTCCAGGCTCTGACATTTGTGGTTGAAACTCCCCAAACTCTTCCTTCACATACTCGAATAGTCCCCGAGTATATTTTTCGATATCCACCCCTGCGTATTGAGTATAGGTGTATTTGATAATACATATAGACATTTTATTTGCCATTTTATTCTTTCTTTTTGGTTATACCTTTATAATATAGTAATATGAAGGGAAAATTTCAAAAAAAAGCGCCAATATTTTGAAAAAAAGTATTGGCGCTTGATTATTTAAATGATGTCAACCATTAGAATTTGGTAAGTTGTTCCACCTTGTCGAATTTGATGGTTGTTCCATCTATGATGACCTTTACTTTGTTTTCAGCCTTTGTTCCCATGTCGTAATATGAATATTTGTACCAGGAATTACCGAGAGGCTTAATGCTGATGATACCATGTTTTTTACTAGGTCCTTCTAGCGCACTACTTTGGAACAGCCAAGTGGCATAACCTTCTTCAACTAATTCAGAACTGCTCAGATACTCGAGAAGAAACTGCCCCCATGAGATAGGGGAGGAAGATAGATGAAAACGTTGAAAAATCGCCCTAATTCCAAAATTCTGTATGTTTTTGGGGATTGTAACCCCAAAAATAGGTATAAATTTAGGGATTAGGGCGATTTTCCTTATTTTGCCTAGAACCATCTCTTCTTCATTTTCTTCAAGAAATCCTTGGTGATAGGGAAGCTGAAGGCATCACCTATTACGGAGTCGGTATGGCAGAAGGGACATTCGGCAGTAGGGGGATTATCAGGCAGGTAGTCTGTGATTTCGGATGGCGTGAAGATTTCGCAGCAGAAGAGATTGTCCTATACAATACACAAAAGCCCAAATGCGACAATATCTTCATACTTTCTACCTCAAAAATTGAAAAGTAAAGTTCCATGTCTATGACTTTTGAAGAATGATAAATGTGATATTATAAGTGTTTTTGGTCCGAAACTATCATTCGGTCTAAAAACACTTTTCTTATTAATATTAAGTATTAGTGTTCCAATTTTAACTAGATACTAATGTCTTTATTTATTAATACCCTTCACCCAATCATCAGAATTCCCTATATATAGGTGATTGAAAAAATGTGGGTGAAGGGTAATTAGAATCGATTATCTTGCGTTCTTATTCGTTGGCTTAGAAGTTGAATCTCAGACCCGCATAGATGTTTAATCCATTTCGTTTGTAGCCTGTAGGATCAAAGAAGAAACGCTCTGCATTGCTCTTCGTGTTGTCATCATCCTTAATCTTGTTAAGATTGAAATTAAGGATGTATTCTGCACCAAGGGTCAACTGTAAAGGATAGACAATATTGACATTAAATTTTGCACCTATAGGAACTCGTACGGCATGATTCCATACATCCTTTCCATAGTTTGAAGAGTGATAATCCTTTGTCCCATCATTGTATGTTGCATTTGGTGACTCATACTTGTTGGCAAAGTAGAGACCTTCCCATTGTGCCATAAAATAAGGTACGAATTCCAAGCAATGAGCAAACTCGAATCCCAATCCATATCCTAATCCTGCGTTCATGTAGATTGGACTCTTTACGACATCGCCAGTGTTTGTGGCATAAAGGCGTTTATTATGATTCTCATAAATACCAGTACCAGCTTTCAGCATTATGTATTGTGAAATTCCACTACGGCTTAAGCCTATACGTTTGTCATAAGTAAGGCCAATGCCATAAGAGTGATCCATATATTCACCTGTTATGTAAATGCTCGTGTTTGAGCTAGGCTGATATACAGCTACGTCACCTTTCTTATATGAGGCTTGACCACCGGCAAAGGTGTAAAGATTTGCAGTGCTATCTGCCACATTGCAAGCTCTTGTGGTACTAACCTTTGAAGAATACATTTTACCATTTTTCTCTTTTGTGCGATAGATAGCCACCTTATCACAGTTTTTTAGTCCGTAGATTGTTCCAATGTTTGTAGCGAATGGATTTCTTCCTGTCACTTGTCCACGGATAGCGAAAGCTGGAACTTTAATGGCCATTTTTCTTTTGGTTTTGTTCTTCAGAATTTCTTGCTTGGTGTCTATATCTTTAATTAGCTTTGCTTTGTCAGATGAGACGAAGGATATAGGAACTTTTATTTGGTTATATTTGTCCATGTCATTCCAACTATTGAATACTTGATCAAGGACATCTTTGTTTATCATGACCTTATACACATTCCAACGTTTTTTTCCTTTCTTGGTATTAACGATAAATATGTAGTTGTTCTCTAAGATTGGCAGATAGTCCTCTTTGAGAATGTCGTCTTTTGATATAACTCCGATGGAGGCACGCTCGTCATCAGACTTCAGAACATTTTGCAGTGCTAAGTCTTTTAGACGGTCTTCTGACAATGATGAACCATTGTAGCTAAACAAATAATCAAGTATTTTCTTACCATAATTCTCGCTATTCAAAGTCTCCTCTATTTGCTTAGCCGTATATGTGCTATACGACTGTGGTATTGAGACTTCAACCTTTCTAAATTTGTTACCATATTCCAGCAACTCGTAATTTCCTGCAATACATACGATGTTGCTCTTAGAATCATAAAAAGTTTTCTCTTTTGCAGATAGTGGTGCCGCTAAAAGACAAGAGACAGTGGTAGCGAATATAAAACTTTTGATATTCATGTTATTTTTATTTTTTGATATTCGAGAATGTTATTTTGTATGGACGGCACGGATGTAGAATAAGTCCCTAAACCCACCGACTTTAAATTCCTTGGTATCATAGAGGGAGAAATTATAAACTTCTCTTCCTGTCTGTTCTGATGTATGATACCAAGCTGTAGGCAGAACAATTTGTTTTCCCGAAGGACCAGTCACAATATAATAGTTGTCATGCTTTTCCCATTTACATTTATCCATGAGTTCTTGCCATTGTGCCTTTGTTGGAATGCTCCATCCTTCACCCAAGATATGTGTTGCCACATCAAACTCAGCATTACCTGCAATATTCATAGGTGCTTCTTTTGTTCCGAGGTAGTCCCACATGCCCAGTCCTCCCCATGGATATCTGTCTCCATTAGCAAAAAGATACTGGTGATTCTCATATTGGGTGTTATTGTATCTTGTTATGGCGTTGTTGTGGGCGCTTGTCTTGTCAGAGCAATATTTGCTATATTTATTGTATGCGGAATAGAGTTCTTTGATATCCATGCTCTTTAGATATTCATCATATGTCATAATTGCAGGATAAGTACTATTCTCTTTGTTTGTGAATGAAGGCTTTTCCATAGGCTGCAGGTTCATCTCTTGTTCTAATTCCTGTAGCATTTCGTCAAGTGAAGTCTGTTTGTTCACGGGACTAACGGATCCGATATTAGATGCTGCCCATTTTACAGATAATCCTAAATCTACGTAGCCATAGTATCCTTCTAAACCTTTTCCTTCTGTCCTTTGTTTGCTAGAGTAGGTCTCGGGATCCATTTTCTTGTATTCTGGATGCTTGTCATCTGATTCTGTAAAACTTGTTGGAAAGTTTAGTGCATTTAATTCGTCAATAATTTTTTGTCTGTCAGTTGAAAAATTGTCTCCGACAAACACCTCCATGTCTTTATCTTCACTACAGGAAGACAAAGTTAAGATGCCTCCTAACATAAGGAGAGCGAATGTAAATCTCTTGTTCATAAAATGTTTTTTTTATTATTGAATTGTCTTTAATTACGATATAACCTATAAAGAGTCTTACCACCAATAGTAATGATACACAACCTTAGGGCGGCTTGCGACGTATGCTTTGGCTACCGATTCGGCTGCGCGGATGCCAGCCAACTTGACATCTTTCTCGTTTTGCTCTTTTTGGGCTTCTAACTTAAATTCTCTGTCGCTTATGGCTTTGATTCTAGCTCCCATCTCATTTTGCAAGCTCTTGGCTTCAGTTTGTACTTTGGTGGATGGAGCGTCAAGTTTTTCTAGAATTTCATTGGCTGCTGTGGCTCCTTCTTCTGTAGGATTGGCACTCCATGCCGCACGTGCTTGTCTGACAATTTCTAAGTTCTTGTTGTCAAGTGAAGTACTACCATACTGTGCGATGAGCGCTTGGGCGGTTTGGAAGTCCTTATTGTTCATCGGTATAGCAAAGAGCATGTTGATTGCATCGTCATACTTACCTGCTGCTGCCGTAGCTTTGGCTGTTTGGATGATGCTGCCCGACATCTTTTCGTAGTATTTCAATATCTGTTCTTTGCCTTTTAATATGGCTCTCTGCAAGTCTTCCTGGTTAGGATTCACCTTTCTGACTGCATTGGCTATGGCTTGATCTTCTGAGTCACCAATGCCCTTGGCTTCATAACTATAACTGGAGTAAAGCGTTCCGTCTAGCCCGTCCCCCACGTAGATGCCGATATTCACTTGCACAGCATTTTTCTGTGGAAAGGTTTGTGTTTGGCTGCTATTCAGTTTTTGTACATGCGCTGTAATGATAAAGCGATTGTCGAAACCTGCACCTGACATACCATTGGCGGTCGCTATTTGTTGCAACTTGGTAGTGAGCATTGAAGTGGCTTTTTTGCCAAGACCTTCAGTCTCAGAAATGTAAGGGTTCAAGCAAATCAACCCGATGTCCTTGGACGACTGAGCCATTGCCATAGCTGGAAAAGTAATGGCTACGGCAAGGTTGATCAGTATATGTTTGATTTTCATGTGATGAAACTTTTATTAAAACTTGTTTTGTATCGATTCGCCGATTGGCATTATTTTCCTCCTAACACTACGTATGCTTTGCCGATACCGACAGGTGTGGTAGATACGGAAAGTCCAAACTGGGATAGAAACTGGGTGATAGGCTTGATGAAACCATCCATGTTGATGGCTTTTGGCTTACCGCCAAACTTACCCTTACCGAAGAGAGGAAAACGTACCTGCTCATAAGAGAGACGATTGCGGGTCTTGCCATTTTGGGTAAAGGAGCCGTTCACGGTATGCTCGTTCATCCAATAGTCAATTACTTCATTCAGCTCGCCTGTATCTCCATTCAAGTTTACTTCCGACTCGAATGTGAGAGGACAGTCATTAGCAATCTTGAAGATAACAGAACCTTCACGACCATTTGCTACCAAATCTTCAAAGTGTCGCTGTATGCTACCTGTGAAATTGTCGATGAATCCCAAGACTGATTCTTCTAAAAGTGCAGATATCGGAGCTCCCGAGGCTGAGCTTCTTCCTGTCTCACCACCAATTTGCTTGCTGGTAGCCGCGTCTATGGATGTGACACGAAACTCTACCATATTGCGTGGACCGTATGTTGTACGTGTAAAGGCGATGTTAACCAAAATGTCGGCCTGTGCGACACGAGTCAGTTGGTCGAGCTCGTCCTCCACGATTTCACCGTCAGCCTTAGATACCAATGCCAAGTCCATGGCACTCTCATTTTTTAATTGATCGAGGGCACTCTGTAGGTTTTTCAGAGGATAACCACGTTCTTGCATGATGCCACCCATCTTGGTGATAACATTGAGAACATCGTTGTTGAGCAAGGCCTTCTCGTAATCTGGCGATTTCGGGTCGCCATCTTTGACAAACCCTTGGTTGATGCACCAAGCTTTTTCTGGAACCACCATGATGATAGGCTTCATTGCCTTAGGTTGGTTGATATTTTCCGCAGTCGACTGTGCAAAGGCACCTAATGTGCATAGCAATGCCATGAAAGAGATAAATAACTTTTTCATTCTGTTTGTTAATTTAATGATATTTACTAATAACTATAGAACTATGTTGGGAAAACGATTAAAAATAGCTGTTGAGTTTTTTAACAATACCTTCGTCTTCTAGACGCTTACGCAAGTTGTCATACATGACAACAACATAGATTCCCACTTTCCTTCCCTTATCTGTTTTAATGTTGTTCTCGCCTGTAGGGTAGCCTGTGTTGGCATTTTTTACATACTGCAAGAATTCACCTTTCTTGAAGAAGGTGTCAAAGAACTGTTTGTGTTGCTCGTATGCTTCTTTGCTAGGAACAAGTGCAGGTATCTTTCCGGCAATTTCATTTCCTTCCACTCCAGTGAAGATGCAAGCGGCTACAGCGTCTTGCATAGCCCTATCAATCGCCTTGTCGGGAGAACCGGCTATCCCCCATGCTTTCAAAAACTTGGAACCCTGTTGGGCAACTCTAACAATTTGTACTTCGTAACTATGTGTCATGTCGAAAGGATAACTTTTGGCATGGATAGATAGCATACACATAGCCATCATTGCAATTAATAATGTAATTCTCTTCATATTTTTGATTTCCTATTTTATTATTCTTGTTACGAAAACTACTGAAGCTTTAGTTTTCTTGCCCCCATCCATCCAAGTTTATTAATAGACTCGGAGGATAGACTGAAAGATTTGTAATCTTCAGTAACTTTACCTTGTAGTACTAAGTCTTTGGTGTAAATGGTAACATCGTAACCATTTGCTTCCCATTCACCACTCCAGACACAATCATCTTGTGCGACTTCCTTGATGTTGACTTTACCATTACTGTTAAAGGTAATGCGCAATGACTCAGTAAATGTGCTCTTATCCAAGTCTCTTTCGTCATCATATACGATGTCGTCTTCTACTTGGCGTGTTACCTTATATACCATTTTCCCTCTTTGTGCAATTATGTCGCTAAAGATTTTAGTAGAATCTACTTGTGGCTTTACAGATTCTGCAATGATGGTATCTTTGGTCGCAGCACTGTCTGTATTTTCGTTAGCTTTTGGCTGTTTGTTGTCGCAAGCAGAGAATGTAGCAACCAAACAAATTGCTAAAGTTTTAACAGTTGATAGTCTCATAATTTTTACGCAAATACAACAAGCAAGTGCGAAATTCACTAAATGTTTTGTTTATAACGCTGTAATATACTATGTCTTTTAGAAGTATTTCTTACAGTTTTTATAATCAATAGGAGCGTATATTCTCTTAAAATAATCTTGTCCGCGATACAAACCGTCATTCAGGAAAGTGATGCTGGCAGAGCCGTTCTTGCTTTTGACTTGCAAATCTCCATTGTCGGCAAGTTTATAGGTGAACTTTTCTTTTAGACTTTTAAGGTTATTAATAAATACACCTTTTCCACAGCCATTTATATCGGGAGCACTAAATGCCCAATATACAAAAACTGGTTCATTGCCAAAACCAAAGATATAGTCTACTACATTGTCTTTAAAATCTTTGTATTTGGCTTGTCTTTCTGCTTGTAGCTCCAACTCTTCTTGTGCTTTCTGCTCTTTGAGTTCTAACTCCTCTTTGGCCTTTTGGTCCTTGGCAAGCATATTGCTAATCTCCGTTTTATGGTTGCCGCCATCTTTGAACTTTTCCATGTATTCATTCTCCAAAGAAATCTTGGTGGCAAGATCTTTGGTCTTGCAGATATTGGCATAGGCGGTAGAATCGTCTACCCATACTCTTAAGTTCTTGCGAATCTTGACAAGGTGTTCTGGAGATGCCTCCTCGAAGTAATTGTCAAGGTAAGCTCTCATCTCCTGAGGATTGTTCGAGGTTGATACACGGGCAAAGGCCTTGTCCTCTTTTTCTTTAGAGTTACAGCTGGCCAAAATAGTTATGGCCAGCATGGATAAATATAAAAGCTTTTTCATATGTTATGTATTGATGTGAGCTGTTGTATGAATGAGTAATGTCGTAATATTCCTATAGTCGGATATTATTTCATTGCCTCGGTCAACTTTTTGGTGATCTCGACATAGCGTTGTAATTGCTCACTGGTAAAGTTGCCTTTGGCATCTTTGCATTTTTCGAGCAAATCCTGATAGCTGCCTTCCAACTCCTGTGCTTCGCCGAGAGTAGACATATACTCCTCAGAACCTGGTTCCATGTCTTTCAACTTAGCATAGAAGTCTGAGAGTTTGTTGACATATTCCTCGTAGGAGTCGAGCATCTCGTCGATGTTGGTATCTGAAGATGACGAAGAGAGGTCGTTAGAGGTGTCTTCGCTTTCTTTGGTCTCCTCGGTCTTCTTCGATGCTCCCTTTCCGGTAATTTGCTCGATGGCATTAGGGATGTTGCAGTATGTCATAAACATGTAATGGTTGTCGGTGGTGGCACTTTCTAGGGTATTGTTCCAAGCTTTGTATGCCGTGGTGACCTTCTTGACATTTTCGCTGTCTTCACCCTCTTTTTGGATGATCTCTTCCCAATCAGGATAGTCCTGTGAAATCTTGTACAACTTTTCCATCAGCTCGTCATGTATTCTGTCACAGTCGTCGTTGCTGGATGCAGAAGCGAGTTCTTTGGTCGAACTTTCGTATGCCTCTACCAGTTTGTCGAACATAGAAGAAGAACATGCAGAGAATAGAAATGTCAGCATGAATGCCAAAAAAACAGAAATCTTTTTCATAATTAATGTTGTTTAAAATTAATAATATTGTTTTTAAAAGTAATTCTTTATCATCAACATCCCATCAAAATGGGGCGGATGTAAGTATCGTATGGGAATAATTAAAAAAAACTATTGTATGCGGAAAACAATAGGAATAGTACGTCCTGCATTTACAGCCAAACCATTGGCTTTCCCAGGCTCCCATCTTGGCATGGCTTTGACGAGTCGTACTGCTTCTTTCGCAAGAGATGGATCTACTGGCCCTACAGCTTTTATGTCAGTAATTGTACCATCTCTTCTTACAATGAAACTTACGTTAACAAGTCCCTGTATTCCATTTTCTTCTGCTACAACGGGATACTTCAAATTGTTAAGTAGGTATTTATTGAGAGCATCTTCTCCGCCATGGAATTGTGGCAATTCTGTCAATTCATTTTTCGTGAATATCTTGTCACTATCAATTTCATTTTGTGCTATGGCTCCCGATGCTATTGCAAAGAAGAGCATGATGATAAAAGAAATCTTTTTCATATTCTTGTGAATTATTTGTTGTTCTTATTCTTGAATGCATGGACAAAATCAGTTATAGCCTTTTCACGATTCTCTTTTTTCATGTAGGAATTCCCTATGTAAGGAACATAATGGAGTTCACAGTTTATAGAACCCACTATTTTGCTTAGAATTGCGTTAGCAGTTCTTCCGTGAGAAATGATGCAACTTGGCTTTACCAATTCTATCTCTTTCTGGAGAATTTCTTGATATTTTCGAGTGTCAGTCTTTAGAATGCCTCTCTTGTCTGTTGTAAACAGTTTGTTGCAATCTGTCATATAAATCGCTGTTCCAGGAGCTGTTTCAAGAGCCTGAAATATGACTGGTGTCATAAATCCCTTGCGAGTATTGGTACGATAGCTTTTGTCATGAAAGCCAAAAGAAGATGACAAAGACAGCTTTCCTTTATACCGTTCAGTGCGTCTTGGGTCTTGGCTTACTACCATGACAATATTTGATATAGGCTTATCCTGGTCTGTTCGTATAAGTGTAGGTAAGTCAAATCCTAAGATACTATAGTCTTGGTAATCTTGTGGGGCATCAATATATTTAACGGCACATCCATTATCTGTTGGACCGTCAGGATACTCCCAATTACATTGCTCTTCCATTTCCTGGTAACTTTTCAATAGGATATCCTCGTATTTTTTTTCATTGAAGATAATACTACTTATACTAGATAATACTTTGAGCATTATCTGATCATCAGTATCGGATATATAAATGTTAGTTCCTTCCATGATGTTTATCATTTACATAGTTGTTATTTCATTCTTAGACACAAAAAAAGGTGCGAACCAATTTCATTCTGTTCTGAAGGTTCTGGACTACCTGTACACAAAGAATGAAAATCAGCTCACACCAATGGGTATATGTTGATACCCATCCCGCCGAAGCGGAATGGATACAATAATACACGGTTGGGTGAACAACTTCTGTCTTCGTTCTTGTGTACAATGAATTGTCCAGATTCTCAGTACGAACCAAGCATGGTTGTTTCCTTAACATGTCTGCTGCTTGTTTAGAACAGCACTGCAAATATACCATTTTTTTTCTAAAGTTGTTCATTGTGAGCTGATTTTTTTGCAAAAATAGGTGTTTTTTCTGCTTTTTCAGCGTTCCATTCCGTTCCAAGTTCAAAATATAGGGCGTTTTTAGTCGAAATATTGGCTTTTTTGTGTGTGGGTTGGATTTGTTTCACTATCTTTGCAGCATGGAACAGATATTACGTGAAATGATAGAAAAAATGGTGGGACGCAAGATGGTTGTGCCCCGCGACTTCGCTTGGTTGAGCGAAAAGGTGGAGGAGCGTACCCAGCAGAGGGTGAGTGCCTCTACGCTGCGACGGTTTTGGGGATACGTGAGCGAAGGGGTTTCTGCCAGTAAGTTTACCAAGAATGTGCTGGCTAATTTTCTGGGTTATGCAGACTTTGAGGAGTTTGGATTGTCGCAAGGAACGGGAGAGCAGCAGAGCCAGATGGTTATAGGCAAGGAAATATCTTGTGATGATCTTTATGAGGGACAGATGCTCAAACTTTCCTGGCTGCCCGACAGAACCTGCATCATCAGGTATCTGGGAAACGGTAGTTTCAAGGTGGTGTCATCAGAAAATACCAGATTGTCGAAAGATGATACCTTCGAGTGCCGCCATTTCATCAACCATGAACCTGCTTATCTCCATGCCTGGAAACATGGAGATGACGAACCGGTTACTTACGTTATAGGTAAGAAGAACGGCATCATCGTGGAGCATTATCTGGAAGATTGAAATCTCGATAAGGTGGGTTTCACATATCTCTCAGAGGTATAAGAGGACAGCTCGTAGATGATATCTGCTTTCTTGCTGCCGGCGATGTCTTTAGAGAATGTCTGCGGATAAGTCGTTGTGATGAATTCATTACTCTTATCTACAAACTGATAGAATGCTTCGCTCTTTTTCTCTACAGAACGGATGGTGTCTATGCCGGATTCCTTCCACATCTTGTCGATTGTCTTCTTGCCTTCTGATAGGAGTTCGGCGGCTTGTGCCTGTGATGCAGAAGATGGCTCGGTAGCTGTTGGCTGCAAGGATTTCTGGCCATTGGAAAGTGGGGCAGGCTTCTTGGTTTGCTGGCGGATGGATGTATCCTTCTTGGCTTCGGTATGTTCAGGGATGATGCTAATGCTCTTTTCCTGCTGATGCAGTAAAGGGTAACTGATGAAACCTAATAAGATGATACAGGCCAAAGCTGCGATTCCGATACGCTTGATACCGGATAGATGCCTGTTTCTGTGAGCCATGAAATCGGCTTTGAGTTCGTCAACATTGGCATATCGCTGGGCTATGGGAGCCTTGCAGCGCTTGATGATTGCTGTATAGGGTTTGCTTGGAAGTATCTTTTCCAGGATACAACCGATGCTGAAGATGTCGTTGCGGATGTCTGCCTGTTGGGATACAATCTGTTCAGGTGAGATGTAGCCCGGTGTGCCGGCTGGTTGTTTGAGAATGGCAAAGTCATCGGTATCTGAAAGTCCGAAATCGATGAGCTTTACATGATTTCCGTTATGGGTAATCATGATATTGGAAGGCTTAAGGTCTCTGTGTACTATCTGCTTGGCGTGGATGTAATGCACAGCATCAAGCAACTGGAGGAAGATGTCTTCTCCCTCAGTCTTCCTACCGCTCCAGTGTTCCAGCGTGATACCATCTATCCATTCCATTACGATACAGGTACCCATTTCCGGTATTTCTTCCATGCTGTAGGCTGATACGATGTTGGGATGCTGCAGGGATATGAGAATATCGAACTCTTTGTGCAGCAGGTTCTTGTAGTTTTCGTCTTGGCGATATGGCTCCTTCAATCCTTTGAGCACCCACCATCTGCCATAGCGCTTTGCCTTGCAAAGAATGTTGAAACCTTTGCAAGGTATGGGAGTAAAGTCTGAAAAATGCTCAGACCTTCTGCTTTCTTCTATGATGATTCCAGAATATGAATCCATGTTACGCAGACTGGGTTGATAATTCGGTTGCAAAATTAACTAAATAGAGATACCCATCCCACAGAAGCGGGATGGATATGAGTATACATATTGGGGCAAACAACTGGAACTGTCATTCTTGTGTACTGCGAACTGTCCAGATTCTCAGTCCGAACTAAGCGTAGTTGCTACCTCTTTATGTCTGCCGCCATTACTAACGGCATTGCAAATATAGGCATTTTAAAAGAAATTTTCAAGCGAAAGAGAATCTTTTAGTATTCTTTAAACTTTGACGATTGGTTCAAACTCATTCCTCCCCGAGATTATACTTTATTTTATGTAGGAACTGGTTGTCGCAAATCCACTCTCTTTTTAATACCTGGCAGGTTGGCTATCAAATCACATCAAAGCGGTCTTTGCCATGGGTGTGCGGGATGGGACCGCCTGGGGATAGCTTGCTATGGGGACGCCTTACTATAGCTTGCTGATTGGAACCGCTGAGTATCTCTGAATCACAATGCAAAGATACGAAATCGGTGAGGAGGCAACTCACAGTTGCTCATACTTGCTCACAGTTGCTCATACTTTTTCACAGATTCTCTTTGCTCTGGTGTTTGTAAGCCCTTTTACATGCCTTGCTTGGTATCACTTCTAAATGCCTGGCTTGTTTGATTTTTAAGGGCTTTATGATTGGATTGCGGTTCGTAAGCCAGGGGATTACGGGGCGTAAGTCCCTGACTTTTGCACCGTAAGTCTTTGACTTTTGATTCGGAAGTAACCTGCTTCTGGATGACAGGGTGACACTTATGACAGTGATTTCTGAAGATTTACTCTCGCGCGGGCAGGCAGGAAAAATCAAGCCGAAAGTTCCTGCCTGCCCGCGTGCGAGGCGAAAAGTTGAAAAACTAGTGTCATCGTGTCACCGTGTCACCGTGAACAGAGCAGAAGATGTTTGGTATCGCTCTTTGGCTTCAGACACAAATTCCCCTCTCTCCGCCTCCGTTGGTTTTCGGAAGTAGAGATCCACAAATTACTGTTTTTGTCGTGGCGCCTCCAAAGTGGTAATCTTTTGCAAAGATGGAAAAAATAAAATAAATGAGAGTTCCCACTATGGGAACTCGTAATGATATTTATTGATTTTTAGAATCTTTTAAATGATAAATGCTGGAATTTATACTCGATTCTCGCAAGTTGCAGAAGGAATTGGGGTGGTATCGCATTTGCAAATATATATGAAGTTCCGAAAAATAAAAATCCCCAACCTGCTATGGGAAAGCTGGTTGGGGAAATTATGATAGATTTTGCTTTCATCAGAAAATATCCGATTGTGAATTACAATGGATACTCCTCGAAAGCGTAGAGTACAGTGCTTAAATAACGCTCACCAGTATCTGGCAAGAGGGCTACAATCTTCTTGCCCTTGTTCTCAGGACGCTTTGCAATCTCGGTGGCTGCAAAGGCAGCAGCACCTGATGAAATACCTACCAGGAGACCCTCGGTCTGAGCCAGGTCACGACCTGCCTTGATAGCATCATCGTTCTGAATATCCAATACCTCATCGATATATTCTGAAGAGTAAGTCTCAGGAATGAAACCGGCACCGATGCCCTGAATCTTGTGAGGACCGCTCTGTCCGCCGTTCAATACAGGCGATGTGGCAGGCTCTACGGCAATCACCTTCACGTTTGGATTCTGCTCTTTCAAGTACTTGGCGATACCCGAAATGGTTCCACCTGTTCCTACACCGGCTACGAAGATATCAATCTCGCCATCGGTATCAGCCCAGATTTCTGGTCCGGTTGTGGCATAGTGCTTGGCAGGATTGGATGGGTTGGTAAACTGTCCCAGAATAACGGAACCCGGAATGGAATCGCGGAGTTCCTCGGCAGCCTTGATGGCGCCAGGCATTCCGTCCTTACCGCTGGTCAATCTCACTTCTGCGCCGTAAGCCTTCACCAGGTTTCTGCGCTCCACGCTCATGGTTTCAGGCATGGTGAGGATGAGGTGGTAGCCCTTTACGGCTGATACCAGAGCCAAACCTATACCCGTGTTACCGCTGGTTGGTTCAATGATGGTGGCACCTGGTTTCAGGATGCCCTTCAGCTCAGCGTCTTCGATCATCGCAAGTGCGATACGATCCTTTACGCTTCCGCCAGGATTGAAGAATTCTACCTTAGCAATCACAGGAGTCTCCAAACCCTTGGATGCTGAATACTTACCCAATTCAACCAATGGAGTCTTACCGATTAAATCAGTAATCTGCTTATATATCTTTGCCATAACTGTACTCTAATTTAAATCATTAATAATTTTACTTTACGTAAGTAAATGCTTCATCGAGTGCCTCAATCAGGTCGTCGATGTTCTCGATACCGATGCTCAGGCGAACGGTAGAAGGATAGATGTGCTGCTCCTCCAATTCCTCTGGGCTCAACTGAGAGTGGGTGGTTGTTGCTGGGTGGATAACCAGTGACTTCACGTCGGCTACGTTAGCCAGCAAAGAGAAGATGCGCAGGTGGTCGATGAACTCCCATGCCTCTTTCTCGCCGCCCTTGATATCGAAGGTGAAGATAGAACCACCGCCGTTAGGGAAGAGCTTCTTGTAAAGTTCATGGTCTGGATGAGAAGGAACGGCTGGGTGATTAACCTTAGCCACCTTAGGGTTCTTTTCCAGATACTCTACCACCTTCAATGCATTCTGAACGTGACGCTCTACACGGAGGCTCAATGTCTCCAAGCCCTGAAGAAGAATCCAGGCATTGAATGGAGAGATGGTTGCACCGGTATCACGAAGGATGACCGCACGGATTCGGGTTACGAAGGCTGCTGCTCCGGCTACATCTGCGAATACGGCACCATGATAAGATGGGTCTGGCTTAGCGAGAGTAGGGAACTTGTCGGCATTTGCCTTCCAGTCGAACTTACCGCCATCTACGATGACACCACCGAGAGATGAACCATGACCGCCGATGAACTTGGTAGCTGAGTGAACCACGATGTCTGCTCCGTGCTCGATAGGGCGGATGAGGTATGGGGTGCCGAAGGTGTTGTCGATAATCAATGGGATGTTGTGGCGATGAGCAATCTCAGCCAGCTTATCGATATCGGTTACATCTGAGTTCGGATTTCCGAAGGTCTCTGCATAGAGAGCCTTGGTATTGTCCTGGATGGCAGCCTCTACCTGCTCGAAGTTGCGAGGATCCACGATGGTGTAGCTTACACCCTGTGTGGATAATGTATGTGTGATGAGGTTATAAGTACCACCGTAGATGTTGTCGGCAGCTACGATGTGGTCGCCATTCTGAAGAATGTTCTGCAGAGCGTAGGTAACGGCGGCAGCACCAGAAGCGACAGCCAAACCTGCTACACCACCTTCGAGGGCAGCTACACGGTCTTCGAATACACCCTGAGTAGAGTTGGTCAAGCGACCATAGATGTTACCTGCGTCACGGAGTCCGAATCTATCGGCTGCGTGCTGAGAGTTGCGGAACACGTAACTTGTGGTCTGGTAGATAGGCACCGCACGAGCGTCGGTAGCTGGATCTGGATTTTCCTGACCTACATGCAACTGAAGTGTCTCAAAGCGAAGTTTCTTTTCTGTACTCATAATCTATGTCCTTTCTTTAATTTTACGTTAATATTCAATCTTATTCATTTATATAAATCTGTCGCCCAGTTATCCAGTCATGATTGGCATCAGACTGTTTGTTCTGATTGACGCTGCAAAGGTACGGCGATTTTTTGGATTCTGAAATAGCATATGAGTAGTATTCCTGCTACCACGTTTGTGGTATTCGGGCATTTTTTTCGATTTTTTGAGAGAAATTACAGTCTGAATCCTAAGCCGATGGTCATCGGGTAGCACTCGGGAGCCTTGGTCTTGTTGAGCAGCGGGGTTACTCCGGCACGGGCGTAGAGCATCACTCCTGAGTAGCCGGCACGGGCCTCGAAGTTCAAGCCGATAGGGTTGAGGTTGATATCGCCCGTTTCGGTATGCTTGTGCTTTCCGATGAAGTAGCGGGAATGCTCGTGCCAGCGGTATTCTACCGATGGACCTAACGCTAGGAATGCATCATGGCATCCTATGCGCTTCTGCCACTCCAGCATGATAGGCAGGCGGAGCACATTGTAGCTGATATAGCTTTTCTTCAGCGTTTCGCCTTCTATCGGAGTCATTGCTGATACCCCGTTTTCGGTGCTTAATACATAATTGTCCTTGAAATGGTGGTGTACCTGTCCGATGGAAAGAGAGGAGGTGAGCGCCATTTCGTTGGAAAGGCGGAAGCAGAGACTGGTGAGGGTGATGCCCCATTCCCACGACTTGGAGTCGCGACTGTGCATCTCGTTGTTGCCTCCCATGCTTCCCCTGCTGCCTGGCAACTGGCTGCAGCCGAAGAAGAAGGTTGGATAATGACTCTCCAGACTGCGCTTGCGCTTGCTCAGGGTCTGAGGGATGAAAGGCGAGGTGACAAATACCTTTTCTACTTCCTGACCATCTACGAATTGGGTTTCGGAAATCTTGGTCATCTCGTTGCCGTTCATCTTATATATCTTCACAGAAGTCTGTTCACCATCCTGCTTGATGACGATGTTCTGGTCGTTCACTCTGATTGTGGTGTCGTTAGCCTCTACAGAGACTGGTGCACTGTTGCTGTTGGTTTCAGCAAGGGCGACGGCTGGCATCATGGCAGCCATCATCATTACGTTTTTGATATTCATAATACTATATTTTATGTTGTTTCTTATTCTTATTGAGAAGATTCCTGTAGGAAGATGTTGCTTCTATCTTCTGGAATAGCAGAGTTTCATGATATCTTCGGGCGATAGGTCGCCTTCGATATAAATCACGGTTCCCTTGCTTTTACTCGGGTTACTGAAGAGGATGAAGCGGTTGTTGCCATTGCTCAAGGGTGTCATCATGTAATAGCCGCTCACCATCTTGCCATTTTCCACCACCTCTCTGATCTTTTTCGCAGCCTTGCGGTCGGACTTCAGATAGTGGGCTATTTCCGTGGCATGGTTCTTATATACCAGGCTCTTGTATATCTTGAGCCTGTAACCTTTGAGTTGCGCATTCTGCATCGTAACCATCTTGCATCCCTTGGCGTGTCCGAAGCGTTGGAATATACTTTTTACGTATAGTCCCTCCTGGGCATTAGCCGAAATCGAGGCTACCACGATAAGAAGCAGTCCGATGAAGAAGCGTTTTATCAAGTTGCATCGTTTCATATTCTATACCTTATTATATATATTATACTTTATAGTTTGAATGATTGTTTCATCTAAAAGATGAATTTATTGTTTCATCATATCCAGGGCACTGAATGGATCTTCGGAATCTGCCGAAACATCTTCCAGGGCATCCAGGGCTTCGTTATGAACGAACTCTTGGTCGGTATAAACCTTTCCATCGATAACCGCATAACATTCAGGCTGAGGCTGGGATATCTTCTGGATGCCCACAATCAGGAATGCGATGATAGCGGCGGCTGCCACAGAAGTGCCGAAATATTTGAGCCATCTGCTACGAGAAGCTTCCTTCTTTGGGAGTTCTTCCTTCTCGATATCTTTTTTTTCGAAATCCTCCTCCTTCTCTTCTTCTTTTAGAATTTGAGAAAGATTCATCTGTTCGAATCCTATATAGCTGAAGAGGGCGCGGTAGGATTCCCATTCTTCAGGAATATCATTGCCATGCTCTTCGAAATATTTTCTGAGCGTTGCCTCTTCCTCATTGGATGTGGCACCATCCATATACTTGTCGAGCAAGTCCTGTATCGTCTTGAATTCATCGATATCCTTGAATTCATCGATTCTTTTTATTTTATCGTTCATATTCTTTCCTCCTTCTTTATTTTGTTCTGTTTTGTTTCACGATATTCATATAGGTCTCTCTGATTTTGAGTCGGGCTCTGGAGAGATTCTTTCGGAGATTATCGGCAGTGCATCCCGTTATCTGCATGATTTCATCGGCAGTATAGCCTTCTATCTCCTTCATGCGGAATATCTGCTGCTGCAAGGGCGGAAGCTGTGCCACTATCTGTCTGATGAGGTTTACCTCGTCCCGTTGCTCTGCCCGCCGGTCTTCTATGGGTACTTCCATTACCTTGTCGGTGGTGAAGTTCCGCTCCTCATGTCGGCACTGGTCATAAAACTTGTTGCGCATGATAGTGATGGCTAGAGCCTTGAGGTTATCTTCTGCCTTGATGTCATGGCGCATGTCCCACAGCCTAAGCATGACTTCCTGCACGAGGTCTTCGGCATTGTTGTCACTCTCAGTCAACCTTAGCGCATACTCTTTCAGGTCGCTGCGCATCGGTAGGATAATATGGTTGAATTCTTCTGTTCTCATAACCTTTACACTCTATAGACGTATGAAATTGAAAAATCGGACATCTAAGAAGAGATTTTTTCAAATAATGCTTTCTTTTTTCAAAGAAAAATGTTATTTTTGCAGTCATAAACATAAAATTTAGCAATCGAAAACATTAAAAAACTGAATGGCTTATGGCATCAATTGTTTCTATTATTCCCATCGTGTTGCTGTTCATCCTGATGCTCGGCTTCAAGATGGCAGGTCATAAAAGCGCCTTGCTGACGCTCGTAATTACCGTGTTGCTTGCTCTCTTCGCAGCTTCGCCGCTAGGCATGATAGCCCCGGAACATGCGGAGGATAGCGTGATCGCCCTGACGGGATGGGCGGTGGTGGAAGGCATCCTGAAGGCGGTATTCCCGATTCTCATCATCATCCTGATGGCTATCTACAGCTATAATATCCTCGTGGAAAGCAAGCAGATAGAGGTGATCAAGAGGCAGTTTACATCGATTACCGATGATAAAGGACTGCTCGTGCTGCTCCTCGTATGGGGATTCGGCGGACTGCTCGAAGGTATGGCGGGCTTCGGAACGGCGGTGGCGATACCTGCTGCCATCCTCATCGGACTCGGATTCAAACCGATGTTCTCGGCTCTGGTATCCCTGATTGGTAATACCGTGGCTACGGGATTTGGTGCTGTGGGTGTACCGGTTACTACGCTCTGCAATGAGGTGGCTGAAAGCGGATCGGCTTCGGCGGCACAGATTTGCGAGACTTCGGCATTCGCCATTATCCAGCTGTCACCTCTCTTTATCCTCCTGCCTTTTATTATCTTGACGCTTACCGATAAGCATAATCTTATCAAGAATCTCATCATCGCCCTCTGGGTGGGAGTGATTTCCGTGATAGTGCAGTTTGTCTGCGGCTATTATCTCGGTTCTGAGACTCCAGCCATCATCGGTTCGCTGGCAGCCATTATCGCCATCATCGCATACGCCAAGGTATTTGCCAGAAAGAGCAAGGTGCAGGATAAGGAAACCTTTACGCTTGCCGAAAGCCTGAAGGCATGGAGCGTTTACCTTTTTATATTGATATTTATCCTGGTTTCCGGAGCACTCTGTCCTCCGGTCAATGCTTTCCTCAAAAGTTATCTGGTGAGTGCGGTTCATCTGCCTGTGCTCGACAGCACCTTTAAGTTTGGCTGGATTTCCAATGCAGGACTGATGCTCTTCCTAGGTGCTACGATTGGTGGATTGATTCAGGGATTGAGCCTCAAGAGATTGATGGTGATTCTTGCCCGTACCACGGTGAATCTGCGAAAGACGGTGGTGACCATCTGTTCGCTGATAGCCCTGGCAAGTGTGATGAACTATTCGGGAATGATTACTGCCATCGCCTCAGGACTGGTGGCAGTAACGGGAGATTTCTATCCTCTGGTTGCGCCGATGATTGGTGCCATCGGAACCTTCGTTACGGGGTCTGATACCTCTTCGAATATCCTCTTTGCCAAGCTCCAGGCTCATGTTGCCAATCAGTTGGGTATGACGGGGCAGAGCACATTCTTTGGTATGGAGGGTGGTCAGGAAAACTGGCTGGTTGCTGCCAACACCACGGGAGCCACGGGTGGCAAGATGATCAGTCCGCAGAGCATCGCCATTGCTACTGCAGCCTGCGATATGGAGGGAAAGGATGGAGAGATTCTCCGCTCGGCCATCCCATACGCCCTGCTTTATATCGTATTGGGCGGACTGATGGTTTACTTCGGTTGCTGATCTTCTTTTCTTATATAAAAAACTGTCCTCATCTGTTATCTCAGATGGGGACAGTTTCAGTTTTATAAATCGACATTATATCTTTTAAGCATGTCTTTTCTCGTAAGCCAGACTGTGGTCGTGCTTGTCGATATCATTTTTTGATTTGCTCTTTACCACGAGCCATACACCGGAGAAGATGAGGATGGCCGCAATCGCCTGCATACCCTTGAATACGGCGAGACCCACGATAACACTCACGGTAACCGATACCAGCGGCTGCACATAATTATATACACTCACCACGGTAGGGCGCAACGTCTTCTGACCAATCATCATGCAGATGTAACCCAGGAAAGTGCCGAAGAAGATGACGTAGCCCGTTTCCCACCAGGTGCTCATCGGAACCTGGGCGAAAGGAATGTCCGATACGTGTCCTATCGTGAAAGGCCAGATGAAGAGGGTTGCCCAGGTAAACATCCACTTGTTCACCGTGAAGAGCGAATACTTCTGAACCAGCGGCTTGAAGAGTGCCAGATAGAGAGCGAACGAAAGCTGTGCCGAGATGCAGAGCAGGTCGCCCCAGATATTTCCTACCTTAGCATTGCCAGCCGTAGCACTCGTCAGGATGATGATACAGGCTCCGCTGCATCCCATCAGCACACCGATAGCCTTCTTCCAGGTGATAGGTTCCTTCAGAATCAGGAACGAGAGAATCATGGCGAAGATAGGCATCGAAGTAGTCATGATGCTGGAGTTGCTTGGCGAGGTGAGACTCAGACCGATGGTATAGCAGCATTGGTTGCATACCAGTCCGAATATGCCGGCACCTGCCATCTTGATGATGTCCTTGGTAGGGATATGTTCTCTTTTGGTGAAGAATGATGCTATCCAGAAGAGGAGGGCACCACCCAATACACGGAAGCTCACCAGGTCGATGCCGTCGATGCCGTGAAGCATGGCATCCTTGCCTACGGGAGCCATCAGTCCCCAGAATGCGCCGGAACAGAAGAGGCACAGGTGGGCGATAAGAGGTCGTTTGTTATCCATTTTTCCTTATTTCTATTTAAATCTTCCTATTTTTGAATAAAATCGAGTGCAAAGGTACAAAAATTCGAGGAATTTTGCTATATTTGCGGTATATTTTTTGAAACTTAAAGGAGTTAAGAAGTTAAGACAATAGTCTTTTTCCGTTCTTGACTATTAAAGATAGGAGATTATTCTTATGCAGAAATATGCTGATTATATCAAACAGATAGAGATTGAATCTCTCTGGAGCGGTACCAAACATATTCTTTGGAACCTCGACCGCCGTGTCAATATCCTGAGTGGTGTAAACGGCGTGGGCAAGAGTACTATATTAAATAAGGTGGTAAAGGGTCTGGCGGCTGGCGGTGAATTCCCTAGTCACATGATCAAAGGTGTGCATCTGAAGGTGGAGCCGGAGGAGGCAAAGTGGATTAGATATGATGTAATCCGCTCGGTAGATAGACCATTGATGAATGCCGAGATGATCAACAAGATAGACCTTACCCTGGTTACCGAACTCGACTGGCAGCTCTTCCAGCTGCAGCGCAAGTATCTGGATTACCAGGTGAACATCGGCAACCGCATCATCGCCGTCTTGCAGAGTGGCGAACCGGATGCAGCCTTCAAGGCTCAGAAACTGAGTGAACCGAAGAAGATGTTCCAGGATATGGTAGATAATCTTTTCAAGGATACCGGCAAGACCATCATCCGTACTGCCAACGAAATCCGCTTCAACCAGATAGGCGAGCAGCTCTCGCCTTATCAGCTCTCGGCTGGTGAGAAGCAGATTCTTGCCATCCTCCTCACCGTGCTGGTGGAGGACAACCAGTCATACGTCCTCTTTATGGATGAGCCGGAAATCAGTCTTCACTTCGAATGGCAGAAGCTGCTCATCGGTCTGGTGCTGCAGCTTAATCCGAATATCCAGATCATCATGACCACCCACAGTCCTGCTGTGGTCATGGATGGATGGACCGATAGGGTGACGGATGTGAATGATATTACGATTTCGTAATGTTGAATGTTAAGTGTTGAATGTTGATTTTTTCAGCTTATGGCTAAACGTTTAACCGATAATATCAATTCCCAGTTCTTCGAGGCAGCCAACAGGATGACCTCGAAGAAGGCTCGGCGCAAGATTGTGGCTTACGTCGAGAGCTACGATGATGTCTTCTTCTGGCGTTCTGTACTGGGAAAGTTTGAGAATGAAAAACGCTATTTTGATATCATGCTGCCTACCCGTAACCAGCATTTAGACCGAGGCAAGAAGGCTGCTATCTCCAGTATGCTGAAGGGAGTAGGTAGGGATATGATAGCCTGTGTAGATGCCGATTACGATTATCTGCGTCAGGGCTCAACCGAGTCTTCCCAGCAGATGTTGGAGAATCCTTACATCTTCCATACCTATGCCTATGCCATTGAAAACTTCCAATGTTATGCCAGAGGATTGCACGAAACCTGTGTGATGGTGACGCTCAACGACCGTCGCATCTTCGATTTCGAGCGTTTTCTTGAGTCCTATTCCCGTACCATCTGGCCCCTCTTCTTATGGCACATGCTGTTCTATGTGCGTCATCGCAAGATGTCGATGCATTTTGATATGGCAGAGTTTGATAAGGTCATCATGTTGCCTTCTGTCCGAATCCAGGATCCTAAATGGGCGATAGATTATTTGGGAAAGAAGGTGCGGGCAAAGCTGTTCCAGCTGGAGCGCCGCTTTAAGAAGTTTAAGGATGAGTTGGATGAAATGGCTCTTTACCTCAACAATCTGGGTGTAAACGAGAGCAATACCTATTTATATATACAGGGTCATCATCTCTTCGACCTGGTAGTTAGTCCTATCGTCCAGAGCGTTTGCGATGCTTTGCGCAACGATAGGGAGAATGAAATCCGCGACCGTGCCCTCCATTCCGAGCAGGCTCGCACCGAAATGGCATGTTATGAGAATAGTCTGGGCAAGGTGAAGATGATGATGAAGAAGAACACCTTCTACCAGTTCTCTCCCGAATTCCAGAAGATACAGGCGGATGTGGAAAAGTATTTGGAAAGGTAAAAAGGATATTTAAAGGTAAAAAGGTAAAAAGAAAGCAGGCAGATGACATCCCGCCAGGCTCTTTTACCTTTTTACCCTTTTACTTTTTTACCTTTAAAAAACCTCCAGGAACTTCAGGGTTCCTTCTATCTTCAATGTCTTGGTGCTGGCAGGAACTACGATGCTCTCGCCGCCCTGGAGCGTAATCTCGTTACCCTCGTTGTCGGTAATCTTAGCCTCACCCTTCAAGCCAATCAGAATCACGAAGCTGTCCAACTCTGAATAATCCAGCGTCATTGGCTCATCGAGATCATAAACGGCTGTGGTGAAGTAAGGGCACTGCACCATGCTTACACCCTGGTTCTTGGCAGGAGTGTAGTGCTGGCGATAGTCTGGCAATACGGTGTAGTCAATGCACTCGGCAGCTTCCTTGGTGTGGAGCTGGCGATAGTTGCCATCCTTGTCCTTGCGCTTGAAGTCGTAGATGCGATAGGTAACATCGCTGGTCTGCTGAATCTCGACAACGAAACAGCCTGTTCCGATGGTGTGGATTCTGCCGGCTGGGATAAAGAAACAGTCACCTTCCTTCACGTTATACTGAGCCAGGGCATCAGTGATGGTATCATTCTCCACCATCTCCTTGTACTGCTCAGGAGTAATCTGCATCTTCAAGCCGTTGTAGAGCTTGGCATCCGGCTCGCATGGCAGCGCATACCACATCTCGGTCTTGCCGCGTTCCTTACCTTGCTTCTTGGCAATTTCATCATTAGGATGCACCTGGATAGAGAGGTCGCGGTTGGCATCGATAAACTTGATGAGCAGTGGAAACTCATTGCCGAAACGCTTGTAGTTCTCTTCTCCGAGGAAGCTTCCCTTCCGTTCTGCAACAACCTCGTTGAGGCTCTTGCCCTGCATCTCGCCATCGGCTACGATGCTTTCATTTCCTGGTACTCCAGAGATTTCCCAGCTTTCTCCCACATTCTCTTGCTTTACGTCGAGATGTTTGAAAGTGATAATCTTACTGCCACCCCAGATGGTGGATTTTAATAGCGGTTGAAATTTTAATGGTTTCATTTTTACCTGTATTTAGTTTATAAATGTACTCATAAGTACGGTTTCTTACTCTCGGGTAAGGCTCTTGCTGAACCTATACCTTATTATATATAACGCTTTTTGTGCGAAATATACTTAGTCTAGTAAGCGTATTTCTTACTTCAAATATCAACTTCTCTTTTATTTTCTAACTCCCCCTCTGGGTATGTTAGTTCTCTCTCCAGAATGCTGGCGTTAAGATAACCAGCACACTGAATATTTCCAGACGACCGATGAGCATCATCAGCGAGCAGAACCATTTTGCCACATCCGGCAGTTCGCTCCACGACATGGTTGGTCCGATTTCCGTACCCAGCGTAGGTCCCACATTACCCACACAACTCAGGGTGATGGTGATGGCATTGGTATTGTCGATGCCCATGGCTATCATCGTGAACGATATCACCAGACAGATGATGAGATAAGTGGTGAGGAAGGCAAGCAGCGTAACACGCTTCTGCATCGGTACGTTCACACCATCAATCTTCAATGGCAGTACGGCGTTAGGATGCAGAATCTGGCGGAATTCATTCTTCACCATTCTTACCAGCATCACGCCACGGATACATTTCAAACCTCCACTCGTACTGCCCGAGCAGGCTCCGAAGAACATGCAGGCTGCCAATACCACCCAGGTAACGTGAGGCCACACAGCAGCATCGTCGTTAAATAATCCCGTGGTGGTGATGAATGATACCACCTGGAAGATGGCGCTGCGGAAGGCATGTTCCACATCGTAGTTGCGCATCGCTATCAGCTCTACCATGATGAAAGCCGTGAAGGCTGTAACGAGGAGCATATAGAACTTAAACTCAGAATTCTTGAACAGATCTTTGATCTTGAATTTGATGACGGCTGCATAGAGCAGGGTGAAATTAACACCCGACAGGAAGCAGAAGAAGGCACAGATGTATTCCAGCGCCGGCGAATGGAAAAACGAGGTACTACTGTTATGTGTAGAGAACCCTCCTGTAGCCGTAGTGGTCATCGCATAGTTGAAACTGTCGAAGAGATTCATTCCTGCCACGTAGTAGGATGCGATGCAGGCAATGGTGAGCATCAGATAGATACTCCATATCCATTTAGCCGAAGTGGAAAGCCGGGGATGCAGTTTTGTCTTGATAGGTCCTGTAGCCTCGGCAGCAAACACCTTGGTCTGTCCTCCTACAAGCGATGGCAGCAGGGCGATGGTGAAGAACACGATTCCCAGACCGCCTATCCATTGGGTGAGCGAACGCCAGAAAAGCAGTCCGTGGGGGAAGCATTCTACATCGTCTAATATCGTGGCTCCCGTTGTCGTAAATCCCGACATGGTTTCAAAGTAGGCATCGGTAAAGTTGTTGATGTATCCACTTATCATGAAGGGGAGGGTTCCGAAGAAACTGAATACAATCCATGAGAGCGTTACCACGAGATAGGCATCACGGCGCGACATTGAGTTATCTGCTCCGTGTCCTCGCCATTTCAGCACCAGTCCGCCTCCGATGGTGGTAAGTGTTGCCACAATGAAGGCAAAGATGTCATCCTGCTGGTAATAGAAAGCTACCAGCAGACTGACGAAGAGCAGGAATGCTTCTATGAAAAGTAGTTGCCCTAAAACCTTATATATTAATTTTCTGTTTATCATATATGAAGTATGTCTCTATCTCCTTCGCGCTTATATGAAGTATTTCTCAATTTTCTTCATGTTGATGTTGTGGCAGAAAACCATCACCGAGTCGCCCGGTTCTATCTGTGTATTACCCGAAACGAGCATTCCTTCTTCACCGCGAACCAGTCCACCGATGGTTACACCGATAGGCATGCCGAGTTCCTTCACCGGTTTCTTGGTTACCTTCGAACCTTCTTTGGCTATAAACTCAGCCACATCGGCGTTAGCGCTCATCAGGAATCTCACGTTCATCACGTCGGCATCGAGCATCATCTGGTAGATGTAGCTGGCGGCAATCATCTTCTTGTTGATAATGGTACCGATATCCAGACTCTCTGCCATGCTCACGTAGTCTACGTTTTCTACGGCAGCCACCGTCTTGCGCACCCCCATTCTCTTGGCGGTAAGACAGGCCAGGATATTGGTTTCGGCGTTACCGGTCAGTGCCACGAAGGCTTGAGTACTACGGATACCTTCTTCTACGAGCAGCGGAATGTCACGTCCGTCACCATGAATGATGAGCGTCTTGTTCTCATCGAGAATATCGTTGAGATATTCGCAGCGCTCCTCGCTCATCTCGATAATCTTGCATTCCATATATTCCGGCATCTTCTTCACGGCTCTTACGGCTGTGCGTCCGCCACCCATAATCATCACGTTCTTCACATCCACATAGTGCTCCTTGCCTACAATCTTGCGGATATATGGGATGTAGTTGCGGGTGGTCATGAAGTAGGCGAGGTCGTAGAGTTTCAGCTCGTCGTTACCGCCAGGGATGATGGTATCACTGCCTCGCTTGATGGCTACCACGTGATAAGGGTCGTTAGGACCGCTGATGTTCTTGAGCGGTTCGTTCAGTATCTCGCATCCTTCGCGCAGTTTGATGCCGAGCATGACGAGTGCGCCGTCGTGCACATCCCAGCGCTGACGTACCCAACTCATTTTCAGTCCGTTATTGATATCTACGGCTGCGAGCATCTCCGGATAAATCAGTTTGCTGATACCTAATTCTTTGAAGAATTCCTGAGCCTGCTGATCCATATATTCCGGATTATCCACGCGGGCCACCGTTCTTTTGGCACCCAGGTTCTTGGCAAGGATGCTAGCTGTGATGTTGGTACTTTCTACCGGAGTAACGGCGATGAAGAGGTCGGCATCTGCAACCCCCGCATCGCGTAAGATGTGAAGACTAGTAGGCTTGCCCAGCATGGTGAGCAGGTCGCAGTCGGAGCCAATGCTTGCCAGGCGCTCTTCGCTTTCATCGATGAGCGTAATCTCTTCATTGCTGCGTGACAGGAGTCTCGCCAGGTGAGTACCTATGGCATATGCGCCAGCTATGATTATTTTCATTTCTTAATTGCTTCTTTGATTGCTTCTTTATCGAGATGCACGATTTCTCTGAGCTGTGCCACGGTTCCGTGCTCCACAAACTCATCTGGCAATCCCATTCGGGTCATCTTTGGCTGATAGTCATGGTCGTTCATCCATTCCAGTACGGCTGAGCCCATACCGCCCATACGAACGCCGTCTTCGATGGTAATGATGCGGCTGAACTTTTCGCCCACCTCTTTCAGAATGTCTTCATCGAGTGGCTTGAGGAATCGCATATCGTAGTGGGCGATGCTCATTCCGGTTTCGGTTTCTACCTCAGCGATAGCCTGAGCGGCATCGTTTCCGATAGGACCGATGGTAAGAACGGCTATATCGGTGCCGTCTTTCAGCTTTCTGCCGGTACCGGTCTTGATTTCCTCCATCGGGTTGCGCCAGTCTACGAGCACCCCCTTGCCTCTAGGATAACGGATAACATAGCTGCCATGATCTGGCAACTGGGCTGAATACATCAGGTTGCGCAACTCATGCTCGTTCATCGGAGATGCGATGGTGAGATGCGGAATCGGACGGAGAGCCGCCATATCGAAGGCACCATGATGGGTTGGTCCGTCTTCACCTACCAGTCCGGCACGGTCCAGACACATGATAACCGGCAGGTTGAGCAGTGCCATGTCGTGGATGATGTTATCGTAGGCACGCTGTACAAACGAACTATAGATATTGCAGAATGGGATGAGTCCGTCTTTCGCCATACCTCCTGAGAAGGTGACGGCATGCCCCTCGGCAATACCTACATCGAAGGTACGGTTTGGCATCGCCTTCATCATGATGTTCATGGAGCATCCTGTAGGCATGGCTGGCGTCACACCTACAATCTTCGGGTTCTTCAGAGCCAGTTCCAGCAGCGTCTCACCGAAAACATCCTGATATTTAGGAGGCTGGTTACTGGTATCGGCAATGATTCTCTCACCCGTTTCCGGATCGAATTTGCCTGGCGCGTGCCAGATGGTAGCACTCTTCTCGGCAGGTTCGTAACCCTTTCCCTTGGTGGTATGCAGGTGCAGCAGCTTAGGACCCTTCATGTTCTTAAGCTGTTTGAGCACTCTCGCCACTTCCTTCACGTCATGACCATCGAAAGGTCCGAAGTAGCGGATATTCATACCCTCGAAGATGTTCTGCTGATGACTCAGTGCCGACTTCAGTGCATTGTTCAGGCGCAGGATGCCCTTCTTGCGGTCTTCGTTGAGATAGCCTTTGGAGTGCAGCCACTGCGATGCCTTGAAACGGAGGCGGTTGTAGGTCTCGTTGGTATCGAGGTTCAGGAGATATTTCTCCATACCGCCCACAGCCCGGTCGATGCTCATATCGTTGTCGTTCAGGATGATGAGCATGTCGTTAGGTGTACTTGATACGTTGTTCAGTCCCTCGAAAGCCAGTCCGCCGCTCATGGCTCCATCGCCAATGACGGCTACCACGTGCCTGTCGGTATCTCCGTTTTCGCGTGCGGCAACGGCCATACCGAGTGCTGCGGAGATGGAATTGCTCGCATGTCCGCAGGCGAAGGTATCATATTCGCTTTCTAAAGGTGTAGGGAATGGACGGATGCCGTGCAACTTGCGGTTGGTACAGAAGTTTTCGCGGCGTCCTGTTAATATCTTATGTCCGTAGGCCTGGTGTCCCACATCCCATACAATACGGTCGTATGGGGTGTTGTAGATATAATGTAGGGCTACGGTTATTTCAACCACGCCAAGAGAGGAGGCAAAATGACCGGGGTTGACGGCAACCTCGTCGATAATGTCTTCTCTTAACTCTTTGCAGACTTGTGGCAGCTGGTCAATGCTCAGCCGTCTCAAATCTTCCGGGTATTTTATACTATTTAATAGACTAAACTTGTTCTTGTCCATGTTTTCTTCGTGAAAATCTTGTGCAAAGATAATGCTTTTTTCCTATATAAAGCACTTTTGAGACAATATTTTCGCTTTTTCCGATTATTCTTTGTATTTTTGCAAAGGAAATTTCTGAAAAAGGAATGAAATCCGGAATTAGTTATATAACAATAAGCAAATAAATACCTTTATCGTGATGAGAAAAAATGTATTACTTTTGGGAGCCATGATGATGGCTTCCATGTCTCTGATGGCGCAGACCAAGGGTGGCGGCATCAGTCAGTCTGCTCTCCAGCAGATGGAGAAAAACCAGCAGGCAGGTGTAGCCAACAAGGCACTCTTCAATGCGATTGCCAACAACAGCATTGATGACCTTGTGAAGAATCATGCCAACGAGGCCCCGGTTGATACTCATTTCAGCATCGAGACTCCTTCGCAGAGCATTCACAACCAGAAGAGTTCGGGCCGTTGCTGGATGTTCAGCGGTTTTAACGTGCTCCGTTCTAACTTTGCTGTCAATGACAAGCAGGGTAGAGTGGTGGAGTATTCTCAGGATTACCTCTTCTTCTATGATCAGCTGGAGAAGGCTAACCTGATGCTTCAGGGTGTTATCGACCTTGGCAAGAAGAGCATCGAGGATCCTCAGGTGCAGTTCTTCTTCAAGAATCCGCTCAATGATGGCGGTACTTTCTGTGGTGTTGCCGATTTGGCAAGCAAGTATGGTCTCGTACCTATGAGTGCCCAGCCTGAGACTTACTCAAGCAACAATACTTCCAAGATGAGCCGTCTCGTAAGCAGCAAGCTCCGCGAGTATGGTCTGGAACTCCGCAAGATGGTGGCTCAGGGTAAGAAATCTGCAGCTATCCAGGCTCGCAAGAACGAGATGCTCGGTCAGGTTTATCACATGCTGAGTCTTACTCTCGGCGAACCGGTAAAGGAATTTACCTATGCTTTCCGCGACAAGGACGGCAAGCAGGTTGGCGAGGCGAAGAAGTATACTCCTAAGAGTTTCTATGAGGAAACCGTAGGCAAGGACCTGAACGGTACCTTCCTGATGGTGATGAACGATCCACGCCGTCCTTACCACAAGACATACGAGGTAGAGTACGACCGCCACACCTACGATGGTCATAACTGGAAGTATCTGAACTTGCCTATGGAGGAGATTGCCCAGCTCGCCATCGCCTCTCTAAAGGATGGTCATAAGATGTATTCAAGCTATGATGTGGGCAAGCAGCTCGACCGCAAGCGCGGCTATCTGGCACTCGACAACTTCGACTATGGAAGCCTCTTCAATACCTCATTCCCAATGAACAAGGCTGATCGCATCGCTACTTTCGATAGCGGTTCTACTCATGCCATGACGCTGACAGCTGTAGATCTCGACGCCAATGGCAAGCCTGTAAAATGGAAGGTGGAGAACAGTTGGGGTGCCGACAATGGTTTTGCCGGTTGCTTCATCATGACTAACGATTGGTTCAACGAGTACATGTTCCGCCTGGTAGTAAACAAGAAGTATGCTTCTGAGCAGCTCTTGAAGGAATTCGATCAGAAGCCAACCATGCTGACTCCAGATGATCCTCTGTTCCAGTTGGAAGACTAATTCATCAAGAAATATAGATTTAAACCGTATTTTTCTCGAGAAAAGAGAAGAATACGGTTTATTTTTTGTATTTTTGTACCCGAAATAATGGTAAGAACGTTATTTATATAAAAGTTATATAGATTATGTTAGAGAAAAGTAAGCGTGAGCGCATCATTGCGCTCGTTAATAAAGAGGTGGTTCCTGCCATCGGCTGTACCGAACCGATGGCTGTGGCACTATGTACAGCCAAGGCTGCTACTACATTGGGCAAGCGCCCTGAACGTATTGAAGTTCTTCTGAGTCCTAATATGCTCAAGAATGCGATGGGGGTCGGCATTCCTGGCACGGGTATGATCGGTTTGCCTATCGCCGTATCGCTGGGGGCGCTCATCGGAAAACCTGAATATCAGCTGGAAGTGTTGAAAGACCTCACTCCCGACAGTCTGGAGCAGGGCAAACAATATATCAAGGATGCGGATATCAACATCAAACTGAAGCAGGGTGATGTGGATAAACTCTATATCGAGGTAATCTGCTATGCCGGCAACGGCAGAGCTACAGCTATCATTGCCGGTTCTCATACCAACTTTGTATATGTAGAGCGTAATGGTGAGGTGATTTTTGACAAGCGTGGTGGAGCTGCGGCTGATGTGGAGAATGACGATATCCAGTTGAATCTCCGCTTGGTTTACGAATTCGCAACCACCGCTCCGCTCGATGAGATTCGCTTCATCCTCAAGACCAAGGAATATAATATGAAGGCTGCCGAGGAATCTATCAAGGGCAACTATGGCCACTGCCTGGGCAAGACGATGGACCGTCCGTTGAGTCATGGCATCTTCGGTAATAACATCTTCTCTCACATCATCTCCCGTACCGCTTCTGCTTGCGATGCCCGTATGGGTGGTGCCATGATTCCGGTGATGAGTAACAGCGGCAGTGGTAACCAGGGTATCTGTGCCACCAATCCTGTGGTGGTTTATGCCTTGGAGAACGAGAATACTGAGGAGGAGCTGATTCGTGCCCTGATGCTCAGTCATTTAACGGCTATCTATATCAAGCAGAGTCTGGGTAAACTCTCAGCTCTCTGCGGTTGCGTGGTAGCCAGCACGGGTAGCAGTTGCGGTATCACCTATCTGATGGGTGGTGATTTTACCCGTATCTGCAACTCAGTCAAGAATATGGTGGCAAACCTTACCGGTATGATCTGCGACGGAGCCAAGCCAAGCTGTGCCCTGAAGATTTCGTCAGGTGTGAGCACCGCCTTGCTTTCTGCTCTTCTTTCCATGGAGGGTAAGTGCGTAACTTCTGCCGAGGGTATCGTGGATGATGATGTGGATAAGTGTATCCACAACCTCACCTCTATCGGTGCCGATGCGATGAAGACCACCGATGATATGGTGCTTGATATCATGACACATAAATAATTAGGTATCATGACGCATAAAGAAATAAAAGTGTAGATTTTACATTATTTATAACTAGAAGATAAAAAAGGCTCGCAAGAATTACTCTTGTGAGCTTTTTTTAGAATGTTTTCTTACTTTTTGCTTAAAAAGTATTAAAATGATGAATTTTGTTTCATAAAAAACCGGTTCGTATTAAAAAATAGTATATCTTTGCAGCGTCAAACTTAAATAATTGAATTAAATAACATTGGCTAACTTAAACAAGTAAGCCGAATAACATCGGCTGAATTAAATTATTGGACCAAATAACATTTTTTAAACTATATCTTATGATTAGACAACTATTCACAGTAAGTACTATGATTATGGCTCTTGGTATGACTCCTACCCAAGCGTATGGGGGAACTCGTATCCAGGAAACTAATCAGTCCAAGAACGGACAATGCACTGGTACCATTATTGACCCTACAGGTGAGCCAGTAATTGGTGCTACAGTTACAGTTAAGGGAAAGCAGGGTGGAACCATCACCGATTTGGATGGTAAGTTCGTGCTTTCTGATGTTCAGCATGGTGCAACCGTTTGTATCAGCTACATTGGTTTCGAGCCGGTGGAGATGGTATGGAAGGGTGGTGACATCAATGTAACCATGCAGGAAGACAACAAGACTCTGAATGAGGTCGTTGTTGTCGGTTTCGGTACTCAGAAGAAGGTAAACCTCACTGGTGCCGTTTCTACCGTTGATTCCAAGACCCTCGGTGCTCGCCCAGTCAACTCTGTAGTTGACGCTCTTCAGGGTGCAGTAGCCGGTATGAACTTCTCTACACCAAGCAGTGGTGGTACTCTTAATTCAACCAAGTCTTTTAATATCCGTGGTACAGGTACTATCGGTGCCGGTTCTTCTGTATCTCCACTCGTGCTCATCGACGGCATGGAGGGCGATATGAACGCACTCAACCCACAGGACATCGAGAACATTTCTGTATTGAAGGATGCATCTGCTTCTTCAATCTACGGTTCGCGTGCTGCCGGTGGTGTAATCCTTATTACTACCAAGAGTGGTAAGAAGGGTAAGGCTTCCATTAACTACAACAACTCATTCCGTTTTGATTCTCCACTCAACATGCCGGAGATGATGGACTCTTACACATGGGCTAAGTACATGAATGATGCTTCTGTTGCTAGTGGTGCAGGTATCTGGTTTACAGATGAAAAACTCGAGCAGATCAAGAAGGCTCAGAGTGATCCAACCATGCAGAAGATGTTCAAGAACAGCAACAACCGTTGGGAGGTTTGGGACAATATGCCACTCTTGCCTCTTGGTAATACCGACTGGCTCAAGGAGCAGTTTGGTACCAGCTTCTCTCAGGAGCATACCTTGAGTATCAATGGTGGTGATGATCGTTTGCAGTACTATGTGTCTGGTAACTATCTCAACCGTGGTGGTCTTCTCCGTCATGGTGATGATAGCATGCAGCGCTATACTATGACAGGTAAGATCAATGCACAGATAACCAAATGGTTGCGCATGACCTACAATACCCGTTTCTCACGTCAGGACTTCGATTCTCCTGGTGATTTGATCAATGGTACAGATGTGTTCTTCCACGATATGTGCCGTTATTGGCCTATTTTGCCAACTACCGATCCTAATGGTAACTGGTTGCCAGAGTCTTATATCGGACGTCTTCAGGATGGTGGCCGTGCCAAGAACCAGGCAGACCGTCTCGCACAGCAGCTTTCTTTTGTTGCAACACCTGTAAAGGGCCTGACTCTCAATGCTGAGTTGAACTATCGTATTGTTACACAGTTCAATCACCGAGACTGGCAGACCACATACGGCTACGACTGCGACAACAAGCCATACGTAGATAGCAACGCCACATCAAGCGTGTATGAGTATTCATTCAAGTCGAACTATTTCAACCCTAACCTCTTTGCAGAGTACAGCCATTCGTTTGGCGATCACAATATGAAGGTAATGGGTGGTTTCCAGAGTGAGTGGTTCCGTCAGCGCAATATCACAGCGCGTCAGAACGGTATCATGTCTGGTCTTCCTACTCTCGATACAACAACCACCAAGCCAAGTGTAGGTGGTGCATATAACTCATGGACTACAGCCGGTTTCTTCGGTCGTATCAACTACGATTATGCAGGCCGTTACCTCTTCGAGGCTAACCTCCGTTATGATGGATCTTCACGTTTCCTCCGCGAGAACCGCTGGAACTTCTTCCCATCATTCTCTGCAGGTTGGAACATTGCCCGTGAGAAGTTCTGGGAGCCATTGACTGATTACGTAAACACATTGAAGCTCCGAGCTTCTTGGGGTCAGTTGGGTAACCAGAATACTGATAACTGGTATCCTTTCTATCCAACCATCGGCTTCTCTTCTCAGGGTGGCAACTGGTTGATCAATGGCGCTAAGCCAAATACCGCTTCACAGCCAGGTCTCGTATCTTCTACTCTTACATGGGAGAAGAGCCGTACATGGGAAATCGGTCTCGACTGGGGTGCTTTCAATAACCGCCTCACCGGATCGTTCGGCTACTATCAGCGCAAGACATTCGACATGGTAGGTCCTGCTCCTGAGTTGCCTGTTATCCTCGGTGCCAATCCTCCAAAGGTGAACAACCTTGATATGACATCTAAGGGTTGGGATCTCCAGATTGGCTGGCGTGACGTAATCGGTGAGGTAAGCTATGGTGCATCTCTCGTATTGAGTGATAACCAGGTGGTCATCGATAAGTATCCTAACCCATCTAAGAACCTCGGTTCATATTACGAAGGTGCTAAGCTCGGAGACATCTGGGGCTTTACCACAATCGGTATTGCACAGAGCCAGGAAGAAATGGATGCACACCTCGCAAAGGTTGACCAGAGCGCACTCGGAAGCGGCTGGACAGCAGGTGATATCATGTATGCCGACCTTGACGGTGATGGTAAGGTAAATACAGGCGAGAATACAGCCGGCAAGCCTGGTGATAGAAGAATTATCGGTAACTCTACTCCTCGCTATAACTTTGGTTTGAACCTCGATGCAGCTTGGAAGGGCTTTGATATCAAGGTGTTCTTCCAGGGAACCCTCAAGCGTGACTACGCTGCAGATGGTGCTGTATTCTGGGGTGCTATCGGTCAGGGTAAGTGGCAGGCTACCGGCTTCAAGTTCCACGAGGATTACTGGCGTGAGGATAACAAGGGTGCATACTACCCACGTGCTGACTGGGGTGGTGGCCGCAACATCCAGACTCAGACCCGTTATCTGCAGAATGCAGCTTATGGTCGTTTGAAGAACCTCACCATCGGTTATACCTTGCCAAAGTCAATCACAAGCAAGGCTTATATTGAGAATCTTCGCTTCTTCGTATCTGGAGAGAACCTCTTCACCATCACTAACTTCACAGAGGCTGGTGATCCAGAGCTGATTGGAGCAGGTTATGATGGCGGTAAGATTGGTCAGACCTATCCATTGTCAAAGACATTCTCATTCGGTCTTAGTGTAACATTCTAACTTATCATTTAGATTATAGAAAGGAAACAATTTATGAAAATTAAATATATTTCAATGCTCTTATTGGGCGTGACGCTCGGTCTGACAAGTTGCGATGACTATCTTGACAAGGAGCCTGAAAGCAACGTGACACCTGCGTCTTTCTTTACTAGCGCAGACGACCTGGCAGCCTACACCGTGAATCTCTATGGTGTATTGACAAGTATTGCTCCTGGTAGCTATGGTATGAGTACCTTTGCTTACGATAATGCTACTGATAACCAGGCGGGAACCGGTTATTCTAGCCGTTGGGTTCCTGGAAACTGGAAAGTAGGTCAGAGTGGCGGTGCCTGGGATTTCGGCAACATCCGTTCGGTGAACTATTTCCTGGATCAGGTACTGCCAAAGTTCGAGGCTAAGCAGATTAGTGGTGCTGAGGCTCATGTACGCCACTACATTGGTGAGGCATACTTCCTCCGTGCTTACCTTTATTTGGACAAGTTGCAGTCTCTTGGCGATTTCCCTATCGTGCTCACAGCGCTTCCTGATGACAAGGAGACTCTTGTTGAGGCTTCAAAGCGCCAGCCACGTTATAAGGTAGCTCAGCAGATTCTCGACGACCTTGATAAGGCACTCGGTCTGTTGATGGAGTCTGCCCCTGGTGGCAAGAACCGCATCTCTCGCGATGCTGCCCTCCTGCTCCGTTCTCGTGCAGCTCTCTTTGAGGCTACATGGGAGAAGTATCACAAGGGTACTGCGTTTGTGCCAGGTGGTCCAGGATGGCCAGGCAAGGCTGAGGATATCCAGGGATTTGACATCGATTCTTCCATCAATCACTTCCTCGATGAGGCTATGAAGTCTTCTAAGGAATTGGGTGATAAGCTCGTTGATAACCTTGTAGAGAATACGGATACTCCAGAGGGACAGAATGCTAGTTTGGCAAGTATCAATCCTTACTACACCATGTTCTGTGACAAGGATATGAGTGGCTATAGCGAGGTTTTGATGTACCGTGCTTTCGATAAGGACAAGGCTAACGTAACTCACAACATCCAGATGCAGCTCCAGCGTAATGGTGGTGGTACTGGTTGGACACGTGGATTGGTTAACTCATTCCTCATGCGCAACGGTCTTCCTATCTATGCAGCAGGTTCAGGTTACAACCCTGAGTGGGAGAACCAGGGCATCAAGGCTACTCTCCAGGATCGTGACTCTCGTATCCAGATATTCACCAAGATGGATGGTTCTGTAGAGAACTATACAAGTGATGGTGCTAATACCGTTGATCTCTCTTGGACAGTAAAGGGTAACAATGAGACTCGTATCGTTACCGGTTATGCTGTGAAGAAGGGTAAGAACTATGATGTTCTGCAGCAGCTCAACCACGACTATGGTCAGAGTGGTAGCATTGTATTCCGTGGCACAGAGGCTCTCCTCAACTACATGGAGGCTTCCTGGTTGAAGAACAATACTATCGACGCCACAGCTGATAAGTACTGGCGTGCTCTCCGCACCCGTGCCAAGGTAGATCCTGATTACAACAAGACCATCGCAGCTACCAACATGCAGGAGGAGGCTAAGTGGGACTTCGGTGCTTACTCTCATGGTCAGTTGGTTGATGCTACTACTTACAACATCCGTCGTGAGCGTCGTGACGAGTTCATCGGTGAGGCTTCCCGCTGGGAGGACTTGATCCGCTGGCGTGCTTGCGACCAGGTAAACGGTTACCAGATTGAAGGTATGAAGTACTGGGGTACTGTTTACGAGGGCACATGGCTCGATGGTGAAACCAACCTCGCTATCGTAGATGTTGAAGGAGGTAAGGGTAATATGAGTGATAAGACCATTAGTGGCGACTATATCCGTCCATACCAGATTTCCAAGATTAACAACCAGGTATTTGATGGTTATCACTTTACTCCTGCTCACTATCTGTCTCCTATCGCACAGAGCGTATTCCGTCAGACAGCAGCGGGTGACCAGACCGATCTTACCACATCTGTAGTTTACCAGAACCCAGGTTGGCCATTGGTTGCCGGACAGGGTGCAACTGCAGTAGAGTAAAGCGTGTGCACATATTCATTCGGCTTATGTCTTGAAATAAAAAGCTCAAGGCATAAGATACTAAAAAGGCTCGCAAGAAGTTTCGATTTCTTGCGAGCCTTTTAAGATTAAGAAATATTAAAAAACTGGCTTTTCCTTGGAGATAATCGCGGATATGTGTATATTTGCACCATCCGATAATCGCGGATATGTGTGTATTTGTGCTATCCGATAATCGCGGATAGGTGTAAGAAACGGAAAATATTAATCGCGGATAGGTGTATTTATCCGATATAATTAATCTAGGATAGGTGTAAATTATGAGAAGAAAAGTATATGATCAACTCAAGAAATGGAAGGAAGAACAGAACGGAGAAAGTGCTGTTCTCATCAATGGTGCCCGCCGAGTAGGAAAGAGCTATATCGTAAAGGAATTCGCTCGAAAAGAATATAAGAGTTATATTTTACTTGATTTCAATAAGATAGGAAAGAACATAAAATCCTTGTTCGAAACCTATCTGGATGACTTGGATACATTCTTTATGTATTTAAGCAGTTTCACTAATACACCTCTATATCCAAGAAAATCAGTTATAATCTTTGATGAGGTGCAATTGTATCCTCGGGCTCGTACAGCTATCAAGTATCTGGTTGAAGATGGGCGTTACGATTATATCGAGACTGGTTCGCTTGTTTCTATCAAAAAGAACGTTGAGGATATCATGATTCCTTCTGAGGAGGAAGAAATATTGATGTATCCTATGGATTTCGAGGAGTTCTTGTGGGCATTGAACAATGAAACCTTGATGCCTCTTATACGAATGAACTTTCAGAAAAAGCATGAGATGGGACAGATGATGCATCGCATGGCAATGGACTATTTCAGACAGTATCTTATTGTTGGAGGAATGCCACAGGCTGTAGCTAAATTTGTAGAAACTCGAGATTTCAATAAGGTGGATCGTGTGAAGCGACAAATTCTTACCTTATATCGTAATGATATTCAAAAGTATGCTTCAACTTATGTATTTAAAGTTACCCAGATTTTTGATACAATTCCTTCTCAACTTCAAAAACATGAGAAGAAATTTATGTTGAAAGCACTTACAGAAGGGGCGAGAATGCGGGATTATGAAACGGCTTTCTTTTGGCTGGCAGATGCCATGATAGTCAATATGGCCTATAATACGACAGAGCCAAGCATCGGTCTTGGAATGAATACCGATGATACGACATTGAAATGCTATATGGCTGATACGGGTTTGCTCATCAGTCATGCTTTCAATGAAAATACGATAGTATCTGAAAACTTATATAACAAGCTTCTGGTAGATAAACTGGAGTTCAATGGCGGAATGATAGTTGAGAATATTGTGGCTCAGATGTTACGTTCGGCAGGGCATAAGCTGTATTTCTTTTCCAAATATAGTAAGGATGATGCCAAAGAAAGGATGGAACTGGATTTCCTGATAGCCAAAGATACAATAACGTCAAAGCATAATATTTCACCGATAGAAGTGAAGTCAACTAATAGATACACGCTCACTTCTCTCAAAAAGTGCATCGCTAAATATGATAGTTATCTGGCCACTCCGTATGTTTTGCATACGGCTGATTTGAAAGTAGAGGAGGGGATTACTTATTTGCCATTGTATATGACAGGGTTATTATAAGTGGTTTTAGTTGAATGGAAAAGGCTCGCAAGAAATCGAAACTTCTTGCGAGCCTTTATTATTTGCTAAACTATGAATCTGAACCTGTTAAATTCATCATAAAGTTCAATGTTCAAACCTCAAAGTTCAATGTCTTTATACGAGTGTTGCAACGACTTCCTCACGGGTACCTGGCAACATGTCGATGACAGGAATCTCTGGCATGGTGTAGCAACCTGGCTGCAGACGGAATGAAGCACGAGCCACGTTAACCAATACCTGAGCGGTGAGGGCTGGGTTGTTGATGCTCATGTTGAACTCGAAACGCTGGTTCTGGGTCTTGCCAGATACACCCTTGCGAACGAGGTTTACACCATGACCCATATCCTTTACATCATCTACTGATGCTACGGCGAATACGTGGGTCTCATCGTGAGCGAAGTATGGATCTGCCTTGATTTCGGCTGTTACATCCTCAAGCTTGGCACCTTCTTCCAACTCTACGTATACCATACGGCGGTGGATACCCTCACCCAATGGGATGGTTACAGAGAGCGCTTCCTTTACGCCCTTCTTGCCACGAACACAAACTGAGTGACCCATACTCATACCAGGACCGAAGTTGGTATATGTCAAGCCCTTAGGAGCAAGGCTTTCCATCAGAACGCGTACGATAGAATCAGAACCAGGATCCCAACCAGCAGAGATAACGCTTACCTTGCCAGCCTTCTTGCAGTTCTCCATCTGCTTGGTACGATAGTCGAGGATGCTGGTGTGGATATCGAAGCTGTCTACGGTGTTGATACCGAGGGCAACGATCTTCTCTGCATACTCAGGGCAAGAGCGGGTAGGGGTTGCGAGGATAGCAACATCTACATCCTTCAACTTGGTGATGTCATCTACTACTTCATAGTTTGCCAACTCAGCTGGTTTGTCCTTAGCACCCTGGCGACGTACAATACCTGCAATCTCAAAGTCAGGAGCTGCTTCGAGTGCCTCAACAGTAAACTTACCGATGTTGCCGTATCCTACTACGGCTGCTCTAAATTTCTTCATTGTCTTATTTCTTTTATTTTGTTGTTTTAATTTCTTTTATTTGTTGCGGTTTAGTCATCCAACGGATATGTTTTCCGCTCTTCATTCTATTTCCGGTTGCAAAAGTATAGCTTTTTCTTGAAATACGTGACGTTTTAATAGAATTTTAACTCATAAAAGTTGCAAAAAGTAGTAAAATCATAGTTTTTAGGTATGAATAAGCGGAGATTTGTAAGGTTTCTGCTGCAAGAGCCTTACAGTTTCGTTATTTTGTTGCGAAACATCATACATCCCCTTTCCGATACCTCCCGATGTGCTTTGAATTACGTCGGGACGTAGCTTTTGCTGCGTCCCGACGTCTCTGGCTCTGCGTCGGGACGTATTACATGCTACGTCGGGACGTAATTTTATGGAATTCTATTACAATAATCCCGCCCTTCGCACGTTATTAATATATTAATTTAATTAGGAGAAAAAGAAAATGATAGAATATATTCATGGCGATCTGACAGAGCTGACACCTGCACTGGCTATTGTTGAGACTGCGGGGGTGGGCTACGGACTCAATATATCGCTCAATACATATACTGCCATTCAGGGCAAACAGGAAGTGAAACTCTATGTTCACGAAGTGCTGGTGGCTGGTGGAAGAGATGACTCTTTCACCCTTTTCGGCTTTGCTACCAAACAGGAACGTGAACTCTACCGCCTCCTCATCACCGTTTCAGGAGTAGGCGGAAATACGGCCCGTATGATTCTCTCTTCACTCTCGCCACGCGAACTCTGCGAAATCATCTCTACTGGTAACGACAAGATGCTGAAAACCGTGAAGGGTATCGGACTGAAGACTGCACAGCGAATCATCATCGACTTGAAAGATAAAATCGTGAGCCTCGGCATTGCTGACGAACTGCCAGCCAGCGGAGGCAATGTGGTGATGGTGAACAATGACGTAAAGGATGAGGCGGTAAGCGCCCTCACCATGCTCGGCTTCTCGCCGGCACCATCTGCCAAGGTAGTAGTAGATATCCTCAAGGCACAGCCTGATCTCCCGGTAGAACAGGTTGTGAAACTGGCATTGAAGCAAATCAAATAAGTTAGGAGTTTTTTGTCGATGAAACAGAAGCAAAGATTCATATCTTTTCTATTGGCTTGGCTGATGGTGGCAACCTTCGGCTATGCGATAGCTTTGCCTCAACTTCAGGACGATAAAAAGAAAAACCATATCAGCACAGCCCAGCCCGTGCAGCTCGATGAAGATACCATTCCCGATTCGCTGCTGCATACCCGCTGGCAGATTCAGCGCACCCAACCTTACTCCCTGAGCGACCTCTATCAGAGTCCGCTCGACCTGAAACGTCCTGATAATCTGCAATATCAGGTAGTCTACAACGATACCCTCGACCGCTATATCATCGGCAACCGCATGGGCTCAACCTGGCTTTCGGCTCCTATCATGCTCACTCCGAAAGAGTATCTTGCATGGACCGAACAGCAGCAGCGCAACAGCTACTTCCGCAAGCAGAACGATGAAATCTTCCAGGCAAAAGGCAAGGAGAAGTTCGATTTCTCAGATATGCACTTCGACTTGGGACCTGCAGAGAAAATCTTCGGTCCTGGTGGCATCAGAGTGAAGACACAGGGTTCTGCCGAACTTAAGTTCGGTATCAACAAGAAGAGCATCGACAATCCTTCGTTGCCTATCCGAAACCGAAAGACGACGATGATGGATTTTGATGAGAAAATCAATCTCAACGTCAACGGAAAGGTGGGCGATAAGGTGAACATGAACCTGAATTACAACACCGATGCCACCTTCGATTTCGATGCACAGAACATGAAACTGAAGTACGACGGCAAGGAAGATGAAATCATCAAACTCGTTGAGGCGGGCAATGTCTCCTTCCCTTCCAACTCTTCGCTCATCAAAGGCGCCAGCAGTCTGTTTGGTGTTAGAACCGATATGCAGTTTGGCAAACTCAAGCTGCAGATGGTGGCTTCGCAGAAGAAAAGTGCATCGAAGAGCGTATCTACCAGGGGCGGTGTACAGCTCACTCCTTTCGAGTTGAATGTAGCCGATTATGAGGAGAACCGCCACTTCTTCCTCTCCCAGTATTTCAGAAATCATTATGATGCCTGGATGCAGAAACTTCCTAATCTCACCACGGGCATCACCATCAACCGTGTGGAGGTGTGGGTTACCAACAAAACCGGCAATACCACCAATACCCGAAACATCGTAGCCCTGACCGACCTGGGCGAGAACCAGAAACTGAGCAACCCGATGTGGACGGCGAGCGGACAGGTGCCTTCTAACCAGGCGAATACTGAGTATGCTGCGATGAACAGCCAATATGCTGCTGCCCGTGACATCGACCAGGCTGCAACCACTCTCGATGGAGGCGGACTGGTTGGTGGAGCCGATTATGAGAAACTGGAGAGTGCCCGTCTGCTCAATTCTTCTGAGTATACGGTCAATACCGCTTTGGGTTATATCTCATTGAAAACCAGTCTGCAGACCGACCAGGTACTTGCTGTAGCCTATGAGTATACATCGGGAGGTGTTACCTATCAGGTGGGCGAGTTTGCATCCGATCTCAGCGATACCAAGCAGGCACTCTTCGTGAAATCGCTCAAAAATACCAGTAACAATCCGCGACAGGGCAACTGGGGGCTGATGATGAAGAACGTTTATTATCTGGCTTCTACCGTAGAGAAGGAGAAGTTCCGCCTGGATGTGAAATACCAGAGCGATACCACCGGCGTATATCTCAGTTATATCCCTGAGCAGCAGGTGAAGAAGCAGCCTATCATCCGTGTGCTGGGCGCCGACCGTCTGGATAACAACAACAAGGCACACAGTAATGGATATTTCGATTATGTAGAAGGCTATACCATCTCTAACGGACGCGTGTTCATTCCGAAGGTAGAGCCTTTCGGCAGTTATATGCGTGATTATCTGGTCAAGCGGGGCGTGGCTGCCGACAAGGCTGAAAAGTATGCCTTTACCGAACTTTATGACAGTACGAAGACCGTAGCCAAGCAGATAGCCGAAAAGAACAAGTATCAGATTGTGGGACAGTTCAAGGGCTCTGCAGCCAATGTCATCTCGCTCGATGCCTACAATGTGCCACAGGGCTCGGTGGTCGTTACGGCAGGCGGTATCACCCTGAAAGAGGGCACCGACTATTCGGTAGATTACAGTGCCGGTGAGGTGACCATCCTGAACCAGAGCATCATTGATGCCGGTACGGCTGTCAACGTTTCTCTGGAGAGTAATACCGATTTCGGACAAACGCGAAAAACGATGTTCGGACTGAACTGGGAGTATGATTTTACCAAGAACTTCCAGTTGAGCGGTACTATCCAGCACCTCTCCGAACAGGCGCTTACCACCAAGGTATCCATGGGCTCCGAACCGCTGAAGAACACCCTTTGGGGCATCAATCTCAACTGGCGCAAGGAGAGTCAGTGGCTCACCAATGTGCTTGACAAGATACCATTCCTGCACCTCACCCAGCCATCGCAGATATCCTTTACAGGAGAATTTGCCCAGCTCATTGCCGGTGAGGCAGGTGGCACACAGGACAATGCATCTTATATCGATGACTTCGAGGGTACGAAGACCACCATCGATGTAACGACTCCTACCTCCTGGTTTATATCCAGTGTGCCTTCGCTCAATTTCAAGGACGATTACAGCGATAAGACCGGTCTGAGCAGCGGTTTCCACCGTTCGCGCCTAGCCTGGTATACCATCGATCCGCTGTTCACCCGCCGTGGAAGTTCGCTCACTCCGGGACATATCAAGGGCGACCTCAAGCAGTTGAGTAACCATTATGTCCGCGAGGTCTATACCAAGGAGCTCTTCCCATTGCGCGACCAGAGCAGTTATCAGGGCGCTACCAATACCCTGAATGTACTCAATCTGGCTTACTATCCAAGTGAGCCGGGATCATACAACTTCAATGTAACAGATTTGCAGGCTGACGGAACCCTGCAGAATCCGCAGCGCAACTGGGGCGGAATGATGCGTAAACTGGATACCAACGATTTCGAGCAGGCAAACATCGAATACATCGAGTTCTGGATGCTCGATCCGTTCATCTATTCCCGCGAAGAGGCTGATGCTGCCGATTATGGTGGCGATTTCTACATCAACCTGGGCGAGGTGAGCGAGGATATCCTGCGTGATGGCAAGAAATTCTATGAGAGTGGCATGCCGGTAGATGGCAGCAAGAGCTACACCTATACCCAGTGGGGTAAGATTCCTACCCAGAGCACCGTGACCTATGCCTTTGCTACCACCAGTGGCAGCAGAGCCTTGCAGGATGTGGGTTTCAACGGACTGACTGATGCCGAGGAGCAGGAATTCTACAAGAGTGCTTATCTCGACCAGATTCAGGGTAAGGTGAACCAGGCGGTGTTCGACAGCATCTTTGCCGATCCGGCACGTGATGACTACCACTATTTCCGCGGTTCCGACTGGGATGAGATGCGTGCTCCAATCCTGCAGAGATATAAATATATCAACAATCCTCAGGGCAACTCGCCTGACAGCGACAGCCGTTCTGAGAGCTATGATACTTCTTATAAGTCAACGCCGGATGTCGAGGATATCAACCAGGATTATACGCTCAACGAATATGAGAAATACTTCCAGTACCGTGTCAGCATCCGTCCGGAAGATCTCGTGGTGGGTAATAATCATATTGTAGATAAGCGTGAATACAGCCAGACCTGGCGTGATAATACCAAGTCTACCGTTACCTGGTATCAGTTCCGCATACCTATCGATGAGTTTGAGAGCCGTCAGGGCAACATCAACGATTTCTCCAGCATCCGCTTCATGCGTATGTTCCTCACCGGTTTCAAGAAACCTATCGTGCTGCGTTTCGGTACCTTCGACCTCGTGATGGGCAAGTGGCGTACCTATGATCAGCCGCTCGGCGCAGCCAGTGGCGGAACCCTCGATGCAAGCAGTGTGAGTCTGGAAGAGAACGGCGAGAAGACACCGGTCAACTATGTCTTGCCTCCGGGTATCAAGCGCGAACAGGATCCTAGTCAGCCTCAGTTGGTTGAGGCGAACGAGCAAGCGTTGAGTCTGGTGGTCAAGAATATGAGCACAGGCGAGGCGAAGGCGGTTTACAAGAATTCTACCCTTGATCTGCGCCAGTACAAGCGCATCCAGATGTTTGCCCATGCCAATGCATTGGAGCAGAATACCACCCGTCTGCAGGATGGTGATCTCTCAGTCTTCATCCGTCTGGGTAGTGATTATAAGAACAATTACTACGAGTATGAAATCCCACTGAAACTCACCGAGCCACGCTCCAACTACAACCGCTATGTGCTTGCCGACTGTAAGGCGGTATGGCCTGAGGTGAATATGCTCGATGTGCCGCTGAGTGTCTTTACGGCATTGAAGAAAAACCGCAACAAGGCGAAGGCACAGGGTGTGGCTTCTTATCTCGCTCCTTATTCCATGATGGATGCAGAACATCCGCAGAACAAGATTACCATCGTGGGTAATCCGAGTCTCGGCGAAGTGAAGACCATGATGCTGGGTGTGAGAAACAATTCTGCCGACATCAAGAGTGGTGAGGTATGGATAAACGAACTCCGACTCAAGGAACATAATAATTCGGGTGGTTGGGCTGCCAATGCCAACCTCAACGTACAACTCTCCGATCTGGGTAGCGTAAATGCCACCGGCAGATACATCAGCGAGGGATTCGGCGGTCTGGAAGATGGCGTGGCAAGTCGCACTACCGATAATTACGGTACCTACAGTGTGACCACATCGCTCGAAATGGGTAAGTTCTTCCCTGACAAGGCGAAGGTGAGCATACCTTTATATTATAGTGTCACCAAGGAGAAGACCACTCCTAAGTATAATCCGCTGGATACCGATATGGAATTGAAGGATGCCCTCGATGCCGCCGGCTCCAAGCATGAGCGCGATTCTATCGAGAACATCGCTGCCACCAAGATTACGCAGACCAACTTCTCCATCTCGAATGCCCGGGTGGGTATAGCTACCAAGCGCCATCCGATGCCATACGATCCAGCCAACTTCTCATTCACCTACAGTCATCAGCATCAGTATACTACGGGTGAAACGACGATGTATGAGCGTAAGGACAACTGGCGAGGAGCCCTGGATTATTCGTGGAGCCCGGTTTATAAGGCATGGGAACCATTCAAGGGACTGAAGAACAAGAGTAAGTGGCTCGACATACTGAAACGTTTCGGACTGAACTGGCTGCCGCAGAACATAGCCTTCAATACCGAGATGACGCGCGACTACTACGAATTGCAGGAGCGCGATATGGAAACCCTGATGAGTGGAACTGCCGGAGTAGACTCTAAGTTGCCGCTCACCTTCAGTGAGCAGTTCCTCTGGAACCGTGAGTTCTCCATCAACTGGGATCTGACCAAGAACCTGCACATGAACTTCCAGAGTGCTACCCATGCACAGATAGAGGAACCTTATACACCGGTCAACAAGGATCTTTATGCCGACCAGTATCATGCCTGGAAGGACTCCGTATGGACCAGCATCCGCCACTGGGGTGCACCGCTCGACTATAGTCAGAATTTCCAGGCATCTTATAGGTTGCCTCTCAATCTGCTGCCTGTCTTCGACTGGGTGAACAGCGATGCCTCTTACAATGCCAACTATTCTTGGGAGCGCGGTACAGAGGATGAGGAGGGCAACTCGTATGGAAATACCATCAATACCCAGCGCGAGCTGACATTGAACGGAAACTTCAACCTGGTGAAACTCTACAACCATGTGCCTTTCCTGAAGAAGGTAAACGATAAGTTTGACCGTACCCAGAGTAGGGCACAGATGCAGCGCAAGAAGCAGGAAAAAAAGAAAAAGAAGCAGGAAGCAAAGGAACAGGCGGCTGATCCGAAGAAGGCGCTGCCTAAGAACAAGCGTGCCTTCGAACGGGAAATCACCCTCCTGCCTGATACCACATTCAAGATACGCCACGGCAAGAATACCAAGCGACTGATTGTGAATGCCAAGACGGAAGACGGCAAAGTGTTCCCGCTTAAATATAAAAAGGTGGATAATAACCAGATCAGAATCATCTCAAAGGTAGATACTGCCATGAAGGTGAAACTCTCCGTACTGGCTAAGGAACCGCTTGATGATAAGAAATGGTATAAGGGATTGCAGTTGGCTAGTCGTCTGGCAATGATGGTGCGCAATGTGAGCATCAACTATCGCAGCAGCTATCAGCTCACCCTGCCGGGCTTTTTGCCTAGTGTGGGTGATGCCTTCGGACAGAAGAAGGTGGGACAGATGGCACCGGGTCTTGACTTCGCCTTCGGTATGGTTGGCGACGATTATATCGAGAAGGCTAGAAACAACGACTGGCTGCTCTGCAACGACAGTATCGCAACACCAGCCACTACCAGCAGAACGGATAATCTTACGTTGCGTGCCACTCTGGAGCCTGTCAAGGATTTCAAGATTGATCTCTCTGCCACACGCACCAAGACCACGCAGAAGAGCATACAGTATATGTATGAAGGAACGCCAACTACCCAGAGTGGAGCCTTCCAGATGACTACCATCTCGCTGGGGTCGGCTTTCGAGGGAATGGGCAATGCCAATTCGGGGTATCGCAGCAAGACCTTCGAGAAGTTTGTCAACTCGCTGGCTGGTTTCAGAGATAGGGTAGAGGCGCAGTATGCAGGTACCGTTTATCCGGCTGGTTCGGCTCTGGCTGGCGGCAAGTTTGATGCTTCCCGCACACCGGTCAACCAGTATAGCAGCGATGTCATGATTCCTGCCTTCCTCAAGGCTTATACCTCGATGGGTGGCAATTCGCTCTCGGTATTCCCGGCATTGAGCCGGATGTTGCCAAACTGGACCATCCGTTACAGCGGACTGGGACGTCTGCCTTGGTTCAATGAGCACTTCAAGAGTGTCAACATCAACCACTCTTACAAAAGCGTCTTTGCAGTTGGCAGCTACAACAGTTACAGCACCTTCCAGGAGTATATGAACGGTCTCGGCTTCGTGAGTGATGCCACTACGGGCAATCCATCTCCAAGCAGCATGTTCAACATTTCGCAGGTAAGTATCAACGAGTCGTTCTCGCCATTATTGGGTATGGATGTCACATTCAACAATAATATGACGGTGAAGGCAGAATATCGCCAGACCCGTGTATTGAACCTCAGTATGACGAGTGTGCAGCTGAACGAGGCATTGAGTAAGGACTGGGTAATCGGTATGGGTTACCGCATCAACAACTTCGATGTTTTCGGTTGGGGCGCCAAAGCCTCCCGTTCTAAGTCGAAGGGCGGCAACAAGAATGCAGCCAACAAGAATGCGTCGACCACCAAGACGGTTCAGAATGGTACCAACCATGATCTGAATCTACGTCTTGACTTCAGTTTCCGCAAGCAGGCAGCCATCGTTCGTGATATTGCCTCAATGGTAAGCAGTGCCAGCAGCGGAAACAATGCTCTGAAACTGAGTTTCTCTGCCGATTATACCTTCAGCAAACTCCTTACCATGAGTTTCTATTATGACCGTCAGACCAACACCCCGCTCCTGTCGAGCAGCAGTTATCCTACCACCACACAGGATTTCGGCCTGAGCATCAAGTTCTCGCTGACGAGATAAAAAGAAAATTCACCAGAACCAATAGGTAGAAAGAAAAATTTTCTAATTCTCAAATTCTTGAAAATAAAAAAGCTCGGATGCATCACAAGCATCCGAGCTTTTTTTATTTTCTGATAATTATTGATTACTTCTTGTCGTAAGCATGAACAGGGTAGTCGATGGTATAGTGGAGACCACGGCTCTCCTTGCGTTCTATCGCCATGCGGGTGATGAGATAACCCACGTTGATCATGTTGCGGAGCTCGCAGAGTTCCTTGCTTACCTTTACACGCTTGAAGAGGTTTTCTGTCTCTTCGTAGAGAAGATCGAGGCGGTCCCATGCTCGCTTCAGACGGAGATCGCTGCGCACGATGCCTACATAGTTGCTCATGCATTCGCCCACCTCTTTCACGCTCTGTGTAATCAGCACCTTCTCTTCGTTGGTCAAAGTACCTTCATCATTCCATGCTGGTACCTTCTCATTGAAGTCGTACTCATCTACATGTTCAATACTGTGCTTGGCAGCAGTCTCGGCATAAACCACAGCCTCGATGAGCGAGTTGCTGGCAAGACGGTTACCGCCATGCAGACCGGTGCATGAACACTCGCCCAGAGCATAGAGACGGTTGATGCTTGAACAGCCGTTCAAATCAACCTTGATACCACCACACATATAGTGAGCGGCAGGACGAACAGGGATATACTCCTTGGTGATGTCGATGCCGATGCTCAGACACTTGGCGTAGATATTAGGGAAGTGACGCTTGGTCTCCTCTGGATTCTTATGGGTTACATCGAGACAGACATGATCCAATCCGTGAATCTTCATCTCCTTATCGATGGCACGAGCCACGATGTCACGAGGAGCCAGACTCAATCGCTTATCATATTTCTCCATGAAACTTTCGCCGTTAGGCAGACGCAAGATGCCGCCATAACCACGCATAGCCTCGGTGATGAGGAAGGCAGGATGGGTTTCGCCCGGATGATAAAGAGCGGTTGGGTGGAACTGGACAAACTCCATGTCGGCTACAGTTCCCTTGGCACGGTATACCATCGCCTCACCATCGCCAGTGGCAATCACAGGGTTGGTGGTAGTCTGATAAACGGCACCACATCCACCGGTACACATTACGGTAACCTTACTCAGATAGGTATCTACCTTCTGGGTATCAGGATTCAATACGTATGCACCGTAACAGTTGATATAAGGAGTGCGGCGAGTAACACGGGCACCCAAGTGGTGCTGAGTGATAATCTCCACGGCGAAATGATTTTCCTTGATATCGATATCCGGACAGTTGCGCACAGCCTCCATCAGACCGCGCTGGATTTCTGCACCCGTATCATCTGCATGATGAAGGATGCGGAACTCGCTGTGACCGCCCTCACGGTGTAGGTCGAACTTGCCGTCCTGCTGCTTATCGAAGTTGACGCCCCACTGCACGAGCTCCTTGATCTGCTCCGGTGCCATAGTGACAACCTGCTTCACTGCTTTATAATCGCTGATATAATCACCAGCAATCATAGTATCCTGTATGTGCTTGTCGAAGTTATCCACTTCCAAGTTGGTAACTGACGCCACACCACCTTGTGCGAATGACGTGTTAGCCTCGTCGAGCGAGGTCTTGCAAATCATACACACCTTACCTTTATGCGCTCTGGCTACTTTCAGGGCGTAACTCATACCGGCAACTCCTGAGCCGATAATCAGAAAATCATACTTATAAACCATTGAGTTTATTCTTATCTAATTTCAATATTAAGAACAGGTGTTTTTATCTATAAAACAACCCCATTCTCTCAGAATTAATTCTTAATTCGTTGCAAAAGTAATAATTAATCTTTAAAATGAGTAATAAGAGAGGGATTTTTTGTAATTTTGCAGCGAAATTTAAGGTTATATAGTCTTTTAGACTATCAAACGGTCGTAAAAACGACAATAATATAAGGTAATAAATCAAAGTTATGGCAGACAGAACTTTTCATAAGCGCTTTACGCTGACGGCACGTATCGGTGTGGCGGTGTTCGCAATCCTGGCTCTCTACTTCTTCTGGGTCAAGCTGGCTATCATCGGCATCTTTGTGGCTATCATCATCGTGGGCATGATAGAGCGCATACTGAATACAACCTATACCTTCAAGATGGTAAAACCGATAGACCTGGATGAGGAGATGGAATATCTCATCATCAATGAGGGCAGGTTCTCTTCCAACAGAAATGTGCCGCTATGTGATGTCATTGATGTACACATAGCCAAGACTTTCTTCGGATTAGACCATTGTGTGGTCATCGAATACGGACATAAGAATATTGTGACCGTTCAGCCGGATAATGAAGAGGCGTTTATGGAGAGAATCAAAAATAAATAATTTCTTTTATGTTCCGGTGAACTGATTGTGATGAAAAAGATAATATATATGCTGTTGGGTCTGATGATGGTATGGATCTCTGTACCGGTGCAGGCCCAGAATGTGATTGAAGATGAGGAAATAGAAACGGTTGATGAGAAGGATGTTTCCGATTCTACACTCGTTGATTCCCTGACAGCGGATACGCTGACTCAGGAATTGCCTTGGCCCGAATCGGTGAAGGTGGGTATTGATAAACTCCTTGAGAGCAAGATGTTCGAAACATCACAGGTAGGACTGATGGTCTGGGACCTGTCTGCTGACTCTTGTATCTATCAGAGAAATGAACGACAGCTGATGCGTCCGGCAAGTACGATGAAGCTCCTGACTGCCATTACGGCGCTCGATAAGTTGGGCGGTTCTTACCAGTTTAAAACCACTCTGAAATATACCGGTACCATTGAGAATGGGGTGTTGACGGGTGATGTCTATTGTATAGGCGGCATGGATCCCCGTTTCAACAGCGATGATATGTCGGCATTTGTCAATAGTCTGAAGGATATGGGTGTTGACACCATCCGTGGCAGCATCTATGCCGACCGCTCTTTGAAGGATGCCGACCTGTTGGGTGAAGGCTGGTGCTGGGATGATGACAATCCGGTGCTTTCGCCACTGGTGTTCCAGCGCAAGGATATCTTTATGGATAAGTTTCTTGCCAAGCTCCGTGAGGAGGGCATCGAATATTCCTGCTTTGGGGCTTCAGAGAAGACTTGCCCTGCGAGTGCCTTTACGGTCTGTACCCGATTCCATACGATGGATCAGATTCTGCACAAGATGATGAAGGAGAGTGATAATCTCTATGCCGAGAGCATGTATTATCAGATTGCGGCTTCTACGGGAAATAAATGGGCGAGTGCCAAGAGTGCCCGGAATGTGGAAAGACAGCTTATCCGTAAGATAGGACTCGATCCGGCAAGATATAAACTGGCTGACGGCTCGGGACTTTCGCTCTATAATTATCTCAGTGCCGAACTGGAGGTGAAACTGCTGCGTTATGCTTATCTTAACGGTAATATCATGGACCATCTGAAGCATTCGCTGCCTATCGGTGGGGTTGACGGTACCTTGAAAAAGCGTATGAAAAACAGTTTTGTGCATGGCAATGTGAAAGCGAAGACGGGTACGCTGACGGGCATCATCTCATTGGCGGGTTACTGTACCGCAGCCAATGGTCATGAACTCTGTTTCGCCATCATTAACAATGGTATCATGCATGGCAATAATGCCAGACACTTTGCAGATAAAGTATGTACTTTGCTCTGCCAACCGTGAGCGTTAGTTGATAGTTTATAGTTGATAGTTAATAGTTTTATGGAGGAAATTCGTAAGTTTGTAGATGAAATGATAACATGGGCAGGAGTCACTGGTGATTTCGTGCCGATGCTGCGCCATATCTTGCTCACCATTACTGCCATCCTCTTGGCAATATTGAGCGATTTCCTGTGTCGCAAGATACTGGTTCCGCTCATCAGTAAGATTACTGATAAGACGGTTATAGCTTGGGATGATATTCTGCTGAACAAGAAGGTGCTCACCTCGGCTTGCCATATTGTGCCGGCTGTGGTGATATGGTCGCTCATGCCGCTGATTTATCTGGAGTATCCGATATTCAAGGAGATATTGGAGCGGGTTACGGGCATCTATATCGTGGTGATGTCGGTGCGTACGGCTCTGGTCTTCATCGGGTCTTTCAAAGGATTGGAGGATTCTCAGGAACGACGCTCGTCGGCTCAGCAGTATTTCCATACTTTCTGCGGTGTTCTCAAGGTATTGATGCTCTTTGTGGCTGGCGTGGTGGTGGTTGCCATCCTGTTGGGCAAGAACCCGATGACCCTCTTTGCCGGTTTGGGTGCTACCTCGGCAGTCCTGATGCTGGTCTTTAAGGATACCATCACGGGATTGGCGGCTGGTGTGCGTCTTACCAGCAATGATATGTTGCATAAGGGCGACTGGATTACGGTGAAGTCGGTGGATGCCAATGGTATCGTTGAGGATATGTCACTCACGACCGTGAAGGTGCGCAACTTTGATAACACAATCGTTACCATTTCGCCTATTACCCTGGTGAATGGTTCGTTCCAGAATTGGATTGGTATGCAGAAGAGTGGTGGACGAAGAGTGAAGCGCGTGGTTTACTTCGATTTCCGTAGTGTCCGTCTGGTGGATGAGACATTAAAACGTAATCTGCTTGCCAAGCATTTCGCCACCGAAGATTCGTTTAAGTTGAAGGAGTCGTTGCAGAAGGCGATAGATAAAGATATACAAGAAGGGAAGGATATTGAGGATTTAAAGAATCCTGCAGCCCTTGCCCCTACCAATCTCCAGCTTTACCGTAAATTTATGGAGAAGTATCTGCGCCAGCGTCCGGAGGTCAATACCGATCTCACATTGATGGTGCGCCACATGGAAGCCACGCAATGCGGTCTCCCTATCGAGTTCTATTTCTTCATTAAGGATAAGGTATGGGTGAATTACGAGCACATTCTCGCCGATATCATGGAGCATGCCTATGCCTTGGCGAATGAGTTCGGTCTGAAGATTTACGAGCAATATCCGGAACAGTGATTACTTTGAACATTGAGATTTGAACATTGAATTTTATGAATAGTTTTTCGGCTGTCATTATCCATTGGTTTCGTGAGAATGGTAGGGATTTGCCTTGGCGCGAAACCAAGGATCCTTATGCCATCTGGCTGAGCGAAATCATCCTTCAGCAAACCCGCATCGCACAGGGATGGGAATATTGGGAGCGGTTCATGAAGACCTATCCCAAGGTTGAAGACTTGGCTGCTGCCAGCGAGGATGATGTCTTGAAACTCTGGCAGGGATTGGGGTATTACTCGCGAGCCCGCAACCTTCATACTGCTGCCAGACAGATAGTAGAGCTCGGTCATTTCCCTGATACACTTAAAGGTATCAAAGCCCTGAAAGGGGTGGGCGATTATACTGCAGCAGCCATCGGTTCTTTTGCCTTTGATATTCCGGCGGCAGTAGTAGATGGCAATGTGTACCGGGTTCTTTCACGTTACTTCGGAATAGATATTCCTATCAACTCAACGCAGGGAAAAAAAGAGTTTGCTGCGTTGGCTCAATCACTCTTGCCTGCTTCGTCTGCTCAGCAACTTTCTGATACAGCATTATCGCCTGTTGCTGCCTATAACCAGGGTATGATGGATTTCGGAGCTATCCAGTGCACTCCTCAATCTCCAAAATGTCTTGTCTGTCCGCTTGCCGAAACCTGTGAGGCGTTGAGAACAGGAAGGGTAGAGGAGTTGCCGGTGAAGAACAAGACACTGAAGGTGAAAACGCGCCATCTCTCCTATATATATATAAGGTGTAAAGGCGAAGTGGCTATCCACCGTCGCGGTGAGGGTGATATCTGGCAAGGATTGTGGGAACCATATAACGCATCAGATGCTCCGCAACTGCCTGCCTTTGTCCATAATCCTCTTCTCCTGGCTAAGGATGTGAAGCATGTACTTACCCATCGCATCCTCCTTGCCGACTTCTATCTGCAGGAAACAGAAACCCGCCCCCTGCTCCCTGATGATTATATCTGGGTGAAAGAGGATGAGATAGAACAGTATGGTGTTCCAAGGTTGATAGAAATCATGTTGGAAATGGTTCAAGCTAAATCATAAAAAAGAGGGTGTGTCATAAGACCATGACACACCCTCTCTTATTTATATATGTTCTGTTAGATATTTCGTCTCAAGCAAGAATTAGTAATTCTGTGCTTCAATCTGGAAGTAGCTCTGTGGGTGGTTGCAGACTGGGCAAACCTCAGGAGCCTTCTTGCCTACTACGATATGTCCGCAGTTAGAGCACTGCCAGATGCAGTCGCCGTCACGAGAGAAGACGAGCTTGTCCTGTACGTTCTTCAAGAGCTTGCGATAACGCTCCTCGTGGTGCTTCTCGATTTCAGCAACCATCTCAAACTTAGCAGCAATCTCCTCGAAACCCTCTTCGCGAGCCTCCTTTGCCATGCGTGGATACATATCGGTCCACTCATCGTGCTCACCATTGGCAGCAGCTTCCAGGTTCTTCTCTGTATCCTGGATAGCACCGCCCTCCAGATACTTGAACCACAACTTAGCGTGCTCCTTCTCGTTAGCAGCTGTCTCCTCAAAGATATTAGCTATCTGTACAAAACCGTCTTTCTTTGCTTTGCTTGCAAAATAGGTATATTTGTTACGAGCCTGTGACTCACCAGCGAAAGCCTCCTGGAGGTTCTTCTCTGTCTTTGTTCCTTTTAATTCCTTCATAATGTATTCTGTATTAAGTTATTAATATGTTCTTTATTAAATTCTTTTGCAAATATATTGAAAATATTTCAAATATACAAATAAATTAAGAACTATTTACCTTTTTGGCGCTTATTTAAATAAAATAAAGCAAAACCAAGCATGGCAACACCGAATATCCACGAGATGATGGCACTCGTTACCATACCCAGCGTATGAGTGAATCCCGCTACAACGAAGGTGAGGAAACTCACACAGGCTACAGTCAGGGCGTAAGGCAACTGTGATGATACATGATGTACATGCTTGCATTCCGCTCCCGCACTCGCCATGATGGTGGTATCGCTGATAGGAGAGATATGGTCGCCACATACCGCTCCAGCCATACATGCCGAGATAGAGATGATGCGCAAAGGATCAGCACCAGGGAATACGGCGATGCAGATAGGAATCAGAATACCAAAGGTTCCCCAGGAGGTACCCGTTGCAAATGCCAGGAAGCCTGCTACCAGGAAGATGATGCCCGGAAGAAGCATCTGAAGTTCTGAGGCACTGCTCGCTACAACCGATGATACATATTCTGCCGCACCCAGCGAGTCGGTCATACTCTTCAGCGTCCATGCCAAAGTAAGAATCAGAATGGCTGGTACCATCGCCTCAAAACCCTTGATGAGACTACTCATCGCTTCGTCGAAAGGCAAGGTCTTGCGAATGGTAAACATCATGATGGTAAGAATCAGGGCAGCCAATGAACCGATTACCAAGCCTACAGAGGCATTGCTCGCAGCAAAGGAATCCACAAAATTGAGATAGTTGGCATTATCGGCATCGAAGAATCCGCCTGAATATACCATACCCACCATGCAGAAGATAATCAGCATGATGATTGGTATCACCAGGTCGCTCACGGTTCCCTTGTTCTTGGAATCCTCTTCCTGTTTGGCTCCCACACCATGCTCAACAATCTGCAGTTTGGTATCGCTCACCTCATCGAGCTTCCCGCCATTGGTTCGCTCGTACCATTCCTTCAGTCTTGCATCATACTTGCTCATCGCCTTGAAGTCGAAGCCCAGTATCACGATGCCAAACATAAAGAGGATGGTAAAGAATGCGTAGAAATTAAAAGGTATCGCCTTGCAGAAAAGTGCCAGTCCGTTCTCACCTCCTGATACGAAGCCCGATACCGCAGCTGCCCAACTCGAGATAGGGGAGATGATGCAGACCGGAGCGGCTGTAGAATCGATGAGATAAGCCAGCTTCTCCTTGGTAACACCGTTGCGCACTGCGATAGGGCGCATCACCGAACCCACGGTAAGGCAGTTGAAGTAATCATCGATGAATATCAGAATGCCGAGCAGAATGGTAGCAATCTGTACGCCAATCTTCGAGTGTACGTGCTTGGAAGCCCAACGGCCGAAAGCAGCCGAACCACCCGCCTTGTTCATCAATGAAACGATGCTGCCTAATACCACCAGGAATACCAAAATGCCCACGTTCCATGGGTCGGAAAGGCAATGTATCAAACCGTATGCCTTGGCATCATCGCCTTCACCTACAGTGTGGTTTGTCAGGTGAACGAGGAATCCGTCGAAACCTGTTCCCATCGAAATGCAATATTGAACGGCACCCAGTATGATACCGATAAAAAGAGAAGAATAGACCTCCTTCGTCTTCAGCGCCAGAGCGATGGCGACGATAGGAGGCAGTAACGACCATGCGGTCCCAATCATGTTGTAATCCATTTTATTGTTTTTGGGTTAGAAATATTTTGCTAAGGTGCAGCCTATCTTTTGCAAAGATAGTTTTTTTTGGTAATATATGCAAGCTTTTGGGCAGAAAAATGGTGCTTATGGGTTGATATGGGCTGTTTTAGCATATTTTATCATTATAAAGTGTCGTTTTTCTATATTTTTATTGTATCTTTGAAAACTCAAATTGCAATTCAATCTGAGATAGAATGGAAACTCAATTTTAACAACTTAATAATGGAGGACTAATTATGAACATCAATTCTGGTATTAAGCAAGCCGTGATTTTAACCATCGGCATCATCGTGCTTGGATTTTGTATCAAGTCGGGACTTGAAAGTGTGATTAGTAATGATCGAAAGGTTGTAGTGAAAGGCCTTGCCGAAAGGGAGGTGGAGGCTGATAAGGTGACGTGGCCTATCGTTTCCAAGGAAATAGGCAACGACCTGCCTGAACTCTATCAAAAAATCAATGCCACTACGAGAACCATCAGAAACTTCCTGGTGGAGAATGGTGTTAAGGCTAATGAAATCAATGTGAATGCGCCTGTGGTTATCGACCTCAATGCTGAACGGTATGGCGAGAACCGACAGGGCTATCGTTATAACATTACTTCCATCATCACGGTTACATCCAAGAATGTGAAACTGGTTCGCAGTATCATTGCCCGTCAGGGTAATCTGCTTCAGAAGGGGGTTGCCATTGTGGATGGTGGTTACGAGAATCCGGTGAAGTATGAGTATGTTGCCTTCCGGCAGATGAAACCTAAGATGATGCAGGAGGCGATAGAGAATGCTGAGCAGACTGCTGCCCAGTTTGCTGAGAACAGCAAGAGTAAGATAGACAAGATTATGAATGCCGACCAGGGCCAGTTCTCTATCGAAGACCGCGATTCCAATACCCCATATATTAAAAAGGTAAGGGTTGTTACTACCGTTACTTATTCTTTAAAGGATTAGGAGTAGTGATTAGTGAATAGTGATTATTTATTAGTGATTAATTGTAATAAGAGGGTGTGTAATAGACTAATGGCACACCCTCTCAAATTAAAACAACGAAAAACTATGAAGAAAATCATATTAGCAGCTGTTTTATTTCTACCATTTCTGGTTTCTTGTTCCCAGAACAGGAAAGCACCTGCTGTTTCTTCTCAAACGTCTGAAGAGAAGTCTGAGAAAACTGAAACTGCCAAGGTGCAATATCTCACCACATCTGATTTCAGAAAAAAGATTATGGATTACGAGGCTCATCCGGATGAGTGGGTATTCGCCGGTTCCCGTCCTGCCGTCATCGATTTCTATACCACCTGGTGTGGTCCTTGCAAGATGATGGCTCCCGTAGTGGAATCTCTCGCCGGGAAATATGCCGGCAAGATAGATTTCTATAAGGTGGATATCGACCAGGAGTCCGAACTTGCTTCTGTTTTCGGTATCAGCAGCATCCCTACCTTCCTCTTCATCCCCGTGAAAGGCAAACCATCTGTGCAGATGGGTGCTATGCAAAAGGAGGATTTCGAAGGACTGATTGATAAAATTAAAATAAAATGACAATTTGGTAGCATCTCAAATTTCCATGCCTCTCCTTACCTATATGTAGGTATTTTCGGGCGATACCTACTTTTGATGATGCCCGAAATTTGGAGATTTGTCAGATAATACCTAAATTTGCACTCGGAAAAAATGTTTAACGTAATTAAAAGTATTATAGTATTATGATTATTGAAAATGTTCATGCAAGAGAAATCTTGGATTCTCGTGGCAATCCTACAGTAGAGGTTGAAGTTTCTTTGAAGTCAGGTATCGTTGGTCGTGCATCGGTTCCTTCTGGTGCATCAACTGGTGAGAACGAGGCGCTGGAACTTCGTGATGGCGACAAGAACCGCTATGGCGGCAAGGGTGTCTTGAAGGCAGTAGAGAACGTGAATCAGGTGATTGCTCCGGCTTTGGTAGGTTTTTCTGCCTTGGAGCAGCGTGCCATCGATTATAAGATGTTGGAACTCGACGGTACCAAGACCAAGTCTAATCTGGGTGCCAACGCCATCCTCGGTGTTTCTTTGGCTGTGGCTCATGCTGCTGCTGAGTATCTCCATATTCCATTGTATCGCTATATCGGCGGTTGCAATACTTACACTCTTCCTGTTCCTATGATGAATATCATCAATGGTGGTGCTCACTCTGATGCGCCTATCGCCTTCCAGGAATTTATGATCCGTCCTGTGGGTGCTCCTTCCGAGAAGGAGGCTATCCGTATGGGTGCTGAGGTGTTCCATGCCTTGGCTAAGCTCCTGAAGAGCCGCGGTCTTTCTACTGCCGTAGGTGATGAGGGCGGTTTTGCTCCTGCACTCGATGGTATTGAGGATGCGCTCGACAGCATCTGCCAGGCTATCAAGGATGCCGGTTATGAGCCAGGAAAGGACGTGAAGATTGCCATGGACTGTGCTGCCAGCGAGTTTGCCGTTCAGGAGAATGGTGAGTGGTACTACGATTATCGCCAGTTGAAGGATGGCAAGAAGAAGGATCCTAATGGTAAGAAACTGACTGCTGCTGAGCAGATCAAGTTCCTGGAAGAACTGATTACCAAATATCCTATCGATTCAATCGAGGATGGCCTTGACGAGAACGATTGGGACAACTGGGTAAAGTTGACTGCTGCCATTGGTGATCGTTGTCAGTTGGTAGGTGACGACCTCTTTGTTACCAACGTGAAGTTCCTGGAGAAGGGCATCAAGATGGGTGCTGCCAACTCTATCCTCATCAAGGTGAACCAGATTGGTTCTCTTACCGAGACACTGGATGCTATCGAGATGGCTCACCGTCATGGTTACACCACCGTTACTTCCCATCGTTCTGGTGAAACCGAGGATACAACAATTGCTGATATTGCCGTAGCAACAAACTCTGGTCAGATTAAGACAGGTTCTATGAGCCGTACCGACCGTATGGCTAAGTACAACCAGCTTATCCGCATCGAAGAGCAGTTGGGCAATAGCGCAGCTTACGGTTATACGAAGTTGAAATAGGAATGATGATGTGAAATTGGAAAACACCAATTTCACCATAACAAAATATAATTAATAATAACTGAATAGATCAGATACGAAATAGATGGGCATGGATGACTGTGAGGGTTGTCCATGCTTTTTTCTTCTATGATGTATCTGTATCTTCATGTGTTTAACTGGATAACTTCGATATATTTTATTGATTATGACAAACGTATTGATTAGTGCTGCCGGGCTTTGCGGTGCCACGATTATAGGTGCCATTTTGGGATTCTTCGTCAAGGAGTTGCCTCATAAATGGAACGACGCCGTGTTGGGATATTGTGCTGGAATCATGCTGGCAGCTTCCACGTTGGGACTGATAGTGCCAGCCTTCGAACAGACCAGTCTTTGGTGGCTGGTAGTAATCGGCGTGATGGCAGGAGCCTTGTTTCTGAATGTGCTGGATCTGGTAACTCCCCATCTTCATCATATCGCGGGACTAGACCCCGAGGAGCATCGCAATAATGCCCGACTCAGTCAGGTGATGCTCTTCGTGATGGCGATAGCCCTACATAAACTGCCCGAAGGCATGGCTGCTGGAGTGAGTGTCTGTTCGGCAGAGGGAGTAACGGAGTGGGGGGTTTCCTTCGGTATCGCCCTGCAGAACATCCCTGAGGGTATGGTGATTATTGCTCCTTTGATGATGGCTGGTGTTACAGCAGTCCGCACCTTTTTCATTTCCATCTTCATCGCCCTGCTCGAAGTGATAGGCATTCTGTTGGGTTTCGGTTTGGGTTCAGCCTCTTCCACCTTCCTCCCCGTGATGTTGGGCTTTGCCGGTGGCGCCATGCTTTATGTAACGAGCGATGAGATGATTCCTGAAACCCATTCCCATGGCTTTCAGAAGCAAGCCACTTATGCTCTTCTCCTGGGCTTCATCACCTTTGTGTTGATGGAGAAATGTGTGTAATCAGAATCTGATGAGGAGCATTATCTAGAGATGGAAGTCGATTTCCTTCAGCCATTCCTTGACATCGAAGCAAAGACAGCTCTTGCGAATCCAGGGGAGGTCACGATGGCCTAGAATCTCGACATCGGGATAGTCGATGGCGAGACTGTAGAGGAGGTCTTCCAGAGATTCCTTCTGGGCTGGAGTGCGAGTGTCGGCAGGAATGACACGAAAATGGCCATTGAACAGATTGATTCGTTCGATTCGTGTAATTCGTGTTCAAACGCTATCACTTGCAGCTCTGCACACAGAAGGAGCTGAGGACGGCAGTGAGGACGGTGATGACGAAATTGATTACTTTCTGAATTGTTTCCTCTTTCATTTTTATTAATGATTAATGTTGAATGTTTAATTTTCCCACAGATAACACAGATTTTCTTTACTGTGAGACTTGATGTGTATAAGACCGTTGCTTGCAACGAGAGTATCTGTGCAAATCTGTGAGAGACTCTTTCTGAATCACAATGCAAAGATACAACATTTCTCATTCCCAACTCACCGATGCTCATCGTTGCTCACCGATACTCACCGATTATCACTGATAGGGTTATGCTCCATAAGTATGATACTTAGCCATCGTAACCATGATACTTAGCTATCGTAACTATCTTGTTTACGCCAGACTTACCCTACCCACCCCTAGAAGGGCAGGTCGGGGGCGGTATTCTGCTGGGGCTTGCTGTTGTTCGCAACGTTCTCTAAATAAGAGTGAGGGTGAACACTTGGCAATGAAGTCGGTGAAGGGTGAACCCCGATGCCAACCTTTAGCGTTAATAATGTGTTAAATATACCCTATAACCCATTGTAATAGAGACTCTTATAATTCTAGCATGCGCTGTATATACAAAGTTCTTTTTACTAGGGTTCACCCCTGAGCCGAAAAGGTGAATGCTTGGGGCAAGTATTCACCCCTTCTCGGCGGCAGTAGCAATGTGGTACGCACCTTAAAGGAGGCTGGCCACATGAATGAGAATTCAGTCAAGCATGTCTAAGAGGGTTATGCCAGTCATACCCAGTCCTACTGCCTGCTTCGTTCTTCGCAGAAGAAGTATCACTGCACCAAAGACCAGGTGATGCAGATAATGGACTATCTTGACAACATGGAAGAGGAGTATCACAAGTCCTATCCCGACGATCCCTGCCCGATGGACGGTGGCTATAAGGCGAGCTTCGAAAGGTTTGTGATTGAATCCTTAAGAGCAGAGTGAGGAATGTTGAATTTTTCAACACGGATCTCTCGAATCTCACGAATCTTCGACTCCTTCGTAGTTTTTCCATTGAGACCAAATGAGAATCCCCGTTGCTGCAACGAAAAAGAATCCGTGAGATCTGTGGGAGCCCTTCAATGATAAAGTGAATCTTGGAGCAAATCGGGGTGGTAGAAAGGTGAAAATGCAACATAAAGGGAGTTTATCTTATGATTTAGGTAAATAAATCACAAAAAATTTGTTTATTCTCGATAAAAAATATACCTTTGCATTAAATATTCGAATATTACAATTAATAGTATGAGTGGAAATTTCGACAAAAGTATAATCGACAAGGTTTGGAGCAAGGGCATCATTGTAAAAGGATATGATGAAGCGTTGTTCCGAAAGGATTGTTGCGGTGCTTGGATTGTCAAAAATGAATATGGGAAACAGAGTCCGTTTGGCTGGGAGATAGACCATGTATATCCTCAGGTGAAGGGCGGTGATAGTAATATCTATAATCTGCGTCCGATGCATTGGGAAAACAACCGTAGCAAGAGTGATGATTACCCTCATTACGATTCGGCCGTCTGTGCAAAAGATGACTCAAATATCAAGAAGGTAGGTCATTTTGTAGTCAACGAAGACTTGAAGTCTGTTTTGGACTCACTTTATAACGTACTATCATGAGAATTTCTGAAATTTACATCAAGGGCTTATATGGTGTTTACACCTACAAGATAGCCAATCTGCTAAGCCAAAATTTATTGGTATTGACAGGTTATAACGGTATGGGAAAGACTACGATATTGAATATTGTAAAAAATATCGCTGAGTCAAACCTATGGTTCTTTTATAAACTGGATTTTGAGGAGATAAAAGTATCTTTCGAAGATGGTTTGCTTTTGAAAATGCTTTCAAATAGTTCCGAACAGGCAATGTTTGGCAATAAAGAACTTCAAGATGAAAACATCAATCCAGAGAAACTTTTGACCTATGCATGGTATCGGGACAAGAAGCTTCTGAGCTCAGTAACCGTTGGTCGGCATAATTTCTACAAAGCCTTTACCGTTATTTACAAGGCCGATTATATGCCTGAAGATAGCAACTGGCCTGACTTGATGCAATCGAAGATGAAGGAAATCGTGGCATATCTATGTAAGAGACAGAATGCGATTTCATTCGAGATGATTCAGTCATCAATCAGAGCTTTTATGATTCCTGCACAGCGTGTTAAGCAGATTCACCTTGTTTCTGAAGATGATGATAGTTATCCTTTTCCATCTAGCGAAATGAAAGAAATAGACACTGTAGATGTCGTGGCTGAGAGCTTGGGAGATATGCTTGAGCAGAAACGCATAGAGTTCCTGTCAAATGTGCAGGAGAGTAAAAACCATTTGATGGATCGCTTGTTAGATGCAGATACTCAAGTTCTCAGCAAGGATGAATATTCAGCAATAGCTATTGATGTCCAAACAAAGATTAATGCTCTTGGGCAGTTTGGCATTACATATGAGAAGATTCGACCTTATAATGAAAAAAATGCTCGTTTACTTTCAGCCTATCTGTTGGATTTGCGTGATATGCTAGATAAGTATATCGGACTATTGAATGATTTGAATTTATTCGCTTCCATTCTTAGGGAAAAGCATTTCTTACACAAGTCAATTAGTTTCTCTCCTACTTATGGCTTGAAGGCATTCAATGAACAAGGTATCAGTATTAATCCTTCTTTGTTGTCAAGCGGTGAGCAAAATATGGTAATTCTTCTATATCGCATGATATTCGAGGTGCACGATGGTGACATACTGTTGATAGATGAACCAGAGATATCCATGCATGTGGTATGGTTGAAAGAGTTTATCAAGGATGTACAGAAGATTGCATCTTGCAAGAAGAATGTACAGATATTGATAGCTACCCATTCTCCACAAATTGTACGAGGAGCAGAAGACAGCTGTTTCGACTTAGAAATGAATAATCATGGCGAATAGTGTATTAGATTCTTTAGACGGCAGGGATGAGATTAATGAGATGAAAATCTTGATTTCTGGACATCGCACCCTCGGCAAGTTCACTGTACTTGTCGAGGGGATAGATGATGTCAAGGTCTATGAAAAGTTTTTCTTAAAGGAAAAAGTAATAGTATGTCCGACCAATGGCTGTGCCAAGCTAGTAGAATTAGTGGATGGACTGAATAAGATCCATTTGGAGAGTGACTTTATCGGTATAAAGGATGCTGACTACGATGTATTAAATCATGTGAGCTATCCTTATCCGAACTTATTCATGACCGACAAGCATGACTTGGAAACTATGATGATATCAGAAGAGGCTTTAGAGAACATCATGAAAGAGTTTCTTCGGTATGAAGACATGAAGAAAGAACGAATCGAGTTGAATGTGCAAGATTTTTTGCAAGAGGCTATTGAGAAAATACGTTCTTTATCGTATTTCAGATGGTACAATGATCAGTCTCAAATTAAATTGAGTTTTGGCACGCTTAAACTCTCCACTATGTTGAAAGTAGATTCTACTTTGAGCTATGATTGCTGTCTGGCGTTTATTACGAGATTGAATCCTGATGCTACTTTCATACCAACATCGAGAATGCTTGCCGATTTTGAAAATTCTCATTCAGGGCAGATAGATACTTATCAATTGCTTAGAGGACATGATTTGTGTGAAATGCTCAGTCTTTTGCTACAGAGTCATCCATATTTACATGCCAAGTCTCATGTTTCGGATGATAAGATAGAGGCTTCGCTTAGACTTGTGTATAGTGGGGAGCAGTTCCGGAAGACGCAACTTTATGCTTCCATAACCACATGGTTTGAAAGTAATGGTTATCATGATATGATGGCTTGCTAGTAAACAAATAATTTTAATTGCTGTCTCTTATACACATCTGACGCTGCCGACGATAAGGCTC
>ERZ1026956.3-NODE-3-length-155573-cov-12.182770_pt1 | contig 155573 bp, 174 predicted proteins | sample MGYA00519301_ERZ1026956 | MGnify/ENA primary metagenome ERZ1026956 (study PRJEB26926, sample SAMN06164521) | human gut metagenome | biome: ENVO:00009003; feature: ENVO:2100002; material: ENVO:00002003 | host: Homo sapiens | place: USA | collected 2012 ...
GAAGGAGTAAATCGTTCATATCAACAGAATGTCCGGCAGCCTCAAGCTGCTGCATGGATTTTAAGACAAACAGATGGCGGAAACAGTGCAGACAGGCGCCACGCTCATAGCAGTCTCGCTCACGCTGGTCAATGTCTGCCAGTTTCAGGATTTCTGAAAACCATGAATCCATCTGGCGGGTCGTATAATGGTTTCCCTCTTTACGTCCCGGAAAAAGAAATGCTTCCGGTTCGTGCATGATACCCAATGTCAGGCAGTATCTCTCCATGACCGCAATGAGGGATTCGTGCACTGGGATAACACGCTCCTTAGAAAATTTAGTCTTTTTCAGGAAAAGGGTTCTGTTTTTGAAATCAATATCTTTACGCTGGAGTGACATTGTCTCTTGGAGCCGGGTTCCGCAACTGTAAAGAATGCGTAACGCCATTGGGATCTTTAACTGAAAGAAACTGCTGCAAGACCGTGGATTCTGGGGAGTCAGGTTATCCGCATAATGAAAAATACGCACTATTTCCTCATCAGAAAAGATATAAGGGATATAGTCCGACTTAACCTTAGGGAGCGTCGGCAGGAAAGACTGGTGCCCGAGTGTATTCAGATATTTTCCAAAGCCACGCACTACTGCCAGTTTTTCTTTTACCGTTTTGCTTTTTCCTGAAAGAGTTTTTGACCATGCAGACAAAATATCTTCCGTCAGTTCTTTCCCCTGAAAGCCTGAAATGACTAAATATTGATCTAACAGCAGCAACACCCGGCGGTCATTTGAAACGGAGGATGCAGACAGCACAGCGGTCCGCAGTTCAAGATAATCTGTCATTTCCCTGGCAAAAGAGCTGTTAAACATGGTGTTCACCACCTTTCCACAGAAGCATTTCTGCAAAAATGCCGGTTGGTTCTGGCGTGGCAAGTGGACACAGCCGCATATTTTCAATATCTAATCGGGCATAATGGCGGATTGCATGTTTGGTGCCATGCCCCAGCACTTTGCGGACCACCTCGGTTGAAACCCTGTCATTTACCATGTTGCTTGCAATGGACGATCTGAAGGCACGGCTGCCGTGTCTTTTGTCTGTGATATCAACATCCGATTTGGCAACTAACATCCAGATGGCGGTATTGATCGCAAAGCTATCCAGTGGCTTATAGGGAATAGTGGCTGTCAAAAACACATTTGGACAGTCAGGCAGGGGCGGCCTTGCGGTCAGGATATAATCCTGCAACGCATTCTTTACTTCCGGGAACAGCTCCATTTCCCATAAATCTCCGGTTTTCTGCTGGATAAAATGAAGCCGGTTGTTTGTAAAATCAATGTTCTCAAAAGTCAGGGCTGAAATATCACGGGAGCGGATACCATAGCGGGACAGTAACAAAAGGATCGCATAGTTCCTGATGCCTGCCGCTGTGCTGCGGTCAACGGAATTTTCAATAAGAGAAATTTCATCTTGTGTGTATACCGTTGGATGGGGCGAGTATTTTTTCCGGTTCATAACCAGTTTGGAAAAGTCTCTTTGGACTTGCCCGCTTTCAAAAAGATAACGCAGAAATGGACCGATCCTCTCCCAATAGCGTAAATAACCAAGCTGCAGGAAGGCGGTTTGGATCAGCTCACCAGACAAATCTGGAAGGACGGAACATCCAAGGTTCTCCAAATTTTTCAGGAAACGGCCGCAGATCCACCGTTTGTAACGGATCGTAGTATCCTTATTCCCATTATGACGGCAATGGGAAATAAAAGAATCCAAAACATGCAAAAGGCTGTCGGGAAGCTCAACAGTTGTTGATTTACCAGCCCACAAAGCTTCTTCACCGTCAAGCCCCTGAAACAGCCGGTTTAGCTTAGATACGATTATTTTCGCCCGTGTAACTCTGGAAGAACAGACTTTCAGAGTTTCTTCGCAATAGCGGATCAGGATTTCTCCGATCTCCGGGGAGTATTCGTCCAAGCCGTTTGCATCCATGCAGTCTGCAAATGCCCGAAGGATGAAATCCATGTCCTTAACAGTACTTTCACTGTAGGATGCTGACTTGAACAGTTCACGCAAATGCGCTGTCAAGTCACTAAATTTTGTACAATTATCCATCATGATAACCTCCTCTGTATTTGTTGTCGATTCGACACGACTTAATTATAGAGCAGGCATCTAAAGGATTATTGTTATTCAAGAAGTTTATTGTAAAAGCGCTATTTTTAAGGAGGTATTATGACTTATCGAATAATGTTACTTGTCGAATTAACCAAGACCCGCGAGGGTGAGGCGGAGGCATGGGAAAAGCTCGCAGAGGAAAAGAACGCGGACGGCTCCCCGAAATATATCCACGCCGCCGACAACGCGCAGTTTTGGAGAGAGCTCGACGCAGACCTCCGCGAAATACTGCGGGATTTGGAGGGGTGAGCACGAACAACTACCAGAGTATCACGGAAAGCCCGGAAACGCTCGCGGCGTTCCTCGGCTCTATCCCGGCGATTGAAACGCCGTGGGACGATGCTTTTCACCGGCTCTATTGCTCCTCGTGCGCGGCGGCGGATTGCGACGACTGCCGCCACCCGGAGCGGGATAGCCCGCTATGGTGGCTCGGCCTCCCGGCGGCGGAGACAGAGAAATGAACGCCGATTTTTCACATACTTGCGAGGGGTGCGAGCACGTTGTTACGGAGCCGTGGGCGAAAGACATTATCTCCTATCGGTGCTTTGCTCCCGGCAGATGCAAGGGGCGCGTCGTTGGCGCGAAACGCTTTGACCCGTATATCCCGGCATGGTGTCCAAAACTGGAAAGGAGCCGCGAGAATGGATAAAACGGCATTATTGAAGAAAGTCCGCGCGCTTGCCGAGCACGGAGTCGGCGGAGAGGCCGAGAACGCCGAAAAGCTCCTTGCTCGCATGATGAAGAAATACGGCATTTCGGAGGAGGAGCTCGACGAGGAGACTCGCGTCCGCCACGACTTCACATATCACGGCGGGGAGGAAAAGAAAATCCTCCGGCAAGTGGTCTATAAGGTGACGGGCGGATACACCTACGAGCTCGTATATACCGCGAGCGGGCGCAAGGTTAGAACTCAAATCGGCGCGGATTGCACTCCCGCCGAAAAGGTGGAAATTGAGTATCTTTTCGATTTCTATAAAAGGCTTTGGGAGAAAGAAAAGGACGCTTTCCTCGCGGCCTACATTCAAAAGCACCGTATCTTTGCAATACGCGCAGACGTAGAGCCGCAGGAAATCAGCCGCGAGGAGGCTCTCAAAATGGGGGCTCTCATGCAAGGCATGAGCGACGAAAGTCCGCTCCGAGCTATCGAGGCGGGGAAATAAAGGAGGAATAACACAATGAGCGAAACGAGTTCGAGAGTCCGGCTTATGGCAAACCTACAAGCCGCCGTCGCGGAGGCCGTCTCCGGCAAGATGGAGGAACGCGGGCGCGGCTTTGCCTCTGACCGTGAGGCGTGGGCGGAGCTGAAAGAGTGCATCGAGCGCACAAAGCAGATGCACACCGACATTGAGAAAGTCCACAAGGAAATGTGGAGCGCGGTCAAGGACAGGAACGAGGACGCTTTCGCCGCGCTCTCGCAGGAGTTCGAGCGGAGTTCCCGTATTCTCGCCGAGGAACGGGCGCAAACGTCCGCCCTCGCAAAAATCGCCGTTATCAGCGAGGAGGGCTAAATGTGAATTGCCACGGGTGCAAATGGCTTGACAGATACAAGAAAGACGGCAACGGCTATTGTTGCATGGTCGAACGTAGCAAAACGCAACGCGAAAAGGTACGCCGCCCGGATATGGAGCGTTGCGAGCTTTACAAGCCGGGCGACTTCAACACGAGATACAGAACGGAGGTAAACGAATGAAAAAGCTCTACTCAAAGAAACTCGGCGGCGAGGCGTTCGCCCTCGACGTGGCACAACTGGACACTCTGAAAAAGGCCGGTTATACCGTGCCGAGCCCGGAGGAAGTTATCGCAGACGCGGCGGCGGTCAAAATCGAGCCGCCGGAGGGAAAGCGGGCGTATGTCGTCTTTGATTTCAAGACCGGCGCTTTCGCAGTCCGCACGAGGACGCAGACTCTCAAAGATAGCGAGGTCGGCGGCTTCGTCGGAGAGGTCGTCTCGGCGGCTATCTTGTGTAACTTCGTGGAGCGGGCAGACCCGGACAGACCGAAAGCGGAGGCTCCGACGGCATCCGCGAGCGCCTCTCCCCTTGTGAATATGCTCCGGGACGCTATTCTCCGCTCGGCGAGCGGCAAGGCGGCTCCGGCGGCGGACGAGCCCGAGGACACGACCGGCGCGGCGGAGGTAGTCGAATGAAAGCTCGGATAACGTGTCCGTATTGCGGGACGAAAACGGAAATCGAGGTCGAGGAGCTTCGCAATATCTCAAATCTCGTGAATTGTGACGTTATGGAGGGCGGGTGCGACCGTATTTTCGTTGCTGATATTGCCGTAAGCGTTACGGCCTCCGCCCGCAAAGTCGAGGGAGAGGAGAGCCGGAACAATGATTAAGCTCGGCGACCGCATCACGGTAAAGCCCGCGACGTTTGACGTTCCGGGCAAAGATGGAAAGCCGAAAGGAGTTCCCAGAACGGTCGTATATGTCCATCCTGCCGGGCGATATTGTGTCCTCGAGTTCGAGGTAGGCAGACGGGAGCCGACGACCATTCGAGAGAGCTTTCAGCTTATCGACGGGAGGGTAGCAGAATGAAGCACGAGCAATCAGCACCGGCGGGATACCGCCCGCGCTTTGCCGGGACGATGAAATTATACCTCGTCCGTCACAAGGAATACGGCGAGCTCACCGTAAACGGCGTGAACAAATACGAGGCAGTACACGCCGCCGCCCGTGCGTGGGGCGTTCGGTGGACGGCAATCGCCCGGGAGTGCGAGTATATCGTACTCGCAGAGGATACGCCGGAGGCCGGTAGGCCATGACAAGGCAGGAGCGGCGGAAACGCCGCAGACAGCGCCGCCGGATGCAAGCCGCCCTCCTCGCCTCTCTCCTCTTTACGTTGGTGCTCATAGTGACGCTCCGCATCCGAGAGACAGCGCCGGAGCCGGTCGCGGAGCGGACAAGCGCACTTGCGGCGGAACGGCAAACGCTGACATACATAGCACCGGCAAGGCCGGAGGCGGCGGAGGAAACGCCGGAGGAGCTGACGGTAGAGCCGGAGCCCGAGAACAGATACGCGGAGCTCCATTTCAGCGACGAGGACGTTTATATCCTTGCTTGCCTCGTCTACCACGAGGCGCGCGGCGAGAGCTTCGAGGGACAAGTCGCCGTCGTCGAGGTCGTTCTAAACCGTATGCTCTCCGACTATTTCCCGGATACGGTCGAGGAGGCCGTATTTCAGAAATACGGCGACGTATGGCAATTCTCCCCCGCTCCGTACCTCTACTCGGCGGAGCCGGACAAGGAACAATATCTCGCGGTGCATACCGCCATAGAGGAGCGGGAGCACATTCTTTCAGAGGATACGGTCTATTTTTCGACCGCGCCTTATAACGAGAGCGTCGATATGATTATCGGCAATCACTATTTCTGTAAAATCTTTTGAACGGAGGAAAAGACGATGCAACTCATTACCACAAGGAACAAGGAAATCTCTTTCGCGGAACTCAAAAAGGCCATTTCGAGCGGGAACGGCCTCGAGCTTATCCGCCCGGGCGACAAGTTCGCTATCGAGCTCAAGAACGGCGAGCACGTCAACGCCGTTTGCGGCGGATATGTCAACGAGAAGCGCGCCCGCTTCGTCCTCGAGGACTGCCTCGCGGATAAGTGGCGCATGAACGACACGCCGACCAACAAGGGCGGATACCTCAAGAGCGAGGGGCGGCGACACGTCCTCGAGGATATTCTCCCGCTTTTCCCGGACGAGCTCGCGGAGGCGTTCGAGCCTCGTTTCTTGTCCGAGGAAATCGACGGCGAGCGTCACGAGTACGCGGATACTCTGTGGATACCCTCCGCGACCGACGTTTTCGGCGCGGGTGATTGGTGGAACGAGGAGCCGGACAGCTTTCAACTTGAGATTTTCAAGCGTGAGCGTGACCGCGTGAAAGAGCACGTCGGAGATGGGACGTGGTTTTGGTGGCTCCGTTCTCCGCGTGCGGGCTACTCCAGCTATTTCGTGATTGTGGTCGCCGCTGGGACAGTCGGCGACGGCAACGCGAACTATTCCCTCGGCTTCGCGCCCGGCTTTGACCTGTAAAATTCGGAATTAAAAAGCTCCCCGGCTCAATGCCGGGGAGCAAGCCACAAGGAGGCGGAGAATGGTTAGACGCAGAAAGTCAAACCTCCCGAAATGGCGGTATGAGTTCGATTGCCGGAAATGCGACAACATTCGAGAGGTACACGACCCGTGCAAGGGCAGAGACGGCGATTACTGCATCCCGTGTATAGAGCGCATGGACAGCCGCCGCCCGAGCCCGATACACGCAGACGAAAAAGAGCGCGTCCTCCGTTGCGAGTGCTTTACACCTATCCCGGAGGACGAGGAGGGCGAAAATGAAAAAGTGTAAAGAGTGCGAATACGCCAAGGCGTACAACGTGCCGAGGAACGGAAACGGCGCGAGCTGGCGCTCCGGGCGTTTCTCTCAAAAAGGCTATGTGTGTAGCCACAAGGACGGAGAGAGCAAGCTCCCGATTATCTTTTACGGCGAGACGGCTCCCCGGAAATGCCCGCTACGGAATGGAGGGCAGAAATGAAGCACAAAAAGAAAAGCCGCCTCGCGGCGGCGGAGTTCCTCGCCGTGCTTATCGTGACGGCGGTCGTTTTCAAAAAGGGCTTGAGCGCGGCGCTCGCGTGGCGAGGCTATAAGGCCGTCGGCGGCGAGTTCATGCTCTTGCTCCTACCTATTATATATTATGAGGCAAAGCGGATTATCCTCGATTTCGTGGCGGACTTCGTAGAACTTTACCGCCGCGCGGAGGATTGACAATGCAGGACAGAAAAAGAGAAACCGCCGACGCTTTGCAGAACGTCGGCGGGGACTCGTCCCGGAAAAGACGAGCGATTACTCATACCTTTATTATTATAGCACTCTCCGGGACGGTATGCAAGGGCAAAAAAATCGAGCGCCAAGCGCGTTTTTACGGGCTCGTATGGAATATTAACAAACCGACCATAGGCGAGCTCTCGTCGGAGGGTATCACATGAAAACAGTTTACAGAGAGAAACGCTATTATTGCGGCGAGTATCTCGACGTATATATCTACCCGACCTATCGGCAAGGCCGGAGCAGAGGCAAGCGGAGCAAGCCGACCTCCGCCGCTCAAGCGAAACTCAATCAGCGGCATAGAGAGGAAAAGCTCGTCCGTCTCCTCCACGCGAACTTTACGCCGGACGACCTCGAAATCCATTTGACCTATCAGCAACAGCCGGAGAGCCCGGAGGAGGCGCAACGACTTTTACGGAATTATATCCGTCGGGTGCAGAGAGCGCGGAAAAAGCAAGGACTCCCGCCGCTCAAGTACATAGCCGTTACGGAAAAGGGCTCCAAGAATGGGCGCTATCATCATCATGTTACGCTATCCGGCGGAATGGATAGAGACGAGCTTGAAAAGCTATGGGGGCTCGGGTACGCGAACTCCCGCCGTTTGCAGTTCACGGAGAGCGGCCTTGCCGGGCTCGGTCACTACATCGTCAAGAGCCCGCTCTATGCTCGGGCATGGAACGCCTCGAAAAACCTTATCGACCCGGAACCGAAAACACGGGACGGGCGTATCTCCGGCAGACGCGCCGAGGAGCTCGCCCGCGACACGACCAACAACGCCGAGTATGAAAAGCTCTATCCGGGCTATTTCCTCGCGGATGCTGGCGCATGGCACAACGACGTAAACGGAGGAAAGTATATCGTCGCCCGCTTTTACCGGCGGGACGGTGTATTTATAAAACCGAAACGGAGGAAACGAAAATGACAGTAAACGAATTTGCGAAAGAAGTCCACGAAAACGCGGTCGCGCATGGATGGTGGGAGACGGCTCGGAGCTTTCCCGAGGTCGCCGCGCTCATTCATTCGGAAGTGTCGGAGGCGCTCGAGGAGTGGCGCGACGGCAATCCGGCTATTTACGGGTGCTGTGGTATCCCGGGCGCGGTGTGCGAGTTCGAGGGCGCTTGCGACAAGGACGAGAAAACCGGCACTTGCAAGCCGGAGGGAGTCGCCGTCGAGCTTTGCGACGCGATTATCCGCATCCTCGATTACCTCGCCTATATGGGCGTGGACGTTGAGGCCGTGCTCATGGCAAAGCATGAGTACAACAAGGGACGCGAATACCGCCACGGAGGGAAACGCGCCTAAACCACGATAACGCACGAGGAGGGCGAGCTAATGATTAACTATTTCGAGGCGGCGGAGAAAACTCTCCGCGCTCGCGGCTTGCTCGAGACGGCTTTAGGCAATCTCGAGCGGAAAAAGGAGCGCATTTTACGATACGGCGCGCCGTCGGAGTATCCGTCGGCGGATATGTCCAAGCCGTACACGGGTGCGAAATCTGTAAACGACGCGCTCGCGGACTGCCTCGAGCTCGCCGAGGTTATGCGGGAAATCCAAGTTACACGGGATAAGGTCGAGGAAATCGACGACGTGCTCGCGCAGATGGACGAGGACGACGCGCGTATCCTCCGGCTTTGGTACATCGAGCGCAAGAGCAAGGACGAAATCACGGAGGCCGTATGCTATTCGTCCACGTCGAGCCTATACGACCTCCGTAACAAGGCGCTCGTGCGCTTCGCTCTCCTCTACTTCGGCGCGGGAGCTATGCCGTCTATGTGAGGCGTTTTCTAACTTATTCTCATGTATCGAAAAAAATCCGTATGGAAATTTGCTTTTTACCCGTGCTATGCTTTAGGCGTAAAGAGAGGTCGAGGGAAAACCTCGCCGCCGTGCGCCCTACATGGTCGAGCCCTTGCGCTTATGCGTGAGGACGCTTGAGGCCGTGCGGGGCGTTCTCTTTACCCATTCGGAGGCGGAGAGCATGAGAGAGTTTGCAAAAACATTTTACGAGTCTCCGGCATGGAGGAGGACGCGAGCGTATATTCTCAAGCGCGACGCGGGGCTATGCGTCCATTGTGGCGAGCCCGGCGTTATCGTGCATCACAAGATAGAGCTCACGCCGAGGAACATCGACGACCCGGCAATCGCGCTCGGCGAGGATAACCTCGAGACAGTTTGCCGGACGTGTCACGCATTGATACACGAGGGAACGCCGCCGCTTGCCGACGGCCTCGCTTTCGATGCAGACGGAAATATTATCACAGCGCCACATACCCCCCGGGGTGCGCCGAAATAGATACCCGGTAAGTAACCGCGCCTCAATCCTCGGAAGAACCGACCCGGGCGCGCACATGAGGGGGGGTAAAACCGGGGCGGAGGGAGGTTTACTCATTATATGGCGGCAAATAAAAAAAGCTACGACGAGCTCTCGGTTTCTGAAAAAATCGAGGCGAAAAAGAAGAAAATTAAACGGCTTTTCCGAGAAATGCCTCCCGAAAAGCGGCAGTTTGCCGAGGGGCTTATCAATCAATTCGCCGTGACCTCCGTCACGCTGGAACGCCTCGCCGACGAAATCAACAACGGCGACTTGATAGAGGATTTCGTACAGGGGGCGCAAAAGCTCCGCCGGGAGTCCCCGGCTCTCCGTGCCTACAACACGACGATAAAATCCTTTTCCGCTCTCACAAACCAACTCGTCGCGTTGCTCCCGGAGAAAGAAAAGAAATCGGCGGGTGACGAGCTTATGAGCTTTATCACAAAGCCCGCCGCCCGGTCGGGCAAGTAGTGAACTACGTCCGGGAATATTGGGAGCGGATTTCCTCCGGCGAAATCGTCACGAGCAAGCGAGTAAAGGCCGTGTATGGTCGCCTCGTGGCGGAAATGGACGCGGCGGACGAGAGTTCGCCGTATTACTTCGACGAGGCCGTCGGCGAAAGGCCGATTATCTTCGTCGAGCGGTTTTGCAAGCAGTCACAAGGAACGCTCGGCGAGTCTCTGACGCTCGAGCTTTTCCAAAAGGCATTTATACAACTTCTTTTCGGGTGGCTCGAGAGAGCGACGGGATACCGGCGCTTTCGAGAGACACTCTTTCTTGTTGGTCGAAAGAACGGCAAGAGTACGCTCCTCGCGGCGCTTGCGCTCTATATGCTCGTCGCAGACTACGAGGGCGCGGCGGAGATTTACTCCGTAGCGACAAAGAAAGACCAAGCAAAAAAGACGCTCACCGAGGCCGTAAACATGGTGAAGCAGTCGCCGGAACTCTCGGCGATACTCAAAAAGCGCCGCAACGACATTTACTTTCCGGCGACGGCCTCCAAGTTCGAGGCGTTGGCCTCGGACTCGAATACCCTCGACGGCCTCAATTCTCACGCCGTTATTATCGACGAGCTACACGCGATACGCGACCGCAATCTCTACGAGGTTATGAAGCAATCGACCTCGAGCCGCCGACAGCCGCTTGTGATTATGATTACCACGTCCGGCACGGTGCGCGAGTCTGTTTTCGATAACCTTTACGGCTACGCTTGCGAGGTCGCCGACGGGCAGACTCCCGACGAGCGTTTCCTCCCCGTGCTCTACGAGCTCGACAAGCGCGAGGAGTGGACAGACCCGACGGCGTGGATAAAGGCAAATCCCGGCCTCGGGACGATAAAGCAATATACAACGCTCGCCGACTTCGTGGAGCGAGCAAAGAAAAATCCCGAGGACTTGCCCGGCGTTCTCTGCAAGGACTTTAACGTAAAGGCGACCGGCGCGGCCTCGTGGCTCTCCTATGAGGACGCAGTAAACGAGGCGACATTCAAGCCGGAGGAGGTCTATAACACCTACGCTATCGGCGGGTGCGACCTCTCCGCGACGACCGACCTAACGTGCGCGACGCTGATTATCCGGCGCTCGTCGGACGATGAAATCGTGTACGTTTTTCAGCACTATTTCCTCCCTCAAAAGAAAATCGACCAGCTCGACGAGCACAACACGCAAGAAGCGCCCTATAAGATTTGGGCGGAGCGGGGGCTCGTAACGATATGCGAGGGTACTCGCGTCGATTATTCGGCGGTGACGGCGTGGTACTGCCAAATGCGGGACGAGCTCAAGATAGACGCTTTCAAAATCGGCTACGACCGCGCTCTCGCCGGTTATTGGGTGGACGAAATGAAAGCGAACGGCTTTGAAATGTGCGCCGTTGCACAGGGGCCTTTTACATGGTCGCAACCTATGAGGGAGCTCGGCGCGGCGCTCGCCGATAAGAAAGTCAATTACAACAAAAATCCCGTTTTGCTTTGGTGCTTGACGAACACAGGCGTTAAAAAAAGCGGCGTGAACAACATTCAGCCCGTCAAGATTTCCGAAAAGCGCCGTATCGACGGCATGGTATCCCTCCTCAATGCGTGGGTTATCTATGTGCGGGATTACGAGGACTATATGTATTTAGTGGGGTGAAAAAATGGCAAAGAGAGGGCTCTTTCAATCTATTTTCGGGGGCAAGAGCGAGAAAAATAAAGATTTCCACGCATACAAGCTCTTGAGCTCGTGGGAGTCTACTTTCGTACCGTATTCCGGGAATATGTGGGATATTAACACGGTACGCTCCGCCGTGGACGCTTTCGCCCGCCGAGCCTCGACCGCACAGCCGCGCCACGTCCGGCAGTCGGCAGAGACGACGGTCGCGGTAAACGACTATATCGACCGCATTTTGCAGTTCCGGCCTAATCCGTACATGACGGCGGCGGACTTCTATTACAAGCTCGCCGCGCAGTACAAGGTATATAACAACGCGATAGCGTACCCGGTTTTTGATGAAACAGGCCGTTTGACGGCGGTCTACCCTATCAACGCACAGTATTTCGAGCTCCTCGAGTACATGGGTACGCTCTATTGCCGGTTTACCTTTGCGACGGGTGCAACGTACATTTGCGAATATTCCCGAATTATCCACGTCCGGCGGCATTTCCTCGAGCACGATATTTTCGGCGACGGAAACAAGCCGCTCGATACCGCACTCAAGACAGCGAATACGCTCAATCAGAGCATGAGCAAGTTTGCCGAGCTCGTCGCGGTTATCCGGGGTATTTTGAAAGTCTCGAATGCCGTCAAGACGGAGGACTTAAACCGCCGCAGAGACGACTTTATCCGGGACAACCTCCGTATGGAGAACAACGGAGCGGGCGTTATCGTCACGGACGCGAAATACGACTATACGCCTATCACAGACAAGACGACTCCTATCCCGGCGACACAACTCGCATACGTCAAAGAGGAGATTTACGACTATCTCGGCGTGTCGAAAGAAATCGTCGAGAATACCGCGACTCCGCAACAGGAACAGGCTTTTTATAGCGGCGAAATCGCCCCGTTTTTCCGCCGTCTCTCGCAAGCGTTCTCGAATGTGCTCTTTACCGAGCGGGAGTTCGGGTACGGAAACCGTATCGTCTTTTCCGCGAACTCCGTCCAGTTTGCGACGCTCCCGGAAAAGGTCACGGCGGCAAAGTTCTTGACGGAAATCGGCGCGGCGACGCTCGACCAAATCTTGACTATGTTCGATATGCCGACCATCGGCGGCGAGGAGGGCGCGCGCCGCGTCCAAACGCTGAACATGGTAAACGCAAAGCTCGCAGACAAATACCAGACCGGCGGAAATACGCCGCCGGACGACACTACGCCGCCCGGGGAGCCAACCGGCGGGAAAGAGGAGGGTTAGGCTATGGCTATCAAACAGGGGCGCGAGTATCGCGCTTTGCAGGACTTTAGCCTCGTCCCGAGGGACGAGGGCTCGAAAGAGTATCGGGTACGCGGTACGGCTATCGTATTCAATTCGCCTACGGTGCTATGGGAGTGCGACGGCGTGGAATACAAGGAAATTATCGACCGTCACGCTTTCGACGAGTGCGATATGTCCGACGTGATTTTCAACTACAACCACGGCGGAAAGGTCGTCGCTCGCCTCCGAAACAAAACGCTCGCGCTCAACATCGACGAGCGCGGCGTAAACATCGACGCAGACCTCGGCGGAACGACTGCCGGGCGCGAGCTTTACGAGGAAATCGACGGCGGGTACGTCGATAAAATGTCCTTTTCTTTCACGGTGCGCGAGGCATCCTATGACTCCGTTACCCATACCCGCACTATCACAAAGGTCAAAAAGCTATACGACGTGTCGGCGGTGGACATTCCCGCCTATAATGACACGTCTATTTCGGCTCGGAGCTTTTTCGAGGAGGAGCACTCGAGGGAGCTTGCGGCTTTGGAGCAAGCCCGGAGGCGGAAGAAACTCGTAGCTTTGACATACTAACCGACCACACAACAACTATCATTTTTTGGAGGTAAATTATGAACATCGAAAAGAGACGCGCAGAAATCGCCGCCCGCAAAGCTGAAATCCGTAAGCTCATTGAGGGCGACAACGAGAACAAGCTCAACATGGACGACCTCGAGAAAGAACTCCGCGAGCTCAACGAGGAGGACGAGAAGCTCGAAAAGAGACAGGCTATCGAGCGTATGCTCAACGGCGGCGCGGCTCCGGCCTCTCCCGCTGGCCTCTCTAATCCCGTCGCTCGCTCCGCAAATCAGCCCGCGCCGGAGAGCACCGAAAAGCTCTATCGCTCCGCATGGCTCAAGACTTTGCAGGGTAAGCCGCTGACCGACGACGAAAAGCGCGCATACTCCACGGCGGCAAACTCCGGCCTCCCCATTATCCCGGAGACGACCGCAAATCAGATTATCAAGAAAATGTACGAGGTCGCGCCGATTTTGCAGAGATGCAAGATTTTCCACGTCCCCGGCAATTTCAAGTTCGCTATCGAGGGTACGAACGACGAGGCCGCACTCCACACCGAAAACGCCGCCATTACCGCCGCGAGCGACTCCCTCGGCTCCGTCTCTCTGACCGGCTACGAAATCGTGAAGCTCGTCAAAGCCTCCCGCGCTTGCTCCGAGATGGCGCTTTCCGCGTTCGAGAGCTATATCGTCGAGGTTATCGCCGAGGCCGTCGCCCGCCGCATTGAAAAGTACATTTTCACCGGCACGGGTACAAATCAGCCCGGCGGCGTTAAGACTGCCGGTAAGGGCGAGAGCGGCGCGTACACCGACGGCACCGACCAGATTACCGTAGGTAAGACGGCCTCTCTCACCGAGGAGAACGTTATCGCGCTCTACGGCTTGCTCGGCGACGGTTACGAGCGTAACGCCGTTTGGTGCATGAACAAGGCGACGTTCTTCTCCGACTTCTTCCCGCTGATGAACAAGAGCAAGAACAACGTTATCGAGTTCGCAAACGGCAAGTATTACATCATGGGCGCGGAGGTCTACTTTACCGGCTCTCTCGCCGCACATGAGGCGTATCTCGGCGACTTCTCCTATATCATCGGCAACTATTCGCAGGATATTACCGTCGTCCGCTCCGAGCACTCCGGCCTTGCTACGAACAGCATCGACTATCTCGGCGCTTGCGTGTTCGACTCCAAGCCGGTCGCGGGCTTCGGTGCTTTCGTGCATCTCGCAAAGGCGGCGGCTTAATAGGAGGGCTCGAGTATGGCAGTCGGTGACGAATATCTCGCCTCCGTCCGCCATAGCGTGAGACTTTCCTCCACCGTCCACGACGGGGAATTAACCGACCTCATTAACGCCGCTCGAGCCGACCTTGTGCTCGGCGGCGTTCTTGAGGCAAAAGCGAACGACGAAACCGACCCGCTTATCAAAAAGGCGGTGACGACCTACGTCAAGGCGGAGTTTGGGCTCGACAACGAGGACGCGGACAGGCTCCGCGCCTCGTATAAAGAGCAGAGAAACGGCCTCTCGCTATCGGACTCCTATATCGCGGCGGAGGGGGGATAGCTCATGTACTGGCGCGACGTTGTGACGCTCAAAGCCGTTACGGAGGGGCGCGACGCGGACGGTTTTCCGAAAGAGGCAATCACGGAGACGACCGTTTTCGCCGACGTGTCCTCTACCAAGCGGAGCGAGTTCTACGCCGCCCGACAAGCGGGTATCTCGCTCGCGCTGACGGTAAAGCTCCGCGCCGCTGACTATGACGGTCAAGAGCGGCTCTCCTATGAGGGCAAAGAGTACAAGGTCGAGCGTGCATACACGGCGGCGCGGGAATACTACGAGCTTAATTGCTCCGAGTTTAGGGAGGCGAGCGAATGAACGTAAACGCTCTTTTAGTGGGTACGCTCGATAGCCTCCTCCCTACCGCTGACGGCGTGTATAAAGGCGCGGCGACCGAGTATATCGTTTTCAACTATACCGAACTCCCGGCGGACTTCGCAGACGACGACGCGGCACATTACCGCTATCTCGTGCAAGTCCACCTATACGCGCCGCTCGAGAAGAATACCCGCACATACCGGCGGGAAATCTCTCGGCGGCTCGTGGCGGCGGGCTTTACCCGCCCGACGGTGACTCCGGCCTCCGATAAAAACGGACAGCATTACGCCTTTGAGTGCGAAATCGCGGGAGGCGTTGACGATGGCTAATCTATCCACGAGCGGGCTCGAGGAGCTCGTCGGCGGCTTCGACGCTATCGCAGAACTCCCGGACGAGGTAGTCCTCGAAATGCTCGTCGCGGAGGCGGAAGTTATCGCCCCGGCGCAGGAGGCCGAGGCGCGCGCTATGCTCTCCGGCGAGTATAGCACCGGCGAGACGGCGCAAAGCATTTCCTACGATAAAAAGCTCAAGAAAACAGCGGACGGGCGAGCAATCTACGTTTACCCGAAAGGCACTCGGCGACACGGCAACAAGCGCCGCGCCGCCGAGGTCGCTTTCGTGGACGAGTTCGGAAAACACGGACAGCCCGCCCGCCCATTCATCCAAACAGCAAACGAGAAAGCGGCAGACCGGGCAATCGACGCGGCGGCTCGAGTGTACGACGACTTTCTCAAATCGAAAAACTTTTAGGAGGTTTTATTATGGCACAGTTTGGCGCAAAGCGTCCTATCTTCGCCCCGACGAAAACCACGCCGGACGGCGCGCTCCCTACCTACGATTACGAGAAAGTCGTAACCGTGGGTAAGCTCGTCAAGGCTGACCTCACCGTTGCGAACGCATCCGGCGAACTCCACGCCGACGACGCGCTCGCCGAAAAGGTCGATATGTTCGCCTCCGGATCTCTTGCACTGGAAACGGACGACAAGACGGACGAGGTACACGTCGCTATTCACGGCGCGACCAAGGATACGCAGTCGAGCGAGGTCACGGACTCCGACGGAGACGTAGCTCCTCGCGGTGGCCTTTGCTATTACAAGGTCATTATTCGCGGCGGAGTCCGCTATTTCAAGGGCGTGTTTCATCCGCTTGTCAAGGCCATTCTCGGCAACGACAGCGCGGCGACAAAGGGCTCCTCTATCACGTTCGGCACGAGCGCGACGACCTTTACCGTGTTCCGTTGCAACTCTGGCGCATGGCGCATCACGAAAGAGTTCACGACGGAAAGCGAGTGTATCGCGTGGTGCGATACCAAGCTCGGCAAAGTGGGAGGCTAATATCAGCACGGACGGGAGGCGAGCGAGAACGGCTCGCCTCCCGCTTTGGTAATTGGAGGGTAAAGGCATGAAAACGGCAAAAGTGACGCTCGCGGACGCGACGTATTACCTCGCATTTGACGGCGAGGCTATGTTTACACTCCGGGACGATTTCGGCGGGACACAACTCGCACTCGAGGCGATAGAGCAGGATACCCGCGAGAGCTTCGCGGCGACGTGTGCTATCGCGGCGGTACTGGCAGAGCGCGGCGAGCTCCTCCGTCGGCGGCTCGGATACGACCCGGGCGCTATCCCGGAAAAGGACGATTTTCTCCTCATGGTGAGGCCGTTTGAAATCGTGACGCTCAAGCGCGCAATTATGACGGCTATCGAGCTCGGCTATGGTCGAGAGGTAACGAGCCCGGCGGACGACGAAATCGACGAGGGGCTCGCGGAACTTAATCAAAAAAAAACAAGATAAGGCGGGCGGAATACTACCGTATCGCCGTTCTTTGCGGAGTCTCCCCGGCGGAGGCTCTTTTTATGGCTCCCGGAGAGGTTTTCGACCTTTGGGAGCTATACCTATCCGCACACGGTAAGAACAGAGGCGAGGAGGGCGTGTAATGGCAAACCGTGAGATAAAAACGAAAGTCGCTATCGACGGCGAAAAAGAATACAAGGAGTCTCTCAAAAACATAAACTCCGCCCTCGGAACGCTTAAATCGGAATTAAAGCTCGTAGAGAGTCAATACGCGGGACAGGCGAACAGCTACGCGGCTTTGAGCGCGAAAGGCGACGTACTCTCCCGTATGTACGACCAACAGAAAGAAAAGGTCAAGGCGGCGGCGGAACAGCTCGAGAAAGCAAAAAAAGCTCAATCGGACTACGCCGAAAAAGTCTCCTCCGCACAATCCGAGATTTCGCGTTGCGAGGCCGCTCTCGCCGCGCTCGGCGACGAGACAGGCGACACGACCGAGGAGCAAGCCAAGCTCACGGCGGAACTCGAAAAGGCAAAGGGCGAGCTCTCCGCCGCTGAAAAAGGATACGAGTCTACGACTCGCTCCGTCAATTCCTATCAAACACAGGTAAATAACGCCGAGGCGGAGCTTAACAAGCTCGGCTCGGAACTCGATAAAAACGCCTCCTATATGGACGAGGCCGCGAAATCCTCCGACGGGTGCGCCGAGTCTATCGACGAATACGGGAAAGAGGTCAAAAAGGCCGGAGAGGACTCCGAGGAGGCCGGAAAGAAGTTCGACAAGGTAAAGACTGCCGCGACCGCACTCGGAACAGCGGCGGCGGCGGCAACGGCGGCACTCGCGGCGGCGGCAATAAAGCTCGGGAAAGAGGTTATCAGCGCATACGCCGATTATGAGCAGTTAGTCGGCGGCGTTGAGACGCTCTTTAAGGATAGCTCCGGTAAGGTAATGGAGTATGCGAACGACGCATACAAGACCGCCGGGATCTCTGCAAACGAGTATATGGAAACCGTGACCGGGTTTTCCGCGAGCCTTATCTCCTCCCTCGGCGGGGACACGGAGAAAGCCGCGAAATATGCGGACATGGCAATTACGGATATGTCCGACAACGCTAACAAAATGGGCTCGGACATGGAATCTATTCAAAATGCGTACTCCGGCTTTGCAAAGCAGAACTATACCATGCTCGATAACCTCAAGCTCGGGTATGGCGGTACGAAAGAGGAAATGCAAAGGCTCCTCGAGGACGCGGAGAAGCTCTCCGGCGTAAAGTACGATATTTCGAGTTATTCGGATATTGTAGACGCAATTCACGTCGTACAGACGGAAATGGGCATCACGGGGACGACCGCGAAAGAGGCGGAGGCGACTATCTCCGGCTCTATCGGGATGCTGAAATCCTCGTTTCAAAACCTCATTACCGGCCTCGGCGACGCAGACGCAGACATAGACAAGCTATGCGATAACGTCGTAAACTCCTTTAATTCCGTCGTCAAGAACATTGCGCCGGTCGTTAGAAACCTCGCAAAAACCGTCCCGAACGCATTAGAGGGCATCCTCGACGCTATCGCGCCTCTCCTGCCGGAACTCCTCGAAATGGGAGTCGGGCTCTTTGAGGCGCTCTTGAGCGGGTTTACATCGGTGCTCCCGGAGCTTATGAACACGGCGGCCTCGCTCGTGACAACGCTCGTACAAGGCATTATCGAGGCTTTGCCGCTCGTCGTAGAGGCGGCGGCACAGTTCATTACAACGCTCGTGCAGGGTATCGCGGAGGCACTACCGACGCTCATTCCGGCGGCGGTGGAGACGGTGACGACCATTGTATCGACGCTTATCGAGAATATACCCTTGCTTATCGACGCGGCGCTCCAACTCATACAGGGGCTCGCGGAGGGCGTTCTCGAGGCTATCCCGGTACTCCTCGAGGCTTTGCCGGAGCTTATCGAGAGCCTCGTAACGACGCTCCTCGACGCTATCCCGCAAATCATCGAGACGGGAGTCGAACTTTTAACCGCCCTTGTGGAAAACCTCCCGGAAATCATTACGACGATATGCGAGGTTTTGCCGCAAATCATCGAGAGCACTATCTCGACGCTCCTCGACCATTTGCCGGAAATCGTAGAGGCGGGCGTAAAGCTCTTGACGGCGCTTATTACCAACCTCCCGCAAATCATTTTGACGATAGTACAGGCGCTCCCGCAAATTATCACGGCGGTAATTAACGCCCTCGTGAACAATATCCCGAAAATCATCGAGACGGGCGTAAAGCTCTTGACTGCCCTCATTACCAACCTCCCGCAGATTATCGCCGAAATCGTCCGCGCTATGCCGCAGATTATTACCGGCATCGTGAGCGCGCTCGGCGAGGGCGTGTCGCAGGTCGCGGAGGTCGGTAAAAACCTCGTCCGGGGCTTGTGGCAAGGCATCCAGTCGCTCGCCGGGTGGCTATGGGATAAAGTGTCCGGGTGGATTTCCTCCATTTGGGACGGCATTACGGACTTTTTCGGCATCCACTCTCCGAGCACAAAAATGGCGTGGGTGTCCGAAATGAACGTCGAGGGCGCAGTCGTCGGCATCGAGAAGAACAAGAGCAAGGCCGTAAAAGCCTATGGAGCTATGGGCGAGGAAATGCTCGCCGAGGTAGACTCCGGGCTCGCGGCGGTAAACGACAAGCTCAAAAGCTCTATCGGGGAAATCGAAACGGGCTTTTCCGCAAAGGCGACCGTCGAGGCCGTCTCCGCATCCGTCCCGGCGGACTTGACCGGGCGCGGCGGCGGTGCGACGACCTCCGGCGGCGGAGATACAAACGTCGTAAATCATTTTCATATCGCGGAGCTCGTCGTCCGTGAGGAGGCGGACGTAAAGAAGATTTCCCGCGAGCTCTACAATATGCAGAAATCGAAATCGCGGAGCAAGGGGGTATCTATGGCGTGAGCATGGGTTTTATTTTCGACAACAAGCATAGCGGGGATATGGGAGTCGTGTTCAAATCCACAGACCGAACACTCCTCCCCGCGAAACGGGTAACGCAATACACGATACCCGGCAAGAGCGGCACATACGACATAGAGGACGGTTACGAAAACCGCGAAATCGTATGCACGGTCGCTTTCGTCGGCGAGGGCTACCATTACGCGGGCGTGAGAACGCGAGCGCGCGCCGTGGCGGAATGGCTCTCCGGCGAGGGCTTGCTCGTATTTGACGACGAGCCCGAAAAGGCGTACTCCGCAAAGGTCGTCGGCGGTATCTCTATCGAGCAAATCGCCGTTACGGGGACGTGCGAGGTACGTTTCTTGTGTAAGCCGTTCGCCGAGTCCTTGCGCTACAATCAGCAGGACGTGAAATCCGTCTCTCTGCCTCACACGGAGGCGGTCAACGTCCGAGGGACGCAGGAAACGGACGGCTTAATCTATATCACGGCGCGCGGTAATATCCAAACGCTGACGATAACACGGCTCAAGGTAAATTAAAAAATTAGGAGGTTTCTACTATGAGCGCATTATCTAACGTCCACGCATCCACTCTCTTGAATACGTCCTTGCGGAGCGGGACGTACTACCTCGCTCTTTTCCTCACCGACCCGACGGCATCCGGCACGGGTACGGAGGTATCCGGCGGCGGATACGCGAGAAAGATTATCAACTTTAGCGCGCCGTCCCTCGTGTCCGGCAAAGAACAGGTTTCCAACTCCGCGCCCGTTGACTTCGGAACTCTGACGGCAGACCTCGGCACGGTGGCCTATTGGGGCATCTATGACGCGCTGACGGCGGGCAATTTGCTTTGGTACGGCTCCTTTACCCGGAGCAAGAACGTACTCAACGGCGACGCTATCACGGTATCGGCGGGGGCTATCGTTTGCACTTTGGCATAACGAGGAGGCGAGCAAATGTATAACCGCACTCCGTACAATAAGACGACGTACAACCGAACAACGTCCATTGTGTTCGAGTGGCTCGCTACGGCGAACGCGGAGACGGATACCTCGGCGACGCTGAAAATCATTCGATACCTCGACGGCTCGGCGGCGGCGGTCGCTACCGCGTCCGGCGTGTTCGTCCGCGTCCTCCTCCCCTCCGCGCTTGCGGAGGCGGAGGCCGGGAGCGTCGGCGACTATATCCGCACTCTCTTTTTCTCCGCGCTTGCGGAGGCCGTAGCAACGGCGAGCGGTACGGGCGTTTCGACCTACGGCTCCGTCACTATGGTAATTGAGGGCGTGAACATGGTCGCCGGAGACGAGCTTATTATCGACACGGAGCACATGACCGTAACGCTCAACGGCGCGAATATCATCGACCGCGTGAGCGACGATAGCGCATTTTTCAAGCTCCAACCGGGCGAGAACGATATTATCGTCGAGGGCGGCACGACCGCAGACGTTAAAATCTTGTGGAAAGATAGGTGGTTATAATGGCAAAGCCGCAGATTTTCAACCGCGATATGAAGCGGCTCGCCTACCTCGACAACGCGCTCGCCGTCGGCTACGGCCTCGAGACTAATTCCCTATGGACGGCGACCTTTACGCTCCCGGCGGACGACCCGAAAAACGCCTATTGTACGCCGCTGAACTTCGTCGAGATCTTCGACGGAGACGAGCGTATCGACCTTTTCCGCATCATCGGGGAGGATATGGAACGGAGCAACGGCGCGACTCGCTATTATGATTGCGAGCACGTCCTCGCTACGCTCCTCTCCGACGTTCTCTTTCAGTATCATCAATGCGGCGGCTCCGGCGTAAAGACTGCCGACGTTCTCAATTACATTCTCGCCCGGCAGACCCGGCAAAACTGGAAACTCGGGGCTTGCGATTTCAAACGCTATTTTGAATATAATTGGGAAAACTCGACGCTCCTCGCGGCGCTCTTTGCCGTGCCGGAGTGCTTCGATAGTGAATACCTTTGGTCGTGGGATACGACCGTCTACCCGTGGACGCTCTCGCTCACCGTACCGACGGAGGCACTCAAAAGCGAAATCCGATACGCAAAGAATATGACGAACATCAAAAAGACGACGGACGCGACCAGTATCGCAAACCGCGTCTATGCGCTCGGATACGGCGAGGGTGTAAACCAACTGACGATAGAGTCGGTGAACGGCGGCGTTCCGTACGTCGAGGACGCTTTAAGCATCGAGCGATACGGCTTGTGTTCGACTATCCTCGTAGACTCGCGGTATCAAGTGGCGGAAAACCTCAAGGCATACGCCGAGCAGATACTCGCCGGGCTCAAGGAGCCGTATGTGAGCTATGAAATCGGCGCTATCGACCTCCACCGGCTGACCGGCGACAAGTTCTCAAAGTTCCGCCCGGGCGAGGTCGTCCGCGTCGTGGACGAGGCCGACGGAATTAACCTCCGTACCCGCATCGTCCGCGTTGAGAAAGCGGATGCAGAGGGCGACCCGGGAAACGTCACGGTAACGATTGCCAACAAGACGCAGGATATAGCGGGCAGTATTTCCGACTTGCAGAGCCGCGCCCTCATTTCCGAGACATACGCACAGGGCGCGACCAACCAACAAATCTATAATTTCTCGGATAACGCCGACGCAACGCATCCGGCGAAACTGCAACTCTATATCTCCAACTCGGTGGTACGCATAAACAAAATGCTCCTCAATATCGAGTTCGAGGCGTTCCGGGCGTATGAGAAAGCTATCGGCGGCGGCGGTGGACAAACGACCTCCTCCGGCGGCGGGCAGACAACGAGCTCCGGCGGCGGACAGACAACGAGCTCCGGCGGCGGCTCTACGACCTCCTCCGGCGGCGGGCAGACCTCCGGCGGAACGGCGCTCGAGTCCTCGAACGTGCTCCCGAGCGAGACGAACGGACAGGCCGTGCATAACCACGGCATTTCTCAACACGCCCGCCTCGCAACGACAAGCGACGGAAAAACCGTTGACGGATACGAGACGTTCATTTGGTCGGGCGCGCATACGCATCCGTCGCACACGCACAGGATTTCCGCACATACACACGAGGTCTACGACCATACGCACACGGTAAGGGCGCACACGCATACGGTGAAAGACCATACCCACACCGTAAAAGACCATACCCACGCTATCGAGTTCGGCATCTACGAGGGACAACGCGCCTCGAAAGCGACTATCAAGGTAGACGGCAAAGAGATACCCGCGCCGTCCTCGTATAGCAATATCGACATTGTGAAGTATCTCGCCACGGACTCGAGCGGGAAGATACGCCGTAACTCGTGGCACTCGATAGAGATACTCCCCGATAACATGAGTCGTATCGTGGGCGCGGTATTCGCTCAAACATTCTGTAATTCTCGCGGCGGCGGGGACTACTAAAAGGAGGAAAGAATATGTCCGAATTAGTGACAATGTACCCGGCGCAAGCCAACTCCCCGGAGACTTCACTCACCGGCGCGCTGACGGCGGCGGGTACGACCGTAAACGTCGTTGACGGCTCCGTACTGCCGGAGGCTCCGAACTTGCTCACGATTGGAGCGGACGGCTCCACGGCGGAAACGGTGCTTATGACCGCAAAGAGCGGGAACGTGCTCACCGTCACGCGAGCACAGAACGGCACGACAGCCCGGGCATGGTCGGCGGGCGACGTTATCGCCCGATATTTCACGGCGGCAGATCAAACCGCTATGCAGGAAAATATTAAGAAGCTCAACGAGGGCAAGGCCGAGAAAGCCGCCTCCCCGACGGCGGGACACTTCGCCGGGCTCGATGCAAGCGGCAACCTCACCGACTCCGGCAAAAAGCCGGGCGACTTTGCCGCCGCGAGCCATACCCACACGGACAAGGCGGACAAAGCAAAGAACGCCACGGCGGGACACTTCGCCGGGCTCGACTCCTCCGGCAATCTGACCGACAGCGGCAAAAAGCCGGGCGACTTTGCCAACGCCTCCCACGCTCACGCGGGATACGCCGAGGTAAAGATTTTCTCCGGCGTGTCCGTCGCCGCCTCTGCATGGGTGAGCGACAGCACATACGCGGCGTATCCCTATGCCGCCTCTATCGCCTGCCCCGGCGTGACGGCGAGCCACGTCCCCGAGGTCGTGTTCGGTGCGACAGAGGCCGCGAGCGGAAACTTTGCGCCGGTCGCTCTCTCCGGGAGCGGGACGGTCAAAATCTACGCCGCGACAAAGCCGACGGCGGCTATCACGGTGCAGAGCATTACTTGTATTAAGGCGGTGAGTTAAAAATGATTGGTAGAACAAACGCAGTCAGCAAGCCCGGAGTCGAGCTCTCCCTCGTGGTATCCGTTACGAGCGGAGCGGCGGTCACAGCGACAAAGGGCTCGAAAACGGTAAACGGCACGGCGGCGGGCGGCTCGTGCGTTCTCTCCTTGCCGGAGGCCGGTACATGGAGCGTCAAGGCCACGCTCAACGGGCAAACGTCCGACACGAAAAACGTCTCCGTCGTCGATAGCTACGCGGTGGCGCTGACGTTCTTTTCCGCGACGATTACCGTCAACGTAGTCTCCGGCGCATCCGTCACGCTGAAAAAGGGCGGGACGACAATCGCCACAAAGACGAGCAACGGGACGGCGGTTTTCACCGTCACGGAGACGGGGGCGTACACGGTCACGGCGACAAAGAACGGGCAGACGACGAGCGGCTCCGTCAATGTCGTTTCCGGCACGACCTCCTACTCGCTGACGCTCTCTTTCGTGAGCTCTACGCTCAACAATAACGAGTGGAGCGTTATCAAGTCCGTTTCCGACGCGGGACAGGGCGCGAACTATTGGAGCATCGGCGACCGAAAGGCGGTCACGCTTAACGGCACGGTCGGAAAGCTCTCGCTCTCAAATGTCACGACATACGCTTTCATTATCGGGTTTAACCATAACGCGAGCGTCGAGGGCTCTAACCGTATCCATTTCCAACTTGCAAAGACCGCGCTCTCCGGCGGTACGGACGTTTGCTTTTGCGATAGTCAATATGGCCCGGATAGCGGATGGTCGTCCCCGGGTGCGGGCTATTTCGTTATGAACGCGAGCAACACGAACTCCGGCGGATGGAAAAGCTCGCAAATGCGTACAAACATTTGCGGGACGAGCCTATCGAACTATTCCGGGACGATTATTGCAGTCATTCCGGCGGCGCTCCGTGCAGTATTGAAATCCGTGACGAAGTACACGGACAATACGGCAAACGGCGGCGGCTCGACGGCGAGCTACGTAACAGCGACGACGGATTACTTTTTCCTCCTCTCGGAGTTCGAGGTTTTCGGTAGCATTTCCTACGGAAACACGAACGAGAAGAATAAACAAGCGCAGTACGCCTATTATTCCGCCGGGAATAGCAAAATCAAGTACAAGCACAACGGCACGAGTACCGCCGCTTATTGGTGGCTCCGTTCTCCGTTTGCGAGCAGCTCCTACTATTTCGTGCATGTGGGCGCCGGCGGGGCAGTCGCCTACAACCCCGCGCACTGTTCCCTCGGCTTCGCGCCCGGCTTTTGCGTATAATTCGGGAATCGAGACTTGCGCCCTCAATGGGCGCATAGTCGGCGAGGAGGAAAGAAAATGTCCGTACCAAAATCAAGACGCGGCGAAAGCCCGGCGGAGTATATCAACCTCGCCCGCGAGATTTATGTATTCACATATAACCGCGTCCGCATCCTGCCGAAAAGCTACACTTTTTATTTTTCCTTGCCGCTCTACAACGCGGCGCGAGAGGCTTATCGCATGATAAAGACGGCAAACCTCATTTACGTTGACGAGAAAGCGCCCGAGGAGATACGCCGTCGGAACATCCAGCGGCGGAAAGAGTATTACGAAACGGCACAGGGTTATTATAACTCGATGCTCGACGTGCTCGACCTCGCGTATATGACCGTCAACCATGAGAAGATACCGCCGAACGTCCTCAAAGAGTGGGTAAAGCTCATTACGGACGAGCTCCCGCAAATCTCTAAAATCAAACGGAGCGATAAGGCGCGAGCTTAATCCTCCGCGTGATTAGGTTATATTCCGCATCGCCGCTAATTGGTGGCTCCGTTCTCCGAATGCGAGCAACTCCAACAATTTCGTGAATGTGAACACCGACGGGACAGTCAACAACAACAACGCGAACTATTCCCTCGGCTTCGCGCCCGGATTTTATATCGACACGGGGCAGACCGAATAACTCCTCACGGAGCGAAAGCAGTCCCCATATAAAAGGGGAATATAACCTCTCTGACGGCCTCGCGCCGTCGGACAAACATATACCGCGATACGGTTAGCCGGACGCTCCTTGCATGGGTGCGGAGTGCGTGTTTTCCGTGCTTTCATGGCTCGCCGTTACGCATTTTAGACAACACGCCGAGAAAGAAATGTACGAGGTATTTTTATTTTATGAACAGCGCAGAACGACGCGAGGCACGGTATCAGCGTCGCAAGGCCGCACGGATGGAAAAGAAAGCCGCCGCGCTCCGGGAGTACGGAGATTTCGAGACGGTTTTCTCATTCGAGCGGCTCTATGAGAGCTATCGCGCCTCCGTCCGTGGCGTTGGGTGGAAAGCGAGCACACAGCGATACAAAGCCGCCTCGCTTGCCAACGTCACAAAGACACACGAGGAATTGATAGCCGGGAGATACCGCTCCAAGGGCTTTTACGAGTTCGATATTGTGGAGCGGGGAAAGCCGAGGCATATTCGGAGCGTTCATATCTCCGAGCGCGTCGTACAACGGTGCTTGTGCGATTACTGCCTCGTGCCGATGCTCTCCCGGTCATTCATTTACGACAACGGAGCGAGCTTGCGCGGCAAAGGGTACGATTTCGCCGTATCCCGGGTGACGCACTTTCTCGCGGAGCATTACAGAAAACACGGACGGGAGGGCTACGTCCTCGTATTCGATTTTTCAAAGTATTTCGATACGGCACAGCATGAGCCCGTTTTTCGAGAGTTCGAGCGGAGCGGCATAGACGACCGCCTCGTCGCGCTCTCGAAATATTTTATTCAGAACTTCGGCGACGTGGGGCTCGGCCTCGGGAGCCAAGTCTCACAGATTGCCGCGCTCGCCCTGCCGAACAGGATAGACCACTATATCAAGGACGTGCTCGGCATGAAGTATTACGCTCGCTATATGGACGACGGGTGTATCATCAGCGAGTCAAAGGAAAAGCTCGAGATTTGCCTCCGGGAACTCCGGCGGCTATGCGCCGAGCACGGTATCCGCCTCAATCCGAAAAAGACGCAGATTATCAAGCTCACACGCGGCTTTACATTCGTCAAGGTGCGCTTTCGGTATGGCGCAAGCGGGAAAGTCGTCCGCCGGGCAACGTACAAGGGTATCCGGCACATGAGGGCAAAGCTACGCATTTTCCGGCGTTGGGTGGACTCCGGCAGAATGACGGCGGCAGACGTGGAAACGTCCCTCGTATCATGGCGGGGACACATGAAAAGATTTCACTCGTACCATATGGAGCAGAGCGTCGAGCGGCTCTATCGTGAATTATTCAAGGGAGGGTAAGCTATGGAATATGTCGTTTATCGGCGCTTTAAGGCCGAGGGCATCGACGGAGCCTTTAACCTCCGATACGGGACGACCGTAACGGAGCGGGACGGCTTTCTCTTTGCCGCTGACGGGCGGAAGATTTGCGCCGCAACGTCTGAAAACGGATGGGAGCATTTCAGACCAAACACGCCGGAGGGCGCGTATCGTCAAAAGATGCTCGACGGCCTCTATCACTATTACGGCAAGCACGAGGGCGCGTCGGACTTCGACCCGGAGAAATGGGCGGGGGCGGAAAATCTGTATTGGAAAAACCTCCTCCGCACGATGAACACGCAGGAACTCGAGGAGTTTTATAAAAAGCGGCTCGGAGAGCTGCCGAAAATGGAGGGATAACGTATGTATGCTATCAAAAGCGGCGGAAAGGTCGTCGGCTACTCCGATACCGTTGTCTATGTCCGCCTACACGAAAACGGGTGCTATGTCCCGTGCGACGAGGCGGAGGCCGGGGGCTTCTGCATCAAGACGGCAATCGACCGCAAGGACGAGGAGACGGGCGAGACGACGACATATCTCGAGGACTTCGTTTACGCTTTCACCGACGGCGGGCTCCTCGGTATCGAGCCGGTCGGCTCCGTGGAAAATGTGAGCGGTACGCTCATGCTCGCCGAGAACGATAAAGTTCTCGATATTCTGTTAGGGGGTGCGGCGGAATGATTACCGTTGAAAAGGCGAAAAAGCTCCGGGCAATCATCGAGCGGGCAGTCGCCGCGCTCGAGCTCGACAACGAGGCCGCGCTTGAGTGCGTCGAGCTTTTCCCGGCATGGGAGAACGGCAAGGCGTACACCGCCGAAACAAGAGTACAGTACGGCGGAAAACTCTATCGTTGCGTACAAGCGCACACGTCGCAAAGCGATTGGACTCCGCCGGTCGCCGCCTCTCTTTGGAGCGGAGTAACGGTAGACCCGGCAACCGGCTATGACGAATGGAAACAGCCGACCGGCGCTCACGACGCATACAAAAAGGGCGACCGCGTTCTCTTTAACGGCTCCGTGTATGAGAGCCTTATCGACGGAAACGCATACTCCCCGACGGCGTACCCGGCGGGGTGGAAGCTCATCGAATGAGCGCGGCGGTCTACACGGTCGAGCTCGACGGAAAAATCATAGCGCGGCGGGAGTCTCTCTTGTGGGTGAGGCTTGACGCTCCCGGCCTCTATGTCGTATGCACGGAGGCGGAGGGCGAGGGCGTTATCGTTGACGGGGAGATTTACCACGTTCGGGGGTGTCCCGTATTGCCGGGAAAGCAGACCGTTAAACTCGATTATTACGAATTATAACGGAGGTTAAAAATGGACTATGTAGGAGCGATTATCGGAGTCCTCGGGACTATCCTCGGCGGCGTGTTAAGCTATGCCGCTTTTCATAGGAACTCGAAAAAGGACAGCGAGGAGGAGGGAAAGTCCTCCGGCACGATGCTAACCGAAATCGGGTACATTAAAGGCGGCATCGACCGTATCGAGCGAAAGCAGGACGCGCAGGACGCGCGCTATATCAGCATGGCGGAGCGTATGTCGGCGGTGGAGAGCTCGGCAAAGTCGGCGCATCATCGTATCGACAGGCTCGAGGGGCGCGAGGCGCGGGAGGACGGATAATGTCCGCCCGCAAAGGCGCGGCGCGGCGGCGGAAGTTCAAAAAATGGGCGCTCGAGGTATGGAGCTTTGCAAAGGGGTATCTCTCCTTTTCAAAGCTCCTCGTTTATGCCGTACTCTATATCGACTACAAATCGACCATGACGACGCTCGACCTCTGCCGGATTTCCGTAGCCAACAACTACACCGGCTCGCTCCCGTATTTGACCGCCCTTATCGCCTTTTTACAGGCCGCGACCGCTACCGTGCTCTCGTTCTCGCTCAATAAGAGCAAGGCCGAGAACACGACCGGCGGAATTACATACGACACGGCAACAAAACGAGATTGCTAAAGGAGGTAGCAAAATGAAAGAAATCATCGTAAAGCGGCTCGGCGCTCTCTTGAGCGTAAAGAGCCTCGTCACGCTCTTGCTCTCCGGGGTATTCGCGTACCTCGCCATTACCGGGCAGACGAGCCAAGAGTTTATGACGGTCTACACGGTCGTTATCGCGTTCTATTTCGGGACGCAGACACAGAAAATCAGCGACGCGGTAGACAAGACTCTCAAGGGGGAATAATTTATGCTGACGGTGGAAAAGCGGATTATTTCCCGGAACTTCACGCGCGCCGGAGCGGGACGGAAAATCGAGTATATCGTTATCCACTATTTCGGCTCGCTCGGAACGGCGGCGGCGGTGGCGAACTACTTCGCCGGAGCCGATAGGCAAGCATCGGCGCATTACTGTTTAGACGAGGGGAATATCGTTTATCAGTGCGTCGAGGAGAATAATATCGCGTGGCATTGTGGCACGTCCGGCGGATACGTTCATCCGAGATGCAGGAACGCGAACAGCATCGGGATTGAAGTACGTCCGTATAAGCTCGATAAGACGACCGCCGGGAGCGCGGCGGCTCGGGATTGGTATTTCACCGAAAAGACCGTCGATAATCTCGTAGAGTTTACGCGGGCTCTCATGGAGAAATACAATATCCCCGCCGAGAACGTCGTCCGGCATTACGACGTTACGGGGAAATGGTGTCCGCGCCCGTGGATGGGCGACGACATGAACGCCTATTACGGCACGAGCGGGAATGAACAATGGGCGAGATTTAAGGCTCGCCTCTCTGAAAACGAGGAGGTTTTCGACATGGATATTAACGAGGCAAGAAAGCAACTGACCTCTTGCGCCGATACCGGCGACACGCCCTCCGCATGGGCGAAAGAGGCGGCGGAATACTGCAAGCGCAAGGGCATTTTCAACGGCGACGGAGCCGGTAATTTTGGATGGCAACAGCCGATTACCCGCGAGGCCGTCGCTTGCATCATCTACCGCGCACTCGAGGCGGCGGGCGCTCTCGGCAATCTTTCCGACGTATAATCGTGCAGAAAAAGCGGGCGGGGCTCTATGGCCTCGCCCGCTTTTCTTTTTGCGTGCGTTTTAATGCGTTGCGTGCGTTATTGTGCGTTTAATGAGCGCATATAGCTTTTTCACTCCGATTGCCGCATACTTGAACATGAGATAACAGCCGTAGAACAGGCCGTAAAGCATCCATCCGCAAGCCAAAACGGAATACCAACAGAAATAGAAACAGCCGACGAGCACCAAAACGAAAAGGAAGTACCAACAATTACGCCGAGTCAGCCGGAGGCCGACTCCGAGCCGGAAACCGCTCATTGACTTTAGGCGCTTCGAGAAGCTGACAAACATAGCTCACCGCCTCCCGCTTTTCGCTTTCAGATACGGCACGAGCCCCCATGCGACCAGCGCGCCGCCGATAACGAGCCCGCAAACGAAAGAGGAGATATTCCCTTGTACGGCGAGCGAGACGGCGGCGAACAGGAACAGAACACCGACGACAATCTTTACGAGCATAGCGGCCTTTGACTGCCGCATACCCGAAACGCGCTCGCGCTCGTCTGCCTCTGCCTTGCGCTCCTCCGCCTTGCGAGCTTTTTCTCTATCCGATTGCTCGGACTTCTGCTTATCTACACAACGCTTGCAGACATAGCGGCGGGACTCGGGATAATAAGCGCCTCCCTCGTTCGCGTCGAACTGCCTCCCGCACTTCACGCAAGTAACAATATGCTTTTTCATGGTATGAGTAACTCCCTCCTATTTTTTCGGTCTGCTGACCCTTAACACAATTATGCGTTGCGTATGTGCTAAAGTCAAGAAAAATGCAGAACATTAACACACGGGAGGCGAGAGCTTGCGGATATATGATTTTGAGGGAAAGAAGAATATAAGCGGCGAGCGCATCCGCGAGGCACGGCTAAAGCTCCGGCTCTCACAAAGCGACCTCGCGGCGCGGGTGCAGGTCGAGGGCGTAACAATGGAGCGGGACTCGATAAGCCGTATCGAAATCGGGACGCGGTTTATTCCCGATTACGAGATACCCGTCTTTGCCCGCGTCCTCGGCGTGTCCGCTCTTTGGCTCCTCGGAATAGAGTAAATCCCCGGCTTTCCTCTGCCGGGGATATTTTTTGCACTTTTTTGAAATATCGCTTGACATACTAATAAGAGTATGGTAAAATAAAGACAACCTAAAGAAAGGAGGGGAACGCTATGGATAACATAGAAAAAGCCTTGCAGGAATTGGCGAAAGCGGTTGAACGTAACGACACGGTGGAACGAGTCAAAGTTACAATCACACTTGTAAAGCCAAAACCGAGCAAGGCTAAACCCGACAAGTAAGTCGAGGCGGGGAGCGGACGGGAAACCGTCCCTCCCGTAAGTCCTATTATAACAGCACGAACGGAAAAAACAAGTGCCAAATATGGAGGACTATTATGGAATACACGCACGAGGTACAGAAGTGGAACGGGAAAAACTTCGTCAAGCGCGAGAGCTCGTCAACGTCCTATTATTCGATGGGCGCTTATATGCCGGGCGACGACGATATAGACGAGGTGAATGTCGATACCCTCGGAGAGCTCTATAAACTATGGAAAGAGGCAAAAGCGGCGGACGCATCTTGCGGAGAAAAGGGATGGAAATACCACTTTTACAAGCACAATATCAAGGAAGAAAAACGCTCGGACGGAAAGCCGGTATTTACCGACTACGTTTGCGAGGGGAAAATCTACCGGCGAGGAAATAAAGTTTTTTTCAAACCGGCGGAGGCGTGAGGAGGGCTATATATGATTGTCAAAAAGGGCGAGCGGGAGTACACCGTAACGGAACTCGCGCATGAGTGGAAAGTCGAGAGAAACGTCGGCGGGGTATCCGTTCAGTACAGAATAAAGAAAGAGGCCGTGCCGGACGCGGAGGCGGTCAAACTGTATATCATGTGCAAGGAGGTATTTTAACGTGGCGGACGGTAAACGGAAAACGACGACCTCCTCGGCGGTAAAGCGCCGCTATAACGAAAAGACATATACGCAGATTGTAGCGTCCGTGCCGAAAGAGACGGCGGCGGCGTTCAAAGCAAAGTGCGCGGCGGAGGGCATACCTCAAGCGCAGATTATCAAAAAAGCGATAGAGGAGTTCTTGTCGCAGTAACCAAGAGGGGCGGGAAACCGTCCCTCTTTATCCATATACGGAGGGCTTTACGATGGGAGAGCGGACATATAAACAACTGAATTGGACGAGCCGTATCAAGCTCGAGACGATGCTCAAGCACGGACACACGAAAAAGGAAATCGCCGAGGAATTGGGCGTACATATCAGCACCGTTTACCGCGAGCTCAAGCGCGGGACGTATGAGCATCTAAACTCCGATTACACGACCGAGGAGAGGTATAGCCCGGAAATTGCCGAGGCGAGGTATCAAGAGGGGCTCTCCGCGAAAGGAGCTCCGCTCAAGATTGGGAAAAACCACGCCGCCGCGCAGTTTATCGAGGATAAAATCGGGAACGAGGATTACTCCCCGGCGGCGGTGTGCGCTCTACTCAAGCAGGAAAAATATAAGCACTTCGGAATAACCTTTTGCCGTGCGACGATTTACAAGTACGTCGAGGACGGCGTTTTTCTCACGCTCACAAATCAAGACCTCCCGGAAAAGGGCGACCGCAAGAAGAAGCACAAGACCATACGGAAAAAGCAGTCTCGCGCATCCAGCGGGACGAGCATCGAGCAGAGGCCGGATTATATCAACGAGCGGCAAGAGCCGGGACATTGGGAAATGGATACCGTCGTCGGAAAGAAGCGGACGAAAGCTCGTCTCCTCGTCCTCTCCGAGCGGGTAACACGGCGGGAAATCATTATCCGCATTAAGGACGGGCGCGCCGAAACGGTCGTCGCGGCTTTAGACCGCCTCGAGCGCATTTACGGAGCGGCGTTCTATGAGATATTCAAAACGATAACCGTAGACAACGGCTCCGAGTTTGCGGATGCTGACGGCATCGAGCGGAGCTCCCGGCGCAAGGATGCAAAGCGGACGACGGTCTATTACTGCCATGCGTATAGCTCTTGTGAGCGCGGCACGAACGAGAATATTAACCGCATGATACGGCGGCAGTTCCCGAAAGGGACGGACTTCGACAAGGTAACGGCGGCGGAGGTTAAGCGCGTCGAGACGTGGCTCAATGATTACCCGAGAGAAATCCTCGGCTTTATGTCCTCGGCGGAGGCTTTCAAGATAGCGTTTGACCGGGCGGCGTGAACGCTCAAAAATTTATTCTATCTTTTTCGCACAAAATACTTGACATTTGCGATTTTAAAGAGCCGAAGCGTTCCTGCTTTCCATGATCTTCAATCTCCGCATTCTTTCGTTATTGTCGTATCTATATTCATTATTGTCGAAATATCAGCTTGCATTGCAGTCCGGACGATGGTATGATGGCAGTACTGAAACAGACAGCGGACTGTGTGGACGCTTGCAGACCTTGTTCGTTCCAATTCCTCGTCATCCTTTCTGGCATCTCCCTTCTGCATCCGCGCCGCACAGCTACAGGACCCCGCCGGGCACTGCCGCCCGGCGGGGTCCTGTGCGTTCGACCATGCGGAAAAGCGCCGCTTTTTGTTTGAAATAGCGAAACACCCCATTGCAATCGCGTCCGGCTGCTGGTATAATGCAAGCAGAAAGGAAGCCTTTCGGCTTTGTTTTCCCGAACGCTATTTTCTTTGGAGAATAACCATGCGATATAAGAAATTATTTGCCCTTCTGCTGGCGCTGGCGCTTGTATGCGGAAGCCTGTCCGGCTGCGCGTCTGAGCGGCAGACAGCCCCGGCAGAGCCGACCATTCCGTTCACCGACTCGCTTGGCCGAACCGTCGACATCCCTGAAACGCTCACGCGCGTGGCCCCCAGCGGTACGGTCGCGTCGATGTTTCTGGCGACCATCGCGCCCGAATATATGACGACCATCAACGCAACGCCGTCGTCCAGCCAGTACAAATATCTCGACCCGCGCCTGATCGATCTGCCGACGACCGGCCAGATGTACGGCAGCAAGTCGACGCTGAATCTGGAATCCATTCTGACCTCCGGCGCGCAGGTCGTGATTGATCTGGGCGACAAAAAGGACAACATGGCCGCCGATCTGGACGCGCTGCAAAGGCAGATCGGGATGCCCGTGATCTTCATCGAGGCAGATCTTCCGCATATGGCCGAGGCATACCGGACGCTCGGAAAAATCCTGAGCGGCAAGGAGGCGCGCGGCGAAGAACTGGCGGCGTTCGTCGACGAGACTGTCTCGCTGGCGGAGGAAAACGCCGCGAAAATTCAGGATTCCGAGCGCATTTCCGTCCTGTACACCTCCGGCTCGTCCGGCCTCAATACAAACGCGAAAGGCTCCATTCAGGCGCAGGTACTCGACCTCATGGGCATTGAAAATGCCGCCGTGGTCGAGGACGTCAGCAATAAGGGCGGCGGCAATCCCATCAATCTCGAACAGCTTTACCGCTTTGACCCGGACGTGATTTTATTTACAGCAGGCAGCACTTACTCGACTGCGGCAGACGACGAGGCGTGGCAGCCGCTGCGCGCGATCGAAGCCGGACGGTATTACGAGATTCCATCCATGCCCTACAACTGGCTTTCCAATCCCCCGAGTCTTAATATGCTGCTGGGCGTATGGTGGCTGGGAAATCTTCTGTATCCGCAGTATTATGCCTATGATATGGTAGAAAAGGCACAGGAAATGTTCAGGCTGCTCTGGTCTTACGATCTGAGCGCGGACGAGGCGCGGGCCATGCTCGCCAATTCCACGCTGAAGGGAGCGTCATGAAACGGCTTCTGACACGGGGCGCGCTGCTGCTCCTGCTGTGCGCGCTGCTGGCCGCTTCCGGCTTCGCGGATGTCAAGGCCGAGGCGGTCTGCCAGCAGGACGTTCTGTTCTGCACGGACGCGGGACTCATGACCGGAACCGGGAACGGCGCCTTCTCCCCGGATACGCCCATGACCCGCGCCATGCTCGTGACTGTCCTCTGGCGTATGGTGGGAAGCCCCGAAGTGACTGAGAAGGCCGCGTTCACCGACGTTGCCTCCGGCAGCTATTATGAAGCAGCCATCCTGAACCGCTTCACCGCTTCGCAGAGCGAAAAGGCATAAGCATACATCTTTCCTGTCTCCCGGCCGTTTGGCCGGGAGACAATTTTTCTGCGGTTTTCCTTGAAAAGCGGTAAAAAAACGAATATAGTTGATAGGGATAGGACGCACACAAGGCTTCCCTTTGGATGCCGCCATACCATTTTCCGGCGATTTGAACCTGAGGTATTATGATATGAAAATTCTGATCATTGAAGACGAGATCCTGCTTGCGGACTCTCTCCGGGCCATGCTGGAGGGGAAGGGATTTTCCGTCGAGGCGGTGCATGACGGCGAGACGGGGGCGGAATATGCCGAGACGGGCGTATATGACCTGCTGATCCTCGACGTGATGATGCCGGGCATGGACGGCTATCAGGTCGCGCGGCAGGTGCGCGCGAAGCGCTGCGGAACGCCGATCCTGATGCTGACGGCAAAGTCGTCGCTTGAGGACCGCATCGAGGGGCTGAACGCGGGCGCGGATTATTATCTCACGAAGCCCTTTGACGCGCGGGAGCTGCTGGCCTGCGTCGGTGCACTGCTCCGGCGGCAGGGCGCGGAGGTCAACGCGCTCTCGTTCGGCAACACGACGCTCGATCTGGCGTCCGGGACACTGATCTGCGGGCAGCGGCAGCTGCGGCTGTCCGCGCGGGAATTCGACGTGATGCGGTATCTTTTGCAGACAAAGGGGCAGAATGTGTCCAAGGAGGCCATTTTGTCCAAGGTCTGGGGCTTTGACTCGAACGCGGTAGAAAACCATGTGGAGGTCTATGTCGGCTTCCTGCGCAAAAAGCTTGCGGCCATCGGCTCGAACGTGCGCATTGAGGCCGTGCGGCGGCTGGGCTATCATCTGGAGGTGGACGAGGTATGCTGAAAAAACTTCGCTTGAAGATCATTCTTGCGATCGTGCTGGTCGCCGCCGTGATGCTCGGCGCGATCCTCGGCCTTTTCTATACGCTGACGAAGCAGAATCTGCGCACCCAGTCGATCAGCATGATGCAGGCCATTGCAGCCGATCCCTTCGCGCCTGTCCAGCCGGAGCGCGAACCGCAGCAGGTGCGCCTGCCGTATTTCGTGCTGCAGACCGACGCGTTCGGCAATCTGGTCGCCATCGGGTCAAGCGATTACGATCTGACCGACCGGACGTTTCTGCGGATGGTTGCCGCCGCGGCGCAGGCCTCACGGGACGCCATCGGCGAGATCCCGGAATACAGCCTGCGCTACTGCCGCGTGACCGGCAGCGTGATCTTTGCGGACATTTCCAGTGAGCAGCAGACGCTGCGCACGCTTTTGAAGACCGGCGCGCTGCTCGTCGCGCTTGGCCTGCTCGCCTTTTTCGGCCTTGCGGTGCTGCTGGCGCGCAGTGCGGTCCGGCCAGTGGAGGAAGCGTGGCGGCAGCAGAAGCAGTTTGTTGCCGACGCGTCGCACGAGCTGAAAACGCCGCTGACCGTCATTCTGACAAACACGGAGCTGCTGCAAAGCCCGGATTATGACACGGCGCAGAAGCAGACCTTCCTTTCCGGCATCGACGCCATGGCGAAGCAGATGCGCGCGCTGGTCGAGCGGCTTCTGGAGCTGGCGCGGGCCGAGAATGAACAGGCGTCGCTTGCATTCACGCCATGCGATCTCAGTCAGATCACTGAGAGCAGCGCGCTGCTGTTCGAGGCCGCGCTGTTTGAACGCGGTCTGACACTGCAGACGGAATTGGAGCCGGACATCACCGTCAGCGGCGATGAACGCCAGCTCAGCCAGCTCGTGGAGATCTATCTTGACAACGCCCGGAAGTACGCCTCCGGCGGCACGGTCGCCGTCCGCCTGTCCCGCTGCGGGAAGAACCGCTGCCGCCTGTCCGTCTCAAACGAGGGCGAGGCGCTTTCCCCGCAGGCGCTGCGGCAGATCTTTGACCGCTTTTCCCGCGCAGACGCCGCGCGGACGCGCGACGGCAGCTTTGGCCTCGGCCTTTCCATCGCGCAGGCCATCGCGCAGGCGCACGGCGGCAGCGTCTGGGCAGAGAGCGACGGTGGTGTCAACACCTTCTTTGCCGAGCTGCCGGTGCTGTCCGGGCATGAAAAGCGCCAAGAGACGGCAAAAAAGGGTATATGATTTTATGCAGAGCGCCGGTACGCCTCCGGTTGCAAAACGGCGAAAAAGGTGATATATTAGAAATGATATAAATTAGAAGGTGGTACAGCTATGAACACACAGCATTTGCAGTATATCATCGAGATCGAACGCACCCGGTCGATCTCGCAGGCGGCGGAGAACCTGTTTATCGGCCAGCCGAATCTCAGCCGCATCCTGCACGATGTAGAGCAGATGCTGGGCTTCCGCATTTTTGAGCGCTCCACGCGCGGCGTCCGGCCCACGACGCGCGGCACGATCTTTCTGCAGCACGCAAAGTCCATCCTGCGCGAGACGGAGGCCATTGAGGCCCTCGGTCCCAAGCGGGCCGTGGCGAACCGGCTGCGCGTGTGCATCCCGCGCTCGGCGGCCATGCTGGATCTGACGGCGCAGTATCTGGCCGGACTGCCGCAGGCAGAGCCGGTCGACGCGGTCATCCGCGAATGCCACGCGCGCACGGCGCTCGAAACGCTTGCAAGCGGCGAGACGGAGATCGGCGTGATCCGCTTCCGCTCGGAATACCGCGATTATTTTGACGAGCAGACCAGCGCCCGCGGCCTGAGCTTCGAGCTTTTGAGCAAATACCACTATCTCGTCACCATGAACCAGTCACATCCGCTTGCCGGGCGCAGCTCCGTTCTGCGCACGGAGCTTGACGGGCTGCCGGAGATCGTTCACGGGGACGTGTTCCGCGTACAGGGCAAGCCGGAGGAGCCGGTGCGGCGGAAGATCTACTGCGTCGACCGTCTGGCGCAGATGACGCTCCTCGAAACAATTCCGAATTCCTATATGCTGGCCCCCGCCATCCCGGAGCACTGCATCCAGCGCTGGAATCTTGTCCAGCTCCCGTGCAGCGACAACCAGAGTTTGTATCTCAACGCGCTGGTATATCATAAGCAATATGCAATGAGCGAGATCGAGGCCGGATTCGTGCAGTTTGTGCGGGAACATAAGGCATTTGTCTGATACTTCCCACAGAAACGGAATTGAACCAACATATCAAAAAGAATATATCTTTGCATAAAAAAGCATTGGTGCTTCCAGCATAATACCGATATAATTTTATCGCAATAACCGATAAAATTATATCGGTATATTTTGTTCGATTCAAATCTGAAATTGGGGGTTTTTGTGTATGAGCAAGATCACTGTTATCGGCGCGGGAAGCGTCGGCTCCACGATTGCGAACGACCTGATGATCCAGGGCACCGCATCTGAGATCGTCCTGATCGACGTCAATAAGCAGAAGGCCTTTGGCGAGGCCATGGATATCTATCAGGGCGCGCCGTTCTGTTCTCCGACGATCGTCCGCTCCGGCGACTATGACGCGGCCTCCGGCTCCGACATTGTCATCATCACCTCGGGTCTTCCCCGCAAGGCCGGACAGAGCCGGCTGGAGCTGGCGCAGGCCAACGTCAACATCATCAAGGACATTGCCCCGCAGATCACGGCTGCCGCGCCGGACGCCATCTATATTATCGTATCGAACCCGGTCGACGTGCTGACGTATGTGTTCCACAAAATTTCCGGCGTTCCCGAGAGCCACATCATCGGCTCCGGCACCATCCTCGACACCAGCCGCCTGCAGTCGACGCTTGCAAAGCGCTTCTGCATCAGCCCGAAGAATGTCCACGCGCACGTCTACGGCGAGCACGGCGATTCCTCCTTCGTGCCCTGGAGCCTTGTGCACATCGCGAACAACCATATTGATTCCTATAAGGAGCATTCCCCCGACTGTGACCGTATCAAGTGGAACCAGGATTACGAGGAGATCGAGCAGTTCGTCAAGACCTCCGGCGCGCAGGTCATCAAGAACAAGGGCGCAACGTTCTATGCCGTCGCTATGTCGGTCTGCCACCTGTGCAAGTGCGTGCAGAGCACGGCCGGAACGGCTGTGACCGTCTCTACCATGATGCACGGCGAATACGGCGTGTCCGATGTCTGCCTGTCCACGCTCGCGCTGGTCGACAATCAGGGCGTGCGCGGCAAGATCCTCAACCAGCTGACCGACGGCGAGATCGACAAGCTCCGCGCCAGCGCGGAAAAGCTGAAGGAAGTCATCCGTCAGGTCGAGATTTGAGAAAAGAAGGAGAGCAAACGATGGAATATCGCGTCGAACACGATTCCATGGGTGAGGTCCGCGTCCCGGCGGACAAATACTGGGGCGCACAGACCGAGCGCAGCCACAACAACTTCCCGATCGGCGTCAGCATTGAGACGATGCCCGCCGAGATCATCCATGCCTTCGGCATTCTGAAAAAGGCCGCTGCCCGCGCCAACCGCGCCCTGCGTCCTGAGAAAATGACCGAAGAAAAGCTTGCCGCCATCGAGCAGGCGGCGGACGAGGTCATTTCCGGCCAGCTTCTGGACAATTTCCCGCTCGTCGTCTGGCAGACCGGCTCCGGCACACAGTCGAACATGAACAGCAACGAGGTCATTGCCAACCGCGGCAATGAGATCGCGGGCAAAAAGCTGCTGCACCAGAACGACGATATCAATATGTCGCAGTCGTCTAACGACACATTCCCGACGGCCATGCACATTGCGGCGGTCTGCGCGCTTGAGGACAAGGTCATCCCCGCCATCGACACGCTGGTAACAACGTTCCGCCGTCTGGAGGCGGAAAACGAGGGCGTCGTCAAATCCGGCCGGACGCATCTGCAGGACGCCACGCCCATCTCCTTCCCGCAGGAGATCTCCGGCTGGAGATCGAGCCTGGAACGGGATAAGGAACTGCTGCTTCTGGCCGTGAAGCCGCTCAAAGAACTGGCGCTCGGCGGCACCGCCGTCGGCACGGGCCTCAACACGCCGAAGGGCTTTGACACAGCGGTCGCCGCTGAAATTGCGAAGCTGACGGGCAAGGACTTCAAAACGGCAGAGAACAAATTCCACGCGCTGACCAGCAAGGACGAGATCGTCTTCGCGCACGGCGCACTCAAGGCGCTGGCCGCCGATATGATGAAAATCGCGAACGACGTGCGCTGGCTGGCCTCCGGCCCGCGGGACGGCCTCGGCGAGATCTTCATTCCCGAAAACGAGCCTGGCTCGTCCATCATGCCCGGCAAGGTCAACCCTACCCAGTGCGAAGCCGTTACGATGGTCGCCGTGCAGGTCATGGGCAACGATGTGGCCGTGTCCATGGCCGCGTCGCAGGGCAATTTCGAGCTGAACGTGTTCATGCCGGTCTGCATCTATAATTTCCTGCAGTCGGCACGTCTGCTGGCCGAGTCCATCGTGTCGTTCAACGACCGCTGCGCCTGCGGCATCCGCGCCAACCGCGAGAAGATGGAGCACAATCTGCACAACTCTCTTATGCTCGTCACGGCACTGAACCCGTATATCGGCTATGAAAACGCAGCGAAGACGGCTAAAAAAGCCTACAAGGAAAACATCTCCCTCAAGGAAGCCTGCGTGAGCCTCGGCTTTTTGACGGCGGAGCGCTTCGACGAGGTGTTCCACCCGGAGAACATGATCTGACGGGAGGACACGCAATGAATTACAGCTATTTCCCCGGCTGCACGCTCAGGACAAAGGGCGCGCAGCTGGACAGAGCCGGACGGCACGCAGCGGAGAAGCTCGGCTTTTCGCTGTGCGAGATCCCGGAGTGGCAGTGCTGCGGCGCGGTGTATCCGCAGGCAAACGATGAAATTGCCACACGGCTTTCCTCCGTCCGGGCGCTCATGGCCGCGCGTGACGCGGGCCAGCCGCTGGTGTCCCTCTGTTCTGCCTGTCATCACGTTTTGAAGCGCGTGAACGGCGATATGCAGCACAATGAGGACATCCGCGTCAAGGTCAACAATTACTTAAAGCCGGAAACGCCCTACGAGGGTGAGACAAAGGTTCTGCACTATCTCGAAGTCCTGCGCGACGAGATCGGCTGGGATGCAGTCAAGGCGGCTGTCGTAAAGCCGCTTACGGGCAGGAAAATCGGCGCATATTATGGCTGCATGCTCCTGCGGCCCAGCCGCGAGATGCAGTTTGACGACCCGGAGAACCCGAAAATGCTGGAGGACTTCATCCGGGCCATCGGCGCGGAGCCTGTGATTTACGCGCAGCGCAACGAATGCTGCGGCGGCTATATGGCGGTCGAGAACAGGTCCTACGCCGCAAAGCAGGCACAGAAGATCATGGACAACGCAAAGGCGCAGGGCGCGGAGCTTCTGATCACGGCCTGTCCCCTGTGCAGCTACAATCTGCTGCACAACACGGACGGCGCGCTGCCTGTCGTTTATTTCACGGAGCTTCTGGCCGAAGCGCTTGGCTGCGGGGAGGAGGACGCATGAACAACCAGAACATGATCGAAACCGTCACCCGCATTTCCGGCGTAAACCCCAGAAAGTGTATGCGCTGCGGCAAATGCTCGGCGAGCTGTCCGGCGTATGATGAGATGGAATACCATCCGCATCAGTTTGTCTCCATGGTCGAAAACGGCCGGATCGAGGAGCTGCTTTCCTCGAAGGGCATCTACACCTGCCTGAGCTGCTTTGCCTGTGTCGAGCGCTGTCCCCGAAACGTGGAGCCGGCGAAGCTCATCGAGGCTGTGCGCAATGCCGTGCAGCGCCAGCAGGGCATGGATCACCTGAAGCCCGAACGCATCCCGGAGATTCTTGACGAGGAGCTGCCGCAGCAGGCGATTGCCGCGGCGTTCCGCAAATATAAAAAGTAAGGAGGGAACGCAATGCAGAGAATCGGCGTATTCGTATGCTGGTGCGGCAGCAACATTGCCGCGACCGTCGACGTGGAACGCGTCTCGCAGGCTCTTTCAAAGGAACCCGGCGTTGTTTTCTCCACAAATTATCAGTATATGTGTTCCCAGACCGGGCAGCAGATGATTCAGGACAAGATCCATGAATACGGTCTGACCGGCGTGGTCATCTGTTCCTGTTCGCCCAGAATGCACGAGCAGACGTTCCGCAAGACCTGCGAAAAGGCGGGGCTGAACCCCTATATGGTCGAGATCGCGAACATCCGCGAACAGTGCTCCTGGATCCACAAGGACAAGGAAGCGGGCACGGAAAAGGCCATCATTCTGGGCCGCGCCGCCATCGCCAAGGTACATCTGAACGCGCCTCTGACCGCGGGCAGCAGCCCGGTCACCAAGCGCGCGCTCGTCATCGGCGGCGGCATAGCGGGCATCCAGACGGCGCTGGACATTGCCGAGGCGGGCTTTGAGGTCGATATCGTCGAAAAGCAGCCGACCATCGGCGGCAAGATGACCCAGATCGACAAGACGTTCCCGACGCTCGACTGCGCGGCGTGCATCCTGACACCGAAAATGGTTGACTGTGCGCAGAACGAAAAAATCCACATCTATTCCTACTCCGAGGTTGAATCCGTCGGCGGCTTCGTCGGCAACTTCCATGTGAAAATCCGCCGCAAAGCGCGCTTTGTGAAGGAGGACGTCTGCACCGGCTGCGGACTGTGTACGGAAAAGTGTCCGCAGAAGAAGGTCCCGAACGAGTTTAACCTCGGCATGGACAATCGCCGCGCGATCTATATCCCGTTTGCGCAGGCCGTGCCGAAGGTCGCGACCATCGATCCCAACTACTGCAACATGCTCAAAAACGGCAAGTGCGGCGTGTGCGCGAAGGTCTGCTCCGCCGGGGCAATCGATTACAAGCAGACCGACACGTTCATTGAGCAGGAATACGGCGCCATCGTCGCCGCGACGGGCTTCAACCCAATCGATCTTTCCAAATTCGACGAATTTGCCTACAGCCAGAGTCCGGACGTGGTATCCAGCCTCGAATTTGAGCGTCTCATGAACGCCGCCGGCCCCACGAGCGGCACACTCCTGCGCCCGTCCGATGGGACGCACCCGAAGACCATTGTCTTTGTGCAGTGCGTCGGCTCCCGCTGCGACGGTGCGGAGAAGGGCAAGCCCTACTGCTCCAAGATCTGCTGTATGTACACGGCGAAGCACGCCATGCTCTGCCGCGAAAAATACCCGGATACGGATGTGTATGTGTTCTACATCGACGTGCGCACCCCCGGCAAGAACTTTGACGAGTTCTACCGCAGAGCCGTCGAGCAGTACGGCGTGCATTACATCAAGGGCATGGTCGGCAAGGTCACGCCCGAAAACGGCAAGCTGAAGGTGCAGGCATCCGATCTGCTGGACAACCGGCAGCTGCATATCGACGCTGACATGGTCGTGCTGGCTGCCGCCATCGAGCCGGATAAGTCCGCGCGGCCGCTGGCCACGATGCTGGCCGCCTCCATGGACACGAACGACTTCTTCACCGAGGCCCACCCGAAGCTCCGCCCGGTCGAAAGCCCGACGGCAGGCGTGTTCCTGTCCGGTATGTGCCAGGGGCCGAAGGATATCCCGGAGACGGTCGCACAGGCGTCCGCCGCTGCGGCGAAGGTCATCGGGCTTCTGTGCAAGGACTCGCTGACGTGCAACCCGTGCGTGGCGCAGCCGGATGAGATGATGTGCAACGGCTGCTCCAACTGCGAAAAGGTCTGCCCGTATGGCGCGATCACGTACATTGACAAGGAATTCAGAGGCCCGAACCGCACGACGCTCGTGCGGCGCGTGGCGCAGGTCAACCCGGCAGTCTGTCAGGGCTGCGGCGCGTGCACCGTCGCGTGTATGTCCGGCGCGATGGATCTCAAGGGCTTCTCCAACCGGCAAATCATTGCGGAGGTGGATGCGATATGCAGGTAAACGGCTCCTGGACGCCCACGATCGTGGCGTTCTGCTGCAACTGGTGCTCCTACGCGGGCGCCGATCTTTCCGGCACGAACCGGCTGAGCTACCCGGCCAATGTGAAGATCATCCGCATTCCGTGCTCCTGCCGGTTAAACCCGATGTTTATTCTCCGCGCGTTCCAGCGCGGGGCCGACGGCGTGATCCTCTGCGGCTGCCATCCCGGTGACTGCCACTACACGACCGGCAACTATTATGCCCGGCGGCGCATGACGCTCCTGTTCTCCATGCTGGACTTCCTCGGCATCGAGCGTGAGCGCACGCGCGTGGAATGGGTCTCGGCGGCAGAGGGCGCGAAGTTCGCCAAAACCATGAACGAATTCGCCGAGACGATCACAAAACTCGGCGAGAACCGCAGACTGGAGGATCTGAGATGCAAAGAGTAAAGGAAAAAGCGATCCAGCTGCTGCAAGATCAGATTGTTGACCGCGTCATCGGCTGGCGCGCGGGCGAATTCTTCTATGATCTGACACCGTCCGTATTCACGAGCGTGGAAGACATTGAGAAAAATTTCGTCTGGAGCGTCTTCTCCGGCGCGAATCTGTCCAAATATCTCATCGCGGAATCCCGCAAGGGCGGCAAGGCCGCCGTGTTCCTGAAGCCCTGCGACAGCTATTCGTTTGTCCAGCTTCTAAAGGAGCACCGCATCCTGCGCGAGACAGTCTACGCCGTCGGCGTACAGTGCGGCGGCATGTGCGACATGGAAGCCATCAAGGAGCAGGGCCTTGCCGGTGTCACAGCAGTGACGGAGGATGGCGAAGCTCTTTGCGTTTCCACGATCTACGGCGAGGAAACGATCAAAAAGGCCGACGCGCTGCTGCTCAAGTGCAAGACCTGCAAGAGTAAAAAGATCGTCTGCTATGACGAGCTGCTCGGCGAGCAGGGCGAGGAACACGCAGACTGCGGCCGCTTTGCCGAGGTTCAAAAGCTCGAAGCCATGACCCCCGACGAGCGCTACGCGTTCTGGCGCGGCGAGCTGTCGCGCTGCATCCGCTGCAACGCGTGCCGGAATGTGTGTCCCGCGTGCTCGTGCGAAAAGTGCGTGTTCGACAACCACGATTCTGGCTTTGAGAACAAGGCCATCGCCGATTCGTTTGAGGAAAATATGTTCCACATCATCCGGGCTTTCCACGTCGTCTCCCGGTGTACCGACTGCGGCGAATGCTCCCGCGTCTGTCCGCAGCATATTCCGCTGCATTTGCTCAACCGCAAGTTCATCAAGGACATCAACGAGCTTTACGGCGACTATCAGGCCGGAGCCGATTTTGACTCCCGCCCGCCGCTCATGGATTTCCGTAAGGACGACTGTGAGCCGTCCGTCGTCTATGAAAGAGGAGGTGCGCAATGAAACAGCTTCCCCTCTCTAAGCTTCAGAGCCTGTTTGCCGCCGTGTCGGCAGCACAGAAGCTCTATATTCCGGCGGACGACGCCGCCGGTCAGGCCAGCTTCACCGTCTGGCAGGAGGGTATGACGCTTACAAAAAAGCTCAACACCGTCCGCTCGGCCAAGGATCTGTTTTTCCCGCAGGTGGAAAACCTTGTCGGCTTCCGTGTGACGGGCAAACAGCTTGACCTTGTGGAAACGCGCGACCCGGCGGAGCCGTTCGTCCTGTTCGGCGTGCGCGCGTGCGACGCAAGAAGCTTTGAAATTCTCGACCGCGTCTTCCTTTCCGAACCGCAGGACACCTATTACGCCGCCCGCCGCGCACACGGCACCGTCGTGACGCTGGCCTGCACCCGCCCCGAGGAAACGTGCTTCTGTCCGGCCTTCGGCATCGATCCTGCGGCCCCGCAGGGCGATATCAGCTGCTGGATCGAGGGTGAAACGCTCTTCTGGCAGGCCAACACGGAAAAGGGCGAAGCGCTGACCGCAAAGCTTCCCATGCTGGAAGATACAGACGATGCGGCAGTCGCGGCCCAGCAGGAAAAAACGCGTGCGCTTCTCAAAAAGCTCCCGCTGGCCGGGCTCGATCTGTCCGCCGTGGGCGCAGGCAAAACGAAGGAACTCTTCGACCGCCCGGAATGGAAGCAGCTGTCCGAAAGCTGCCTCGGCTGCGGCACGTGCACCTTCGTCTGCCCGACGTGCCAGTGCTATGATATCAAGGAGTTCGATTCCGGCAAGCTCGTCCGCCGCTTCCGCTGCTGGGACAGCTGCATGTACTCGGATTTCACGAAGATGTCCGCCGGTCAGCCGCGCCCGACGCAGCTCGAGCGCTTCCGGCAGCGCTTTATGCACAAGCTGGTCTATTTCCCGGATAATAACGACGGGTGCTTCGGCTGCGTCGGCTGCGGCCGCTGCCTTGCCAAGTGCCCCATCCATATGAACATCGTCAAAGTCATCAAAACACTTGGGGAGGAACACGCATGAGAAACGATCCGCTGATCCCCAATATCGCCGTCGTCACGGATATCCGCGTCGACACGCCGGATGTCAAGACCTTCCGCGTCGTCGGCCTTGACGGCAAAAAGCCCTTCGTCCATATCCCCGGCCAGTGCGCCATGCTCTCCGTGCCGGGCGTCGGCGAGGCGCTGTTCTCCATCACGTCCAGTCCCACGCTGGAGGAATATGTGGAGTTTTCCATTAAAAAATGCGGCTGCGTGACCGAATGGCTCCACGCCATGGAGCCCGGCCAGCAGATCACCGTCCGCGGCCCCTACGGCAACGGCTTCCCGGTCGACACCGCGTTCGCGGGCAAGGATCTGCTGTTCATCGCGGGCGGCATCGGTCTGGCCCCGCTGCACTCGGTCATCAACTATTGCCGTCACTACCGTGACCGCTACGGCAAGATCGACATCGTCTACGGCTCCCGCTCGAAGGACGATCTGGTCGACTATCCGGAGATCGAAAACGTCTGGTGCAGGGAGGACGGCATCAACGTCCATCTGACCATCGACCGCGAGCAGCCGGACTGGGACGGCCACGTCGGCTTCGTGCCGAACTACGTCAAGGAGCTCGGCTTCACGACCGACAAGACCGTCGTGATGTGCGGCCCTCCCATCATGATCAAGTTTACGCTTGCGGGCCTGATGGAGCTCGGCTTTGCCCGTGAGCAGGTCTATACCACGATGGAGCTCAAGATGAAATGCGGCCTCGGCAAATGCGGCCGCTGCAACATCGGCGACAAATACGTCTGCAAGGACGGCCCGGTGTTCCGCTTCGACCAGCTCGACGAGCTGCCGAATGAGTATTAAAGGAGAACAGGTATGGAAAATATGGTGACGGTTTTCCTGTTCGGCAAGAAATATGAGGTGCCGGACAGTCTGACCATCATGGAAGCGATGGAATATTCCGGCTATCAGCTCGTACGCGGCTGCGGCTGCCGCAATGGCTTCTGCGGTGCGTGCGCGACGATCTACCGCATCGCGGGCGACCGCGAATTAAAGGCCTGTCTGGCCTGCTCGACGCGTGTGGAAAACAATATGTATGTCGCGACGCTTCCGTTCTTCCCGCTGGTCAAGGAAGTCTACGACATGGAAAAGCTGAAGCCCACACAGACGGTCATGATGCAGCTGTACCCCGAGATCTACGCCTGCGTCGGCTGCAACGCCTGCACAAAGGCGTGCACGCAGGGTCTGAACGTCATGCAGTACATTGCCTATGCCCAGCGCGGCGAATTTGACAAGTGCGCCGAGGAATCTTTCGACTGCGTCATGTGCGGCGTGTGCTCGTCCCGCTGTCCGGCCGGCATCTCCCACCCGCAGGTCGCCATGCTGGCCCGCCGTCTGAACGGCAAGTACATCGCTCCCCACTGCGAGCATCTGGACGCGCGCGTACAGGAGATCAAAGACGGCAAATTCGAAGCGCTCATCGAGAGCCTTATGGAAAAGCCGCTGGACGCGATCAAAGAGCTCTACAACCACCGCGAGATTGAGAAGTAAGGAGGACGCATATCATGTATCAGGACTCTAACATGCTGGCCTCCATCCGCAAGGTGGAAGCGGCCCGCGAAGAAAACGCGAAGTTGGACCCCCGCCGCATGACGGCGGAGGAAAAGGACACGCTGCTGAAGAAATTCCATCCCGACTACCGCGCCGAGCAGTTCACCGAGCTGCGCTTCGGCCCCAATCAGGGCCAGAAGGTCCCGCTGGAGCTGGCGGAGCTGCTGGAGGGTGAATCGCGCATCCTGCACGAGACATTTGATCTGACGAAGCCCGACTATGAGACGGACGTTCTCATCATCGGCGGCGGCGGCGCAGGCTGCTCCGCAGCCATTGAGGCCGATAATGCGGGCGCGAAGGTCATGGTCGTCACGAAGCTCCGCATGGGCGACGCGAACACCATGATGGCCGAGGGCGGCATTCAGGCTGCCGACAAGCCGAACGATTCCCCTGCCCAGCACTTCCTTGACGCCTACGGCGGCGGCCATTTTGCTGCGCAGAAGGATCTTCTGTATAAACTCGTCATGGACGCGCCGGAGGCCATCCAGTGGCTGTCCGGACTTGGCGTGGAGTTTGACAAAGCGCCCGACGGCACCATGATCACCACCCACGGCGGCGGCACGTCCCGCAAGCGTATGCACGCAGCCAAGGACTATTCCGGCGCGGAGATCATGCGCACGCTGCGCGACGAGGTTCTCAATCGCGGCATTCCCGTCGTTGACTTTACCTCCGCCGTCGAACTCATCAAGGATGAAAACGGCCATTGCGCAGGCGCGGTGCTTTTGAACATGGAGACGAAGGAGCTGCTGGTCGCGAAGGCGAAAACCGTCATTCTTGCCACCGGCGGCGCAGGACGGCTCCACTATCAGGGCTTCCCCACCTCGAACCACTACGGTGCAACAGCCGACGGCCTTGTGCTCGGCTACCGCGCGGGCGCGAAGCTGCTTTATCCCGATACACTTCAGTACCACCCCACAGGCGCGGCCTATCCTGCGCAGATCTACGGCGCGCTGGTCACGGAAAAGGTGCGCTCTGTCGGCGCAATGCTTGTGAACGCGGACGGCGAGGTCTTCATGAACCCGCTCGAAACGCGCGACGTGGCCGCGGCCTCCATCATCCGCGAGTGCACCGAGCGCGGTAAGGGCGTCAAGACTCCCGCCGGGCAGGCCGTCTGGCTCGACACGCCGATGATCGAGCTGAAAAACGGCGCGGGCACGATTGAAAAGCGCATCCCGGCCATGATGCGGATGTTTGCAAAGCACGGCATCGATATCCGCAAGGAGCCGATCCTGGTCTATCCGACGCTGCACTATCAGAACGGCGGTCTGCACATCACGGCAGACGGCCAGACGGATGTGGAAAACCTGTTTGCTGCTGGCGAGGTCGTGGGCGGCATCCACGGGCGCAACCGCCTGATGGGCAACAGCCTGCTCGACGTCATCGTTTTTGGCCGCAACGCGGGTCAGCACGCCGCCGAGAAGGCGAAGTCCGTATCCGTCGGCACGCTGACGCTGGACCACGTGGCCGCATTTGAGGCCGAAAAGCAGCAGGCCGGTGTGGCGGATCACCGCCTTTCTCCGCAACTGCTGCCGGACTACGCCAGAAAAATCCATCCCGCAGAAAAATAAGGAGAAATAGAGGAGAACAGAGATGAGTGCAACCATCAATGCCGCGAATTTTCTGATGCTTTCCGTATTCGGAATCGCGGCAGTCGGGTATCTGCTCGGGCGCATCACCATCAAGGGCATCAGCCTCGGCACGGCAGGCGTTTTCGTGATCGCGCTGATTTACGGCGCGTTCTCCGGAACGCACTTCAATTCCAAATTTGTCATTGAAGAGATCAACTACGCCTCGCAGGCGCTGAAGATCATCGAAAATCTGGGTCTTGTGTTCTTCGTGACCTCGGTCGGCTTTATCGCGGGCCCGAACTTCTTCAAGAACATGAAGCACAACTTCAAGTCCTATGTGCTGCTCGGCGTCGTGATCATTCTTTCCGGCGGCATTACGGCAGTTTTGTGTCTGCTCGTCGGCCGTGCGATTGAAGCCGGGCAGCCGGGCTACGACCCGAACCAGCTTACGGCTATGATCTCCGGCCTGCTCGCGGGCAGCCTGACCTCGACCCCGGCCTTCTCGGCAACCAAAGAGGCTGTTGCAGCCCAGTATCAGGACGCGGTCACGGTCGGCTACGGCATTGCGTATCTGTTCGGCGTCATCGGCGTTGTGCTGTTCGTGCAGCTGATGCCGCGCGTCGTCCATGCGGATCTGGACGAGGAGCGCAGAAAAATTACACACGTAGAGACCGGCGATGTCGCCAAATTCAAGGGCAAGCTGCTGGAATTTGACGATTTCGGCTTCACGCCCTTCGCCGTCGCCGCCGTGTTTGGCATTCTGCTTGGCTCGGTGAAGTTCTTCAACTTCTTCTCGCTCACCACAACGGGCGGCGCGCTGCTCGTCTCGCTGGTGTTCGGCCACTTCGGCCACATCGGCCGCGCCGATCTCATGCCGAGCAAGAAGGTGCTCGAAACGTTCCGGGAGCTTGGCCTCATGGTCTTCCTCATCGGCGCAGGCGTTTCCGGCGGCATGAGCTTCGTGCGATATTTCAAGCCCATCTATTTCGTCTACGGCATTTTCATGACGCTTCTGCCGATGGTCGTGGGCTATATCGTGGCAAAGCACGTGCTGAAGATGAACCTGCTGAACATTCTCGGCTCCATCACCGGCGGCATGACCTCCACGCCCGCCCTCGGCACGCTCATCCATGTCGCAGGCACGAGCAACGTCGCCTCCGCCTACGCCGCGACCTACCCCATCGCCCTGATCGCCGTCGTTCTCGTCTCGCAGCTGCTTGTACGGCTGTTTTGACGCGCCGGTGCATGACAGAAAAAACGCCCGCCGGTTTCTCCGGCGGGCGCGTTTTGTATTTGGGGATCAGAACAGGTTCTTCTCGGTTTCCTTGTCGAAGAAGTGCATCAGCTCGGGCTTGAAGCTGTACTTCACGGGCTTGTGGCTGCCGTGGACAGCGTCGAGGTCGATGTCGGTCGTCGGGACGACGATGACGACGTCCTTGCCGTTGGAGTTGACGTGCAGATGCAGCTCGGAGCCCATCAGCTCGGAGACGTCGACCATGGCGTCGATGCCGTCCTGAGACAGGTGGATATGGACCGGGCGGACACCGGCGATGATGTCGACGGGCACCTTGTCCATCTTCTTGAGCGCTTCCTGCTTGTCGGCGGGCAGCTCGAAATCCTTACCCTGCACGGTCGCGACGTACTTGTCGCCCTTCTTGGACAGCGTTGCGTCAAAGAAGTTCATCTGCGGCGTGCCGATGAAGCCGGCGACGAAGAGGTTTGCCGGATGGTTGAAGACCTCCTGCGGGGTGCCGATCTGCTGGATGAAGCCGTCGCGCATGATGACGATGCGGTCGCCCAGGGTCATGGCCTCGACCTGGTCGTGGGTGACGTAGATGAAGGTGGTGTCGATCTTCTCGCGCAGCTTGATGATCTCAGCGCGCATCTGGTTACGCAGCTTGGCGTCGAGGTTGGACAGCGGCTCGTCCATCAGGAAGACCTTCGGGTTCCGGACGATGGCGCGGCCGATGGCGACACGCTGGCGCTGGCCGCCGGACAGAGCCTTCGGCTTGCGGTTGAGGTACTGGGTGATATCGAGGATCTCGGCGGCCTCACGGACCTTGCGGTCGATCTCCGCCTTCGGGGTCTTCTTCAGCTTCAGGGAGAAGGCCATGTTATCATAAACGGTCATGTGGGGATACAGAGCGTAGTTCTGGAAGACCATGGCGATGTCGCGGTCCTTCGGGGCCACGTCGTTCATGAGCTTGCCGTCGATGTACAGCTCGCCCTCGGAGATCTCTTCCAGACCTGCGACCATGCGCAGCGTCGTGGACTTGCCGCAGCCGGACGGGCCGACGAGAACGATGAATTCCTTATCGGCGATGTCGAGGTTGAACTCCTGCACGGCGACGACGCCCTTATCGGTGATCTGAAGGTTGACCTTCTTCTCCTCGGCAGGCTCTTCGCCCTTCTTCTTTTTCTTGCTCTTCTTTTCTTCGCCACTGACGAACGGGTAGATTTTCTTGACGTTTACGAGTTTTACTTCTGCCATACTGTTTGGACTCTGACTGCGCTGCCTCCGCACCGCATTCTCACGACCGCCGGGCTTGGCGGACGCATTGCGGCATGTCTCCACAATGCCGCACCGGGAGCCTCCCGGATAAAAAATCCTCCTTATTATTGCCGCAGGGCACCATAAGTGTGGATTGGTACACCACGACTAAGATACAGATATTATATCAGATTGCTCCGGTAAAGTCATTTGTCGCTTTTGCTGAAATTTTACGCAGAAACACGGCAGAACGCACAAACCGGCCCCCCCGTTTACTTTTTCCCCAGCCACTGATACAATAGAGAAAGCATACACATGGGAGGGATGGCGCATGAAGCAGACGACGCTCTGCTATCTTGAGCGCGATGGACAGTATCTGATGCTCCACCGCGTAAAAAAGGAGCACGACGAAAATCACGACAAATGGATCGGCGTCGGCGGAAAATTTGAGGACCGGGAAAGCCCGGAGGACTGCGTCCGCCGCGAGGTGCTGGAGGAAACGGGGCTGACGCTCACGCAGTACCGCTACTGCGGGCTTGTGACCTTCGTCTCCGACGTCTATCCGACCGAGTATATGCACCTGTTCCACGCCACGGGCTTCACCGGCACGCCGAAGGACTGCGACGAGGGTGAGCTTGCCTGGATCGGCAAGCGGCAGCTTGCCGCCCTGCAGCAGTGGGAGGGCGACCGCATTTTTCTGCGGCTCATGGACGAGCACGTGCCGTTTTTCTCGCTGAAGCTGGTCTACGCGGGCGATACGCTTACAGAGGCCGTTCTGAACGGAAAGCGGCTGGAGCAGTCTTAAGGTATCAGGTATTTCCCGGCGTCCTGCTCAAGCTGCTTCCACACCGGGTATTCCGTACCGGTTTCATCGAAGAAGCGCTTCAGATCGCGGTTCAGCGCGCAGGCTTCTGTAAAGCTGCCGCAAGGCAGTTTATGGAAAAACATTTTTGGGAGAAATTGCTGAATTGTAAGCGAAGAGTATTGAAAAATCGGTTGCTCTGGATTATAATGGCTACAACATATTGTGGTGGAGAGCGGCTGATCGCCGGACTTCAGACACAAATGAACGACAAGGAAGGAGAAACTTTCATGAGCAAGAAAACAAGATGCCGCGTGCTGAGTCTGCTGCTGGCGCTCGTCATGGTTCTTGGCATGGTTCCGATGGCTTCGGCCTCCTCGGCATACAATGTCAAGCTGACCCCGACGACTCCGGATGAGAGCAAGCTGAGCACCGCCATTCAGCAGAACAAATTCAAGCTGCAGAATGGTGAAGAGGCCTACGCGGACAGCGATACCGTCCGCGCGATCGTTATTTTTGAGGGCGAGGGCGCTGTCCCCGCAGCGCTGAAGAGCACCGGCGTCGCTACGCAGAGCGCTGTCGCAGCCGCGTCGAAGACCCTCACGGCGCAGCACAGCCGCATTAAGACTGCGATCCAGTCCAAGGCTGTCAGCTATGACGTCAAGTACGAGTATACCACGCTGCTCAACGGTATGTCCGCCGACGTCAAGTTCGGCGACCTTGAGAAGCTGGCCAGCACGGCAGGCGTCAAGGAGGTCTATCTGGCCAACTATTACGACGAGCCTGTCGTCATGCCCAGCATGGATTCGGCCAACGACATGACCAACATCACCAAGGTTCGCGGTAATGACACCGGCAAGGGCACCGTCATTGCGGTCATCGATACCGGTATCACCCCGGGCCACGAGGCGTTCACAGCGTATGACAGTATGCTGAACAAGGCTGCCATCAGCAAGGAGCAGGCCGAAGCCGCGATTGAAAAGCTTGGCCGCGGCAAATATCTGTCGGCAAAGGTTCCGTTCTCCTATGACTATTATGACAAGGACAACGACGCGACCGACGACGTCAGCGGTCACGGCACGCACGTCTCCGGCATCGCAGCCGGCTGCGTCCTGTCGAATGACGGCGGCTATGAATTCGCAGGCTCCGCGCCCGGCGCACAGATCCTTGCACTGAAGGTCTTCTCCTCCGACCCGGCGGAGAGAGGCACCTCCAGCGACGTTTATCTCGCAGCCCTTGAAGACGCCTACACATTGGGTGCGGACGTCATCAATATGTCCCTCGGCGCACAGAACGGCTTCGTCTATGACGGCAACGAGGAAAAAGTCCTGAACGGCATCTTCACCACGCTGGACGACGCGGGCGTCATCTGCTGCATCGCAGCGGGCAACGAAGGCTCCATGGCAGACGGCGAGAGCATCACCGGCGTTCCTGCCGGCTATGTCACGTCCGACTATGCGGACTACGGCGTTGTCGGTTCCCCGTCCACCTATGACGGCAACCTGTCTGTTGCGTCTGTTGACAACGCGAAGTACGCCTCCCCGGCGATTGAAGTTGACGGCGCTCAGATCGGCTACAGCGATACGGTCAACGCTTATAATGCGCTGGCTGGTAAGACGTATGACTTTGTCCTGGTTCCCGGCAATGGCGAAACGTCCGACTATGCGGGCATCGACGTTACCGGCAAGGTCGCAGTCATCAAGCGCGGCAGCATTTCCTTCGTTGACAAGGTCAACAACGCAGACGCTGCCGGCGCAGCTGCTGCAATCGTTTACAACAACGAATCCGGCATCATCAACATGGCGCTGGACGGCACGAAGCTTCCCGCTGTTTCCGTTTCCGGCGAGGACGCATCCAAGCTGCTTAACGCAAAGGAACAGAAGGTCACATTCCTCGCGGAGATGGCCTCTGTTGACAACCCCACCGGCTGGCAGTCTTCGTCCTTCAGCTCCTGGGGCCCCACCCCGTCCCTGACGCTCAAGCCGCAGATCTCCGGCGTCGGCGGCAGCGTTCTGTCTGCACAGAACAGCACGACGGACGGTTATCAGGTCATGTCCGGTACCTCCATGGCGACGCCGGATGTCGCGGGTGTTACTGCGACCATCCTGAGTTATCTGAAGAGCGAATCGAAGTACAAGGATCTGAGCAAGAAGGAACTGGCTGACATGGCAGAGGCTCTGTTGGCGTCCTCCGCGCAGACGGTTATTCCCAACAACTACACCTTCAGTCCGAGAAAGCAGGGCGCTGGTCTGGTCGATGCTTTCCATGCCGAGCAGCTTGTTCTCGGTGGTGCAAAGGCGTACATCACCAACCCGATCGCCAACATCGGCGACAACCCCTCCAAGGACGGCCACTTCCAGATCCGCTACACCGTCAAGGATCTGAGAAACGAGTTCCCGGGCTGGGATCTCGAAGAGGACGGCAAGGAATTCAACATTTCGTGGAAGTTCTGCTTCGATACGCCCACAGCAGATGAGGAAGGCAACTACTACAACGCACTGACGACGCTCGGTCTGACAGAGGACGAGGTCACTGTTACCACTAACTATAAAGACGACGTTCTCGTCATCGGCCCCGGCCAGACGGCAGAAGTCGTGATCGACGTACAGCTGACGGATGATTTCATGGCCGATATCGACGCCATCTATCCGAACGGCGCGTACATCGAGGGCTACATCAACTTCACGAGTCCCGCTGCAACCTATGACCCGACCGCCTGCTTCCATGGCACGTTCATGGGCTTCTATGGCGACTGGGCACAGGCTCCCGTCATGGAACAGCTTGACTGGATCGACGTTATGACCGACAACACTGACGTCACCTGCAACACCTGGCCGAATCTGGCCTATCTGGCTGCGATCAGAGGCAACTCCATCACCAGCAGCTCTCTGGCCGGTACGAACCCGTTCGACTCGGAGCTGGATCTCCCGTTCGATGCGGACAGAATCGCAGTTTCCGGCCCGGATGCCGCATATGCGCTCGAGCGGACGCTGTTCATGCAGCCGATGACGCTCCGCAATGCCCGTCACCTGATCATGGTTGTCTCCAACCGTGAAACCGGCGAGGTCTACTATGTGGACGACACCGAATATCTGCCGAAGGCCATCTATGACACGGATGACGGCTGGACAGCCACCGGCTCGTTCCTGTGGGACGGCACGGATCTGGACGGCAACGCAGTTCCGAACGACACCAAGGTCGACGTCAACTACTATGCCAACATTGCCTACGGCGCAGACGAGCTCGGCGCGCTGACCAATGGCCGCACGGATTACAGCAAGCTCAAGACGAAGGGCCAGAAGTATCTGGAGTGGAACTATGTCTGCACAGTTGACTCCGAGGCTCCGAAGGCACTCACGGCAAGCTATGACCCGGATACCAAGGAGCTGACCGTCAAGGTCAAGGACAACCAGTATCTGGCCTATGTCGAGCTTGACACCTATCCCGATCTCACTGCGAGAGACGACGCGATCTTTGCAGAGAAAGCTGCCGGCACTGCGTCCACAGTTACGCTGGATGCTTCGAGCGTCGCGAACGGCATTGCAGTTCTCTATCTGTTCGACTATGCGACCAACTACACCGCATATGTTGTCGATCTGGACGCTGCTTCCGACGGCGAACTCACCAACTGCACCGTGACGCTGCAGTCCTACAATGCAGATAAGGGTCTTGTCAAGGAAGCCTACACCGATGACTTCGCTGCCAAGGACGTCGTTGAGGTCTGGTCCGGCGAAGAGGTCACCGCACAGGCGCAGCCTGCCGAGGGCGAGGAGTTCTACGCATGGATGCAGAACGGCAAGATCGTCTCCACGGATGCGAACTACACCTTCACGGCTGTTTCCGACGTGACGCTGACGGCAGTCTTTGATCCGATCTATACCGTTTCCTTCGATTCTGACGGCGGCACGCCGGTCGAATCGCAGCTGGTTATCCGCGGTGAGACTGCCTCCAACCCCGGCGAGCCCACGCGCAGTCTGTACACGTTCAAAGGCTGGTATCTGGACGGCACGCTCTATGATTTCAGCAAGCCCGTTCTGTCCGACCTGACGCTGACCGCAAAGTGGAAGCTCATCAACGAGCCGATCGATCCCATCCTCCCGGCACTGATCCCCGCCACGAAGACCCCGACGACCGGCAGATTCCCGTTCACCGACGTGACCACGGGCGACTGGTTCTATGACGCAGTCAAGGGCGCCTGGGAGAACGGTCTGATCAATGGCGTGACTGCCACGACCTATCAGCCGAAGGGCACGCTGACCGTCGCTGAAGCCATCAAGCTGGCCTCCGCGCTGCATCAGATGATCAAGGACGGCAAGGTCACGCTGACCAACGGCAGAGGCTACTGGTACGAAACCTACGTCAACTACGGCGTCCGCGAGGGCATCCTTGACGAGAGCTACCAGAAGCTCAGCTACGAGCAGATGACCAAGCCTGTTTCCCGCAGCGAGTTTGTCCACATCTTCTTCAAGGCTGTAGGCAGCTACAAGACGATCAACTCTGTCGCGGACAACAGCATCCCCGACGTGAAGACGACGGACAGCTACGGCGATGAGATCTACACGTTCTATCGTGCAGGCATCCTCACCGGCTCCGATGCCGCCGGCACGTTCCATCCGGCCAGCACCATCGTCCGCAGCGAAGCTGCCGCGATCCTCGTCCGGATGTACGACGCATCCTACCGCGTCAACATCACGCTGAAATAATTCCCCGCACAAAAGGGGCGCTTCCCACCCGGGAAGCGCCCCTTTTTCAGTTGTAATCAAGAAAGCTGCTTTGCAGCACACAAGGCAGTTATTTGATGCACGTGTGCTTTTTGTAGCCGTATTCCTCCGCTTCTTCGGCGGAATTGAAGTAAATGCGGTTCTCCTCGCCGGGGAGCTTGGCGCAGCTTGCGCTGTGGACGATCATGGAATTGCGGTTGCCGACGAACGGCGCGTCCTTCCCGGCCGCCGGTTCGCGGCTGGTGGGGTCTGTTGTGATGGACAGCGTTTCCCCGTCGGAGACGATGATGATCTCGCCCTGTGTGTCGGTACGGTAAATTTCCGCGTTCAGCGCCTCCAGACGCGCCAGCACGTCCGCGCCGGGGTGACCATAGTCGTTGTCCGCTCCGACGCTGATCACCGCCACAGAGGGCTGCACAGCCGTCAGGAATGCCTCGGATGAGCTGGTCGGGCTGCCGTGGTGCCCGGCCTTCAGAACGTCAGCGTGCACATCCGCGCCGGATTCAAGCAGATCCCCCTCGGCCTTCTGCTCCATATCGCCGGTAAACAGGAAGTTCGTCTCGCCGTAATCGACACGCAGGACAAGGCTGCCGTTATTGGGATCGGAATATTCCTGCACCGGCCCGATGACTGTCACCGCTGCGCTGCCGAGACTCCAGTGCGTGCCGGTCTGCGGCACCTCGATCTGCCTGCCCTGCTCTTCCGTATACTTGACCACGTTGGAGAAAACCTTCGTCGTATACTCTGTGACACTGGAATAGACGTGTTCCGCCGGGTATTTTGCCAGCACGGCGGCCAGTCCGCCGCAGTGATCCTCGTCCGGGTGCGTATTGACCACATAGGTCAGCTCCGTCACGTCCAGCCGGTTCAGACGGGACACCAGAAACTGCCCCTCCTCGACCGGCCCGCCATCAATGAGCATCGTGTCCTCTCCGCAGGAGAGCAGGATACTGTCTCCCTGTCCGACGTCGAGAAAACGCACCGTCAGCGTCTCATCAGACGGCACCTTCTGCGCTGTGGTGGTCGATTCTGAGGTCTGCGAATCGGATAACCACTGGAAGCCGCGCCCCAGCGCCTCCCCGCCGAACCAGATGACCAGCACCGCCAATAAGAGCACGGGCGTCAGCCACCATAGGAGCTTCTGCTGATTTTTCTTTTTCCTGTTTTCAGCCATACCGTGTGCCTCCGATCTCTTTTCTCTATTCTACACCATAAATCAGCCCTTTTCCAGCGCAAAAAAGAACCCCCTCGGTTTGAAGCCGAAGGGGATACTCTTTTTTCAGGGACCGAATCAGACCAATTCGATGACGGCCATCTCGGCTGCGTCACCGCGGCGGGGCCCGATGCGGGTCACGCGGGTGTAGCCGCCGTTGCGCTCAGCGTACTTCGGAGCAATCTCCTCGAACAGCTTGTGCGCGACGTCTTCCTTGGTGATATAAGACAGAGCCTTGCGGTAGTTGGCCAGACCCTTCTTCTTGCCAAGGGTAATCATCTTCTCGACGACAGGCTGGACTTCCTTCGCGCGGGTAAAGGTCGTCTCCATCTTGCCGTTTTCGAGCAGGTATGTGGTCATAGCCCGGAGCATCGCCTTGCGCTGGTCGCTGGTTCTGCCGAGCTTTCTGGTACCAAACATAGGGTTACTTCCTCCTTCTTTGAAAGGTTATCGCTTAATTATTAGAGTTTGCGGAATCGTCGCTTGCCAGACTCAGGCCCATCATCGCGAGCTTGTTCTGAACCTCTTCGAGCGATTTCCGGCCCATGTTGCGTACCTTCATCATGTCCTCGCCGGTTCTGGAGATCAGATCCTCGACGTTGTTGATGTTGGCGCGCTTGAGGCAGTTAAAGCTGCGTACAGACAGATCAAGCTCTTCGATGGTCATTTCGAGGACCTTATCGCGGTGCGTTTCCGCCTTCTCGGCCATCGTGGGCTTGCTGGCCACGGTCTCGGAGAGATTCGTGAACAGGCTCAGATGGTCGGAGAGGATCTTCGCACCGAGGCTGACGGCATCCCTTGCAGAGATCGTCGAGTCGGTCCAGACTTCCAGCGTCAGCTTGTCATAGTCTGTCATGTTGCCTACACGGGTGTTTTCTACGGTGTAGTTCACCTTGTAGACGGGCGTATAGATCGAATCCACGGCGATGGTGCCGATGGGCATGTTGGGCGTCTTGTTCTTGTCGGACGGGACGTATCCGCGGCCATGACTCAGCGTGATCTCCATGTTGAAGCTTGCGTCGGGGCCAAGCGAGCAGATGTGCTGCTCAGGGTTGAGGATCTCAACCTCGCCGTCGGCCTTGATGTCGCCGGCCGTGACTTCGCACTCGCCCGCAGCGTCAATGTAGACGGTCTTGGTGCCCTGGCAATGAAGCTTCGCAATGATCTTCTTCACGTTCAGCACGATCTCCGTGACGTCTTCCTTGACGCCAGGAACCGTGGAGAACTCGTGCTGCACGCCCGCGATCTTGATGGAGGTCGCGGCGGTGCCGGGCAGCGAGGAAAGAAGAATTCTGCGCAGGGAGTTGCCGAGCGTGGTGCCGTATCCCCGCTCCAGAGGCTCTACGATATACTTACCGTAGGAGACGTCATCCTGGGAATCGATACACTCGATACGCGGCTTTTCAATTTCTACCATGAATAAATTACCCTCCTTGTAACTACGAAACCTTGTTTCGTTGCCGAATTCAGCTTACCAATAAACGAGGGTGAAACGTTACTTGGAGTACAATTCGACGATCAGATTTTCTGCAATCTCGAAGTCAATATCGTCTCTTGCGGGCAGTGCGATAACCTTGCCGCTGAGGGTGTTCTTGTCTCTTTCCAGCCACTTCGGAGCTGCGACGAAGGCGTCGTCTTCCTTCATCTTCTTGAAGCGGGTGGTGGAGCAGCTGTTTTCGCAGACGGCGATGACGTCGCCGACATTGACCGTGTAGGACGGGATGTTGACGCGCTTGCCGTTTACGGTGTAGTGGCCGTGGTTGACCAGCTGACGAGCCTCGCGGCGCGTGGAAGCATAGCCAAGACGGTAAACAACGTTGTCCAGTCTGCGCTCGACGAGGCTCAGCAGATTCTCGCCGGTGTTGCCCTTCATGCTCTCGGCCTTCTCATAGAGGGTGTGGAACTGCTTCTCGAGAATGCCGTACACGAATTTTACCTTCTGCTTTTCGGTCAGCTGCGTGCCGTACTCAGACTTCTTGGTTCTTCTTTTGCCGCCGGGATTGCGGTTGGACTGCTTGGAGTAGCCCATGGCTGCGGGAGAAACGCCGAGCGTTCTGCAGCGCTTCAGAACAGGCTGTGTATTCTTTGCCATATCAATTCTCCTCCTTCATCAAACGCGGCGGCGCTTGGGCGGACGGCAGCCGTTGTGCGGGATCGGGGTGACGTCCTTGATGAGCGTGACCTCGAGACCTGCGGACTGCAGCGCGCGGATCGCGGATTCACGGCCCTGGCCGGGGCCCTTGACGAAGACTTCGACAGTCTTCAGACCATAGTTTTCCACAGCTGCCTTTGCAGCGGTCTCTGCGACCATCTGCGCGGCGTACGGAGTGGACTTTCTGCTGCCGCGGAAGCCGAGGCCGCCGGAGGAGGCCCAGGACAGGGCGTTGCCGTTGGCGTCGGTCACGGTGACCATGGTGTTGTTAAAGGACGAGCGGATATGCACGGCGCCCTTTTCGATCGTCTTGCGCTCACGACGGCGCTTGACAACTTTCTTTACTGCTTTAGCCATTTACATATCCCTCCTTACTTCTTCTTATTCGCAATGGTCTTCTTCGGGCCCTTGCGTGTACGGGCGTTGGTCTTGGTTCTCTGGCCATGAACGGGCAGACCACGGCGATGACGGACGCCGCGATAGCAGCCGATCTCCGTCAGGCGCTTGATGTTCAGTGCAACCTCACGGCGGAGGTCGCCCTCGATGGTGAAGTGCTTGTCGATCACTTCACGAAGTGCGGATTCCTGATCCTCGGTCAGATCCTTGACGCGGATATCCGGGTTGATCTGGGCCATTTCCAGGATCTTCTTAGCGCTTGTTCTGCCAATACCGTAGATGTAGGTCAAACCGATCTCGATTCGCTTCTCACGGGGCAGGTCAATACCAGCAATACGTGCCATTTACTTCAGAGCACCTCCTATTAACCTTGTCTCTGCTTATGCTTCGGGTTTTCGCAAATAACCATAACACGGCCCTTGCGCTTGATGATCTTGCATTTTTCGCACATGGGCTTCACGGACGGTCTTACTTTCATACTGTTAACCTCCATTGAGACCTCAAGTCTCTATTTACTTCTCCATGTGATCCTTCCTCTGGTCAGATCGTACGGCGACATTTGCACCGTGACCTTATCACCGGGCAGGATCTTGATAAAGTTCATCCGGAGCTTGCCGGAAATGTGTGCCAGAATGGTGTGCCCGCCGCCGATATCGACGGAGAACATGGCATTCGGCAGTGCATCGGTAACGATGCCCTCAAGTTCGATTACGTCGTCTTTTGCCAAGATCAATTAACCCCCTTGGTTTTGACTTTGTTTTTGGCCGAAGCTGGCCAATTCTTTTCGTAATTCGCTATTGAGTACCTTCTCGCCGTTGCGAATTTTCTCGGCGATTCGTGACTCCGTCCGAGGTATCTGTTCAATATGCTTGCGCTTTTTGCGCTTTGGCTTCTCCAGCTTGCGGCTCTTGCCGTCAGCGAGATAGACATACTGCTCATCCGCGTCGATCACGTAGAACAGCTGGCCCTGATCCCGCCCGGCCTTTGAGACGACCAGGCTCGATTTGTCAATTTCCATAGCTTACAGTCCCTCAGTGACGGTGAGGATTTCCGGCTCGCCGTCGGTAATCAGGATCGAGTTTTCATAGTGCGCCGCGAGCTTGCCATCGGCAGTTACAGTCGTCCAACCGTCCTTCAGGACGCGCACATCGTACGTGCCCTGCGTGACCATCGGCTCGATTGCCAGGGTCATGCCTTTGACCATGCGCGGGCCTCTGCCGGGGGATCCGAAATTTGGGACCTCTGGTTCTTCGTGCATCTTTTCGCCGACGCCGTGCCCGACAAACGCGCGGACAACGCCAAATCCATGGCTTTCCACGTATGTCTGCACCGCATGGCCGATGTCGGAGATCCGGTTGCCCTGACGTGCAAATTTGATTCCCTCGTAGAAACTCTGTTCTGTTACCGTAATGAGCTTCTGCGCCGTGGGGGAGATTGCCCCACACGCGAAAGTAGCGGCACAGTCACCAGTAAAACCGCCCCATGTCGCGCCCACGTCCACCGAGACGATGTCGCCCTCCTTCAGCACCCGGTTGCCCGGAATGCCGTGGATGATGACCTCGTTGACGGAGATGCAGGTGCTGGCCGGGAAGCCCCCGTAGCCGAGGAACGTCGGTTTTGCTCCCTGCGACAGGATAAATTCATATACCGCCTTGTCGATCTGTTTGGTCGTTACGCCAGGCCTTACCATTTCGCCTGCCAAAGCACGCGCTGCCGCGGTAATTTTACAGGCCTTGCGCATAATCACCAGTTCGCGCTCATTTTTTACTGGAATCATGTTATTCACCCAATGCTGCCAGAATGTCTCTGGTCGCATATTCGATGGGCTGGTTGCCTTCCACCAGCTTGAGATTGCCGAGCTTCTTGTAGAAGTCCTTCAGCGGCTCTGTCTCGGCATGGAACACCTTGAGGCGGTTCTTGACCGTCTCCGGCGCATCGTCCTTGCGGACGGTGAGCGGTGCGCCGCACAGATCGCAGACGCCGTCATGCTTCGGCGGGTTCGCAACGATGTGGAAGCTTGCGCCGCAGCTGCCGCAGACGCGGCGGCCGGTCATGCGCGCTTCGATCACCTCGTCGGCAATCTCAATGGACACGACTGCGTCAAAATGGATGCCGGCCGCTTCGAGCGCCTCGGCCTGCGGGATCGTGCGGGGGACTCCATCGAGGATGAAGCCGTTCGCACAATCCGCGCGGGCGACCCGTTCGCGGACGATGCCGATGATGACATCGTCCGGAACGAGCTTGCCAGCGTCCATGAAGCTCTTGGCCTTCAGGCCAGTCTCGGTTCCGTTTTTGATCGCTTCGCGAAGAATGTTGCCGGTGGAAATGGTGGGGATGTTCAGCTTCTTGCTGATGATCTCCGCCTGTGTGCCTTTTCCGGCACCGGGAGCACCCAAAAGAATCAGCTTCATAGCATCTTCCTCCAATTACTCCAGGAAGCCTTTGTAGTGACGCATGAGCATCTGGGCCTCGAGGCTCTTGACCGTCTCAAGCGCAACGCCGACGACGATGATGACGGACGTGCCGCCCACCGCGAGGGAGGTGTTCTTGATGATGATGCCGGCGATGATCGGCAGGATCGCGACGATCGCCAGATACAGAGCGCCAAAGAGCGTGATCTTGTTGATAACCTTCAGGATGAAGTCCGAGGTCGGCTTGCCCGGGCGGAAGCCGGGGATGAAGCCGCCGTTCTTCTTGAGGTTATTGGCGATTTCGATCGGGTTGAACTGAATCGTTGCATAGAAGTAGCTGAACGCAATGATCAGCAGGAAGTAGCAGACGATGTAGAACGCGCTCTTCGTGTCGAAGATATAGGTGTTCATCCACGTCCAGAAGGAGCTGCTGCCGGTGCCGGTGAAGGCGATGATCGTCGCGGGCAGAGTCGCAATGGACTGTGCGAAGATGATCGGCAGAACGCCGGACATGTTGACCTTGACCGGCAGGAACGTGCTCTGACCGCCGTACATCTTGCGGCCGACCACGCGCTTGGCATACTGGACGGGGATCCGGCGCTCGGAGTTCGTGATGAACACGATGAACACAACGATCAGCAGCATGCCGAGAACCAGCAGGATCGCGGTGTACCACTTGATCGCGCCGGAGGCCAGCGAGGAAACGAGCGCGCTGACGAGCGACGGGATACGGGAAATGATACCTGCGAACAGGATCATCGAGATGCCGTTGCCGATGCCGAACTGATCGATCTGCTCGCCCATCCACATCAGGAAGGACGCGCCGGCCATGAAGGTCACGACGATGACAAGGCCTGCAAGGAAGCCAGTCTCGTTGAGCAGGTTGTAGTTCTTGAGCATCACATAGTAGGCAAAGCCCATCAGAAGAGCAAGGCCGACCGTGGTGTAGCGGGTGATGCGCTGGATCTTCTTCTGGCCTTCCTCGCCGCCCTCCTTGGCAAGACGCTCAAGGGCGGGGATGGCGATGGCAAGAAGTTCGATGATAATGGATGCGTTGATATACGGCTGGATACCGATGGCGAAGACCGTCGCCTGCGAGAACGCAGAACCGGACATCGCGTTGTACAGACCCAGAACCGTACCGGACAGCTGCTGCGAGAAGTAGGTCGCGAGCTCTGCTACGTTGACGTAGGGAACGGGAACGCAGGCGCCCAGACGGTAGATCAGAAGGACAAACAGCGTAAAGAGGATCTTCTTGCGAAGCTCGGGGATCTTCCACGCGTTACGGAGTGTTGTAAACACTTACACCACCTCGGCCTTTCCGCCCGCCTTTTCGATTTTTTCCTTGGCAGACTCCGAGAAGGCGGCAGCCTTCACGGTGACCTTCTTGGAAACGCTGCCGTTGCCAAGAACCTTCAGACCGTACTTGCAATCGTGCAGAATGCCTTTTTCGATCAGGGCAGCCGCGTCAACGACCGCGCCGTCTTCGAACTTGTTGAGAACCGCAACGTTCACAGCCGTCAGGGGCTCTGCGAAGATGTTGTTGAAGCCGCGCTTCGGGATGCGGCGTGCCAGAGGCATCTGGCCGCCTTCGAAGCCGATGCGGAGCTTGCCGCCCGAACGGGCCTTCTGGCCCTTGTGTCCGCGGCCTGCGGTCTTGCCGTTGCCAGTGCCGGTGCCACGGCCCTTGCGCTTATTCACATGGGTAGAACCCATAACCGGAGCAAGTTCATGTAAATTCATCTACTTGTCCTCCTTATTGTTCTTCCGTGACCTGCAGCAGATAGCCGATCTTTGCGATCTTGCCGCGAGTCTGGGTGTTGTCAGGCTGAACAGTTTCCTGACCGATCTTGCGCAGACCGAGGGAATGCGCGGTCGCGATGTGCTTTTCAAGACGGCCGTTCAGGCTCTTGACAAGCTTAATTCTAAGATTCGCCATTTTGAGCCCTCCTTAACCGACGATGTCTTCCACGTTCTTGCCTCTGATGCGCGCAACTTCCGCTGCGTCGCGCAGAGAGGTCAGACCCTGCATCGTTGCCTTGACAACGTTCTGCGGGTTGTTCGAGCGCAGGCACTTTGCACGAATGTTGGAAATGCCGACTGCTTCCATGACAGCACGGACAGCGCCGCCGGCGATGATGCCGGTGCCTTCGGGAGCCGGCTTCAGCATGACGCGGCCAGCACCGAATTCGCCGATGATGTCGTGCGGAATCGTGGTGCCTTCGAGCGTGATCTTGACCATGTTCTTCTTCGCGTCAGCAATACCCTTCAGGATTGCTTCGGAAACTTCAGCGGCTTTGCCGAGGCCGTAGCCAACGGTGCCCTTGCCGTCGCCGACAACAACCAGAGCGGAGAACTTCATGACACGGCCGCCCTTGACGGTCTTGGAAACGCGGTTCAGGTAAACGACCTTTTCGATCATTTCCGGGCCATTGTCTTCCTTGGGTGCGCGATCTCTATTGTAAGCCATTGTTCATCCTCCTCCGATTAGAATTCCAGGCCGCCTTCACGGGCGCCTTCGGCAAGCTCTGCCACACGACCATGGTAGATATAACCGCCACGATCGAACACGACAGTGTCGATGCCCTTTGCCTTGGCGCGTTCTGCAACCAGCTTGCCGACCTTGCGGGCAGCTTCCTTGTTGCCGGTGGCGCCTTCGAAATCCTTCTCATTGGAAGCAGCGGCAGCGAGCGTAACGCCGCTCACGTCGTCAATGATCTGTGCGTAGATGTTGGCGTTGCTGCGGTAGACGTTCAGGCGGGGCCGTTCGGGCGTGCCGGAGATCTTACCGCGAACGCGGGTATGACGCTTCATACGCTGAGCGTTCTTATCAAATGTTTTCACCATAATGGCACACCTCCTAATTACTTCTTACCGCCGGCCTTGCCCTCTTTGTGGCGAATGGTCTCAGTGGCGTACTTGATGCCCTTGCCCTTGTAAGGCTCGGGAGGTCTCTTACCTCTGACGTTCGCTGCAAACTGGCCGACCTTCTGCTTGTCGATGCCGTTGATGACGACCTTGTTGGGAGCCGGGACATCGATCGTGATGCCGTCGATCTCTTCCATGGTGACAAGGTGGGAATAACCGAGGTTCATAACGAGCTTGTTGCCTTCCTTGCTGGCCTTGTAGCCAACGCCGTTGATCTCGAGCTCTTTTTTGAAGCCATCGGTCACGCCGACGACCATGTCATGGATCAGGCTGCGGGTCAGGCCGTGCAGGCTCTTGTGCAGCTTATCCTCGGACGGACGGCCGACATGAATCACATTGCCTTCGACCTTGATGATCATCTCCGGGCGCATCGTCTGAGTCAGTGTGCCCTTGGGGCCCTTTACGGTAACGACGTTCGGCTCCGCGATGGAGACCTCGACGCCTGCGGGGATGGTAACGGGCATTCTGCCAATTCTAGACATTGTTCAATACCCTCCTTACCATACGAATGCCAGGACTTCGCCGCCGACATGGTTCGCACGCGCTGCCTTGTCGGTCATGACGCCCTTGGACGTGGAAATAATTGCGATGCCGAGACCCTTCAGGACTCTGGGCAGCTCGTCAGCACCGGCGTAGACACGCAGGCCGGGCTTGGAGACGCGGCGCAGGCCGCTGATGACCTTTTCCTTACCGGCAAGGTACTTCAGCTGGATGCGGATGACGCCCTGGGTGCCGTCCTCGACGACTTCGTAGCTCTTGATGTAGCCTTCGTCGAGCAGGATCTTTGCGATGGCCTTCTTCAGGTTGGAAGCGGGCACATCGACGGACTCGTGCTTTGCCGTGTTTGCATTGCGGATGCGCGTCAGCATATCGGCAACGGGATCAGTGATTTGCATGGTTTGTTCCTCCTAGTTTGAAGTTACCGCATTGCGGTTTTGGTGGCGAGGTATCACGACTAATCCTTGCTGCCGGCCGGAGCCGACCCGATTAACCGTGACCTTTCGTCATCCATACTTTTATCGTTGGAGGGCGGCTCCCGCCGCCCTGGCGATAACAAAGAAAGTTGTGGGCTTCGCCCTTCTTCACTTCCCCGCTCTCTCAGTCTTCTGAGGGCAGATTGGTGAAGATTTTTTCGTCAGGCAAGGTTTTGCGGCGAAGGCGTACATTGTGTACGCCGAGCCGCAAAAAACGCAGCATGACGGAAAAAGATTTACCAAGATGCCTTTCTGACTCCGGGGATCTGGCCTTTGTAGGCCAGCTCGCGGAAGCAGATACGGCAGACACCGTAGTCACGCAGGTAAGCATGAGGACGGCCGCAGATCTTGCAGCGGTTGTAGTAGCGGGTGGAGAACTTGGGTTCTTCCTTCTGCTTGAGAATCATTGCTTTTCTTGCCATTACCGGTATCCTCCAATCAAGCGTAGAACGGAGCGCCGACCATGGTCAGCAGCTCTTTGGCTTCTTCGTCGGTGGTCGCGGTGGTGCAGATGCAGATGTCCATGCCGCGGATCTTGTCGACCTTGTCGTACTCGATTTCCGGGAAGATCAGCTGCTCCTTGAGACCGAAGGCGTAGTTGCCGCGGCCGTCGAAGGAGTTGGGGTTGATGCCGCGGAAGTCGCGGACACGGGGCAGAGCCACGTTGAACAGACGGTCGAGGAACTCCCACATACGGTCGCCGCGGAGGGTGACCTTGACGCCGACAGTCTCGCCTTCACGGACCTTGAAGTTCGCGACGGACTTGCGGGCCTTGGTAGTGATGGGCTTCTGGCCGGTGATGGTGGCGATGTCCTTGCAGATGGCTTCGATTTCCTTGGCGTTACCCTTGGATTCGCCGCAGCCAACGTTGACGATGACCTTGCTCAGCTTCGGGATCTGCATCACGGACTTATACTGGAACTTGTTCATGAGAGCGGGAGCGATCTCTTCGGTATACTTAACTTTCAGTCTGGCCATGTTTCAATCCTCCCTCTCAAATCGTCTGGCCGCACTTCTTGCAGACGCGGACCTTCTTGCCGTCGGCGAGCTTGACAGCATGGCGGGTAGCCTTGCCGCACTTCGGGCAGACGAGCATGACCTTGGAAGCGTACATCGGGATCTCGCGGTTGATAATGCCGCCCTGATCGCCCTGCTTCTTCGGCTTGACATGGCAGGTCGCGACGTTGACGCCTTCGACGACGACCTTACCGGCAGCGGGCATAGCCTCGAGGACCTTGCCCTTCTTGCCCTTGTCCTTGCCGGACAGGACAATAACGGTATCATTCTTCTTAACGTTCATCTCTTGGTCCCCCTATTAAACTGTTTCGGGTGCCAGGGAGCAGATCTTCATGAAACCAGAGTCACGGAGTTCTCTCGCCACCGGCCCAAAAATACGGGTGCCGCGAGGGCTGTTGTCATCCTTGATGAGAACGGCTGCGTTCTCGTCGAAGCGGACGTAGGTGCCGTCTGCACGGCGGGCGCCCTTCATGGAGCGGACGATGACGGCCTTGACGACCTCGCCCTTCTTGACCGTGCCGTTCGGCGCAGCCTTACGGACAGACGCAACAACGACGTCGCCGATGTTGCCGTACTTGCGCTTCGCGCCGCCCAGGACGCGGATGCACTTGATTTCCTTGGCACCGGTATTGTCGGCAACCTTCAAATAAGTTTCGCACTGAATCATTTGTTGTCGACCTCCTTACTTTGCCTTTTCAACGATCTCTACAAGTCTCCATCTCTTGTCCTTGGACAGCGGACGGCACTCCATGACCTTGACGGTATCGCCGATGCCGGCTTCGTTCTTCTCGTCATGGGCCTTGAGCTTGTAGGTTCTCTTGATGATTTTATGATACAGCGGATGCTGTACGTTCGTCGCGATCGCAACCACGATGGTCTTGTCCATCTTATCGGAGATGACGGTACCAACTCTGGTCTTGCGGAACGCTCTGGTAGTTTCACTCATTGCAGTTTCCTCCTCAGTTACTTGGTCTCGTTCTCACGAATAATAGTTTTGATGCGGGCAATATCTTTCTTGACGTCTGCGATGCGCAGGGGGTTGTCAAGCTGGTTGGTTGCATGCTGCATTCTGAGCATGAACAGGTCCTTCTTGAGATCTGCCAGCTTGGAGTCGAGCTCAGCCGCAGACAGTTTACGGATTTCGTTTGCCTTCATCTTATTCACCACCATTCTCGGTTTCCGGGGCTTCCTTGGCAATGATCTTCGTCTTGATGGGCAGCTTGTGCTGAGCAAGACGCAGTGCCTCGCGCGCTTCCGCTTCGGAAACGCCGCCGATTTCGAACATGACTTTCTGATTCTTGACGACTGCAACCCAGTATTCCGGAGCGCCCTTGCCGGAGCCCATACGGACGCCGAGAGCCTTCTTCGAAACAGGCTTGTCGGGGAAGATCTTGATCCAGACCTGGCCGCCGCGCTTGGTGTAGCGGGTCATGGCGACACGGGCTGCTTCGATCTGATTGCCGGTGATCCAGCCCGGCTCCATTGCCTGGATACCGAACTCACCGTAGGAAACCTTGTTGCCGCGGGAGGCAGCGCCCTTCATGCGGCCTCTCTGTACGCGGCGGTACTTGGTTCTTTTCGGCATTAACATTAGCGGTTGCCTCCTTCCGTGTTGTTGTTATTGTACGGACGGCGCTCGCCGTTGTAGGAACGGCGGTCATTGTTGTACGGACGGCGTTCACCGTTACCGCGGCGGTCGCCGCCCCGGCGGTCGTTCGGACGGCGGTCGCGGCGCTCGCGCTTTGCGGGCTCCGGATTCTCGGAACGCAGCGTGGAGTTCAGGACTTCGCCCTTGTAGATCCAGACCTTGCAGCCGACGCGGCCGTAGGTCGTGTTGGCCTCGGCAAAGCCGTAGTCGATGTCGGCACGGATGGTCTGCAGGGGGATGGTGCCCTCATGATAGGATTCGCTTCTGGCGATCTCGGCGCCGCCCAGACGGCCGCCGCAGGTGCACTTGATGCCCTTCGCGCCCAGACGGGTCGCGCGCTGGATGGCCTGCTTCATGGCACGGCGGAAGGAGATACGCTTTTCGAGCTGCGCGGCGATGTTCTCCGCGACGAGCTGTGCGTTGAGGTCCGGGGAACGGACTTCGACAATGTTCAGAGCAACGGTCTTGCCGAGCTTGGCTTCGATCTTCTTGCGGAGCACTTCGATCTCCGTGCCGCCCTTGCCGATGATGACGCCGGGGCGGGAGCAGTGGATGCTGATCTTGACCTTGGCGTTGTCGCGCTCAATTTCGATCTTGGCAATACCGGCAGAATAGAGGGTGGACTTCAGATACTTACGGATGTTGTAGTCCTCGACGACCAGATCGCCGACCTTATCCTCACGGGCATACCAACGAGAGTCCCAATCTTTAATTACGCCGACGCGCAATCCATGGGGATTAACTTTCTGTCCCATAGTAACCTCCTGCTTAAGCCTTCTCGCTCACACCGATGGTGATGTGAGTGGTTCTCTTCAGAATGCGATTGTATCTGCCCTGCGCTCTGGGCATACCGCGCTTGAGCGTGGGGCCCGGGTTGGCGATGGCGGTCGTGACAACCAGATTGTCGGCGTTCATGCCGTGGTTGTTCTCCGCGTTCGCAACAGCGCTCTTGAGCAGCTTGAGCATGGGCTCGGAGGCCGCCTTCGGGGTCTGCATCAGATATGCGGTTGCAGTCTTTACGTCCTTGCCGCGGATCAGGTCGCACAGAATGACGACCTTGCGCGGAGAGATACGCAGGTATTTCAAATAAGCTCTAGCTTCCATGTTTCTTGCGTCCTCCTCTTATGCGTTGGTGGTCTTGCTGCCGGAGTGGCCGCGGAAGGTCCGCGTCGGAGCAAACTCGCCAAGCTTGTGGCCGACCATATCCTCAGTGATATAGACGGGTACATGACGGCGGCCGTCATGAACAGCGATCGTGTGGCCAACGAAGGAAGGGAAGATCGTGGAGCTTCTGGACCAGGTCTTGAGGACCTTCTTATCACCGGCCTTGTTGAGCTCTTCCACGCGCTTGAACAGCTCGGGTGCTACAAACGGGCCTTTTTTAATGCTTCTGCTCATCTTATATCCTCCTTACTTCGCGTTTCTGTGCTTAAAGATATACTTGTTGGTGCGGTTCTTGGTCTTGCGGGTCTTCAGGCCCATTGCAGGCTTGCCCCAAGGCGTCATAGGACCGGGATGGCCAACAGGAGACTTGCCTTCGCCGCCGCCGTGCGGGTGGTCATTCGGGTTCATAACAGAGCCGCGGACCGTCGGGCGGATGCCCATGTGGCGGGTACGGCCGGCCTTGCCGATGTGCACGTTCTCATGGTCGATATTGCCGACCTGACCGATGACTGCAACGCAGTTCGGGCGGACGAGACGGACTTCGCCGGACGGCAGACGAACCTGCGCAAACTGCGCGTCCTTTGCCATCAGCTGGGCGTAGTCGCCGGCGGAGCGGACGAGCTGTGCGCCGCGGCCGGGGTTGATCTCGATGTTGTGGATGATGGTACCGACGGGGATATTGGCCAGCGGCAGGCAGTTGCCGGGCTTGATATCAGCGGCGGCGGAAGAGACGACGGTGTCGCCGGTCTTCAGACCGACAGGCGCGAGGATGTAGCGGAGCTCGCCGTCTTCGTACTTGACCAGAGCGATGAACGCGCTGCGGTTCGGGTCGTACTCGATGCGCTGGACAGTTGCCGGCATATCGAGCTTGTCGCGGCGGAAGTCGATGATGCGGTACTTGCGCTTGTTGCCGCCGCCGCGATGGCGGACGGTGATGCGGCCGTAGCTGTTGCGGCCCGCGTTCTTCTTGACAGTCTCAAGAAGGCTGCGTTCAGGCTTTGCCTTTTTGTCTACGCCGTCGAACGCGGAAACAGTCATGTTTCTTCTCGACGGGGTATACGGCTTAAAAGATTTGATCGCCATATTGCGTTACTCTCCTTACAAATTGATTAGACCATACCCTCGAAGAACTCGATGGTCTTGGAATCGGCAGTCAGCTTGACCATGGCCTTCTTCCAGCTGGCGCGGCGGCCTGCGGGAGCGGCGCCCTGGCGCTTTTCCTTGCCTTCCATACGGATGGTGTTGACTTTTTCGACCTTCACGCCGAAGATCTCCTCGACAGCCTTCTTGATCTCGACCTTGTTGGCGTCGATCGCAACCTGGAAGACATATTTCTTGTCTTCGGTGGCTTCCATGGACTGTTCGGTGATGACGGGCTTGATGATGATATCGTAAGCGGTCTTCATTATGCGAACACCTCCTCAATCTTTGCAAGAGCAGCTTTGTCAACGACGAGCTTCTTTGCGTTCAGAATGTCGTAGACGTTGATCAGGTTGGCGAAGGTCACCAGAACGCCGGGGATGTTGGCCGCGCTCTTGACAACGACTTCGTTGTTTTCAGCGGTGACGACCAGAGCCTTGGTATCGGCGCCGACAGCCTTCAGGAACGAAGCCATGGGCTTGGTCTTGATGGCGTCCAGCTTGATCTCGTCGATGACGACGATGTTTTCTTCCTGTGCCTTCGCGCTCAGGACGGACTTGAGAGCCAGTCTCTTGACCTTCTTGTTGAGCGTGTAGCTGTAATCGCGGGGCTTGGGTGCGAACACGATGCCGCCGTGGGTCCACTGCGGAGCGCGGATGGAGCCCTGACGGGCACGGCCGGTGCCCTTCTGGCGCCACGGCTTGATGCCGCCGCCGGAGACCTCTGCGCGGGTCAGGGAGCTCTGCGTGCCCTGACGGCAGTTGGCCAGATGGTTCTTTACGACGTCGTGAACGACAGCCTCATTGGGCTCGATCCCGAAAATGGCATCAGAGAGCTCGATCTCGCCGACCTGCTTACCAGCCATATCAAAAACTTTAGTCTGCATGATTTACTCTCCTCTCTCAGCGGTTTCTTGCCGAAGCCTTCTGCGGGTTGGTACGTGCGGAAGCCTTCTGCGGGTTGATGCTCGCGTTGGCAGCAGCGCCCTTTGCCTTGAAGTTCTTGACGGTGTTCTTGATGTAGACAACGCCGCCCTTCGGGCCGGGGATCGCGCCGCGAACGACGATCATGTTGAGCTCGTCGTCGACCTTGACGATGTCGAGGTTCTCAACCGTGACCTGCTCAACGCCCATCTGGCCTGCGCCATGATGGCCCTTGAAAATACGGCTGGGGGAAGAGGTGGGGCCCATGGAACCGGCCTGACGATGGACCGGGCCGCCGCCGTGGGTCATCGGGGTGCGATGGCCGCCGCAGCGCTTGACCGGGCCTTCGTAGCCGTGGCCCTTGCTGATGCCGGTGACGTCGACCTTGTCACCGACTGCGAAAACGCTTGCCTTAATTTCGTCGCCGACGTTCATCTCGGCGGCCTTCTCCACGCGAAACTCCTTGAGGTGCTTCTTGAGGGCAACCTCAGCCTTTTTCAGATGGCCGAGCTCCGGCTTGGTCAGCTTGGATTCCTTGACGTCCTCAAAGCCAAGCTGCACGGCGTTGTAGCCGTCTTTTTCGGTGGTCTTCTTCTGGGTCACGACGCAGGGGCCTGCCTCGATAACGGTGACCGGAATGACCTTGCCGCTCTCATCGAAAATCTGGGTCATGCCCACTTTTTTGCCGATGATCGCTTTCTGCATTTGCATGTGTGTTTCCTCCTAAGTTAAGGTTATTGGTTGAGCGACGTGCGCATTGGGACGCATTGGTCGGTCAACATGACCCGTCCGTCCTCTATAGTGGCGAACCGTGGCGGGCTGCTGTAATTGACGTTTGGATTACAGCTTTATCTCAATTTCAACGCCAGCGGGAAGGTCGAGGCTCATGAGAGCTTCCACAGTCTTCTGGTTGGGGTTGAGAATATCGATCAGTCTCTTGTGGGTTCTGCGCTCGAACTGCTCACGGGAATCCTTGTACTTGTGAACAGCGCGAAGGATGGTGACGACCTCCTTCTTGGTCGGCAGCGGGATGGGGCCGGAAACGGAAGCGCCGTTGCGCTTGGCGGTTTCGACGATCTTCTCGGCGCTGGCGTCGATGAGCTGATGATCGTAAGCCTTGAGGCGGATTCTGATCATTTCCTGATTTGCCATGTTGTGTTTTTCCTCCTTGAATAACGTACTCAGTGGTTTCTTTGATCTCTGGGTACGGTCGAGTCTCGCAATACGCTAAGCCGTGCGTATCATTCTGCGCCATGAAAAAAGGCCGACGTTGTCGGCCATTTATCACCGCAGCGATATACGCTGTACTGTGATCCTCAGCCGCCCGATGACCGGACATACTCCGCAGAAGTTACCGCCCGTGGCGCAATCTCCTGCATCATCGCAATGACACGCGTGGGTGCGTTGCACATCCTTTTCGCGCGCTCATATATCATATAACAAATCCCCCTTGGTGTCAAGGGGGATTTTCAATATTTTTTGTTCAAAACAGCAGAACTTTCGCGCCCGGTTTTGGCCTTTTTGCCGAATCCCGGCATTCATTTCTTCCGCCACGTGCTGGGCATCAGCAGCACCAGCATCGGGTACAGCTCCAGCCGCCCCAGCAGCATATCGATGCACAGCACGACCTTCGCCAGCGGCGAGAAAAACGCGAAGTTCCCCGCCGGGCCGCACAGCCCGAGGCCGGGGCCGATATTATTGAATGTCGCAAGGACAGCCGTCAGCGTCGTTGACCCGTCATAGCCGTCGAGCGAGACGAGCAGCACAGACGCCGCGGCGATCAGCACATACAATATAAAATAGGTGCTCACCGCGCGGACCGTCTCGCCGGAGACAGGCTTGCCGTCAACGGTGATGACCTTGACGGTGTGCGGATGCAGGATCTTGCGCAGCTCCGCCTTGGCTGCCCGCATGAGAATGACGACGCGCGAGACCTTCAGCCCGCCGCCGGTCGAGCCTGCGCTTGCGCCGACGATCATGAGAAGCACCAGAATCACGCGTGAGAACTCCGGCCACAGGTCAAAATTCTCCGTGCCGTAGCCGGTCGTGGTGATGACGGACGAAACGGTAAACGCCGCATGGTGCAGGCTGTAGCCAAAATCCCCGTGATAGAGGCTTTTAATGTTGAAGGTAATAAGCAGCGTCGAGATCACGATGATCGACACGTACCAGCGCAGCTCCGTGTTCTTCCACGCCAGATCAAATTTTCTGCGCAGCAGGAAGAAATAGATCGAGAAATTCACGCCGAACAGCGCCATGAAGACCGTCGTGACCGTCTGCGTGTAGGCGCTGTAGGAGGCGAAGGAGTCGTTTCTGATGGCGAAGCCGCCCGTGCCCGCCGTGCCGAACGCGTTGCAGAGCGAATCAAACAGCGGGTCGCCGCCCGCCAGATATAAGATGATCTGCACGACCGTCAGACCGAAATAAATGCCATACAAAATTTTAGACGAATCGACCATGCGCGGGACCATCTTGGAAACTGTCGGTCCTGGGCTTTCGGCGCGCAGCAGATGAATGGCCTGTCCCCCGTCCATGCGGACGATGGCCAGCATGAATACGAGAATGCCCATGCCGCCGATCCAGTGTGAAAGGCTCCGCCAGAAGAGCATACAGCGGTCAAGCGACTCGACCGCCGGGAGGATGCTGGAACCCGTAGTCGTAAAGCCGGAGATCATCTCGAACACCGCGTCGAGGTAAAACGGGATCTGCCCCGACAGCGTGAACGGCAGCGCGCCCACGAGCGACAGCACGATCCAGCTCAGCGCGACAGCGATCAGGCCCTCCTTCGCGTACATGGCGCTGCGCTTTCTGCCGCCCAGGCCGAGCGCCAGCGCGCCCAGCACGGCCGCACCCAGCAGCACCCACAGAAAATACCAGCCGTTTTTCTCCCGGTAAATGACCGCCACCAGCAGCGGCAGCAGCATGAGCGCGGCCTCGATCAGAAGCACCGCACCCAGCACGTATACAATGACCCGCTTATTCATGCCCCGGCCCTCTTGCAAGGATATCCTCAAGCTTGCCGAGGCCCATGCTGCACGTCACGACGATCACGCTGTCGCCGGGTTCGATGGTGTCCTGGCCGCTGGGGATGATGATCTGCCCGCCCCGGCCGATGCAGCCGATCAGCAGATTCTCCCGCAGCTTCAGCTCCTGCAGCGGAATGCCGCAGAGCTTCGAACCTTCGGACACGCGGAACTCCAGCGCCTCGGCCTTGCCGCCGACAAGCTTGTAGAGTGTTTCGATCTGCGAGCTGCTGCCGGAATTCTGCATGGCGCGGACATAGCGGCAGATGAGGTTCGACGCGGAGTTGCGCGGATTGAACACGCTTCCCAGATCCATACTGTCGATGATGGACTGGAACGATGTGCGGTTGACCTTGGTGATGACCTTGACCTTCGGCCATGTCTTTCGGATATACATGCCGATGAGCACGTTTTCCTCATCGATGCCGGTCAGCGCGGCGACCGCGCCGGTCGTCTCGATGCCGCATTTGCGCAGAAACGCCTCATTTGTGCCATCTCCGCACAGGATTTCCGCCTTGGGCAGCAGCACAGAAAGTTCCTCACAGCGGGCCGGGTCGCTCTCGATGATCTTCACGTCAAGTCCCGCCTCGACCAGCTGCTTTGCCAGATAATATGCAATACGTCCGCCGCCGATGAGCATGGCGCTGCGCACACGTCCCGCCGCCAGCTTCATCTGCCGGAAGAACTGCTGCGCGCCCGCATAGGATGCGACGAAGGAAATGCGGTCGCCCGCCTGCAGCCGGAACGAGCCGGAGGGGATATGGATCTCCTGCTCCCCGCGCTCGACCGCGCAGATCAGGACCTTTGCCCTTGTGATGCCGGGCAGCTCCATCAGCGTCCGGCCCGCCAGCGGCGAATCCGCCGGAAGCTGGAATTTCAGCAGCTCGACCTTGCCGCCGAAGAAGGTGTCGGTCTTGATAGCCGACGGAATGCGCAGCGTCCGCGCCATCTCCGTCGCGCAGATCAGCTCCGGATTGACGGACAAGCTCAGCCCCAGATCGTCGGAAATGAGCGACAGCTCCCCCGCGTATTCCGGGTTCCGGACGCGGGCAATGGTGTGCTTCGCGCCGATCTTCTTCGCAACGAGGCAGCACAGCAGATTCAGCTCGTCCTGCGCCGTTACCGCGATGACCAGCTCCGCCTCGTCGACGCCCGCCTCCATCTGCGTGGCATACGTCGCACCGTTTCCCTCAATGCTCAGAATGTCCAGATCCTCAACCGTCCGCTGCAGCGGCGCGCCGCTGCGGTCGACAATGGTGATCTCATGCCCCTCACGCGAAAGCTGCTCCGCCAGCGCACTGCCGATCTTTCCGTCGCCCACGATCACGATCCGCATGGTCTCAACTCCTTTTTCTCTCATCCGTTCCGAATTTGTAACAAATATTGTACCACGCCGCCCGCTTTTTTGCAACCAGCCCCCGGTAAAGCCCCTGTTCAGGAATGTTCCCTCTTGCCCGATGCGGGAAAAGGCGGTATACTAGGGTGTATCTGAAAACTCATGATGTGACCGGCAGCGAGGGATTTTTGCGTTGCGCAAGACATTTTTTCGCAGGAATACTGACGTATTTCAAGGAAAAATGACGCGGCGCACCGCAAAAAGGCCCGCTGTCCGGGTGCGTTGGGAGTTTTCAGATACACCCTAGATTTTAGTCTCAAAATGCTCTTTTGAGACAGCCCCACTTTTCTTGTACTTGTTCATGCGCAGGCAGCTCTGCCATATCGCGGGTTCGGCAGCATCACGCCCGGCAGCGGATTTTATGGCACTTATTCCCCAAACAGGTATTTTTTCAGCGCCTGCAGCAGCTCCAGAGAACGGAACTTGACCGTGTACGCACCGTTTGCGCGGGTCATGAGGCCGATCTCGGCGTCTGAGAAGCCGCCTGCCGCGGCTGCGTCGACGAAGCCGTCCGTTGTGGCCGGGACGCAGAGGGAGGGGAAGATCACGCACCACCAGTTGTGCCCCGCGCCCTCCCCGATGGTCACGCGCAGCGACTGATACACGCCGGACGGCAGCGAAAACGTGTCATAGTCGCGCGTTGGGAACAGCTCGCGGCGGAAGCTGACGCAGGCGGTGTCCCCGCTCCCCTGCCGCCGCAGCTCGGCATTTGCCGCCGCTTCGAGCGCGGGAATATCTGTCAGGATCGCCTGCTTCGCGTCGGACGCGCCGGAAAGCGCGCGCTGCGCTTCACGCAGCACCGCGTCGCGCACGCAGAGCTTCACGGCCTGATCCGCGTCGGAGTCGGAATTTGCCACGACGTGCAGGCGGATGATCTTTTCCGCCATGCACTGGCTCTGCGCCTGCAAAGCGGCGCAGGCCGTCACGGTAAGTACGCTGATGCCCAGCAACACAAGAGAAATGACCCGTTTTTTCATAAAAAACACCGTCCAAACTGCTTTTTACAGACAGTTTAGACGGTGTTTCATTGATTTATACCGTCTTTGCCAGGAAAATCTGACTGTATTTGTCCTTGAGCATCGTGCAGGCGACGGTCGCGTATTCAAACGAATCGTAGATGCCGAACACGGCGGAGCCGGAGCCGGTCATCTGCGCACCGTACGCGCCGTAGGTGTACATCATGGAGCGGATATAATTGATGTCGAAATACTTCTGCATGACGACAGGCTCAAACACGTTGCACAGGCTGCCGCCGATGCCGAGCAGATCGCCCTTCTGGAGGTTCAGCTGCATGACCTTCTGATCCGGACGCTTTTCGATGAACGTCTCGTCGAGCGCCTGATACAGCTCCGGCGTGGAGACGGAGAAATCCGGCTTGCAGATCACGACGAAGAACTCCGGCGCGGGCGGGAGCCGCGTCAGCAGCTCGCCCTTCCCTTCGACCAGCGCCGTGCCGCCCATGACGCAGAACGGCACGTCGGAGCCGACCTGCGCGCCAAGCTCGCAGAGCGCGGGAATGGACAGTGGGCTGTCATACGCACGGTTCAGCGCCCGCAGGACGGCCGCCGCGTCGGCGCTGCCGCCGCCGAGACCAGCCTCGAGCGGAATGCGCTTGTTGATGAAGATCTCCAGCCCCTCCGGCTTCTTGCCGATGCGGGCATAAAACGCCTCGGCGGCCTTCCACGCAAGATTTTCCCTGTCCTGCGGCAGACCGCAGGTGACAAGCTCCGGTTCGGTATTTTCGTCCGCGTCCGGTGGAAGGACCTCGCGGTAGCAGTGGATCTGCCAGCCCTCGCAGCCGACCGTGACGTGCACATCGTCGTGCAGGGAAACGGTCTGCATGATGGAGCGGAGATTATGATAGCCGTCCTCGCGCTTATCCAGAACGTCCAGCGTTAGATTGACCTTGGCAAATGCGCCCTCGGTAAGCTCCTTCATTACGCCTTGATCTTTCTGCCTTCCAGATAGTAGCGCTTCTCGCGGCTGTGGCCCATGGAGAAGGTCTTTCTCGGCAGAACGCCGTCGGCGATGACGCCGCGGAACAGCTGGCTCTTTTCCATGGCGGGCAGCAGGAAGCCGATGGCATTTTCCTGCTTCGCAAAGCCGATGAGCGCGTCGTCGTCATGGATATAGTCGATCTCGCCCGCATTTTCCTTCAGATAATCGTCGAGGAAGTGCTGCAGGATGCCGACGGCCAGCTCACCCTTGTTCTTATCGAGGACGATGGTGCCGGACTCTTCGCCCGCGTACCATTTAACCGGGAAGCCTTCGGCACCTGCGCAGGCCGCTTCGAGCGCTGCAAGCAGCTTCTTCGGCTCGGTCTTGAAGATGACGCGGTGGATAGGCTCGAAGACCTGCGCCGGGTCGTGGATGTTTTCCAGCTCGACGAGCGCATAGCGTGCCGGATGATTCGAAAGATCGGCGCCGGGGTTGTTCTTTTTCAGCTCTTCGTAGCAGCTCTTCGCGGTAGCCAGAGAGTGGTTGCCGTCGCCGACGGCGAAGACCATCGGGGTGCCCTTGAGGCCGGTGTACTTCTCGCCAACGGTGGCGGTGTACTCGGTCAGCGCCTTATTGAACTCGTCAACGTCCTTGCCCTCGACGAGCCAGCCGGTGATGTGGCCGCCGTCCTCCATGAGGTCGAAGTCGTAGAGCTTCTTGAGAGAATCCTTCTTCGCGGCGATCGGCTCGATGAGCTTCTTGTCGTGGTCGTCGCAGAGCATGAGCACGTGCGGCAGCTCGATGGGCGCGTCGCGGCGGACACGCTGACGCGGCGGAATGCGCTCCGGCACGGTGCGCTCGGTGGCGCGGATGGCGCTGGTCGCGCCGGGGGTATAGTCATACGCGTCGAGGTCGACCATGCCGACAAGGCCCTCGCGGATGGAGCCGTTTTCGAGCGTGCGCTCGACATAGACGAAGCTGTTGGGATAGACCGTGAACACGCCGTCTTCCATGTACTTTTTCATGGTGGCGTTGATCTCGGCGGTGTGCTCCGCTTCCTTCTCGGTGCCAAGCTCGGCTTCGGGGAGGATGAGGTTGATGGTGGACACAGCGCCCTCGGCGTTCTTGCGCACGCGGTCCCAGTACGCCTGATCGGACGTGAACTGGTCGCAGGCAATGACCGCCCACTTTTCCATATGGTCTGTTTTGGGCATCAGGATATCAGCGGGTAAAAATGCGTTCATCTTGAATCACCTTTCACATTAAATTTTCATATCAATCAGGCCATAGCGGCCTTGATTCCATTGAGAAGTTCGTTGTAAGTCTCAAACGCGGGCAGCTGGGGGTAATCGGCCTTGATCCTGTCCGTTGAGCGGAAGAGGAAGCCGGCCTTGCTGGCCAGGATCATTTCCAGATCGTTGTAGCTGTCGCCGGAAGCGATGGTCTCAAATCCCATGGACTGCAGCGCCCGGACGGTCGTAAGCTTGGAATGCGCGCAGCGCATTTTGATGCCGCAGAGCATCCCGTCCCTGTCGACCTCGAGCGAATTGCAGAAGATCGTCGGCCAGCCGAGCTTTTTCATGAGCGGCTGCGCAAATTCTTCAAATGTGTCGCTGACGATGATGGCCTGCGTCTGCGCGCGCAGCTCGTCCAGAAAGTCCTTTGCGCCGGGCAGCGGGTCGATCTGCGCGATCACGTCCTGAATCTGCTTCAGGCCCAGCCCGTGCTCGCGCAGGATGTCCATGCGCCAGCGCATGAGCTTGTCATAATCCGGCTCGTCGCGCGTGGTGCGGCGCAGCTCCGGGATGCCGCTGACCTCGGAGAATGCGATCCATATCTCGGGCACCAGAACGCCCTCAAGATCCAGGCAGGTAATATACATCGGTATGTCCCTCTGCTGAAAAAATTTTTGGAAGCCTAAAAAAATAAAAGGCTCTATGTTCATTATACAAAATCCTGCCGTAAAAGCAACAGGTATTTCAAGTTTTTTGCCGAGGACGTATGAAGCGGCCGATCCGTGCCATACTATCTTTGATTCTAAAATCAAGGAGATGGACGTATGGACACACTTTGTCTGATCCTCGCCATTATCGGCGCTGTCAACTGGGGGCTTGTGGGCTTTGCGCGGTTCGATCTGGTCGCGTGGATCTTCGGCGGGCAGACCGCAGGCGTCAGCCGCGTGATCTACGCGATTGTAGGCATCGCGGGGCTCTGGTGCATCACGATGCTCTTCCGGAAGCGCAGCCGCCCGGAGGCATAAGACTTCATGTATGCGTATCACACCACGAAAATCCGCAGCTACTGATGCATGAAGCGTTTGCGCATCCTTTCCGGCTGCCCCGCAGGGGCGCAGAACTGGCACATTTCTTAATTTGCTATGCTTTTGCATAGCAAAAATACCGGACGCTGGAGACTCCTGCGTCCGGTATTTTCAGGTCCGGGGGTGGCGGCAGCGTGTCCGTGTTTTTCAGGCTTCCTCTGCCAGCTTTTCCCTGGCCTTTTTCAGCGCGCTCGCGAGCTGGTCGGGACAGGAGGTTTCTTTCATGCCGCAGTGGATGCCGTCGAGGCGTTCGATCACGGTGTCGATGTCCATGCCTTCGACGAGCTTGGAAATGCCCTGCAGGTTGCCGTTGCAGCCGCCGATGAATTCAATATTCTTGACGGTCTTTCCGTCCACGTCAAATAAAATTTCCTGCGAGCAGGTGCCTTTGGTTCTGTAAGTAAAGTGCATATTTGTTTCTCCTTTTTGTTTCGTCAAATCGCAGAGCGATGAGTTTACATAACGATTTCTCCGTCCCGGATGCGGAGCACCTTGGTGAAGCTGTCCAAAAACTCCGGGGAATAATTGTGCATGGCGACGATCAGGATCTCGCAGGGCAGCTGCGCGATCTGCTTTTCCAGCTCGACGCGTGTTTTTTCGTCAAGGCCAGCCGCCGGTTCGTCCAGCATGACAAGGCTTCCCTTGCGCCAGAGCGTCCGGGCCAGGTCGAGCCTGCGCTCTTCGCCGCCGGAAAGAGCGTGTTCCTCACCGCCGATCTGCGTGTCCATGGACGCGCCGCGCTCGGCGTACCATTTGGAAAGCCCGGCGTCAGCAAGCGTCTTTGTCAGCGCCTCGTCCTGCTGCGCCGTACCGGAGAACATGGTGAGATTGTCGCGGATGGAGGCGCTGTAGACAAAGGTTTTCTGGGATAACAGCGTAACCTGTCTGCGGAAATCCTCATAGCGGTAATCGCGGCAGGGGCGGCCATTGATCACGTATTCCCCGTCCGCGGCGTACATGGAGGCCAGCACCTTCAGAAGCGTCGACTTTCCCGCCCCGCTCTCGCCGAGCAACGCAATGCGGTCGCCCTTCCGGAGCGTCAGATCGACGTGCTTTAAAATCTCGCGGTCATCCCTGCGGCAGGAGATATCGTTCAGTGTGACCGCCTCGATCCGTGTCAGCGGTTCGCTGCCCCAGCTGTCCGCCTCGTCCGTCGGCGCGTCCAGAAATGCGAGGACGCGCTTGCAGACCGCCGAGGCGGCGATGGTCGAGGAATAGCGTTCGCTGATGATCTGCACCGGCCCGGCGACAAGGTTCATGAGGCTTGCAAAGGTAATGAGCGCCGGGAGCGTGATGACGCCGCGCGTGACGAAGAACAGACCGAGCACCCACGTGCCGAGCACGACGAGATTGCCGCAGCCGTAGGCCCCCGCATATAGAATTCTGCGGATGCGGCGGGAGCGGAGCTTTTTCCGATAAAGGGTTTCGTTTGCCTCGTCATGGGCATGGTTGATGCCGGAGAAAGCGTTGAAAATTTTCAGCTGAAAGAAACCGGAGAAAATCTGTGTGATCGCCGTCAGATAGCAGGCTTTTGCCTGCTGCTCGTTCTCCTGATGCGCCTGCAGGCGCTTTTCCGTCAGCTTCGGGAACGCCGCCGTCAGCACACTGACGGCGATCATGATCAGGGTCATGACCGGCTGGATGGCGATAGCAGAGGCGACCGCCAGCAGGAAGCAGCAGATTTGAAAATAAATTTCGCCCAGAGACGTAACATAATCCTGCTGGATGGTGTCCACGTCATTCTGCACAAGGGACAGGCAGGAGCCGTCGTCCTTTTCGCTTTTTTCCATATAGCTGAGCGCTTCGATCTTCCGCACCGCGTCGGCGCGGAGGCCGCGGCCGACGCGCTGCACGACGATATCGCGTGAATAGTCCAGCAGGAAAGCAAAAAATGTCTCAATGCAGAGGTAAAACAGCGTCACAAGCGCGATTTTCCACACGCGCGAGAGGTCGCCCTCCATGGCGCTGTCGGCAAACGTGCCAAGCAAAAAGGACATGAACACAGACGAACCGGCCGCCAGAAGGTTGGACACAAGGAACAGCGCAACAGATGAGCGGTTTTTGCGGTAATAGCGCTTCATGGCGGCCTCCTTTTCGGTTTAGTAATACTTGATCTCCGAGCGGTGCGCCTCCAGCAGATTGTCCAGGTATTGCTCGACATATTTCGTCATCTGCTCCGGCGGGTTCACCTTTGTAAATTCCAGTCCATGCTGCGCGCAGTATTCCTGCCCGAGCGTATCGCGCAGTCTCTGCCGCAGCATCCTGCGGGGAAGCTGCTCCGCGACCATATCGAAATACTGTTCGGTGGTGATCCCCATTTTTGTGCACCACTCCTCGATATAGCTTCGCACTTCCTCGTATTCTTCGTAGTTTTTCCGCTGTCCGGCCATCTCTGCGTCCACCTCTTCCTGTGTGACGGAAAGGCCACGCTGCTCCGCCTCATCGAGCATGATGAGGTTCAGCAGGATCTGATCCAGTGCGTCCGCGTCGCTGATGGTTTTGTCTCCTGTGACGTTGATCTGGTTTTCCTTTTCATACGCGACTTCGCTCTGCAAAATCTGCGTATCCTTGTAGGTCGCAACAACCGGGTCGTCCGACATCTGCTTCTGACAGGCTGTCAGGAAAAGCAGAAGAATACACAGCACAGGTATCATTCGTGATTTCATGGCATTCTCCTATCATCATTCGGTCAGGTCGCACAGGGTGGCGTTTACATAATCCGTAAGCCGCATGGGGTCGAGCAACACCTGGCAGCCGCGGCAGCCGGCGGAAACACCGATCTCGTCATAGAGCTGAGCCGTCTCGTCGATGTAGGTCGGGAACGGCTTTTTCATGCCGATGGGGCTGCATCCGCCGCGGATATAGCCGGTCGCGGCCAGCAGGTCTTTGACATGAATGAGCTCGATTTTTTTGTCGTGGGCCGCCTTGGCCGCTTTTTTCAGGTCCAGCTCACAGCAGACCGGGATGCAGAACACGGCATAGCCGCCGCGCTCGCCCTTCGCAACGAGCGTTTTGAAGATCTGCTCCGGCGGCATGCCGATCCCCTCTGCTGCGTGCATCCCGTTCAGGTCGTTCTCGTCAACCTCATATTCTGCTGCGCGGTAGGGAATTTTCGCCGCGTCAAGCAGGCGCATCACGTTGGTTTTTGTCATTTGGAAGCCCCTCTTTCAGGGCCATTATACCTGATTTCCGCGTTTCTGGCAAGGGGCAAAACGCGCGCGCATGATTTGTGAAAATGCGTTTAAACTATCTGTATCTCTCAAAGATCATCTGTAGGGGCCGATGCCTACATCGGCCCGGAAGAATACACCATTTTTACGGTAATCTTCGGCGAATTCGCAACTTCCCAGCGGGCCGATGTGGGCATCGGCCCCTACAGTGAAAAAGGCAAGCGCTTGCGGATTCGCCCTGAATTTCCGAAAAATCTCTGCCTGCTGCTCGGGCCGACAGAGTCGTCGGCCCCTACGGGATAGCTAATCTTACACAGACAGGAGCATACAAATATGGGTGAAGCAAAGAAGGAAGAACAGGCGCGGCAGGAGCTGGTCGATCTTGGCGCGTCGACGACGAAAACGGCGCGGGGGACGATCTACACGCTGACGATCATTGGACAGATCGAGGGCCATCAGGCGCTGCCGGAGAACATCAAGACGACAAAATATGAGCACGTCATTCCCCTGCTCGCGGCCGTGGAGGAAAGCGAGGAAATTGACGGGCTGCTGCTGCTCCTCAACACGGTCGGCGGGGATATCGAGGCGGGGCTTGCCATTGCGGAGCTGATCGCGGGGATGAAAAAACCCACCGTCTCTCTGGTGCTGGGCGGCGGGCATTCCATCGGCATTCCGCTGGCGGTGTCGGCCAAGAAAAGCCTCATCGTCCCGACGGCCAGCATGACCGTCCATCCGGTGCGCATGACGGGGCTTGTAGTCGGCGCGCCGCAGACGTATCAGTATTTCAATCAGATCCAGAAGCAGATCGTAAATTTCGTGACAAAGAATTCGCATATCTCCCGCGAGGACTTCCTGCGCTATATGATGGCGACAGATGAGATCGCAACGGACGTCGGTACGGTATTATACGGCGAAGAGGCCGTTTCCTCGGGGTTAATGGACGCAATCGGCTCCCTTTCCGACGCGCTGAGCCTGCTGCACCGTCAAATTGAACGGCGCAGGAAGCGTGAGAAATCCCATAATCAGTAATTCTTGCGAATTGACAGCGGCAATGTGCTGTGCTAAAATGCGGTCGGTGCGAGCGGTGGAGTCTGTCATAGGCGCCGGGAGGCGTTCTATTCGCATCGGAGCGTGCATAGCTTTCGGCAGAACCATGACCATGGTTCTGCCGTCCTGTTTTATAGGGGGAATTTCATATGAGAAAAACGAAGATCGTCTGTACCATCGGCCCGGCCAGCAGCTCGGAGGAGGTATTTGCGGAAATGTGTCGGGCGGGGCTCAATGTCGCACGCCTGAACTTTTCACACGGGACGCATGAGGAGCACCAGCAGAAATTTGATATGATCCGCAAGGTGCGGCGCGAGCTGGAGCTGCCCATCGCCATCATGCTCGACACCAAGGGGCCGGAATACCGCATCCGCACGTTCAAAAATAAGAAGATCACGCTGAAGGACGGCGATCCGTTCACCTTCACGACGCGGCAGGTCGACGGCGACGAGACGATCGTTTCCGTCAGCTATGCGGGACTGGCAAACGATCTTTCCGTGGGCGATACGGTGCTGGTCAACAACGGACTGGTCATTTTTGAGGTAGAGAACATCGAGGGGACAGAAATTCACTGCCGCGTCGTGACGGGCGGCGAGCTTTCGGACTGCAAGAGCATGTCGTTCCCGCACAAGGTACTCGAACAGGTCTATCTGAGCGAGCAGGACAAGGATGATCTGCTGTTCGGCATTCAGAACGGCATTGATTTTGTCGCGGCGTCGTTCGTCTCACGGAAGCAGGACGTGCTGGACGTGCGGCGGTTTCTGGACGAGCACGGCGGCAGGGACGTGGAAATCATCGCCAAGATCGAGAACCAGACCGGCATTGACAACGTGGAAGAGATCTGTCAGGCGTGCTCCGGCATTATGATCGGCCGGGGCGATCTGGGCGTGGAGGTTCCGTTTGCGGAGCTGCCTGCGATCCAGAAGTATCTCATTACCAAGTGCCGTCTGCTCGGCAAGCGCGTCATTACGGCCACGGAAATGCTCGAATCCATGATCCACAATCCGCGCCCGACGCGGGCGGAAATTTCCGACGTTGCCAACGCGGTCTATGACGGCACGAGCGCCGTCATGCTCTCCGGTGAGTCGGCGGCGGGCAAATATCCGGTCAGAACCGTGCAGACCATGGCCGAGATCGTGGAGGAAACGGAAAAGCATATCGACTATGAGCCGCTGTTCCGCGCCGAGGCGTTCCAGATCAAGAACATGGTCGACGCGATCTCGCACGCGACGTGCTGCATGGCCTGCGACATCCACGCGAAGGCCATCGTCGTCAGCTCGCTTTCCGGCGCGACGGTGCGGATGGTCTCGCGCTTCCGCGTGCCAGTGGACATCATCGGCATGGCGACAAACGAGCGTGTGTGGTACCGTCTGGCACTCTCGTGGGGCGTGCAGCCGGTTCTGTGCGAGGAAACGTTTACATCGACGGACGTGCTGTTCTATAACGCGCTGCGCGCGGCAAAGAAGGCCATGCACCTGCAGCCGGGCGACAACGTCGTCATGACTGGCGGCAACACCACCGGCACGTCGGGCAATACGAATCTGATCAAGGTTGAGACGATCTGAAGCGAGCCTGAGTTCAGTCGATGGTTCACTGAAGGCTCCCCTTGTCGTGCCCCGCACGATAAGGGGAGCCTTGGGTACTCCTGATTCAAACAGCCGGACGCGGGGAATTCCCGCGTCCGGCTGTTTTGTGCATAATTATTTATTTGATGTTGCAGCGCACGATGCACTGGTAGGTGACGCCGTTGTAGGTCGTGGAAACGTAGGCTGTGCCCTTGCCCTCGGCCTTGACGACGCCGGTGCCGTCGACCGAGCAGACGGAAACGTCGCTCGATACCCACAGCAGACCGGTGATCTTATCGCCGTTTGCGTCGCGCAGGGAGATCTGGAACGTCTCGCCCTTGACGCCCATGGTGACGTCGCTGTTGCTGATGGTGCACTCGCCTTCGCCGCTCCTGTCCTCAAAATTGCAGCGGACGATACAGGTCAGCTCACTGTCGTCGACGGCGGCTTTTACCGTCGCCGTACCCTTGCCCTTTGCGGTCAGGACGCCGTTTTCGGAGACGGTGACGATGGATTCATCACTGCTCTGCCACGTGATCTTTGCGCCGTCCGGCGCGCCGGTCACGGAAAGGGTGTACTGCTCGCCCGCGTTCATGAACGTCAGATCATCCTTGTTCAGTGCCAGCTCTGCCGGGTCGCCCTCCGCCGCTCCGGTTCCGACATAGGCAAAGTCGCAGGTCACGAGACACTGGGCCGTCTGTTCACCGCACTGGGCAGTGATAACGGCGGAGCCTGCGTTCACGGCGATGATCTTGCCCTGCTCGGAGACGGTCGCGACCGTCTCGTCGCTGGACGAGAACGCAACGGGCTCTGTGCAGTCAGCCGGGGTGCGCGTGAAGGTGATGTTAAAGAAGCGGCCCGCTTCCTCAAAGGTCACGGTCGGGGCGGAAAGCGTCAGGCTGGTGCAGCTTACGCTGGACTCATTCTGCTCGGGTTCTGGCGTCTGGTCGTGCTTCTGGTCCTCCTCGTTCATGTAGCGGTTCTCGTCCGGCTGCGCCGGCTCGGCGGGCTGCTGGACAGTTGCCTGCTCCGGCTCCGGCTGGGCAGGCTCGGCGGGCTGCACGGGCGCTTCGAGCGCCGGCTCACGGTACAGCGGCGACCAGCCGAGGCGGCTGAACGCCAGCAGTGCGCCGCCCAGCACCGCAGCGCCGAGGATCACGCACAGAACGGTCATCATCCACTTGGGGATGGCGTAGACGGCTTCGCCGGGTGCGCTCTGCGCGTCGGACGGCTGGGGCGCGGACGCGGTGCGCAGGCGCTTGCCCGCGTAGCCTCTGGCCGCCTTCGGCGCGCCTGCATCCTGCCGCAGACGTCTGCCCGGCGCGGGACGCTCCGCAGGGGCGCTCTGCGCGGACTTTTCCGGCACGGGGGACGTGCGCTCCGGCTCTGCGGGAGCCGTGGGGCCTGCCGCGGTGCGTCCGCACAGCGGACACTGGCGCAGGCGCGCATCGTATGCCGTGCCGCAGTATTCACAGGTTTTCAATTCCATAAATGGGCCTCCAACTATTGTGCTCCGGCCTTCTGTGCGGCGGAGCGATGCGTTTATTCAGACACAGGAGACAGTATATCACAGATTGTTACAGATTCCAAGTGGATGGGGCAAGATATTGTATTGCATTTTTTATAAAAATGACATAGAATAAAGATGTGTTTGTAAAGGAGGCGAACGAATTGCCAGAACTGAACATGATATCGCCGCTGCTGACGAACATGGAGCTCGTCAAATGCGTCAGCGTGCACGGCGGTACATCTGTCTATATTGTAAAAAGCACAAAAAGCAATCAGTCCTATTATCTGAAGCACATCTGCATCCCGGAATCGCAGAAGCAGGTCGACGCGCTGATGTTCACCGGCGCGGCCGCCACGGTCGAGGACGCGCAGAATTATTACAAGCAGGTCGCCGCCGATTATCAGGCGGAGCTTGAAACGCTTGAGAAGCTTTCCGCCAGTCCGAACATCGGCTGCTACCGCAGCTACCAGATTGAGCCGAAGGAGGACGGCGTCGGCTTTGAAATTTATCTGCTGGCCGAATACCGCCAGACGCTCTCCGAGGTGCTTGCCGAAACGCCCATGACACAGTCGGGCGCGGTCAATCTGGGTCTGGATCTGTGCAGCGCGCTGTGCAGTCTGCGCGAGGCCGGGCTGATCCACCGCAACGTCAAGCCGTCGAACGTGTACTTAAGCAGTTCGGGGCACTATCTGCTGGGCGACCTCGGCATCGCGAAGATCGACGAGCTGAAATACTGCTCGATGCCGGAAAATATGCTCAGCTCCTTCTCTGCGCCGGAGCTGTTCAGCCTGCTTGGGACGATCGAGCCGACGACCGATATCTACTCTGTCGGCATGATCCTCTACCGCATCTACAACGGCAACCACGGCCCGTTCGAGGACGAAAAAACGTCTGCCCGCGCGGCAGACAAGCTGCGCGTGACCGGCCAGCAGCTGCCGGCTCCCATGTACGCAGATTATGAAATGGCGGACATTCTGCTGAAGGCCTGCGCATTCAAGCCCGAGGACCGCTATCAGACCCCGCAGGAGCTGCAGGAGGCGCTGCTGGAATACGGCAAGCGCAACGAGGCGTCCGACGCGCTGATCGTCCCACCCATCGAGGGCGAGCCGGAGCAGATCGACCCCTCCGCCGAAGAAGAGGTCGAGCCGGTCCAGTTTGCCGACACCGAGCAGATGGCGGACGATTTCAAGGAGAGCTTTTCACCGGACACGGCCATGCTCAACGCCATCATCGACGAGGTCCATCGCGGCGAGGCGGGCCAGAACACCCTTGATCTGGATGAAAATTCGCAGGATGCGTCCGAGGACGATGCGGACAACAGCTCCTCCAGCGAAGACGCTGAGGTGGACGAGCTGAAGATCAATCTGCCCCCGCGCGGACAGCGGCGGAAGAAAAAGGCGTCCGCGCCAAAATGGATTCTGCCGGTCTTCATTGGCGTGGCCGCACTGGCTGCGATTGCGGCGGCAGTATGGTTCTTTGTGATCGTCCCGTCTGTCACGCACGTCAACTCCGTCTCCGTGACGGACATCGGCACGGATTATCTGACCGTTCAGGTCGAATCCGGCGAGGACAGCGGCGCATTTGACGTTACCTGCTCCGACGCCTACGGCAACCAGAGCCGGAAGGCCTTTACGGCGGGCGAAGCCATGACGTTTGATTCGCTCGTGCCGGGCACGCAGTATACGATCGAGGCCGTCCCGCTGGAAGGCAAGAAGATGACGGGCTCCTATTCCGCCACCGCCTCGACCTACGCCGAAACGAAGATCCTGAGCTTCACGGCGACGCCGATCTCCATCACGCAGGCCGAGCTGAACTTCATCCTTCAGGACGGCCCCGACTTCGACAGCTGGACGCTTTCGTATGCGGCGGAGGGCGCCGAGGCCAAGACTGTCACCTTCCCCGGCCATTCGGTCGTGATCAGCGATCTGCAGTCCGGCTCGGAATACACCTTTACGCTGCTTCCCCCCGAAAATACACTGCTGACCGGCGCGACCGCCGCGACGCTTTCGACGGTGCCGACCGTGGATCTGGTGCCCGACAGCGTATCCATCGTGACGTCCAGCTCCTCCGCTCTGCTTACGTGGCAGTTTGAGGGCGACGCGCCTGAAAAGTGGGTCGTCACCATCACGGACAAGGCCGGCTTCGAGGAAACGAAGGAGGTCACCGTCCCGAACGTGACGTTTGAAAACCTCGTCTCCGGCACGGAATACGAGATCGAGATCTCCGCGCCGACGATGCTCTCCCGGTACACGATGAACGCCACGCCGACCGTCACGAACATCAAGGACTTCAAGTCCTCCGATGAGACGGACGAGACGGGCCGGACGATCAACGTCAACCTCAGCTGGGTCTGCGAGACAGAACCCGCCGAATCCGGCTGGGTCGTGACCTACACGCTTCAGGATGTGGAAAACGCCGAGCCGCAGACGCTGGAAACGGATACGGATTCCTGCGTCATCCCCGCCAACAATATGTACCCCGGCGCGACGTACAAGGTCACGCTGGCACTGAAGAACGGCGATCTGCTCGACGGCACAACTGAGCTGACCTTCACGACCGCCAATGTGGATAATCCCTACACAGCCAACGGCGTCAAGGACCCCTACACCGGCCTGTTCCTCAAGCCGAATAAGGAGACGTTCCGCTATGTCGATCTGGTCACGCGCCGCTCGACATTCTCCAAGGGTGAGCTGGTCGCGTTCGACGTGGACGCGGGCAGCAATCTGGACGCTTCCTCCGACGGAACGGTCATGGTCAACCTTGTCGTCCGCGACGCGGACGGGAAGATCGTCGATTCGTCCAGCTCCGTGCTGGTCTGGAAGGATATGTGGGAAAAGAATATGTTCGTCGGCTACTTCCCGCGCACCCCGCAGACCGACGGCGATTATACCCTGTCCATCTACATCGGCAACCAGCTGCTCGATTCCGCAAAGTTCACTGTTAAGAGCTGATCCGGTTTTTGCCGTCCAATCGGATGGTCTGAACAAGCAGATAAACGGATGCACCAACGGCTCCCCTTGCATATAAGGGGAGCCGTTTTGTGCTCCTGCGGTAGTGCAGCACAAAAAAGAAAAGCAGTTGATTCCAAAATGAAATCAACTGCTTTTCTGGTACGCCGGAAGGGACTCGAACCCCCGACCTACTGGTTCGTAGCCAGTCACTCTATCCAACTGAGCTACCGGCGCGTACCGCGCTTCCTCAGCGCCACATTATAGTAGCACAGTCGGGGACAAAATGCAAGTCCTTTTTTATTTTTTTCTCAAAGCTCCTGCAGCTCCAGATCGCCGCAGGCTTCGAGCTGGGGCCGGGGGCCGAGGGCGCAGACGACGCCGCTATCCAGCGCGCTGCCGATTTGGCCTGCGCAGGCGGCCAGAGACGCGGGGCCTGCGTCCAGCAGCTCATGACGCATACGGCGGCGGTCGTCCATGGTCATGCCCTTCAGGAGCCATGCGTCCGCGACAGCGCCCTGCAGGCGCGGCGAGAGCAGCGGCTCGGCATCGCTGATAGCGCCGATGATGTTGACGTCCTGCGCCTCGCCGGAGGCGGCTGCGGCTTCGAGATATGCGGCCGTTCGGCCGATCGCGCCGCGCGAACGGCGGCAATCCGGGTCACGGTAGGTGTAGGCGGAGACAAGCCCCGTTTCGCGCACGAGCAGGCCCGTGCCGTAAGCGCCGCCCTGCACGCGGATCTCGTTCCAGTAATGGCCGAGCGAGGCGGCACGGCAGGTGATGCGCAGATCGCCGGAATACGCGTGGACATTGCCGCAGACAGCGGTGAACGAAACCTCGGATGGGATCACGATGCCCTCTTTACGGATCGGCAGCAGCTGCGCCTGACACGGCGCGCCGGGTCCAGCGCCGGTCGGAAGCGCTTCGCGCAGGCCGGTCAGTACCGGTTCGGCGTTTTGTCTGTTGCCGGTGATGGACAGGCGCATCCGCGCGGTCACAAACAGCTTTTCACAGAGTGCGCGCAGCGTTTCGATCAGTTCGTCCGCCCTTGCGTCGAAATTCTGCTCCAGTTCCCGCAGCCAGCGATAGTAGCTGACGCCCGCGCAGCGCTCGGCGCAGGCACTGGCCGCGTTCAGGGCGGCGGAGGCGCGGAGCATCGCGGCGCTTGAGCCGGAGTTGACGATCTGCTGCTGCAGGCCGTCGCGCTGCTGCCGGATCAGCTCCAGAAGCTTCGTCTTGTCAGAAAAATCCGTCTGCGTCAGGACCTGCGCCGTCAGCCGCACAGCCTCCGGGAGCCTGGCCTCCAGCGCGCTGAATGAAACGGCAGCATAGAGCCGGTAGCTCTGCGGGTCATGATACTGGCTGTAGGGCGACAGTGCCGCGGTGAGACTGCCGAGCTTCAGACGCAGCTGCTTCTGAAGCTCCTGCGCGTCCATGCCGCCCGCCGGGAGCTGTCCCAGCGCTGCCCCCAGAACGGTCATATACGGAAGCTGCGCCTCCGTCAGATCATCGGCTGCAAAATAGGCCGTCGGATACACAATGCCGTCGGTCTGCACGGCATGGAGGATAAGGCGGCCATCGGCCTCCGCCTCCGTCGGGATGGGGGCCGGGTCGCGCGGCAGGTCAGAAAGCTGCACGTGCGGGATCGCAGCCAGCGCCTCGGGGCTGTCCGGCTCCTGCTGGAGCGCGGCAAGCCGCTCCTGCCCATCAACAATTCGGCTGCGCTGCGCCTCGTCCAGCGTTTCAAGCATATTTTGCAGCGCCTCGCGTTCGCGCTCCTGCCGTTCCTGGCCGCAGGTCTGCGACGGGCGCAGGAGGATTTCGGCGGTATGCGGATTTTCCAGCAGCAGGCGGCGCAGAAGCGTCTCATAATATCCTGTGCCGATGGCGGCGCGCAGATCGTCGAACACCTCGCTGAAGCACAGGCGGGCGGCGGGGTCGCCGCCATACAGCCAGCTGGCCAGGATCTCAAGCTCAAAGATCAGCCCGCGCGGCATCGTGCCGTAATCGCGTTCGCGGAGCTTGAATTCGAAGCTCGCAAGCGAGGCCTCGATCTGCTCACGGTCAAGGCCGTTTTCGCAGAGCGCGGTCAGCGTATCGCGGATCGTCGCCTGAATGGCGGGCAGGTCGGCCTCGCGGAAGTTCTGCACACGCAGCAGAAGATTCGGCTGCATACACTGCTCGTCGCAGCTGAGCACCACGTCCTCGGCAAGGCCCTGTTCCAGAATCGCGCGGCACAGCGGCGCGTGGTTGCTGCCGCAGAGTACGTCCGACAGCACCTGTGCAGCAAAGAGCGTCTGCGCATCCTGATACGTCCCGATCACGTAGCCGCAGCCGAGCTTCCAGCGCTGCTGCATCGGTTCTCCGGCGGGAAGCGGATAGTCGATCGTCCGGCGCTCCGCCCGGACGGGCGGCTGGGCATGGATCTGCGTGTCCGGGTCGATGGCTGCGAACTGTGACAGATAGCCGTCCAGCAGAGCGAAGCTCTCGTCCTGATCGATGCTGCCGTCGAGCAGCAGATAGGAGTTGGCCGGATGATAGAACCGCTTATGCGCGGCGGTAAAGGCCTCATAGGTGAGACTCGGGATGGCCTCAGGATCGCCGCCGGAGACGAAGCGGTAGGGCGAGTCCGGGAACAGCGCACGGTTCATGGCGTTTATCAGCAGCTCGTCCGCGTCGGCAAACGCACCCTTCATCTCGTTGAGCACAACGCCGGATCGCGTCAGAACGCCGCCCCGCAGCTCATAATGCCAGCCCTCCTGCTGGAAGATCTCCGGCTTTTCGTGGATGCTGGGGAAGAACACGGCGTCGAGATACACGCGCATCAGGTTGAGAAAATCGCGGCTGTTGCGGCTTGCGACGGGATAGCAGGTTTTGTCCGGGAACGTCAGCGCGTTCAGGAACGTGTTCAAGGAGCCCTTCATCAGCTCGACAAACGGCTCCTTGACCGGGAACTGCTTCGAGCCGCACAGAACGGAATGCTCCAGAATGTGAAAAACGCCTGTGTCGTCATACGGAAGCGTCCGGAAGGCGGCGCAGAAGGACTTGTTTTCGTCCTCCCGCTCGAGCCAGCAGAGCCGCGCACCGGAGGCAGCGTGGGTATATTCATGCAGAACAGCGTCCAGCTCATCAATGCGGCGCTGCCGAGTCTGTTCAAATCCATGCAGTGCGGTCATAGAAAAACTCCTTTTTCTGTTTTTTTCATCATACCACATTCCGACAGCATCCGCAACGAAAACCGTATTCTGCCCGGCAGGCGAAATCTGGTGCTTCCGTAAAAGACGCCCGCCGGGAATCCGGCGGGCGCTGGCGGGAATTATTCAACTGTGACGCTCTTTGCGAGGTTGCGGGGCTTATCGATGTCGCAGCCGCGCTGCAGCGCGACGTAGTACGCGAACAGCTGCAGCGGTACGACGCCCAGCAGCGGCAGCAGCGGCAGCTCCGTTTCCGGGATGGTCAGGATGCCGTCGACGCGGCTGGAAAGGGCTTCGCGGCGATTCTCCGTCGTGAGCGCGAGAATGCTTGCGCCCCTTGCCTTGACCTCGATGACGTTGCTCATGGCCTTGTCAAACAACGGGCCATAGGTACCCAGCGCAATCACGAGCGTGCCGGGCTCGATGAGCGAGATCGTCCCGTGCTTAAGTTCGCCTGAAGCATAGGCTTCGGAATGGATATAGGAGATCTCCTTGAGTTTCAGGGACCCCTCCATCCCGAGCGCATAGTCCAGATTCCGGCCGATAAAGAACACAGAATCGTGATTGAAATACTGCGAGGCATAATACTGGATCTGTTCGCGGCTGGACAGGATCTGCTCGACCTGTGCGGGCAGCGCGGCGATGGCTGCGGTCAGGCGGTTCGCCTCTTCGGCGCTGATCGTATTGCGCTGCGCGGCGAGATAGACGGCCAGCAGATCCAGCACAGCCATCTGCGTGGAATACGCCTTGGTCGTCGCCACGGCGATCTCCGGCCCGGCCCAGGTGTAGAGCACGTCGTCCGATTCGCGGGCGATGGAGCTGCCGACGACATTGACAATGGACAAAATTCTCGCGCCGAGGCTCTTTGCCTCGCGCAGCGCGGCCATGGTGTCGAGCGTCTCGCCGGACTGGCTGATAATAATGGCAAGCGTCCGTTCGTTTACAATCGGGCTGCAATAGCGGAACTCGGAGGCCAGAATGACCTCGACCGGCATCCGCGTCAGCTTTTCGAGGTTATACTTGCCGACCATGCCCACATGATACGACGAGCCGCAGGCGATGATCTTGATGCAGTCGTAGCGGCTGCTGTCGAGCATCAATCCGTCGAAGACGACCGCGCCGTCTTTGATGCGGGGCAGGATCGCCCGGCGCAGCGCCTCCGGCTCCTCCATGATCTCCTTGAGCATGAAGTGCTCGTAGCCGCCCTTTTCCGCGGCGGAGATCTCCCAGTCGATGTGATGGTGCTCCTTTTCGATGGGCAGCTCCATCGCGTTATAGACCTGCACGCCGTCGCGACCCAGAACGGCGACCTCGCCGTCTTCCATGTACACAACGTCGCGCGTGTACTTGACAAGCGCCGTCACGTCGGAGGCAATAAAGTTCTCGCCCTCGCCGAAGCCGATGAGCAGCGGCGCGTCCTTGCGCGCGGCATAGACGTGGTCGGGATCGTCCGAGCAGAGGATGCCGAGCGCATACGCGCCCTCGATCCGGTGCAGGACCATGTACAAAGCGTCTGAGACTGTCTCAACCTCCGGCAGGCCCATGCAGTATTCCATCAGCTGCGCGACGACCTCCGTGTCGGTCTGTGAGGCGAATTTGACGCCCTTCTGCTGCAAAAATTCGCGGATCTCCAGATAATTTTCGATGATGCCATTGTGCACGACGGCGATTTTCCCGTTCTGGGAGACGTGCGGGTGGGAATTTGTGTCGTTCGGCTCGCCGTGCGTGGCCCAGCGGGTATGGCCGATGCCGAGCGTGCCGGGCAGAAGCGCGCCATTTTCGGTTTTTGCGATCAGATTCTGGAGCCGTCCCTTGGCCTTTTCGACCTTCAGAACGCCGTTTTGCTCCACGCAGACGCCTGCGGAGTCATAGCCCCGGTATTCCAGGCGCGACAGACCCTCCAGCAGGATGGGCGCAGCCTGTTGGGTTCCTACGTATCCTACGATACCACACATATGAAATTGTTCCTCCTGTAAAATCAGCTACAGGACAAACGCGCAGAAATTTGCCTGATCCTCTGTTCAAAGCCCCTTTGTTTTGCGGTCGCCCGCATATTTCTGACTTCGTTACGCGCACAGAGACTGCACGGGAACGCATCCGCCGAATCCTCGATCACGTTCCTCCTCGTTGTCCTGCCGGAGTCCGGCAGGCGCATGGCGCTTGTGATGGCGAAAGCCATGATCCTCCTTTCTGGTTCTGCGTCTTGCTCCTATTATATTCGATATGAGGAAAAAAAGCTACTATAAATTCCGCGCCCGGGGAAGCCCCGGGCGTGGACGAAGTCTGTTCGTTTTCAACGTAATGCCATAAAAATCACAGCTCCGTAGGGGCGGACGACTCTGTCCGCCTGCTGAGAAGTTACGAATTCGCCGGGGATTTCCGTGAAAACGGTACAATCTGCCGGGCGGAGCAGAGCCCCGCCCCTACCAACTGCATTCGATTTTTATTTCCCCAGCGTCTGGCCGGCGCGGCGGCTGTAGAGCTTGGCGAGGCCGCCTTCACTCGTTTCGCGGAAGGCGCGGTTCATGCTGACGCCGGTTTCGTACATCGTGCGCACGACCATGTCGAACGAGATCGTTCTTGTGCCGACCAGCATATGGGCCAGATTCGCCGAGTCGATGGCGCGCTTGGCGGCGACGGCGTTGCGCTCGATGCAGGGGATCTGCACAAGGCCGCAGATGGGGTCGCACGTCAGGCCCAGATGGTGCTCCATGGCGATCTCGGCAGCGTATTCGATCTGCTCAATGGGGAACTCCATCAGCTCGCACATCGCGGCGGCCGCCATGGAGCAGGCCGAGCCGATCTCCGCCTGACAGCCGCATTCCGCGCCGGAGATGGACGCGTTGCGGCGGATCAGATTGCCGATGATGCCCGCCACGCCCAGCGCGTGGGCCATGCGCAGGTCAGAATAGTGGTATTTGCCCTGTAAGTACATGAGAACAGCGGGCAGCACGCCGCAGCTGCCGCAGGTCGGCGCGGTGACGATCGTGCCGTTGGCGGCGTTCTGCTCGGCGGCGGCGAAGGCATAGGCGCAGACCAGCTGCAGTTCGCGCACCTGCGGGATCTCCTGCGCGTGCTGGCGCTCGTAGAGATAACGCGCCTTGCGCTGCACGTTCAGACCACCCGGCAGAATGCCGGTCGCCTCCAACCCTTCCTCGACCTCGGCGCGCATGGTGCGCCAGATGGTCTGCAAAAAGTCCCAGATCTCCGGCCCCTCGTTCAGCTCGACGTATTCGCGCAGCGAGATATACCGCCAGCGGCAGTACTGCGCGATCTCGGCAAATGAATTTTCGGGGTACACATCGTCCGGCTCCGCCGCCTCGCGGCCCTCGATCACGATGTCGCCGCCGCCGATGGATTCCACGCGCATGGACGCAAGCTTTTCCTCGCCCTTGTAGGCGGCAAAGTCGAGTGTGTTCGGGTGGCGCAGATCGCCGGGGTCCTTCTTTGAGAAGATGATCTCCGTCGGGGTGGGCGCAAGGACCTCGCTCAGCACCCGGTCGGTGCCGTGGCCGACGCCAGTGAGGGCCAGAGAGCCGTAAAGCGTGACCTCATAGCGCTCCGCGCCGGGGTTTTCCTGTTTGAAGATGCGGGCCGCGCGTTCCGGCCCCATGGTGTGGGAGCTGGACGGGCCTTTTCCAACTTTATAAAGATCACGAATGGATTTCATGAGAATCTGCCTCCGATATTTTCGTTTCACCACATGATACCAGAGAACACGTCAAATTACAACCTTATTTTGGGCCTTTGCGTACTTTATTCAGCGCCGCCCCGCGGCGTCTGGTTCCGGCTCCGCCGGGCCAGCGCTTCGAGCGACAGCTCGCCCGCAAGCTTGAAGAGCGCGTCGCGCAGCACCTGCTCCATGGGCAGACCGGCTGCGCGGGCGACGGACGCGTAAAATTCCTCCGTCGCCGTGTCAAGCGGGATAAAATAGATCATGGCATATGAACCTCCAATATTGCCTGCGTTCAGGTATCTCATCTTATGTACAGACGCTTGACAAGTGTGATAAAATAAATCCATTGACTGAAAAGTATTTCCGAAAGGATGAATTGATATGGCGAAAGAAAAGAAAGTCGAGCAGATCACCGATATGGAGGTCGATTTTGCCCAGTGGTACACCGATATCTGCCGCAAGGCGGAGCTGGTCGAGTATGCGTCCGTCAAGGGCTTTACGATCCTGCGGCCATACGGCTATGCGATCTGGGAAAACATCCAGCGCATCATGGACGCGGAGTTCAAGAAGACCGGCCATGAAAACGTCGCGATGCCCGTCCTGATCCCCGAAAGCCTGCTGAAAAAGGAAGGCGAACTGGTCAACGGCTTCGCGCCGGAGGTCGCGTGGGTCACGATGGGCGGCAGCGAAAAGCTGGAGGAGCGTCTGGCCTTCCGTCCGACGTCCGAGACGATGTTCTGCGACCACTGGTCGCGCGTGCTGCAGACCTACCGGGAGCTGCCGATGCTCTACAACCAGTGGTGCTCCGTCATCCGCTGGGAGAAGACGACCCGCCCGTTCCTGCGCTCAAGAGAGTTTTGGTGGCAGGAGGGCCACACCATCCACGAAACCGCCGAGGAGGCCATCCACGAGACGGAGCAGCAGCTGAACTGCTACGCCGATTTCTTTGAAAACGTCCTCGCCATCCCCGTCGTGCCCGGCCAGAAGACCGAAAAGGAAAAGTTCGCGGGCGCGGAGGCGACCTATACCGTCGAGTGCCTCATGAAGGACCACAAGGCGCTGCAGGGCGCAACGAGCCATTACTTCGGCGACAAGTTCTCCAGAGCCTACAACGTGACCTTCACCGGCCGCGACAACAAGCTGCAATACCCGTTCCAGACCTCCTGGGGCTCCACCACGCGCATGATCGGCGCAGTCATCATGGCCCACGGCGACAACAACGGCCTCGTCCTGCCGCCGAAGATCGCGCCCGTGCAGGTCATCGTCCTGCCCGTCGCGATGCACAAGGCAGGCGTTCTGGAAAAGGCCTCGGAGCTGAAGGACCGTCTGGTCAAGGCGGGGCTTCGCGTAAAGCTCGACGATTCGGATAACTCCATGGGCTGGAAGTGCGCGCAGTATGAGATGAAGGGCGTGCCCGTGCGCGTCGAGATCGGCCCGCGCGATATCGAGGCCGGTCAGTGCGTGCTTGTCCGCCGCAACGACGGCGAGAAGACGGTCGTCGCACTGGAAAACCTTGAAGCTGCTGTGCAGGAGCAGCTGGAACTCGTCCAGAAGGGTATGTTTGAGAAGGCAAAGCAGAATCTCGACAACCATATCTATGAAGCGCATTCGCTCGAAGAGGCCAAGCAGCTGCAGGCCGAGCACGGCGGCTTCATCAAGACAATGTGGTGCGGCGAACTCGAGTGCGAACTCAAGATGAAGGAAGAGGGCGGCATGTCCTCCCGCTGTATGCCGCTCAAGCAGGAGCATCTCGGCGATACCTGCCCGATCTGCGGCAAGCCCGCCAAGAAGATGATCTACTGGGGCATCGCATACTGATCGAATATGAAAAGAGGGCTGTCCCGAACACATCGGGACAGCCCATTTTGTTATCCTGCCATCCGCACGAGGATCGAGGCGATCTGCGCGCGGGTGAGCCTGCTCTGCGGCAGGAAGCGGCCCCGCGGATCGCCCTGCACAAGGCCGAGTCCCACGCAGACCGATACGCCGTCGACGGCCCAGCCGGAGATTTTCGCAGCGTCCGCGAAGTCCAGACTTCCCTGCGTCGTGACGCCGGAGCGTGCATAGTACCGCGCCAGCATGACGGCCATCTGCTCCCGTGTGAGGGTCTTTTCGGGCCGGAAGGTCCCGTCGTCGTAGCCCGCGACGATGCCGCTGTCCGCCGCCCAGGCGAGATACGGCGCGTCCTCCGCCGTCAGGTCAACGTCCGAAAAGCGCGCCGCGCCCTCCAGCGGATAGAGCGTGTGGATGCCCGCGAAGCGGGCAAGATCGGCGGCAAACTCCGCCCGCGTAACAAATGCGTTCGGCTTCCATTCGCCCGTGTCCGTCAGCATCATCCAGCCGTAATCCAGGCAGGTCTTCATGGCGGCGTAGCCCCAGTGCGTCTCGATGCGGCTCTCGTCAAACGCCTGCTCGCCGACCGCATCGGCGGGCAGATTGATTCCGTTGTTTTTTGCCGAATAATAGACTGTCGCCGCCTCGGGCGTTACGCCGCGCCGCAGCAGCAGGTCCTGCACCGTGACGAACTCATAGCCCTCGGCCAGCAGATCGTCGATCGCGGCCAGCGCACCGTCCACGCTGGTCTTGTAAATGTCATGGACCAGAATGATCGCGCCGTCAAAGACACCGGCTTCGATATTGCTGCGCACCGTCTCTGCATTGCGGTACTTCCAGTCTTCCGGGTCGACCGACCAGTAGATCAGCGGCGCGGTCACGACGGATTTGACCGTTTTGTTCGCGTTGCCGTAGGGGGCGCGGATATACGCGTTTTCGTCGCCTCCGGCGGCGGTGATGAGCGCCTGCACGGCGCTGATCTCATATGCGACCGTCTGCGCGGAGCAGGTGTTAAGGTTTTTGTGATTGTATGTATGGTTCGCAAGCTGGTGGCCCTCGTTTACGATGCGCTTCAGCGTCTCCGGCCAGCCGGAGGCGTTGACGCCGTTGACAAAAAACGTCGCGTGAACGCCGCGCTCGGCAAGGCCGTCCAGAAGCGCGCCGGTATATTTGCCGGGCCCGTCGTCAAACGTGATGGCCAGCAGCTTCGCGCCGCAGTCCTGCGTCCCGTCCGCCCGCGCGGGCAGACACAGTGCCGCCAGCAGACACAGTGCCAGAGCAGCGGATAAAATTCGTGTTATGTTTTTCATAAAGTGCTCCTTTCTCTGCCATCATACCAGATTCGGCAGATTTTGCAAGCGCTCAACGCATTCCCGCGCTGGACAGTTTAGCGCTTTGCAGTAAACAGCCCCCGGCGGCGCCGGGGGCTGCTGGTCGTTTATTCGGCTTTTTTATAGACCCATGCGTTCGGCAGGGGACGGCCGCCGGTGTAGCGCAGAGGGGAGGACGACGACTGCGTGACATACTCGCCGTCGAACCACAGCATGGCGCTCGAACCGCCGTCGAGGTTGATGGCCTGCATACACTTGTGCTGGAGCAAGATCTCGGAGCAGTTGTTGACGCTCGTGCCGAGGATGCCTTCAAGCGGATAGCGGCCCTCGATGACCAGCATGAGAATTTCGTAGTTCTCGCTCTGGCCGATGCAGGCACGCGGCTGCTCGCCGGTCCAGTAATCGTCCATGATCTTCTTGCCGTCGACGATGAGCGCAGGTGTGAACTCCGCCGCGTCGGTGCAGTCTTCGCTGACGGGAGACAGCGCATCCTTGATATAGAACAGGTTGTCCTCGTGCAGCTCGATGCGCTTGTAGGCGTAGGCGGAGAAATGGTCGCCGTAGGCCGTGCCGTTGGACATCGTATAGCCCGCAAGCAGACCGCCGTTGCCCGCGCCGTTGGGGTCGAGGAAGCCGTTGGCGTTCATGGCCAGAACGCCGTTGTGCGCCTCGGCGATGGTGCCCGAGAGCTGTCCGGCGGTGCCGAGCGTCGTGGCCATCTCGATGGACAGGCGCGACGGATCCTTGCCCACGGCCAGCGCGCCGCGATAGCCCTTGCCGGAAATGCGCAGCAGCAGAACGCCGTCCTTCGCGTCGATTGCCAGCACCTGCTCGCCGAAGATGGACTGGATGGACGTGCCCTCGTCGTCAAAGCCGGCTTCGTTGATGTAAATCTGGTCCCAGCCGTTCGCCAGCGTGTCGGGGTGCTCGGCCAGATACGCCTCCATGGACGTGCGGTCCAGCTCCCAGAAGACGGAGTAGAAATTCTCCTGCGCCTGCTTTTCCAGCTCTTCTGCCGTCGGGGTATTGTCTTCCGTCTGCTCCGACTCGTGCGTGATGTTCGGATTGATGTGCGTGACGTTGTCGTCCGCTGCGGACGTGTCCGTGTCGGCGGGCGTGTCGTCCTTCTTGCCCCAGTTGGCGTTGGATTCCTTGCCGACCGTCGCAGCCTTGAACAGACCGTATTCGTACCGAACCTCGTCGATGACATCCTTGGGGATAAAATAGGTCGCCAGCCACTGGTGGCGCATGGTGTCCATCGCGGTGTTGATATAAATCGTCCGCCATTTTTTGACGAAGCTGTTGTTCGTATACACGCAGAAGAAGTACAGCGCCTCCAGGCAGAGAATGACGAGCAGCCAGATGGCAAGCGTCTTCAGGGGCTTTTTGACCTTCTGCTTTTTCGGCTTGCCGGAACGCCTGGCCACGCGTGTGCCGGTCGAGCTGAACAGTTTGACCTGTGACATCGAATCTCTCCAGTAACAATAAAAATCACATACGGGTGCATTCTATCACACATCGCCGCAGGAATCAAACCTTTTCCCTGAAAGTTAAGAAATATTTACAATTTGGCGCAGAATCGACACTTATTTTGTACCGGTCTGCGTGCTGTGGCCGACGGTGCCGTGCTCTGCTTCCAGATTTTCGCCGTATTCGACCGTTCCGATGCGGCAGCCGTGCCCGATGCGGACGTATTTGCCGCGAACGATCTCAGCCTCGACATTCTCCAGCTCGATGTTGTCGCCCTCGATCGAGCCGATGCGCGCACAGCCGGGGCTTGTGCGGAAGATACCGAGGACCGTTGCCGTGTCCTTCTGCAGGACGCGGATAGTCCCGCCGCCGATGGCACTGATGTGTACCGCGGGGTTCACCGAGATCTCGACTGTCTCCGCGTTCAGCAGTCCGCCGATCTGCACCGCGCCGCTTAAAACTGCTGTCTCCGCCTCGACATCTCCGTTGACCCGGCACGAGCCGGAGGAACGCAGCGCCCGGCAGTGGACGCTGCCCGCTTCCAGAGAGCCGGACGCACGGAGCTCGTCCGCCGTAAGCGCCTGCTCCGTCCGCAGCGAACCGGAGACGGACGCAAGCCCCTCCACCTGCACCGTCTGCGCGGAAAACGTGCCCGAGGCCGTCAGACTGCCGCAGCGGACGCTTCCTGCCACCTTCCCTGCTCCGCTTGTGCACAGCTCGCCTGCGCAGTCCACATCGCCCTGAACATTCGATGCACCGGAGCAGTGCATTTCCTCGCATTTGAGGCTGCCCTGCACCTTCCCTGCCCCGCTGATCGAGACTCTGCCGTATTCGCCGCCCGGCATGGTGCTCGAGCCGGAAATTTTCATATCAATGTGTTCGTTCATAATGCTTCCTCCTTCAGATGCTCCAGAATATCGGTTTTGTGTTCGCCCTCGGCCAGATACAGGTGCAAAAGCTCGTCGAGGGAATAGGTTTTCGCGCCGTATTTTGTTTCCAGAACCAGTGTCCGCCGTGCAGCGGCCGCCTGCTTCTGCCCGGCCAGCTCTGCGGCGAGTTCTTCGAGCGAGACGCGCTCCTTGCTTTCCAGTATCCGTTCCACGCGCGGGCAGATCTGCTTCGTGTGAAAATACGTCTCCTGTCCGTTCGGTGTTGAACGGCGCAGGAACCAGCTTTCCGGGATCAGGCCCATCCGCTTCCAGCGGTACAGCGCACCATAGGAGATCCCATAGCGCTCCAACAGCTCCTTTTTGGAAATCAGATCCTCATCCATGTGCAGTCTCCTTCCGTAACAGTGTTCCGTAACATTGTTACGGTCGCATAATAGCATAACATTGTTGCGTTGTCAAGAGGTCTTCCCTGCCGAAACGAAAAAATCCCATCGCCGTGCGGAAACACGGCAATGGGAGTTGAAAATTCACGCGGGTGTGCTTATTTTACCGCCTGTACAAACGCGGCCTTGTCTTCGGCCTTGAAAAACGCGCTGCCTGCGACAAGGACGTTTGCGCCTGCCGCCGTGCAGACCTTCGCAGTCTGCGCGTTGACGCCGCCGTCGACCTCCAGCTCGCAGCCGGGATTTTTCTCATCGATATACACACGGATGGCCCGCACCTTGGGCATCATGTCGGCCATGAAGCTCTGGCCGCCGAAGCCCGGCTCGACCGTCATGACCAGGATCAGGTCGACAAGCTCGATGAACGGCAGCACAGCCTCCGCCGGTGTTTTGGGCTTGACGCAGATCGCGGGCTTTTTGCCGCAGGCGCGGATGATGCGGAGCGCCTCAAGCGTGTTTTCCTGCGTGTCAGCCTCGACATGGACGGTCACGATGTCCGCGCCAGCCTGACAAAAGCGCTCGGCATAGCGCACGGGGCGGTCGATCATCAGATGCACGTCGAGCGTCAGATCCGTCACCTTGCGGATGCAGGACAAAACGGGCAGTCCGATTGAAATATTGGGAACAAACAGGCCGTCCATAACGTCAATATGTACATACTCGGCGCCAGCCTGTTTGATCGTACCGATCTCGCGTTCCAGATTTGCAAAATCTGCCGCCAGAATCGAAGGGGATACACGGATCATAGGAATGCCTCCATTACATAAAATAAAGCCGCACCGCCTTCCGGCTGCCGGCATAGGTATGGATATGCGGCAGGGAGCCGGTTCCTCAAGGATGCTTCCGCAGCTTCTCCCGCGCAGCCGGTTCCTTCCGCACTCTATTATACTGTGCGCCGCAGTCCGTGTCAATCCGGTCCGGCAGTTGACTTTCTGCTGCGTTTGTACTACTATTATTTTGAGAGAATATCCAGAAAAATGCTTCGCCTTGCGGAGAAAGGAATACCATGGACGAACAGAAAGAGAAACAGAACGCAAAAAAGAAGCGCTCCGCGCTTCCGATTTATGCCATTGGCATCGTATGGCTGCTGTACGCCGGCAAGCTGAACACCTTCCGGGGGATTCTTTCCTGCGCGGTCGTGTCGGCGATCGTGTATGCGATCCTGCGCATCGTGCTGCCCGGCAAAAAGACGGACGAGCCGCCGAAGGCTGCCGCGCCGGAGCAGCCCCAGCCGAAGCAGGCGGAAAAGAAGCCTGAACCGCAGCCGGAGCCAGAGCCGGAGGAAAAGCTCCCGCCGGAGCTGCAGTCGGTCATCTATCAGGGCAAGCGCGCCATCGCCGATATCCGCCGTCTGAACGACGAGATCCCTGACGAGCGCATAAGCGCCCAGATCGATCTCATCGAGCGGCTGACGGCGCAGATCTTCGACTGCGTCCGGAAAAACCCGAAAAAGCTCAGTCAGATCCGGCAGTTCCTCAACTATTATCTGCCGACCACGATCAAGCTTATGGAGCAGTACGTCACGCTGCAGAACCAGAGTCTCAAAACGGAAAACATCACCGAGGGGATGCAGAAGATCGAAGACCTGCTCGACAAGGTCATTATCGCCTTCCAGCGGCAGCTCGACGCGCTGTTTGAGGCCGACGTCGTCGACATCACCGCCGATATCCGCGTGATGGAGCAAATGATGGCCAGCGAAGGGCTGACGAACAAAAAGGATTTTGCATAAACGGTACAAATAGATACAGGAGGAACAGATTATGGACGAATACATTCCCCAGCTCACCCTGACGCCGGATCTGAACGCGCAGCCGCAGCCGGAGGTCAAACAGGAAGCAGATCTCATCACGAAAGCACAGGCCGCGCCGGAGGCAGGCCCCGATCTTTCCGCGCTCTCCGAGCAAGAGCAGCAGGCCGTGCTGGCCTTCTCGAAGCAGATCGATCTGGAAAACGCGCAGCAGATCCTCGAATACGGCGCTTCCGCACAGAAGAACATCGCAGATTTCTCCGACACGGCGTTGGCCAAGGTCAAGACCGGCGATCTGGGCGAGATCGGCGATATGCTCTCCGGCCTGCTCGTCGAGCTCAAGACGATGGACGAGCCGGAAAAGAAGGGCATCGCGGGCCTGTTCCGCAAGGCAAAGATCAACGCCGAGGAGATGAAGAGCCGCTTCGCGACGGCGGAGGTCAATGTCGACCGCATCTCCGGCGAGCTGGAAAAGCACAAAATCACGCTGCTGAAGGACGTAGCCGTGATGGATCAGATGTACGAGCGGAACCTGCAGTACTTCAAGGAGCTGACCATGTATATTCTGGCCGGCAAGCAGAAGCTGGCCGAGGCCCGCAGCACCACGCTGCATGAGCTGCGCGCAAAGGCCGAGGCTTCGAATCTGCCGGAGGATGCGCAGGCGGCCAATGATTTTGAAAACAAATGCGTCCGGTTCGAAAAGAAGCTCCACGATCTGGAGCTGACGCGCATGATCTCGCTGCAGACCGCGCCGCAGATCCGCATGATCCAGAACAACGACACCGCGCTTGTCGAAAAGATCCAGACCTCCGTGCTCAACACCATCCCGCTGTGGAAGAACCAGATGGTGCTGACGCTCGGCATCGAAAATTCCCGCCGCGCCATGGAGGCCCAGCGGCAGGTCACGGACATGACGAACGCGCTGCTGCAGAAGAACGCCGATATGCTGCATATGGCCTCCGTCGAGACGGCGAAGGAATCCGAGCGCGGCATCGTCGACATGGAAACGCTCAAGCACACCAACGAGCAGCTGATCTCCACGCTCGACGAGGTTCTGCAGATCCAGACCGACGGCGCAAAGAAGCGGCAGGAGGCCGAAGCTGAGCTTCGCAGGCTGGAGGGCGAGCTGAAGCAGAAGCTTCTGCAGCCGCGCAGCTGAAACTTTTAAAAGGAGCAGGCATGAAATTCTTTCAGAAACCGGGCGTTGCGGTCGTCTTTACAATCGTGATGATCGCCGCGGCGCTCTTCATCGGGCTGTCCCCGGTGCTCAAAAGTGACAAACCGGCTGAGACAGCGCAGACAGCCGTGCCGGAGCAGACTATCTCCCAGACGCCTGCGGAAGAGCAGACATCCAATACAGCGGGAGACGAGACGATCTCCGACAAGTATATCCGCGACGACGCAGGGCTGTTTACCCGCAGCGGCGAAAATGCGATTCAGGACTACAACACAAAGATCTATAACAAAACCGGCAGCCATATCGCCATTCTGACGACAGACAGCACCGGCGGTAAGACGCTGGAAAGCTATACGGACAGCGCATTTGATTCGATGGGGCTGAGCGAGTATGATATGCTCTTTGCCATTGATACCAGCACAGACGAGTGGTATGTGACGACGGGTATGTATGTCGCGGATTACACCGATAGCAAGCTGGAGTCGATCTTTCAGGACGGCTTTGCCGCCATTCTGGACGGCGATGCAGACGACGCGGCGAGCGATCTGTACAAGGAGCTGTACAGCTGGTGCAAAAGCAGCCTGAACGGGACTGCGAATGAGGAGTATACGCCCGTGCAGGAGACCGGACGTGTCAGGAGGAAAAGCATAATCGGTACAATTCTTACGATTTTGATCATTTTCTGGATCATCAAGGCCATTTTCGGCTCCGGCCGCAGAGGCGGCGGAGGCGGAGGCTTCTGGTCAGGTCTGTTTTTGGGCTCGCTGTTCTCGAACCATCATCACCACCACGGCCCCGGCCCGGGGCCTGGCCCCAGACCCGGCGGTTTCGGCGGCGGCCCCAGACCCGGCGGCGGCAGCCGAGGCGGCTTTGGCGGAGGCCGCGGAGGTTTCGGAGGAGGTCGAGGCGGGTTCGGCGGTGGCCGCAGATAAAAAATTTTCCAGCATGAACAGGCCGTTTGCGCACATACTAAGTCCGTACCTTAAAAAAGGAGGAAGTTTTGTATGAGCTTTGCAAACGAAAAGGCCAACCACGCAATCGAGTGCCACGTGAGCCAGTGCAACAACCACTGCGGCTGCGAGGATTACTGTACCCTCGATAAGGTTTGTATTGGAACCCATGAAGCCGATCCGACGGTTGATCAGTGCACGGACTGCCTGTCCTTCGTCAAGAAGTAAATCCCAGCCCCTATGAAAATGCCCCGTGCCGCAGCACTGCGGCACGGGGATTTTCTGTCTGCGCTGCATTTCGCCTGCAGACGCTTTTCACGCCTTATGTCCGCCGATCTGCTCATTTCTCTGGCGGGCAGTTGCGCCGTCGCGGAGACTCATGGCCTTCAGGATGGCGTTTTTGCCGTATTTTTCGCGGATGGCCAGCACGGCGTCCTGCATCCGCCGTTCGCGCGCACGCGCGGACTGTTCCTCGCGCCGAGCCGTGAGCGCCGCTTCGTCGGCAAACAGATCGAGCTGAACGTATTCCGGCTCGGTCTGCACGTCCCGCTCCCGCTGCACATGGTTCGCGACGACATACATCCGGCGCACGAGCAGCCCGCGGTCCACGATCCGGTCAAACAGCACCGTCAGCGCCTGCAGGAGCTCTCTGGAGGAGGCGGTCGGCGCCCGGAGCGTTTCTGATCCGTGCGCGGCTTTCGGGACGCGCCGCCCGTAATGGTCGACTGTGACCGGGCCGTGATACGGCGGACAGGACGGGTCTGTCAGGCTTTCACGGTCATAGCCGACGGTCAGGACCATCTGATCGGTCACAAGCCCCTTCCGGGCCAGCTCCAGCGCCAGCGCGTCCGCCATCTCCCGCGCAACGAGCCGCGCCTTTTCAAACGGATACGGGCATTGCAGCACCTGACCGGAGCTGACGCTGTGCGTCTGGGGCCGGTAGGCCTTGATGTCCGCAAGCGTGCACGGCTCGCAGCCCCATGCGTGGTCGATCAGCAGCTCCGCGTTCACACCGAACATCCGGTACAGCAGTTCCTCGTTGTAAAATTCATCCGGCCTGCCGAGCGAACAGCGGGCGATATCGCCCATCGTGAACAGGCCCTTTTCCTCAAGCTTTTTCGCGATCCCGCGTCCGACGCGCCAGAAATCCGTCAGCGGCCGGTGCGTCCAGAGCGTTTCGCGGTAGCTGCGCTCGGTGAGGCAGGCAATGCGCACGCCGCTTTCATCCGGCGCCACGTGCTTGGCCCCGATATCCATGGCGACCTTCGCCAGATACAGATTCGTGCCGATCCCGGCGGTCGCGGTGATGCCGGTCGTGCGCAGCACGTCCAGAATGACCGTCCGCGCCAACTCCTGCGGCGTCTGGCCGTAGGTGCGCAGATACGGCGATGCGTCGATGAAGACCTCGTCGATGGAATAGACGTGAATGTCCTCCGGCGCGAAATATTTGAGGTAGATCTGATAGATCTGCGTGGAGACACGTATATAGTTCGCCATCTGCGGCGGCGCGGTGATGAAGGAGAGCGCCAGCTCCGGGTGCGCGGCAAGCGTGTCCGCGTTTTCGCTCTGGCCGCGCAGCTGTCGGCCCGGCGCGTGCTGCCGCCGCATGGCGTTTACCTGTTCGACGCGCTGCACCACCTCGAACAGCCGCGCCCGGCCCGCGATGCCATACGCCTTTAAGGACGGCGAGACGGCCAGGCAGATCGTTTTCTCCGTCCGCGCCGCGTCCGCCACAACGAGATTTGTTTTCAACGGGTCAAGCCCCCGCGCCGCACATTCCACCGACGCATAAAAGGATTTCAGATCGATCGCCAGATACACCCGTTCCGCCTCCCTTCAGGTTCTGTCCCTATCATACCACCGAAGGCGGATCCAATGCAAGCATTATTAGAAAATTTGTTCGATTTAGAAGATATAAAACTACAGCTGGTAAGGGGCAGGAGGTGTGGGCCGAATACGATGCAATTGTCACAGAGGGGGGTTGGGCTTCCCAGCCGAAGCAGGGAAGCCCGGATTTGCTTGCTTGAAGGAGAGAGGGTTAAAACGTTTCCAATGCCATAGCCGGAAGGAATGAGGGATGACTCCGCTGGCATAAATACCAATGATAGCATACACTACAGCCTTTTTCAAGTCCTTCCGTGCGTTTTTGATGGGAAAATAACAGATTCCCCGCCATGCGGGCGGCATGGCAGGGAAAATTGTAAAAATATTGGAGCCTCAGTTAAAGCTGCCCAGCTGCTTGCCGGAGAGCACGTGGAAGTGGATGTGATGGACGGTCTGCCCGGCCAGCTCGCCGACGTTCGTTACCACACGGTAGCCGTCGGCAAAGCCCATTTCCCGGGCAAGCTTGGCAATGACAGTATAGATGTGGCCGACCACGGCTTCATTTTCCGGCGTGACCTCAGCGGCGGAGGCAAAATGCTGCTTCGGGACGACGAGGAAATGTGTGGGGGCAAGGGGGCTGATGTCCTTGAAGGCATAGCAGAGGTCGTCCTCGTAGACCTTTGCGGACGGGATCTCGCCCGCGATGATTTTGCAGAACAGGCAATCAGACATGGTGCTTCCTCCTTAGTCCTTGACATTGGCCGCGACGTAATCGTCGACAGCCGCCAGCGCGTCGTCGAGCTTGAGGGCGTTCGTGCCGCCGCCCATGGCGGAATCCGGCTTGCCGCCGCCCTTGCCGCCGACGATGGGCGCAATATTCTTGATGATATCGCCCGCCTTGATGCCGCGTGCGACGGCGTTTTTGCCGCAGACGGCCAGCAGCGTGACCTTTTCGCCGTTGACAGCGCCGAGAGCCGCGACGGTGTTCGGGTTCTTGTCGCGCAGGAAATCGCCCAGCTTGCGCAGATCGTTTGCATCGGTATTTTCACGGCTGGCCGTGACGACCTTGAGGCCGTTTACGTCCTTGGCGGAGAACAGGAGGCTGTCCACATCGCCCGCGAAGAGCTTGTCCTTCATGCGCTCGATGGTCTGGTGCAGCTCACGGATCTCGTTCATGCTGCTCTGGGCCTTGTTGATCAGCTCCATCGGCGTGGTCTTCAGCAGCTCGGCAGCCTTGACCAGGCGCATATTCATCTCATCGACAAGATTCAGGAACGCTTCGCCCGTGACGGCCTCGATGCGGCGCACGCCGGAGGCAACGGAGGATTCGCTCGTGATGCGGAACGGGCCGACCTTGGCGGTGTTATCGACATGGGTGCCGCCGCAAAGCTCAATGGACTTGCCGCCCATGTTCACGACGCGCACGACATCGCCATACTTTTCGCCGAACAGGGCGATCGCGCCGAGCTTCTTCGCCTCCGCGACGGGCATTTCCTTCGTCTCGACGGGCATCCCGTCCAGCACAAGTTCACTGACAAGGCGGCTGATCTTGACCAGCTCGTCTGCGGTAACGGCGGAGAAGTGTGTGAAGTCGTAGCGCAGGCGGTCCGGCTCGACAAGGGAGCCTGCCTGATGCGCATGATCGCCGAGGACGGTGCGCAGAGCGTAGTCCAGCAGATGCGTTGCAGAGTGGGCGCGCATGATGGCCTTACGGCGGGCTGCATCGATGGACGCGGTCACGGTATCGCCGACGGCCAGAGAGCCGGAGACGAGCTTGCCGTAGTGCATGAACTTGCCGCCCTTATTCTTCTGCACATCGGTGACGGTGAATTCGGCGGTTTCGGTGTGAATGGTGCCATGGTCGGCGACCTGGCCGCCCATTTCGGCGTAGAACGGGGTCTGGTCGAGGACAAGAATTGCATCCGTGCCGGACGTGATCGCACCCTGAAGCTCTTCGTCGGCGACGATGGCGACGATCTTGCCCTCGGCTTCCATGTTGGTGTAGCCGATGAAGGTGGTAGCGGGGATCTCCTTGCCGAATTCAACGCCGGCCCAGCCGAGGTCGCCGAGCGCCTTGCGCGCCTCGCGTGCGCGGACCTTCTGCTCCTGCATGAGCTGCTTGAAGGCCGCTTCATCGACCTGCATCCCCTCTTCGGCGACCATTTCGTTGGTCAGGTCGATGGGGAAGCCGTAGGTGTCATAGAGCTTGAACGCGTCCGCGCCGGAGAAGGTCTTCTCGCCCTTGGCCTTGTGGCTCTCGAGCATTTCGGAGAAGATCTTCATGCCGCCATCGATGGTCTTGGCGAAGTTTTCTTCCTCGGTGCGGATGACGCGGGTGATATAGGACTGCTTTTCGCGCAGCTCGGGGTACTGGCACTCGTTTTCATGGACGACGGTGTCCACGACCTGATAGAGGAACGGTTCGTTCACGCCCAGCAGCTTGCCGTGACGCGCGGCGCGGCGCAGCAGGCGGCGCAGGACGTAGCCCCGACCCTCGTTGGAGGGGAGAATGCCGTCGCAGATCATGAAGGTCGACGAACGGATATGGTCGGTGATGACGCGGAGCGACACGTCGGTCTTATCGGACTCTTCATAGTGCGCACCGGTGATCTCGGAGACCTTGTTCGTGATGTTCATGACGGTGTCGACGTCGAACAGGGACGCGACGTTCTGGCACACGCAGGCAAGGCGTTCGAGGCCCATGCCGGTGTCGATGTTCTTCTGCTTGAGTTCGGTATAATTGCCGTGGCCGTCGTTATTGAACTGGGAGAAGACGATGTTCCAGACCTCGACATAGCGGTCACAGTCGCAGCCGACGGTGCAGCCGGGCTTGCCGCAGCCGTACTGCTCGCCGCGGTCATAGTAAATTTCCGAGCACGGGCCGCACGGGCCGGAGCCATGCTCCCAGAAGTTATCCTCCTTGCCGAAGCGGAAGATGCGGTTTTCGGGGATGCCGATCACATCGCGCCAGATGGAGAAGGCCTCGTCGTCTGCGGGGGTCGTCTCGTTGCCCGCGAAGACGGACGGATAGAGGCGGTCCGGCTCAAGGCCGACCCACTCGGGGCTGGTCAGGAATTCCCATGCCCAGGGAATGGCCTCCTTCTTGAAGTAATCACCGAAGGAGAAGTTGCCCAGCATCTCAAAATACGTGCCGTGGCGGGCCGTATGGCCGACGTTTTCAATGTCGCCGGTGCGGATGCACTTCTGACAGGTGGTGACGCGGTGGCGCGGGGGCTCTTCCTCGCCGGTGAACCACGGCTTCATGGGAGTCATGCCCGCGTTGATCAGCAGGATGGATTTGTCGTTCTGCGGAACGAGAGAAAAGCTCGGCAGACGCAGATGGCCCTTCGTTTCAAAGAACTTCAGGTACATCTCGCGCAGCTCATTGAGACCGTATGCCTTGTGTGCCATGATGAATAACTCCTTCTATATACATTAAAAATTAAACGATACACGGTGCCGGAGACGGCCCTTGGCTCTCCCTATGGGAGAGCTGTCGCCGCAGGCGACTGAGAGGGCACTTGGCTCTCCCTCCGGGAGAGCTGTCACCACAGGTGACTGAGAGGGTTTTGGTCATTGTTTCCCCTCTCCGTCCTCGCTTCGCTCGGACACCTCTCCCAAAGGGAGAGGCAAGAGGTGCAGTGGAAAGAAAAATTCTGAGTAAAATATAAAAACCCCGCCCCTGTGACAGGGGCGAGGTCAGTCGCGGTACCACCCTGATTGTGCTTGCGCACATCTCGGCGCTCCTGTATCGGGAAGCACCCGCCGCGCTTTCGCGCGGCCGCTCCAAACTGGCTGCGAACAGGCTTGCTGAAGGGCTCTCACCGTCCCCTTCTCTCTGAAAGCTGCACCGGAACGCTCGGTTTTTCAACGCGGTTTTCCAATATCGCAGATATTTTACCACATTTCCTGCGATTGTCAACATGAAAATTCATCCGTAGACCCATGCGTTCGGCAGCGGGCGGCCGCCGGTGTAGCGCAGGGGAGAGGACGACGACTGCGTGACGTATTCGCCGTCGTACCACAAGATCGCGCTTGAGCCGCCGTCCATGTTTAACGCATTCCGGCAGCCGTAGGCCAGCAGGATATCCGAGCACGTGTTGACGCTCGTGCCCCGGATGCCCTCGTCGGGGTAGCGGCCCTCGATGATGAGCATATAAACGCCCTGATCGCCGGTGCCGAAGCACGCGCGCGGCTGTTCGCCCGTCCAGAAGGAATCCTCAATTTTTTCGCCGTCTTTGATCAGCGCGGGCGTGAATTCGGCGGCGTTGTACGTTCCCTCCCCGACCGGGTCGGACGCGGGCACGATGCGGCAGTCGAGGCCGTTTTCGCTCAGCTCAATGCGCTGGTAGACATCGCCGCCGAAGTGATAGCCGTGTTCTTCACCCTGCGCCATGCACCAGCCTGCAAGCTGGCCGCCGTTGCCCTTGCCGTTGGGGTCCTGGAAGCCGTTAGCGTTCATGGCGAGGATGCCGCCGTGGTCGGACGCGATCTTGCCCGCCGATTCCCCTTCCGTGCCATAGGTCGAGGCCATTTCCAGCCGCAGAAGCTCCGGGTACCGGCAGATGGCCAGCACGCCGCGATAGCCGTCGCCGGTGATGCGCACGAGCACAATGCCGTATTCCGCATCGACGGCCAGCACCTGATCGCCCTGCTGCGTCTCGATGCTCGTGCCCGCGTCGTCAAAGCCCGCTTCGTTGATGCGGATATGCTCCCAGCCGCTGTCCAGCGTCTCCGGGTGCTCGTCCAGATAGCGCTGGAACGACGCGTAATTCAGCATCGGAAACGCCATCTGGAAGTCTGCCTCCGGGTCATCCTCGACGGGCTGGGGCGCTTCTGCATCAGCCGGCGGTTCCTCCGGCTGTACCGGCTCCGGTTCTGTCTGTACGGGTTCCGGTACAGGTTCCGGCTCCGGCTGCGCAGGCGCGCCGGTAAACGTGCAGGCCGTCAGAACAAGACTTAAGACCAGCACAAAAACGAGGGTATACGCCGCCATTTTCGGCTTTTTCGCGATAAGCGTGATGCGCTCTCTGAGACTCTTTCGGCCCAGCTGCATTGTCGTCGCGCAGGACAGCAGCTGGCCCCGCGCCCGCTTCGGCGCGACAAGGCTGAGCAGCGCGCGGCCATAGCTTACCCGGCTGCCGGGATCGAGGTCTTTCAGCACCCGCTCGTCGCAGGCCAGCTCGCAGTCGCGCTGGGAAAGCGCCGCGGCAAGCCACACGAAGGGGTCGAACCAGTACAGGCACTGGCAGATGAGGCGCAGGAGGCTCCAGAGCTGATCCCGCGCGTGATAATGCGCCAGCTCGTGACGAAGGACGAATTGGCGTGTCTCCGGGTCCTGCGCCGCTTCGGGCGTGAGATAAATTTCAGGCCTGAACAGCCCCGCGAGGCACGGCGACGGCAGCCCGGACGCCACCCAGACCGGAACCGGGCTTTCCGGGCAGGCAAACGGCCGCCGGATTCTTTTCAGTCTCCGGAGAAACAGCAGATTCTGCGCCAGAACGGCCAGCGCCATCGCTGCCGCGCCAGTCAGCCAGACGAGTTTCAAAATCGTGCTGCCCGTCAGCTGCATCTGCGCCTCTGTGGGCGCAGTCTCCGTCTCAGAGGCAGTCTGCACCGGGGATTGCGTATTGTCCGTCTGCGGGGCGCGGCGGTCTTCCGGAGCAGTCAGCCGCTGCACGGCGGCGGGCACGTCTTGGACGGCGTTCATCACGCTGACCGGGCTTCTGACCAGCGAGACCGGCAGCAGGAGCCGCAGCGCGGCGAGCAGCCAGAGCGTGTATTGCAGGCGTGGATTGAGTTTCCCGCGCAGGAAAAAGCGAAGTGCGGTCAGCGCAAGGATCAGAACGGTCGATGAAATGAGAATTTCCAGCATGACTCCCCTCCCCTATTCCTCGCGGCCCGCAGCCCGGTCCAGAATGGCGTAAAGCTCGTCCAGCTCGTCCTTTCCGATTTTTCCGTGGTCAGCGAAATTGCTGACCAGCAGGCCGAGCTTCCCGCCGAACGCGCGGGAAAGCAGCTGCTCGGTTTCCTCCAGCCCGGCTTCCTCGCGGGTGACGTTCGGGTAATAGCGCCGGGGCTTGCCCTCGTAGCGCAGAAGGCCCTTTTCCGTCATGCGGGCGGCCATGGTCTTACTCGTGCTGGCCGACCATCCGGCGCGGAGCTTCAAATCCTCCACCAGCTGCATGAGCGTCTGCGGCTGCCGCTCCCACAGGCTTTGCAGCACGGTCCATTCGCTTTGGCATAATTGCACAGGATATCCCTCCTTGGTTTACTTTTGTAGACCCATCATAGCACACAAGGCTACATTTGTCAACCTATTTTTTGAAAGTGCTTACCAATTTGGGCGTAGGGGCGGACGACTCTGTCCGCCCGCAGAACGCAGCGCTTTAACGAAAATTCACGGCAAATTCGCAACATTTATCGGGCCGACAGAGTCGTCGGCCCCTACAGCAGATCAAGCAGCTTTGCAGCTGACCATCAAGGAAGCCGCCGAAAATCCCGCTCTGGTTATCCATCACTGGCCGACAGGAACTGGAACGGATACCGCGCTTCGCCGGTCAGGCGGACGGTCACGGTCAGCTCCGTCATGCTGTTTCCGGTGGGAATGACGCCGTCGGCGAACGCGCGATACACGGCCCGACGGAATTCCTGCGGCTGAAGCTCCTCCGCGCCCGCGTGGTCATAGACCGCGCGCACGTCCGCAGACGCGTCCGCGTACTCCGTGAGCTCTGGCACGTCGAGACAGCGGAACACCAGCTGGAAGCTTCCGTCTGCCATGCAGGAGATGCGTTTCAGATAACAGTACCGCGCGCCGTGGTTGTCATTGATGGTGCGGGTATAGGTTCCATCCTGATAGGTGAGATAGTGTGAGCTGCGATCCTCCCAGCCGTACCGGCCCAGCGGGAAATAGCGTTCGAGCGTATGGTCGAAATCCGTCTCGCTGATCGTCAGCGGCCAGTTGTTTTCGCGCGCCCAGCGCTCGTAGACGAACAGGGAAAGTCCATCCCACGCGTCTTCGGTCAGCGGCAGCGCTGTCCAATTGCCGCTCGGCAGACTGCCTAACAGATTGCGGTTCTGGCTGTCATACGTCCAGAACAGTTCGGTCAGATCGTCCGTCGTTTCGCCGGTGTGCAGCTGCAGGGCCGTGCGCAGGTCATCCTCCGGCAGTGCCGCGAACCGCGCCGACTGGAACAGTGCGCCGCTGTTGTAAAATTCGAGCGTATAGACCTTGCGCGCGTAGCGGAGTTCGCCGCCGCTGTTGTCAAAAAACGGGTTGGCGTTATAAAAATCCGCCGTGACCTGTACGGTGCTGCCCTCCAGCACCTGCACGTCCGCAATGCGCAGATCCGGGCCGCCGCCGAAGCCGGATACGTTCTCGATGACCGCCGTGCCTTCCGATGCGTCGTAGTTTCTGCACTGCGTAATGTCAAACGTGAAGCTGCCGGTGCGGAAATAATGTGAGAGGATGCCGTTGATAAAGTCCTGCGTGAAGTGATACTTCCCGTCAGCCTGCTTGTAATTATCGCGCGTGGAATCGACCGACCAGTACAGAAACAGCATAAACAGCTGCTCGGACGACAGGTCTTCGGGCGAATCAAATGTAAAGCCGTCGTTGGCAAGCGCGATCTCCGGGCCGATCAGAATGCTGTGGAGGTTCTCATCCGTCAGAAGGCTCGGGTCGATCGTCATACGCTGCTGCGCCTCCTGCTCCGTGATGGGCAGCCGTATGGCCTCTTCCGGCGCCATCCAGCTGACGGCGGCGATCACGCCGTTTTCAATATAAAACGTCATGGGTGTCTCATTGCATACAACAAGCGTTGTGGGAACGCCGTCCATGTACTCGATGTAGCTGTATTTGCCCATGTAGGTGATCTCGCCACCGAGCCTCAGCCGCGTGGTATGTTCGTCAATTTGCTCCAGCACCGGCTCGGCATCGCGTGGGAAGAGGTTCGCCGCCGCAAAGTAATTCCAACTGTAGCGGATACCGCACACCTCGGTTCCGCTTTCCAGGCGCAAATACGCGGCATTCAGGTGATGAAGCTCCCCATCCTCGCCGACCCAGCCCGCGGCCTGTGAGCCGTCCGGATGGTGAATTGTGCCGTCTTCATCTATCCAGCCCGCAATCTGTGAGGCGTCCGGGAACTGCACAACGTCATAGTATTCCGTCCCGATGTCCATCCAGTGATAAATACGCGTGGGCTTACCGAAGGCGGGCGTGAGTTCGTCCAGCGTCAGATCATAGATTGACGTGCCGTTCACGGTAAATTCGGGCCACTGCTCCACCGGCTCGCGTGCAGCAAACCATGCTGCGTCCGCGGCGGGGTCCGTTTCGGCCTCAATGCGCGGCAGAATGAATTCCTGATACCACGCCTCCCAGTCGACCGCGCCCTCCACCGGCGCAAGGCCGTTGCGGACAACAAAATCCTTTAAGATATCCAAGCCGTCGGCTGCGTGCTGGTAATACGAGCTGACCGCCGCTGTGTCCGAACTGTCATACTGCCGTACCGCCTTGTCCGACGGGCTCAGGCAGAAGAAATAATATGCCGTGCTGCCGCGTGTGCCGAGCAGATGCGTGTTCAGCGCCATAAGATTTTCCTCGACCCATCGGTCTGCGCCGTCCTTGACCAGCTCCGCCGGGTCTTCAAACTGGAACGCGCGGATCGCCCAGACGAGGCCGAGGCGGTCTTCTGATGCCTGACTTTTGTCGTAGAAGGAGAACAGCACATCGTCCAGGTCATGCTCGCCGGTCTCCGGCGCTTCGATCATAAACGAATCGTCCGCAGTGATTTCGTTTTCGTATCGTGCCGGGACACTGAGCGTGACCGTGTCCTGTGTGGTGGTGAATTCCACTGCCGCTTCCGGCTCCTCGCGTGTGGCCTCCTGCGCTTCTGATTCCCCGGGCGTGTCCTCTGTTTTTTCCGATGTCTGCTGTGCAGGCGCGGCATCCTTCGCGCCGGTCATCGTGCAGCCGACTGCCGCGGCGCAGAGCAGAAGCACGAGGATCAGAACGGGAATTGCGGTTTTCGGGTGCTTTGTGATGGAAATGATGCGCGTTTTGAGCTGCCCGCCGCGCCCCGACATTGTCGTTGCCGCGCTGAGGGGATCGACCCGCTCGCGGCACGTCATGCGGATGAGTGAGCGGCCATAATCCACACGTGCGTTCTCGCCGAGACGGCGGACGGTATCCTCGTCGCAGAAGAGCTCCGCGTCGGTGCGGGAAAGCGCCGCCGCCCACCACACCAGCGGGTTGAACCAGTGCAGCGCGAGGCACACGCCGCGCAGGACGGCCCAGATGTGGTCGCGGTGGAGATAATGCGTATATTCGTGCTCCGCGCAGTGGTGCAGCAGCTGCTCGTCCTGCGCGCAGTCCATTGTCACGTAAATCACGGGCGGGAAAAGCCCGAACAGGCACGGCGACAGCGCGGTTCGCGTCAGCCGGACAGCCGGACGGCCCTCCTTCGGCGCAATCGCGCGCAGAACGCCCGCCCGCAGCTGCCGTCCGTACCGGAGATTGCAGAACAGGAACCACAGCCCCAGCAAAGCCGCGCCGGAGGCCCATACAAGCATGAATATCTTCCACACGGAAACGGCGGGCTTCTGCGCAGATTTTTCCGGTTCTGCGCTGCCCGTTTCCGCCTGCGCAGGCGTGGATGCCGGACGCTGCACCGGCTGTGCGGGCGTCTGCACCGGCGCTGCGGGCGCAGCCGGTTCCGGTGTACTGGCCGCCTGTGCGGGCGGCACAGCGGCAGGTTCCGCCTGTATGACAGCGGCCGGTTCGGCCTCCGGCAGGAGATTTGCCACGCTGACGGCGGTTTTCCCGACGGAAAGCGGCAGCAGCAGCCGCACGAGCAGCACCAGCCAGAGCGCGTACTGCAATCTTGCGCTGATTTTCCCGCGCAGCAGATAGTGTGCGCCGATGAGCAGCGCCGCCAACACGGCGGACGAAACAAACCATTCAGTCATGGTGCTTTTTCTCCTCCATCTCCTGCAGCAGTGCGTGCAGCTCGTCGATCTCGCGCTGTGGGAGCGCCTCGCGCTTCGTCATCTCGCTGACGAGCATACTCAGGCTCCCCTTATACACGCGGCCAAGCAGATCACGCGTCTGCTGCGCGGCTGCATCCTCGCGGCGGACGGCGGGATAAAAGACGTTTTTGCGTCCCTGCGCGTCACAGCGCACCGCCCCCTTCTCCATCAGCCGCCGCAGAAGCGTCAGCGTCGTCGAGCGGTTCCAGCCGGTCTGCGCCGCCATCGCCTCCGTCAGCTCACGCCCGGTCTGCGGCGCGTGGTCCCAGAGCTTCTCCATAAGCTGCCATTCCGCTTGTGTCAGATCGATTCTGTTCACCGTGTCGCCCTCCTGTTGTTTACGTCTGTAATCATAACATAGCACATTTGATTACGGTTGTCAACAGAAAGAACCGGGCGGCATATCCGCTGCCGCCCGGCTGTATCATCCTGCTTCCGCGATAAACAGCGCCGCACGCCTGTCCATGACCTGCGCCGCCTCCTGCGCGGTTTTCCGGCCCTTGAAAAAGGCGTCCGCCTCGTCAAGGATGATTTTCAGAATCTCCTGATTGCCGCAGGAACGGCAGTCGGCGTGCTCCAGCACATTCATCAGATCATCCGCGGCAGCTTCATCAAACAGGAACGCAAGATCGCCCGCTTCTCCAATCTCGACGCGGCCCTCTTCGCGGATGGCCGTCTGCTGCTCGGCCTTCTGCGCTTCGATCTCCTTCTGCATCAGCTCGCGCAGCGCAGCGCGGTTGACGGGGAACGCGTCTGCAATGGTCAGCTGGAAGTCTTCCTGCAGCATATTCCGCAGCGCCTCCTCCGCCGCTTCCCGCATGGCGGAGCCGACGCAGACGCCAAGCTGCAGAACCGGCTGATATGCCGTCCCGCCGTCCGAGTCGAGGGCAAGCACACGGAACGCACCGCCGGTCTGCTGGTACCAGGAAATCTGCATGGTGCGGTACATTGCGGCGGAGCGCATCGGCTGCTGCATGATGCTGTCCGGGGCAGGCACCGCGGAAGAAACAGCTGCGCAGGCAGTCAGGATATTCAAGAACTTCTCGCTCTCGAAGGAGGCGGTCTGTGTATCATAGTCCAGATACTGCTCCGCCGCGTGGCGGCAGTAGACGCTGAGCAGATCCTCGCCGCCCCAGAAAAAGCTGACGTCCGGGACCGCGCCGAGCAGCACGTCCTCGACCGACGTTTCCAGCGACGCGCCGAGCTTCTCCGCCGGTCCAAACAGCGGGTCGAGCGCAAAGGCTCCGACGATGGAATAAAGCTTCCCGTCCACATAGCATGGCTTCAGAATGCCGGACAGGAGCTCCGCGTCCGGCATCCCGTCCAGCGGCAGCAGAATGCCGTTTTTCGCGTAGCCCGCGTACTGCGCACCACTCAAATCGCTGCAATCGAGCAGATCTGGCACATTCCCGGCCAGCAGCTCCGTCGTCATGCGCGTCACGGCGTCTGCGCGGCTTTCCGCGCCGTCTGCGTAGTTGAGGATTTCGATTCTGAACGGTGCGCCGGAGAAATTATAGCTCTGGATCATACTGCGGAGCACGCTCTTTTCCGAGTCAAAGTCGATCATACCGAGCGTCAGCGTCTGCTCCGGTGTCTGTGCAGCGGGTTCGGTGTTGGCTTGTGTGTCAATTGTCTCCGCAGCGGGCAGTTGCTCCGGCTGCGTCTGCTTCCGGCAGCCGGTCAGGAGCAGGCCGAGCAGCAGCATGAGAATCAGACAGCGTTTCATGATGCATTCCTCCTTATTTTTCTTCCAGTATACCACAGCTTTTCCCTGAAATCTCTTAAATTTCCCTAAATATTTACTGGATCCGGTATCCGCTCAGGACGAGTTCGAGGATTGCAGGCCAGAAGATGGGTTCCGGCGCAGTAAAATAACGGGCATCCGGAATGCTGTGAAAGGATATGACGCAGTGCTCGTCATCCAGCCATGCCTCAAAGCGTCTGTTGGTTTCGTGCTCCATGCGGGTTTGCTGCCTCCTTTAAAGGGGTAAGTAATGTCGTAGTAAATAATACGACATTTATGATTAAAATGCAACGATTTTTCAAAGTATAATAAACGAAAAGTCGTAGGCGGTGAAGCACGTGACAGATATATTGGGGATGATCCGAAAAAACCGGGAGGCCAGAGGCTGGACGGAGTATCAGCTTGCAGAGCGCTCCGGCCTGCCGCAGTCTACCATTTCGTCCTGGTACCAGAAGGGCATGACGCCCTCGTTTTCCTCGCTGGAAAAGATCTGCGATGCATTCGGGCTGACGCTCTCGCAGTTTTTTGCCGACGGCGAGACACTGCTTGCTCTGACGGCCGGACAGCGCGATATGCTGGATAAATGGCTGCACCTGTCCCCCGCGCAGCAGCGCGCGCTCGTCTCGGTGATGGATTCGATGCTCGAGGGATCGTAACAGAAACGAGGCCGCTGCAGTGCGCAGCGGCCTCGTTCTTAAATTATTACAGTGTGAATTCAAAGCGCATGGCAAGCGCCTTGAACAGCTCGTGCATGACGCGCTCGGAGACGGCGCGGATGTCCATGCCGCCGATGAAGTCCACGGCCTTTTTGATCTCGTCCTCCGGGACGTGGTACGACCGCAGGCTCATGGTGAGGAACGTACGAAGCTTCTTTTCCAGCGTCAGCGCCTCGTCGCACGGGTGCGCCATAAAGCCCCGCATGATCCCGGCAGAGCCGATCTCCATAAAATAGAAGTCCTGCTCGGTCAGCTCCGGCTGATAGGGGCTAAAGATCTGGTAAAGCTCCTTTGCTGTCTCGCGGAAGATATAGTCCGACGCTTCCTTCTGCGTGTACGCCTCAATATAGATCTCGCGCAGATTTTCGTTCAGCTCCGTCAGCGTCATCTGAATGGCCGTCTCCACGGCGTAGACATAGATCGGCGGCAGCTGTGTGCCCGCCGTGCTGCGGGCCATGGCGAACTGATTGGAGAGCATGAACTGCGCCAGCTCGGTCAGTACGCCGTCCTTGGCGCGGAAAATATTCTGAAAAATACTGTTGGAAACCGACGCCTGCTGCACGATCTGGGCGACGGTGGTTTTTTTATAGCCCTGCTCAAGGAACAGCTTGACGCAGACCGTCAGGATCCGTTTCTTGGACGGCCGGCTGGCATTTGTGCTTGCGATGAGGATCGCTTCCCTTCTGTCTGGCATTTGTCCGCACACATTGTAGCAAAGCCCCGCCGGAAACGCAAGAGGCGTGCGGTCTGACTATGCGCAAATTGCAGGATCCCGCAGCCTCAGACTACAGTATCGTACTCCCCCGCTCCGCCGCTGGCGAAGTAGCGGTGCAGATCGAATGGGGAGAACACGCCCCGGTCGGTGACGATGCCGGAGATGAGGTGCGGCGGGGTCATATCGAAGGCGGGATAATAGCCCTTCACGCCCTGCGCCGCCGTGCGCACACCCATGGCCTGCAGGGTAAATTCCGGGTCGCGCATCTCGATTTTGACGGTGTCCTTTGTCTCGTGGCCGATATCCGGCGCGCCGGTAACGAAGGTTGGAATGCCGAAGTGATTGGCGCAGATGGCGATCTGGAGCGTCCCGACCTTGTTGACGACATAGCCGTCGAGGCAGATCGCGTCCGCCGCGCAGGTAAAGAGGTCCACGTGCTCGCGCTCCATGACGAACGCGGGCATATTGTCGGTGATGACGGTCACGTCGAAGCCCATATCATGGCAGACCGTGGCCGTGAGGCGCGCTCCCTGAAAATAAGGCCGCGTCTCCGGGCAGAACAGGCGGAAGGTCTTCCCGGCCTGCCTCGCCTCCTTCAGCATCATGCCGACGATCGTTTCACCGAAGCACTGCGTCATGACCGTGCCGCCGTCTGGGATGAGCGGCACGAGATACCTTGCGATCTCATTTACCTTGCTGTAGCGGCGGTTGTTGGCGTTTACGGCGTGCTCCCGGATGGCAAGATCGACGGGCCGCGCCTCGCGGAGCGCCAGCTTCGCCGCCGCCAGACAGCCGTCACAGACCAGCTTCATCCGCTTGTACGTGGTCGGACGCGCGTTCGAAATAGTTTCGTCCGCCGCCTGCAAAAAGCGCAGCTGCTCCTCTGCCGGTTTTTCCCGGCACTCATATGCGGCCAGCGCCATGCCCATGGCCGCCGCCGTATACGGCCCCGCGCTCTGCGTGACCATGTCTCGGATGGCCTGCATGACCTCCACGTGCGTTTTGCAGCGGACAAACTCGATTTTCGCCGGATAGATCCGGCGGTCGAGAATCCGCACCTCGCCCGCATCGTACCACGCAACGTTTTCATATTGCAGCATGAAGGCCAGCCCTTCATCGGCCCGGAACTGTGTCATACATCCATCTCCTCCAGAATTTTTTCAAGATAGCGGCTGAACCGCTCCGCGACCGCCGCGCCCGTCTCGTTGACCTCCTCGCCGGAGACGGCCTCGCCCGTGATGCCGGCGGCCATGTTGGTGATCACGGAAATGCCCAGCAGCGGCAGACCACAGTGCGCCGCCGTCAGCGCCTCCGTGACAGTCGACATCCCCACGGCGTCGCCGCCGAGCAGGCGGATGGCGCGAATTTCGGCAGGCGTTTCAAACTGCGGGCCGGGCATGAAGAAATACACGCCCTCGTGCACGGAAAAGCCGAGCTTTGCCGCGCAGGACTTCGCCAGCTCGCGCAGCTCCGGCGTGTACATCCGCGTAACGTCAAAGAAGCGCGGGCCGAATTCGTCCACGTTCCGGCCCCGCATGGGGCTGGAGCCGTTGAGCTTGATGTGGTCGGCGATCAGCATGAAATCGCCGCGATGATAGGCAAGATTCACGCCGCCCGCCGCGTTCGTCACGATCAGCGCACGGACGCCGAGCAGCTTCAAAAGCCGCACCGGCTGCGCCAGCTGCTCGAAATCGTAGCCCTCGTAGCTGTGAAAGCGTCCCGCAAGGCACACGAGCTTCTTTCCGGCCAGCTCGCCGAACATCAGCTTTCCGGCGTGGCCGGGGGCCGTGGAAACGGGGAAATTCGGGACCTCGTGATAGTCGATCTCGACGGTATTCTGAAGTCTTTCCGCAAACGGCCCAAGCGATGAGCCGAGGATCACCGCGATCTGCGGCGCAAACGGCATTCTTGTCCGGACATAGTCCGCGCCTGCTTCATAAAATTCATACAGTTCATTCATTGCACTGTCCGCCTTTCTTTTTTCTTTATCATACCGCGCGGAGGTGCGTTCCGTCAACCAAAACCGCAGCGGCGGCGCAATCGGCAGGGGTGGGTGCTGTCGAATGCGGTTGACTTTATGCGCGGCGTGTGATATAATTGTATCAATACAGTTCATACAGTTGGGGAGGAAAACTTCCGTGATCGCGATCAATTACCGGGATCCGAGGCCCATTTATGAGCAGATCCAGGCCGAGCTGCGCAGACTGATGCTGACGGGAGCGCTGCCGCCCGGCAGCAGGCTTCCGTCCGTGCGGGAGCTGGCCGGACAGCTGGCCATCAATCCCAACACCATCCAGCGCGCCTACCGGGAGCTGGAATCGGAAGGGTACATTCTTTCCGTCGCCGGGAAGGGCTCGTTCGTCGCGCAGGTCGACCGGCTTGCCGAACAGCAGAAAAAGGAGGCCCTCAACGCATTCCGGGCAGCGGCGCAGCGGCTGCGCGCGCTCGGACTGAGCGCAGAGGCGCTCGCGTCGCTTCTGACGCAGGAGGAACTGACAGATGATTGAACTTTCGCACGTGACCAAAACCTTCGGCGGCGCAACGCGCGCGCTGGACGATCTGACGCTCACCGTGCCGCAGGGCGCGGTCTACGGGCTTGTCGGCTCAAACGGCGCGGGAAAGACCACCGCCATTCGCCATATTACAGGCATTTTCCGGCAGGATTCCGGCAGCGTGACCATCGGCGGTCTGCCGGTCTATGAAAACCCGGCCGTCAAGAGCCGCATCGGCTATATCCCGGACGATCTCGGCGTATTCGGCGGCGGGACGCTCCGGGAGCTGGCGGCTTTTTACCGCACGATGTACCCGCGCTTTGACGCAAAGCGCTACGCGGCGCTGCGCGACGTGTTCCGGCTGGACGAGGCGACACCGCTGCGCCGGTTCTCCAAGGGGATGCAGAAGCACGCGGCCTTCTGGCTGACGCTGAGCATGCGGCCGGACTATCTCGTGCTCGACGAGCCGGTCGACGGGCTTGACCCCGTCATGCGGCGGCAGATCTGGAGTCTGGTCGTCGAGGATGTGGCGGGCTACGGCACGACGGTGCTGGTATCGTCGCACAATCTGCGCGAGCTGGAGGACATCTGCGACCATGTCGGCATCATGCACATGGGCCATATGCTTCTGGAGCGGTCGCTGTCCGACTTGCAGGACAATTTCGTCAAGGTGCAGCTCGTGACGGAGAATCCGCTGCCGCCCTCGCTTCACATTCTGCACGAGAGCACGCTCGGGCGGGTGCAGACGCTGATCCTGCGCGGCGATCCGCAGACCGTCGCGGACGAGCTGGCGGCCAGCGCGCCGATGCTCTGCGATCTGCTGCCGCTGAGTCTGGAGGAGATCTTCATCTACGAGTTGGGAGGGACCGGCTATGACGTCAAAAATCTCGTGCTTTGACCACGCAGTCTTCCGGCGGGCACTGAAAATGACCGCGCCGGTCTGGATCCTGTACGCGCTTTATGAGCTGCTTCTGCCGCTGCGGCTGTTTTCCTTCTGCCGGGGCCTTTCGTCCGGTGCGGATAATTATATCGTGCAGATTGAAAAAACGCTCCTGAGCTATGCGCGCTTCAACGCCTCCATCGTTCCGTTCCTGCTCGGCGGGCTTCTGGCATGGGTGCTGTTTTCCTGGCTGTTCCGGGCAGGCACGGCCTATTTCTACGCTGCGCTGCCCGTGCGGCGCGAGACGCTGTTTCTGACGAATTATCTGACGGGCATGCTGCTGTGCGCTGCGCCCGCGCTCTTGTCGGCGCTGCTTTTATGGGCGGTGGGCGCAGGCTTCGGCGCGGCGGCGTTCGTGCCCGCGATGCAGGTCTTTGCCGCGGCGATGCTGGGCTTTTTGCTGTTTTTCTCGTTCGCGGTACTGGTCTGCTGCGTTGTGGGGCAGATGGCTGCGATGCCCATCGTCTATGTGATCCTGAATTTTACGTTCTTTGTTCTGGAAGCCATCGTGCGGCACCTGCTTTTTACGTTCGTCTACGGTATGCCCTACAGCCAGAGCAGCACCATGCAGTCGTTTGCGCTGCACGCCACGCCGGTGCTGGGGCTGCTGCAGGGCGGCTTCCGCGTTGCGACGGACTGGGCCGAGCGCGACGGTATGTACTATATGGAATTGAACCCGCAGCTGGAGGGCTGGGGCTATCTCGGCGCGCTGGCCGCGCTGGGGCTGGTGTTCGCGCTGTGCGCGTTCCTGCTTTTAAAGCACCGTGAAATGGAACGCAGCGGCGACGTGATCGCGGTCGGCTGGCTGCGCCCGGTCGCACTGTATGTATTCACGATCGGCTGCGCGCTGGTGCTCGGCGCACTGATGGCAGAGCTGTTTTCCAGCCAAACGGCGGATAACTTCTGGTATGTGCTGCTGTTTCTGTTTGTGGGTGCGTTCGTGGGCTATTTCGTGGGAAAAATGCTTCTGCAGAAGACAATCCACGTGTTCCGGTCTGGCTGGCTGGGGCTTGGCATCTGCTGTCTTGCGCTGCTGCTCGCCTTCGGCGCGGCGGAGTTTGACCTGTTCGGCTACTCGCGGTATTTGCCGGAGCGCGGCGCGGTGCAGGCTGCCGGGCTGACGCATTACCAGTCGAGCGGCCTGTATACCACGCAGGACGATGCGTTTGTGCAGGATGTTCTTGCCCTGCACACGGCGGCCATTGCGGAAAAAGGCGCGCAGGAGCACCGCAGACACGCATATCAGCTCGGCGCCGATTACACGGAGCAGTTTTATATCACCTACCGTATGGCAGACGGCACGCTCACCGAGCGCTATTACAGCATCGTCTACAACGACGCCGAGTTGAAAGACCCGGACAGCCTCATTTCGCGCTTTTCCGCGCTCTATAACAGTCCCATCTGCGTCCGCATCCGCGCGGGCTTCGACACGCCGCGCACGGAGAAAAGCGTGCTCTCGTGCTATGTCTCCTCCTATGACACCGGCGCAAGCCTCGATTTGACCGGCAGCGACGCGTGGCGGGTCTACGAGGCCTGTCTGGACGATATCAACGCGGGACGCCTCGGCGCGGCGGACGTGAGCGGCAGCACAAAGCAGAGCGATGGCAGCAATTATACGCCCCTGACCCTGATCTTCACCGTCAGCACGGACGTTCCCGGTCAGACGGACAGTTTGTATGTCGATTCCATCCCCCTGTCCGCCGCTGAGACGGTCAGCGCCTTGCAGGCGCTCGGCGCAGACCCATACTGGCGCGCCGCCGGATAATGCAGAAACGTAAAAACGCCAATGCCCGATGCGGCATTGGCGTTTTCTGTTATGGCTGATCCATGTCGGAAATGAGAATATTGTCCGTCCCGTGGGCCTCGAATTCCGCAATGTAGTCGTCCATGCGGGAGACAAGCTCCTCGTAATTGTCGTTGGATACCGGCTGATACTCCATATCGCGCCGCGCAAGCTCCTCGGCCAGAATTTCATAGAACACCGTGTCCTCATAGTCCATGATGGCCTCGTGGATGCCGCCGTCGGAAAAGGCGCGGGACGGCACATCCGTCCCCTCGTACCGTTCGACGAGCGTATCCATGCCCTGCTCCCGGCACAGCGCGAAGAGCTTGGATTCCAAATCATCGTAATCCGCAAAGCGGTCGTCCCCGCGGGTCGAGTTGAGGATCCAGTTTCCGATGTAAACCATATCCAGAAGACGGCGGAACTCTTTTTTCGATAGATCGATCTGCATACCAAAAGCCTCCTCTGCGATGTTACTCTATTATATACACTTTGGTCTTCATTTTCCACTGTAAAAATATGTAGCAGCCGAAAATCATTGCAACTCAAGAACTTTTTATTTCAAATGTATGATATGCACGAAGTTCTGATAATCTGAAGCAAAACGCGGCTGCTGTCGTCCCTCATCTGTCTGCTTCGCTTCGCTCCGCAGCCAGTTTCCCGAGGGGAAGCCTTGGGCGCTCCCGCGCCGCAAAGCAGGAAGGACGCGCCCTGCGGCGCGTCCCTTGGCGGTTATAAGGTTCTTGTGCAGACCTCGCGGACTTTGGATTGGAGGGCCTTGAGATCTGAAAAGGTGTCCGGGCGCTTGGTTTCGTCGCGCAGGAGGGCGGAGGGGTGATAGAGCGCGGTGAAGAGGATGCCGCCCTTTTCGGTGAACTGTCCGTGTTCGCAGGAGATCTTGAAATCCGGACGGATGAGGCGCATGGCCGCGATGCGGCCAAGGCAGACGATGATCTTCGGCTGGATGAGCTTCGTCTGCGCACGCAGAAAGCCGATGCACGCATCCTGCTCTGTCTGCATCGGGTCGCGGTTTCTGGGCGGACGGCACTTGACGATGTTCGTGATATAGCAGTTTTCCCGGCCCAGATCGATGATCGAGAGCATTTCGTCGAGAAATTTCCCCGCCGCGCCGACAAACGGCTCGCCCTGCAGGTCTTCGTTTTCGCCCGGCCCCTCGCCGACGAACATGACCTCCGCGTCCTGCGGGCCGACGCCGAAGACGACGTTGTGCCGCGTCTGCGACAGCGGGCAGCTGGTGCAGGACAGGCAGGCGGTCTGAAGCGATTCCCAGTTCAGCATATGAAGCGCCCTCCTTTACCGTTGTTCCAGCTCATCGACCGGCAGGTCGTAGCCCTCGCGGAAGCGGCGGCGCTGGTTCTCCAATGCGCGGCGGCGCTGCTCCATGCGCTTGCGGCGGTAGCGGCGCTTGCGCAGCTGGTACAGCACGATCAGCACCAGAATCACGCCGATGGCGGCAAAGATCGCGATCACAACCCACTTCCACCAGTTTTTCTGGATATATGCCTCCGTCCCGGCTGCGGCGGACGAAAATTCCGAGCGCGCCACATCGGTGATGGCAAGCAGCTTCGTCTGTCCAAGGATCTCCCCGGCATAGCTGACCGTGACCGAGCCGAGCACATCGCCCTCGCGGACGGGCGCGTCGACGCTTTCGCTGTTGAGCTGGATATCCGTGACCATCTTATCAGGGTCATAGTCGTTCGGAAGCAAAACCTTGATCTCGTCCTCCGGCGCAACGGCGACCGCCTCGGCGCCGGCGGAGTTGTTGATCTTCACCTGGTCGACCGGGTACAGAGGCGACATGATCGGCAGGTATGAATAATTGTCAAAGCCATAGTCGAACAGCCGTGCGCACTCCGTAAAGTTCTCCATGAGCAGATCGCCGCTGTCAAGCACCGTCGTGGCTGCGCCGCAGACGATGCCCAGAAGATCGAGCCCGTCGCCGGTCGCCTCGGAAATGACGCAGCGGCCGGCCTGACTGGTATAGCCGGTCTTGATGCCGTGCGCGCGCGAATAATAGAGCGTATTGGACAGGGAGCGGTAGATCAGCATATTGGTCGTCTTGAGCTTGGGGATGTTCTGCCGCATATTGTCGTCAGGCAGCTGATATTCATAGGTGTCGACGATCTGGCGGAAGTTCTCGCTCTTGAGCGCGGCCTGCGTGATGATGGACAGATCGCGCGCAGTGGTGTAGTGGCTCTCGTCGTGCAGACCGTGGGGATTGCTGAAATGCGTGTTGAGACAGCCAAGCTCATAGGCACGCTGGTTCATCATGCGGACAAAATCCGCCACGGAGCCGGCAATATGCTCGGCAATGACGTTGCAGGCGTCGTTGCCGGAGACGACCATCATGCAGTACAGCAGATTTTCCAACGTCATCTGCTCGCCGACCTGCAGCCCCGCGACGCTCGAATCGGCGTCCAGATCGTCGAGCGCGGAGGCCGAAACGGTCACAACATCGGACAGATTGCCGTTTTCCAGCGCCAGCAGGCAGGTCATGATCTTGGTCAGGCTGGCAGGATACACGCGCTCGTCCGCGTCCTGCTCATAGACGGCGCGGCCCGTGTTGAGGTCGATGAGAAGCGCGGCCTTGGCCGCGACGGAGAAGCTTGTCCGCGAGGAAAGCAGCCGATCCTCCGGGACGCTGTCGTCCTCTGCGGGAGCGTCCGCGCTGTCGGTCTGCATCTGCTCCGGGTCTGCCGCCGTCTCGGCATCCACCGCAAGAAGCGGCAGCGTCAGGGAGGACAGCAGCAGGAGCAGGGAAAGCAGCAGGGAAAGAGCCTTTGTTTTTTTCATTTTTATCTCCATTTTATTCTGTTCGGATTGTACAGAAGCAAAAAAATATGGTATACTGTTTTACACATTATATAACAGGATGGCCCGGTATGTCAAATGGAGGCAGCTGTATGCGGAAAAAGCGTGTTGATCCGGCGCTGGTTCTATGGAGCGCGGCGATCGTTCTGTTCGCCGGCGCGTTCTTTCTCGGCCGCGCGACACTGCGCGGGCCGCTTCTCGAAACGCAGCGCACCGCGCCCGGCAGCATGGCGCAGGATGAATGGCGCAGCCGGGTCGAGGAAAAGGCGGCCACCGCCGCCGAAAAAAGCGCCCGCGTCTGCCTGAACACAGCGGCAAAGGAAGAGCTTCTGGCCCTTCCGGGCGTGGGCGAAAAGACGGCGGAGCGCATTCTCGCGTACCGGGACACGTATGGGAAATTTGTCACGGTCGAACAGCTGCTGGACGTCGAGGGTATTGGAGAGGGACTGCTGGAACAGCTGCGGCCATACGTCTATGTGGAGGAAAGCGAATGAAAATTCTGGTTGTAGATGATGAAAAGCTGCTCGTCAAGGGCATTAAATTCAATCTGGAAAACGACGGCTACGAGGTCGTGACCGGCTGCGACGGCATGGAGGCCGTGGAGCTGGCGGCGAGCGAAACGCCGGATCTGATCGTGCTCGATCTGATGATGCCCCGGCTCGACGGGCTGGAAGCCTGCACAAAAATCCGGGAGTTTTCGCAGGTCCCCATCATCATGCTGACCGCCAAGTCCGAGGATATGGACAAGCTGCTGGGCTTTGAGCACGGTGCGGACGACTATCTCACAAAGCCGTTCAACATTCTCGAACTCAAGGCGCGTATCCGGGCGCTTCTGCGCCGGGCCGGTACGGCAAAAAAACAGACGCCGGAGCAGACGCTCGTCTGCGGGCACATCACGCTTGACCGCAGCAGCCGCAGCGCGTTTCGCGAGGACGTGCCGGTCGACCTGACGGCGAAGGAATTCGACCTCATGGAGCTTCTGATGCGCAATCCCAACCGCGTATATTCGCGCGAGACGCTGCTCGACGCGATCTGGGGCTACGACGTCAGCAGCGAAATCCGCACGGTGGACGTGCATATCCGGCGGCTGCGCGAAAAGCTCGAAAAAAATCCTGCCCAGCCGGAGCATATTCTGACCAAGTGGGGAGTTGGCTACTATTTCAAGTACTGAACGGCGCAGGCGGCTCATGCCGTCAAGCTCGCAGATCCGCAACGCGCTGGCGTATATGGCCGTTACGGTCCTCGTGCTCGTGTTTCTGAATATTTATTCCGCCTCCGCCTCGCGCGATCTGATGTTCAAGGCAAAATGCTCGTCCGCGCAGGATAAGCTGAAGGTCGTCACGTCCTCGTTCTCCGGCGTGGACGCGCTGACGCAGGAGACGGCGGAGCAGATCATCGCCGTCATCGGCGATATGAACGTCACGCGCCTGATCGTGACCGACGCGTCGGGCCGCGCGCTCTATGATTCCGTCCCCGGCCAGAATGCCGAGGGCAAATTCGTCCTGCTTGAGCCTGTCGTGCAGGCGCTGGGCGGCAGCGACTTTTTTCACTGCGTCTATGAAAACAGCACGCTCAAGAGCTACGCTGCCTCGCCGGTTCTGCTGCATGATACCGTCGTGGGGTGCGTGTATCTGATGGAATACGACGCCTCGCAGGGCAGCATCATCGCAAGTCTCGAGCGCACGATCTTCCGCGGCTCGCTGGTGCTGATCGGGATCATCTTTTTGTGCGCGGTCGTGTTTACCGTGACCGGTTCGAGCCGTATGCGGCGGATCATGACCTCCATGCGCCTCGTGCGCGAGGGCGAATACAGCCACAAAATTCAAATGCGCGGCTCGGACGAGTACGCGACGCTGGCGGCGGAGTTCAACAAGCTGACCGACAAGCTGCAGCAGACAGAGATCACCGAACGGCAGTTCGTCTCCGACGCCTCGCACGAGCTCAAAACGCCGCTGGCGTCTATCAAGCTGCTGTCCGACTCCATCCTGCAAAACGAGATGGACGCAGACACGATGCGGGAATTCGTCGCCGACATCGGCGCAGAGTCCGACCGGCTGACGCGCATGGCGCAGAAGCTGCTCACGCTCAGCCGGGCCTCGGCTGACGAGACAGAGGGCGGTGAGCACGAGGTCGTCGACGTCGGGCAGACGCTCTCGCGCGTGTTCCGTATGCTTGTGCCGCTGGCCGACCGGCAGTCGGTCAGGCTGACGGCCAGTGTGGAAAAGGGCTGCACGATTTTGTCCTTTGAGGACGATGCGTATCAGATCCTGTTCAATCTCGTGGAAAACGGCATCAAATATAACCGGGAAAACGGCAGCGTCCATGTCCGGGTGCGGCAGGAGGACGATACCGTTGTCATCGATGTGGAGGATACCGGCAGCGGCATCCCCGAAAACGCGCTGGAGTCCATCTTCAACCGCTTCTACCGCGTCGACAAGGCCCGCAGCCGTCAGGCCGGCGGCGCGGGACTCGGCCTTTCCATCGTGCATGAGATGGTCGGGCGGAATTTCGGCACGATCACAGTCCGTTCCACAGTCGGCGAGGGCTCGTGCTTTACCGTCACGTTCCCAAGCTTCGGTTCCGGAGAGGAGGGCGACCCGGATGCGTAAAAAGAAGCTCCGCCTGCTTGCCGTGCTGCTGGCGGCGTGTATGCTCTGCAGCTGCTCCGCACCGGTCTATCCCCGCAGCGCCGATGAACCGCAGCTTCAGTTCTATTACTGCACCGGCGAAGGCGCGGATACCGGGATCGGCGCGCTTGCCGCACGTCCCGTGTCTGTGCCGGACGAACGCCCGGACGCTGTGCTGCAGCAATATCTGACCGCGCCTGCCGGGGAAGGCTTCTCCCTCCCGGACGGGCTCAGCAGCAGCTGCGCCTTTGATTCCTGCGAGGACGGCACGCTGACGCTGCTTCTGGACGAAACCGCGCCGGAGGGTCTTCCGGCGTCGCTGGCGGCAGCCTGTCTGACGCTCACCATGACGCAGCTGGACGGCGTGGACCGTGTGCGCCTCGTGCGCACGCAGCGGCAGACGGAAGTCACTTATACGGCAGAGCAGTTTTTACTGTACGACACATCTGCCGACCAGCCGGAATATGTCGTGCGGCTGTATTATCCCGACAAAGATGGCCTGCTCGCCGCGCGCGAGGCCGTTGTCCGCACCGCCGATCCGGAGCAGCTTCCGCTGCTTGCGCTTCAGGCGCTTGTCAGCCGCGAGGTTCCCGTGAATCTGACGCGGGCCATCCCCTACCGGACGCAGGTGCTCGATCTTTCCGTCACGAATGGCTCGGCCAGCGTAGTCCTGTCCGACGACTTCATGAGCTGCGACGTCTCCGCGCAGCAGGCAGCGAACGCTGTGCGCGCCATCGCCGCCACGCTCTGCGCACTGGACAGCATCACCGCCGTGCAGCTGTCCGTCATCGGCGAAACTGGCCTGACCTATTACGATATCTCCCAGCCCATCACCCCGCAGGCAGATTGGTATGCGGAGTAGATCGCATCGTATAGCCGTTGTCCTGCGTGTGCAAAAAGCGCGTTTGTTTCAAATCTGTTTCAAAATAACGCGGGATTTATGCGATACTGTCTGCAAAGGATATGATAGCATGACGATCCGGCAGCCCCCAAGCTCCTGCAAACCGTCTGGGGCGCAGGATACCGGCTGAACGCGGTGACAGGTTCAATAACAGATGCCCTGCAGGGAAGGCTTTGAAAATCGCCCGGCTCTTTGGATAGAGCCGGGCGATTTGTGTTCAGATGCCGCCTGCGATATAGTGCTTGCGTTTGTTTTCCTCCACACGGTCTTCGATGGCGTGGGAGGCTTTATAATAGCCCTTGCGAATCTCGGCGGTAATAAATTTCACCAGCACGATCGTCAGGCAGACGACCGGCATGACGGCCAGGAGCGTCCCCAGCAGCAGGTACAGCGCCGCGTAGCTCTCGGCCATGCGGGCGGCGTTTTCCCAGTAGGGATAGATCACGCCGTTCGTCGTCATGGCGCGCTTTCCGAACGCGCCGATCACGGAAATAAGGCCGGAGACGGAGAAGCGTCCGGTGTTCTGGACGATCGCGCCGCTGCCGATGGGGAATTTCTCGGTCATAAGCTTTTTCGCAAAGCCCGAAACGGGGTCGGGCAGGACGATCTCATAGCAGTCGATGGGCAGTTCCGCCATGGCGTTCAGTGCGCTGTAACTCATATAGATCATGGCTGTGGACGTGCTCGAACCGCTTGTATCGCCCGAGGCTTTGTTCCCGGCAGCAAGGGCGGCGTTCGTCGCAAAATCGGACTCGCTCTGCACCACGCCCGCGATGGGGAAAGTCCGCCCGTTGATCGTAACCTCCATTCCGGCTACGTCGCTGCTGCCGAACAAGTTGAACGCCGTCTGCGCGTCCAGCACGACGCGGTCGGCCATGTAATCCTCGTCCGAGATGTAGCCGCCGGACAGGAGCGTCAGCGGGTGGAACAGGAAATAGTTCCCGCCTGCGCCGACCGCCGTGACCGTCACGCTGCCGGGCGATTTGCCGGAGACGGACAGGCTCGTCCGGCCGCTGTAGGCGTCGGTGTAGAGGCTGCCGCCCTCGGGCGCTTCCATGGAGTTCTGGACGAACTCGTTTTCAAGCGTCGCGCGGAACGAACGGATATCGTCAAGGGTTTTCGTCTCTGTGGTAGGCAGGAATGCGGAGATCTGCGCAAAGCGGTCCTCGCTGTCTCCGCGCCAGACGTCGGCGGCGGACTGCGTCTTGAGCATGCCGCGCACATGGCCGAGCATGGCGAAGCAAAATACCGACAGCGCCGTCTGGATCAGGCACGCGATCAGGAGGGCCAGCTTCCCTCCGTGGAGTCTCGGCAGCCTGTGCCGCCGTTCAAACCGGCCGCGCTGCTTCATCCGTTATCCGCAAGCCGTACCTGCTTGCCGGCCTCCACGGGCTTGTTGCTGGTCGTGATGATGAAATCGCCCTGGCTGATGCCGGAGACGGCGGCGGACTTATCGTCGCGGGCCAGCTCCTGCACGGTGACACGGGTGGCGATATAGCGGCTGCCGAGCGGCGAATTCTTCGACTGCAGGACATAGACGAATTTGCCGTTGGAGTCTTCACGCAGGCCCGAAAGCGGGATGAGCGCGTCATAATTGGCACTCTTCTGGCCGATGGAGAGCGTGATATTCTGCCCGGCCTGAATGTCGCCCGTGAGCGTGAAGACGAGGGTGCGATTGCCCGAAGACTGGGAATTTGTGATCTGGTCAAGCGTCGCGACCGCGTCGCCGCCCCAGAAGTTCACCAGCTCGGCGGTATCGCCGACCTTGACCTTTTTGGCCTGCTCGTTTGTGACGTCAATTTTGACGGTAAAGCCCCGGTCAGTCACGTTGATGGTCGCAAGCGGCTGCTCCTCGCCGCCGATGGATTTACCGGCGGAGGCGTTGATGGTCGCGATGGTGCCGGACACGCTGGATTTGACCTCCAGCTCGTCGGCATTCTCGCGGAGCTTTGCGACCTCCTCCTGCTTGCGCTCGATGGCCTTCTTGGACGCCTCCATGTCGATGGAGGACGAATCGCCGAGATTCTGTTTGAAAACAAGGTCTTCAAGGGTTTTTTTCGTAGATTTGACCGTTTCAGCTGCGGAAGACGCGCTGGTGAGTTTGTCCACTGCCGTCTGTTGATCGGTGATCTGCGTGTCAAGCGCCTCGCTCTGGCTTTCCAGAGATTCGATGGAGCGCTCATAATTGCCGACGATGGTTTTCGCGGTGCTCATTTCACTGTAGGCCGCTTCAATTTTATCGTTGATTGTCGCAACTTTTATCTTATCTTGCAAAATGAGCAGTCCCTCTGTTCGCGGGTTCTCATAGCCGTAGTAATAAGGAGCAAGTTTGGCAAACGCCTCACGATATTTGATTACAGTTTCTTCTGTCGATCCAGATGGAGTCTCAATTGGATTTCCATCCTTATCATACCTTGCAGACGAACTATTCCCCTCAATTCGTTTAATCATTGAGACATCTGATCTATCCTCATAGCACTCTTTCATAATTGCGAAATCATTGTCACACAATGTACTAAACGCCGCAAATACCTTTTCATATCGTGTAAGGTTCTCTATATATAGTCTATCTTGCAGTATTTTATCTATTTCTGTCTGATAATACGATGCATTGCTACAATCTTTGTACGACAGCGGAAGTGATTCCAGCAGCTTTTCTTTTTCCGCTTCCAGCGACTTCACCGTCGCTTCGTGCTCCGTGACCGTTGCCTGTGCATCCGTATACTCTTTTTCGGCCTTGATCTTCGTGATCTGATTGTCGACTGTGGTCTTCGCCGTCTGAAGTTCCTTCAGCTTCGCTTCGGACGCCGCCTTCTGCGTGGCGAGCTGCGAAGCGTCCATGGTGCTGTACTGACGGTAAATCGCAAGCGCTTCATTATAAGCATCGCGTGCATTCTGCACGTCGCGGTTTTCCTGCGCCGCCGTGTTTCCGGCTTCAATCAGACTCTTGTCGTAATTCTGCTGCAGCGTTTCCAGATCAGTCTCGGCCTGCTTCAGTTCATCCGAATCCTCCGCTTCCAGCACGAAGAGGGTATCGCCGACGTTGATCTCCTGGCCGGTCTTGACCAGCACGCTGGAAACCTTGCGGGTCTGCTTGATCGTGACGTTATAGACCTCGCTGGCCTCGACGGTCCCCTGCCCGCGGATGCGGGCGTTGATCGCGCCGGAGGACACCTGCTGCGTGGCGACCTCAGGCAGCGAGGCGTTCATGATCGTTTTCGAGAAAAAGGTCAGCACCAGCAGCACGGCCAGCAGGATGATGGCCGCGGTTTTGACCCATTCGCGTTTTCTTACACCGTTTTCCATATCTCTTTCCCTTATCCTTTCACAGAGCCAGAATGTGCGATACCCTCCACCAGATACGCCTCGCCGTGCAAGAACAGCAGAAGGCCGGGGATCATGTAAATAACAGCGGCGGCGAAGGCAATGCCGATCTCGCCCGCGTTGATGCTGGACAGGAACATCGAAAGCGGCTGCTTTTCGACGTCGTTGAGCAGGATCAAAGGCTGCTCGACCATGTTCCAGTTGTCGATGAACACAAGGATCGCAATGGAATAGAGGGCGCTCCGGCACTGCGGCAGGCAGATGTTCCAGAAGATGTGCCACTCGTTCGCGCCGTCGATCTTGGCCGATTCAATGACAGCCATGGGGATGCGGCGCATAAATTTGGTGAGCAGAAACACCGAGAACGGCGCGAACGCGCCGGGCAGGAAGATCGCCCACCGGGTATTGAGCAGGTGCAGCCAGTCACTGACCAGATAGTTCGGCACCAGCGTGACCTGATACGGCATGAGCATCAGGATCACATAGAAGAAAAACAGACTGTCGCGTACCTTGCCGCGCCAGCGCGTGAAGCCGTAGGCCGCAATGGACGCGACCATGAGCTGTGCGAAGACGATCGGCGCGGTTAAAATCACCGAGTTCCAGAATTTCAGCAGATAATCCGGGCTTTTGAGCAGAACCGTGAAATACTGCGTGAAGCTGACCTTGTCGGGGATAAACTTGAGATTGATGGTCTTGGAGATATAACTCTTGCCGTCGTTGGCGTTCTCGAAGACCTGCCCGTAGCTGGCTGTGATCTCGCTCTGGGTCATGAACGAATTCGTGATCGTCAGAACCGTCGGCAGCAGAAACAGGAGTGCAAAGACAGCGCAGAGCATAAAGCACGTCGCCCGGGAAAAGTACCGTTTTTTCTTTCTCATCCCTCCACGTCCTTTCCGAAGATGTTCTCCACAAAGAACAAAAGCGCAATGAGAATGACGATCACGATTGCCAGCAGCACTGCCGCGGCGGAAAGCCGCTGATAGTCGGCGGAGTTGAACATATTGTTCATGAAATGCTGCATCATATAAAGCCCGTCGTAGGGGTAATTGCCGGTCAGAAGATAAATTTCCCGGAAGACCTTGAACGAGTTGATGATGGACAGGATCGTCACGAACAGCACCGTCGGGGACAGGTACCGGAGCTTGATGTGGAAGAACTGATACGCCGCCGACGCGCCCTCGACCTCCGCGACCTCGAGAAGTTCGCGCGGGATATTGCTGAGCGCGGCCATGAACAGGATCATGTTGTATCCGAGGTTTTTCCACAAAAACAGCACGACAATGACGACCATGCAGTAATCCGATTTCAGCCAGTCGATCTTGTCCGCGCCGAACACGGCGAGAAATTCGTTGACGACGCCGTTATAGTGGAACAGCACCTGCCAGATCAGAATGATGGACGCGATGGGCACCATCATGGGGCTGAGGAAAAACGTGCGGAACTCGCTCTTGAGCGGAATGCGCGCCTCGAGCATCAGCGCCAGTCCCAACGACAGCACAACCGCCAGCGGCACGGAAAGGCCGGTGAACGTGAACGTATTCCTGACCGCGATCTTGAACGCGCCGTTCTGCCAGACGTTGATATAGTTTTTGAGACCCGCGAAGCTGTGGTCGGTCAGACCCGCGGTGAAGGAATAGTAGACAACGATCAGGAACGGGATGATATAAAACGCCAGCATACCGAGAAAGCTTGGCCCGGAGAAGCACATGGACGCGAGAAAATCGCGCACCTTGTTGTTCATCCGCGTCCATAGCCCTTTCCCGGACGGTCTTGTTTCATATTTCCCGCGCGACCGGAGAGATAGCTTCTGCACGTTTTCGTGTCTCCTTTGCGTTGGAAAATGCTCATAGCTCCCGACTGAATCTCAATCGGGATTTATCGGCATTTTCGTTTCTGGGTGGGAAATCCGCATATACTTACGCACTTGTTTGTAGGGGCCGATGCCCACATCGGCCCGCGCAGAATGCACTGTTTTTAACGGAAACCTTCGGCTAATTCGCAGCTTCCCAACGGGCCGATGTGGGCATCGGCCCCTACAAAAGCTGTTTCGCAGTTGCTTCCCCCTTGCCGCGTAAGGCGCGGCAAGGGGGAACTTTTATTGTTGTTTTACCGCTGCTCCTGCACATACAGGTTCACGCGGCTCTGGATCATGTTGGCAGTGGTCTGGACGTCCTTGTCTCCGGCGAAGTAGGCGGCAACCTCGTCGGTGATGATATCGAGGATCTCCTGATCGTAGTCATAGACGCTGCGCGTGCTGTTGATCACGCCCAGGATCTGGTCAATGTCCTCCTGCGTCAGCGCATAGACATCCTTATAGACCGTTTCGCCGTTTTCCATGGTCTCATAGCTGCCCCGGATGGCCTTGTCGGGCTCACCGTCGCCGTCCCAGTCGACCTGTTCGCCGTTTTCGTCCAGCTGGTACTGCTCGGTCATGATGTCGGTCATTTCTGCGTCAAACGCGGCCTGACTGATGGGGAAGCCGTAATAGTAATTGTTCTCGTCTATCGTGTTCATCTTTTTGATGATCGAGCAGACAAAGTCCCACGCGGCGTCGGGGTATTTCGTGACGGAGGAAATGGCCATCGGCATCTGAAGCTCGAACGAGCTGCCGGAGCCGTCCTCGGTCGGATATCCGGTAAAGGTGATCTTGTCGCGGATCGCGTAGACGTTCCAGATATAGGAGTCAAAGCTGTACATCCCGGTCGTCGACATGAGCTGCTTGCCGTTCGTGATGCGGGTCGCGTCAGATTCCCACATCGCGTCGTCAATGGCAATATCGGCGGAGGAAGCATAGGCAATCGCGCCGTCACCGTCACTGGTTTCTGCCGGGAAGGAATTGCAGAAGGCCAGCAGCTGCTGGAACGCTTCGGAGTCAAATTCGCACTTGCCCGTCGTCCAGTCGACGAAAGCAGACAGGTTGCGGGACAGGCAGTTCGACAGAGCCGTGTTCTTCGTCCAGCCGTCAGAGAAGACCGTTGCGCCCTCCTGCAGCTGCGTCATGGCGTCCTGCACGGCAGCGACGTTCCATGTGTCATACTGGCTCGCGATGGAAGACAGCGCGTAGGCCGTCTGCACGGAGAAGCTGGTGGGCAGCTCATAGAGCTTGCCGTCCTTTTCCAGCGCACTCATGACCTGTGGGACAAAATAGTCACGGCTCAGGCCGTTTCCGCCGTCCATAAATGTGTTGAGATCGGCAATCACGCCCTTGGCGGCGTATTTATCAATCGGCAGGTTGCTGGTCAGGAAGATATCCGGCACGCTGCCGCTGATGATCTCGGTGGTGAGCTTGGTGACGCCGGCGTTGTAATCGTCGTCGGTCGCGTACTCGCTGTAGTCGACGACATTGATGCGGTACTCGTCGTTCGTCTTGTTGTATTCGACGATCATGCTGCGCAGGTTCCAGTCGAGATACATGCACGCGAGCGTCAGAACCTTCTTTTCCTTGATCTCAGACGCGTCCACGCGGTGCAGCAGGACAAGCTGGTATGTTGTGGGATCGGTGTTCCAGTCCTGAAGAAGACCCGCCACGCGGCTGTCGGAGAGCATGGCGTAGCCCGACATATTGTTGGTGTCAACGTCGCAGGCCAGCCAGTCGACGAGCTTATCCTTCGTGTCCGTTTTGGCGGTATAGCCATAGATGTTATTATTGTAGGTGTAGTAGAAGTCATAGGCATCGTCGCCCGGGAAGATGCTCCCCACGTTGGGCGGCAGCTTGACCTTCTCGCCCCAGTCCTTCGTTTCCAGATCGATGGGGACGAAGTACTGGCCGTTTTCATCGGCGGCATTCACGTCGTCCGTGTAATTGTACCACATAACGCCAACCTGCTGTGCGTTCAGCCGGTACAGACTGCCGTTATACTGGCTGCCGTCGAGCTTGAACTGCACGTTGCCCTCTGCATCGAGGACGTAAATATTATTATAGTCGCTGACGTAGAGATTGCCGGCGGCGTCGACGGCGAAGGAGCTGAGGTTGCCGCTCATGCCGTCCTCGTTGTCCTCGTTGTTCGTGTTGGAAAGGTCGAGGCTGGCGATCGTGCTGCCGTCGGCAGCAACGTGCACCAGATAAGAGCCGCCCACGTCCGTGGAAGGGTAATCCCATCTGCTCTCCGTTTCAGGGTCAAAGTCGTCGGGCAGGTCAAACTGCGTGGCGTAGACATTCACAAGCAGCCACAGCGTCCCGTCGTCCGAGCCGATCATGTTATAGCAGTCGACGCTGCCGTCCGCGCCCTCCGGAACCTGCGGCAGATCCAGATTGGTCAGTTCCGTGCAGGTACCTGTATCGGGGTCGATGGTGAGCATGGACAGCCGCGTGTTGTAATACGACCAGGTATCGCCCGTAACGGGGTCAGAGTTGACGATCTCCTCGCCCTGCATGCCGACCGAGGCATAGAGCGTCGTTCCAGCGGCGCAGATCTGGTTGAGGTACTGCACGCCGTCCGGCATGGTCAGGTCGAGATAATCGGCCTTATAGGCGTATTTTGCCGTTGTCTGGGAGGGCTTGGTCTGGTCGATCAGAGAATTGCCCGGATCGGTCTTGCCGGGGTCCTTCGTCCCGTCCTTTGAGCAGCCTGCAAACAGGCCCACGATCATCAGCGCCGCAAGCAGCAGCGCAAAAAGCCGTTTTGTTTTCATGTAATACTCCTTTTCATTTCATGCCCAATGTCCATAATCTATATCTTGTGCTGACGCACAGTACAGGCGGCCTATCTTGCCGTCTGTATCATACCAAAACAAAGACGCAAAAGAAAGCCCGGCGTTGCATTTTTCATATTTTTTTAAGAACTGACCTCGGCTGCCCGGATGGGCAGGATGACCTCGGCGGTGAATTTGCCGTTTTCCGTGTACCGCTTGAAGCCGCCGGCCATCTGGGCCATGATCTTTGCACAGGTGCGCAGGCCGATCTTATTGGACTCGATGCGGCCGGAGGCGGGGTTCACGCTGTTGGACAGGCAGATGTGCAGCGCGCCGTCTTCGATCAGGGCGGCGATGGCGACAGACTGGGCGGGGTCGGCATATTTGCGGATGTTGTCGAAGAGATTGTCGAGTACCCGCTTCAGATACATCACGTCGGCCTCGATCTGCACCTCCTGCTGCGGCAGCAGCAGCTGCACCATAAAGCCCTGCTGCTGCAGCTGGACACGGCTCTCGCCCAGCAGCTGCTCCAGAAGCAGCCGCGCGTCATAGATTTCCATCTGCATGGGCAGCTCCTTGCATCCAAACAGCAGCGAATACCGGAACAGCTCATCCGTCAGCGTCTTGAGCTGCTCGGCCTTGCCGTAGGCGGCGTCCAGATAGCTTTGCAGCTCGTCTTCCGAGCGGTACTGCCCGTTTTTCGCAAGATCGAGATAGCCGAGCAGCGCGGTAAGCGGGTTTCGGATGTCGTGCGACATGGCGGTGATGAGGTCGCTGTTCTGCTGCAGGGCACGCTGCTCCTCGCTGGTCTTGCGCAGGAGCGACAGGCGCATCTGCTCGACGCTGGCTGTCAGCTGTGAGATCTCGTCGCAGCCCTTCGGCTCGAGCTGCAAATAGAGATTGCCCGCGCCGATGGACTGCACCTCCTGCGAGATGGCGACGACCCTGCGCGCGACGCGGCGGTTATACGCCAGCAGCGTCAGCGCCAGAACCGCGCAGCCCAGCAGCAGCGAAACGATCCACAACAGATCGTAGAGCCCGGAATCGGAGTTGTCGTAGATCACAGCGTAAAACGTGCCGTCGCGAAACACGATGGGATAGACGACGCTGGCCATCTGCTCCTTGAGCGAATACGCGTCGACCGCCGCGCTGTCCGCGCCCCACCAGCCGATCTCGAGGATCTGCCGCTGGTCGTGGTAGAGCATGATATAATAGTTTTTTCTCGACTCGCCCCAGCTGGCCAGCATATCCGTGTCGCGCGTGGAGATGCTGTTCTGCCGCACAAAGGACTGGAACTCCTGCGCAGCCCTGTTCGTGCGCTTCAAAACAGCCTTGTCGCTCATATAGCTGCGCTCGATGATCTGCTCGCCGGTGAAGTTCGCCAGCAGGCAGACGCACACACCCAGTACCAGCCCCAGCAGCAGCACAAACAGCGGCTTGACGCTCAGCGAAACAAAATGCTTCTTCTTTTCAGTCAATCTGATAACCCTTTCCCCAGACGGTGCGGATCAGGCGCGGGTTGGCCGGATCCTCCTCCAGCTTCTTGCGCAGGTTCACAATATGCACCATCACGGTATTGTTTGACGCCGGCATATATGTCTCATGCCAGACCGTCTCATAGATCGTGCGCACCGGCACGACGCGGCCCCGGTTCTCCGCCAGACAGTGGAGAATGGAAAACTCCGTCTCCGTCAGCTCCAGCGGCTGGCCGTTTACCAGCACGCGCCGGTTTTCCTCGTCGAGCACGATGCCGGGCCGGAGCGTCCGCCCGCTCGATTTGCTCTTATACACCCGGTAGCGCCGCAGCAGCGACTCGACCTTCATCATCAGCTCCGCGTGGGAAAACGGCTTGGCGAGAAAATCGTCGCCGCCGGAATCATATGCGCGGCGCTTGTCGCCCTCCTGCGTCTTGGCGGTCAGAAACAGGACCGGGGCTGTGGAATACGACCGGATGCGGCTGCACGCGTCATAGCCGCCCAGCTCCGGCATCATGATATCCATTAAAATAAGATCAAGCTCCGGGTGCTGCCGGACCTGCTCGACCGCCTCCGCGCCCGTCGCGGCCTCCAACACGGTATAACCGCCCGTCTCCAACAAGATCCGGCAGATACGCCGGATATCCGGCTCGTCGTCTACCACCAGAATGCGGATCGCCTCTTCCATGGCTGCTCCCTCCTTTTTGTGGCGCTATTATATCACACTTCCGCAAGCTTCCGGGCAGAATTAAGAATTTTTAAGACATTTTTTATCCCGTGCGCAAAACTGCGTGACGAAACGGGGAAAGCGTGCTATACTATAATAACTTGAGCATAGATGCACGCGCCCGTGCATCACCTCACAAATCACCCGCCATAGGAACCGCAAATGGAGCTTTTATATACCGACAATCGAATCGTTGTCTGTCTCAAGCCTGCGGGCGTTTTGTCCACTGACGAGCCGGGCGGTATGCCGGAGCTGCTGCGCCGGGCGCTGGGAGAGGACGAAACCGGCTGCGTGCGCGTCGTGCACCGGCTCGACCGGCCTGTGGGCGGCGTGATGGTCTACGCGCGGTCGCGCATGGCTGACAGCATCCTGTCCCGGCAGGTGCAGGCGCATACATTTGAAAAGGACTATCTCGCCGTATTGGAGGGGATCCCGGACGCGCCGGAGGGCGTTCTGGCCGATCTTCTCACGCGCGACGCAGCGAAAAAGCAAACCTTCGTCACGCACACCCCCGGCCCGGACGCACGGCCTGCCCGGCTTTCGTACCGGGTGCTTGGCGTGAAGGACGGGCGCGCGCTTGTGCGTATCCGGCTGGAAACCGGCAGGACGCATCAGATCCGCGCGCAGTTTTCCTCCCGCAGCCTGCCGCTCTGCGGCGACCGGAAATACGGCGCACAGTCAGACGGCCCGCTCGGCCTCTGGTCGTATCAAATCGCGTTTTTCCACCCGCAGACGAATGAGCGCCTCGTCTTCGCGCATGACCCGCCGCAGGCTGAACCGTGGCTCGCATTTTTTGACACTCTGAAAGAGAAATAGGAGGGCACCATCCCCATGGCAGCAACAAAAGCAAATTCGATCGTGATGACCGAGGGCAGACCCCTGCCGCAGATCATCCGCTTTTCCGTCCCGCTGGCGCTGACCGGCATTTTACAGCTGCTGTTCAACGCTGCCGACGTCATTGTCGTCGGCAAATTTGACAGCAGCACGGCCCTTGCCGCCGTCGGCGCAACAACGTCGCTTATCAACCTGCTCATCGGCGCGTTCATCGGCATTTCCGTCGGCGTCAACATCCTCGTTGCCCGTTATCTCGGCTGCCGGGATGACGAGCGCGTCTCCCGCTCCGTGCACACCTCGGTCGTGCTGGGGCTTGGGCTTGGCGTCGTGGTCTTCCTGCTGGGCTTTTTCCTGGCCAGTCCCCTGCTCCGCCTGATGGATACGCCGGAGGACGTTCTGCCCCTGTCCGACCGGTATTTGCAAATTTACTTCATCGGCGTGCCCGCCTCGCTTCTGTATAACTTCTGCGCGGCGGTGCTGCGGGCCTTCGGCGACACAAAAAAGCCGTTTTTCTTCCTGTCCGTTTCCGGCACGGTCAATGTACTGCTGAATCTGTTCTTCGTGATCGTCTGCCGTCTCGGCGTGGCGGGCGTCGCGATCGCAACCGTCGTCTCGCAGTATCTCGCGCTGGCGCTCGTGCTCGTCTGCCTGATGCGGCTGGAGGGCTGCGCGCAGCTGGAACTCAAAAAGCTCCGCTTTTACCCGGACGAGGCCCTGCGCATGATCCAGATCGGACTGCCTGCGGGTCTTCAGTCCGTGATCTTCAATATTTCCAATGTCATGATCCAGTCCTCGATCAACTCCTTCGGCGCGGACGTGGTCGCGGCGAACACGGCGGCAGGCAATCTCGACTCGTTCATTTATACGGCCTGCAACTCCGTTTATCACGCCTCCATGACCTTTACCAGCCAGAATCTCGGCGCGGGCAAGCCGGAGCGCATCAAGCCCGTCTACCGCGACTGCATCCTGACAGTCCTGCTCATCGGCGTGCCGATGTGCGCGCTGCTGTACTTCTTCGGCCAGCCGCTGCTCGGCATTTACATTGCAAAGGACGACCCGGCCTATGCCTCCGTCATTGCCAGCGGCATGGTGCGCGTGACGTATATGGGCATGACCTATTTCGTCTGCGGCATCATGGAGACGTGCTGCGGCATGGTGCGCGGGCTTGGCCGGAGCTGGATGCCGATGGTCGTGACGATCTTCGGTGCGTGCGTGCTGCGCATCATCTGGATCTACACGATCTTCCAGACGCACCACACGCTTGACGTTTTGTATCTGTCCTACCCTGTCAGCTGGGTCGTGACGAGCGCGGTGCACGTGCTCTGCTTTGTTCTGATCTACCGCCGCATGATGGCGCGGTGGAACGCGCATAAGGAGGAAGAAAATGCGAGTTATTGACATTGAAGACGTTGTCTATGCCATGCGGAACCAGACGCAGTTCGTTCTGCGCTGTGAGGAGGTCTTTCACGACAAGATCAGCTCCGCTGCCGCCGCGATCCTGAGCGCACAGCCGCGCAAGCCCTTCGTCTGCCTGACCGGCCCCTCCGGCTCCGGCAAGACGACGACGGCGATGCGCCTGCAGGCGTATCTGGAAAACCTGGGCGTCAAGGTCTGCCTTTTGAGCATGGACAATTTCTTTCTGCCGCTCTCCGAGCGGCCAAAGGACTTGACCGACTGGGAATCGCCCCTGTGCGTCAACCGGGAGCTGCTGCTTGACACCATCGACCGGCTGTCGAACGGCGAGACGGTGCAGGTGCCGTGGTACGACTTTCCCAACAACCGCACCGGCGGCTACACCCCCATGCAGGGCAGCCGCGAGGCTGTGATCATCGCCGAGGGCATCCATATGCTCAATCCCCTGCTCTTCGATCCCATCCGCGACCGCGCCACCGGCATTTACGTTGCGCCCAGAACGCGTATCATCACGCCCGGCGACCGCATCATCCACCCCGAGCAGGTGCGCGTGGCGCGCCGCATGATCCGCAATTATCAGGGCCGTGGCAATTCCCTGCGCGACACGATCCTCCGCGCCGAATCCGTCAACGCGGGCGAACAGAAGTATATCGCGCCCAACAAACCCAACGCCTCCATCCACATCGACTCGTTCCACGATTACGAGCTGTGCATTCTGGCAAAATACCTGCGCCAGATCCCACAGTTCGCGTCCGATCTGGACGACGCGTTTATTGCGGAGCACGGCCTGACCGTCCTGATGGACGTGGTACGGAGCCTGCCGCCGCTCGATACGCCGTATGTCCCGCGCGACTCCATCGTGCGCGAGTTTGTCGGCGGAAGCATTTTCCAATACTGACACAAAGGAGAACACACACATGACAGTCGTTGAACGCTTTTTGAAGCTCGTTTCCTATCCCACGACCTCGGACGAAGCGTCCGAGACGTGCCCGTCCACCGCGCGGCAGCTTGCGCTTGCGCAGGAGCTTGTCCGCCAGATGCAGGACATGGGCATTGCCGACGCGCACGTCGATCAGGACGGCTACGTCTACGGCACCGTGCCGGCGAACTGTGACAAAAAAATCCCCGTCTATGGCCTCATCGCCCACATGGATACCTCGCCCGACGCCCCCGGCGAGAACATCCGCGCACGCATCACAGAGCCTTACGACGGCGGCGATATTGTCCTGAACGAAGAGAAGCACATCATGCTTTCTCCGAAGGAATACCCGCAGCTGAAAAACTCTGTCGGCAAGCGCCTGATCGTCACGGACGGCACGACGCTGCTCGGCGCGGACGATAAGGCGGGCGTGGCGGAGATCCTGTCCGCTGCACAGCTGCTGCTTACATCCGAAAAGCCGCATGGAACCGTCAAACTCGCCTTTACGCCCGACGAGGAGATCGGCCGCGGTGCCGACCGGTTTGATGTGGCGGGCTTCGGCGCGGATTACGCCTATACCGTCGACGGCGGCGCACTCGGCGAGCTGGAATATGAGAACTTCAATGCGGCCAGCGCGAAGATCGAGATCTGCGGCAAGTCCATCCACCCCGGCTCCGCGAAGGGCCAGATGGTCAACGCCGCGCTCGTCGCCATGGAGCTGCACGGCCTGCTCCCGGCGCTGGAGACGCCGTATTACACGGAAAATTACGAGGGCTTTTATCATCTTGTCGCCATGCGCGGCGAGACGGAGCAGGCGGAGCTGCAATACATCATCCGCGACCACGACCGCGCGAAATTTGAAGCGCGCAAGGCCGTCATGGAAAAAGCCTGCGCGGAAATTGACCGCCGCTACGGCGCAGGCACCGCAGCGCTCACGCTGCGCGACAGCTATTACAACATGAAGGAGAAGATCGCCCCGTGTATGTTCCTGATCGAGAACGCGAAAAAGGCGATGGAATCCGTCGGCGTCACGCCGAAGGTCGTCCCCATCCGCGGCGGCACGGACGGCGCACGCCTGTCCTTTGAGGGCCTCCCCTGCCCGAACCTGTGCACCGGCGGCGAAAACTTCCACGGCCGCTTTGAGTACATCCCCGCAGACGACATGGAAACCATCACGAACCTTCTGGCCCAACTCATGTGGCAGCTTGCCGAGTGATCTGCAAACCAAAAAATCCGCTCCACGGCGGATTTTTCGGCATATTAAGAACAAGGATGATATTCGCATGGATTTGGAATACAGTAAGGCCGTCGGCGCGGCGATCCGGGCCGCACGGCTTGCGCGGGGCATGACGCAGGAGCAGCTTGCGGCAAAGGCACAGCCTGCAGGCTGTGATCTGACCCGCAGTGCATTGGCAAAAATCGAATGCGGCCAGCGCAGCGTTTATCCCGATGAAGTAAAAGTGCTCCACGAAGCGCTTCAGATCCCCTATGAGGCGCTGCTGCAACGACAGCAGCAGCTTATCCATATAGCCAACGGCTCCCGTATGCAGCTGCATACGGGAGCCGTTTGTTCTGTCAGCGCGTCAATAGCGGAGGGATTCTGCCGCAGAATTCAGCGCGCACTGAACTGTGCAGGATACAGAAGTCTCTGTGACAGCGCATAGAATAAGCCTTATGAATGCGCTTCAAAATAAGCGCGCAGGCCGTTCAGAAGGGCGGTCTGGTCGCCGGGGTCCGGGAGGCCGGAGACAGCGGCGACGCCGATGACGCTTCCGCCGCGGATGCGGATGGGGAACGCGCCGCTGCACGCGGCGTAGTCACTGCGCGGCAGCCGCCAGTCGCGTTCCTGATCCTCGCAATTGACCTCCAGCTCGTAATACGCGCGCTGGGAGCTTTTTTCAAGCAGGTTGACCAGATTCCGCTTGCGCCGCAGCCACTGCTCGTGATATGCGCCCGTGCCGTCCGGGTAATAGCGGAAGACGATCACGTGATTGATCTCGATCTCCACGGCAAGCGGCGCGCCCATCTTTTCGCACGCGTCCACCAGCGCATGGCCAAGCTCCCACGCGTCGCGGTGGGAAAAGCTCGTGAACTGATAGGCCTGCTCATCTGCGACGCAGGCCTGCAGCGCCTTCTGCGCCTCAGCCCTGTCCATAATAGGCATTCGCGCCGTGCTTGCGCAGGTAATGCTTGTCGAGCAGCACCTGCGGCATGGGGCCTGCGGCGGGGTTCAGCAGTTTGGCGTGGAAGTTCATAAACGCGACCTCTTCAAGCACAACGGCGTGGTAGACCGCCTCGTCCGCGTCCTTGCCCCAGGTGAACGGGCCGTGGTTGTGGACGAGCACGGCGGGAACCTGTGCTGGGTCGATGCCGCGGCGCTTGAATTCCTCGATGATGACAAGGCCGGTGTTCTTTTCATACGCGTCCTTGATCTCCTCCGGCGTCATGCTGCGGGTGCAGGGGATCTGGCCGTAGAAATAATCGCCCTGCGTGGTGCCCATGGCGTCGATGCCGGCGCCGGCCTGCGCAAAGCTGGTCGCCCAGCGGCTGTGCGTGTGGACAATGCCGCCGATGGACGGGAAGGCCCTGTACAGCTCTACGTGCGTCGGCGTGTCGGACGAGGGCTTGAGACGGCCCTCTACGCGTTCGCCGGTCTCCAGACTCACGAGCACGATGTCGTCGGCGGTCATCTCATCGTACTCCACGCCCGACGGCTTGATGGCGATCAGGCCGCTTTCGCGGTCGATGGCGGAGACGTTGCCCCAGGTAAAGGTGACAAGATCGTGCTTCGGCAGGGCCAGATTGGCTTTCAATACCTGTTCTTTCAGTGCTTCCAGCATAGTGATGCTTCCTTTCTTTCGGTATTACAGGCTCATTTCCGAGCGCTTGATGATATGGTTCTGATAGACCTCGTTCAGCTCAACGAAGTAGCCGCTCCAGCCCCAGACGCGCACGATGAGGTTGCGGTAATTCTCCGGGTGCTTCTGCGCGTCAAGGAGCCTGTCGCGGTTGACGGCGTTGATCTGCATCTGGTGTCCGCCCATGTCCATGAAGCTCTTGACGAACATGGCGCATTTGCGGATAGCGTCCTCATTGCGGAACATGGTGTCGGACAGCTCGACGGTCAGCGGGCCGCCGTTTGCCACGCGCGTCAGATGCGGCTTGGCGAAGGATTTGATGATGGAGATCGGGCCTTCGCAGCGGGCAAAGAGGGACGGCGAGTAGTTGCAGGGCAGCGCCTCATGCGCGCTGCGGCCATCGGGCGAGGCAGGCGCGTCCTTCGAATGCCAGATATAATACATGGCCGAGGCCGTGCCCGCGCGGAAGCAGCCGCCGCGGTCGTTTTTCTTCCCTTCCAGCGCGTCGGCATACCAGTCGAGCAGCTGCACGGCGATGGAATCGACAAAATCATCGTCGTTGCCGAACTTCGGGCCTTCGTAGCGGAGCATATTCTGTTCGCGCTCATAGCCCTTGAAATCGGCGTGCAGCATGGCGAGCATGGTTTCCGGCGTGAAGGTCTTCTCGTCGTAGACGTATTTGCGTACAGCGGCCATGGAATCGGCGGCTGTGGCAAGCCCGTCGCCGTGGAAGCCGTAGTTATTATACTTGCCGGGCTTCGAGATATCGCGCATCTTTTCGAGGCAGTCCGGGCACATGAGGCTCACGAGGGGCGACGGCTCTTTATAGACGTTTTTCGTCTCCGCCATGAGCGCCCCGGCCTGCGCCTCGATATTCTGCTTCACAAGCGCCGCGAAGTCTTCATATGTTTTGCACTCCGGCAGATGCTCGCAGGCGTCCTGCACGGTCTTGAGGAAGTTCAGGCTGTCCCAGTTGACAAGATCCATATATCCCGTCACAAGGATCTCCCAGCAGGCGGCCAGCGTGTAGTTATACGCGTCCTGCTTCTCATAGCCCCAGCGCAGCAGCGCAGGAATGACAATTTCGTCGTTCGTATACTGTGGGAAGCCGAGGCCCTTCTGTGTGAGCGTCGTGGCAAGCTCGTAGACGGACAGCGGCGTGTTTTTGTGCACGCGCAGATTGACCTTGGGGTCGATGAGGCACAGCTCGCGGCTGGCGATCAGGCACAATTCGGACAGGTCGTTATACGCGTCGGAGCCGTCCTCGTTCGAGCCGCCCAGTACGATGGTCTGCCCGTTGTCGCCCTGCTGGATGCCGATATAGAGGTCGCTGTCGCGGTTGCAGGAGACGAAAAACTCCTCCAGCAGCTCAAGCGCCCCGTCCTTTGTCAGAAGCCCTGCGTCCAGATCGTGCCGGTAATAGGGGTACAGGAACTGGTCGATACGGCCGATGGTATTGTGATAGTTGCCGTTGCACCACATGGCGTAATGCAGCAGGCGCAGGAACTGCAGCGCTTCGAGAAGCGTCTCGGGCGCGTTGGCGGGGATCTTGGAAAGCGTGTCCGCAACCGTCTGGTTGCCTACGCGCAGCGCCTCTTCGCGGTAGCGCGCGGCGAAGTCCGTCACGATGGAAAGCACGTCCAGCATGGCCTGCAGAAATTCCTTCTGCTCCGCCGTTTCTGCCTTTTCCAGCTGCGTGCGAATCTTTTCGGCCTTTTTCGTAAAGCCGTCCGCCATCAGCATCCCGTAATCGGGGCACATATTGAATACGCGGCCGTTTTCATGGAACGCGTGCGTCTCGTGCAGCTGCCTGTCCTCTTCTTCTGTGTGGATCTCCGGAATGGTGCGCACGGTGCGCAGCAGCGTGATGCGCTCATCCGGGAAAACGACGGGCGTTTCCTGCGCCAGCACATAGCGCAGCCGTGCGACCGAGCGCTGCATATCGTCAAGCCCCTGCGCCGCAAGCTCTGCGGCCAGCGCGTGCGCGTCCCCTGCGGGCTTGCGGTAGGCATGGTGCGCCTTATCGCGGACGAAGAAATCCAGCTGCTTCTGAATATGTTTGGTCTTCATGAAGCTCCCTCCTGAAACGGTAAATCGATATACCGGGCTTACAGCTCGTAGTCGATCGCGCCGCGCGATTCGCGGATGGACTTGCAGAGCGTGGACACCGCGACATGGCGCGGGTCGTTTTTGTAACGGGACAGCGCGTCCAGATCGTCAAAATCGGCGATCAGACAGGCATCGTAGGGATTGCCGGGCTTGCAGCTGCGGTGGATCTCCATATGGCGGATCTCCGGGATCACGCCGTCCAGCGCCTGCAGGCCGGACAGGAATTTTTCGCGGTTCTCCTCTTCTCCCACGCGGAATTTCCACATGACGATATGACGGATCATGGCATATTCTCCTTTATACGGTATTCAAAATTTTCAAAAATCAGCACCGTGCCCTCGGCAATGCCGTCCGGCAGCAGCGCCAGCGCAGCTTCCGTCGTGCCGCCTGTCTCGTTTTCCAGCACGGCATAATCGCCCGCGATCTCGCGGACCGTCCGTTCCATACGCATAGCAGCGCCTCCTTTTTTCGTATTGTATCATACTTTTTTCTATTTTGGAACACAATACTCGCAGAAGGAGGAGATGTATATGAACGAAGATACCCTGCATCTGCTGTCGGAGTGCGCGGCGGGGACGGATATGGCCATCCGCTCGCTGGAGGATGTGCTGAAAAACAGCGCGGAGGGCCCGCTGCAGAAGCGCCTGCTTGACAGCAAGCGCCAGCACGAGCAGCTTGCCGCACAGGCGGCCGACCGGCTGCGCCGCCAGGGCAAGGAGCCGAAGCGCGCAGACCCGGCTGCGCGCGCCATGTCGTATCTGAAAACGCAGGCGATGCTTTCCATGAAGCCCGGAGACGCGACAACAGCCGATCTCATCTCGACCGGCTGCTCGATGGGCATCAAGTCGCTCGCCCGCTACTGCAACCAGTACCCCACAGCGGACGAGGACGCGCGGGGCCTCGCCCAGTCGCTCATCCGGCTGGAGGACCAGCTGGTCAAGGATATGCGGCCGTATCTGTAAAAACCAAATGCAGTTGGCAAGGGACGGGGTTCTCGCCGCCCGGCAGGATGCACCGTTTTTAACGGAAATTTTCGGCGAATTCGTAGCTTCCCAACGAGCGAGCAGGCAGGTGCTTGCGAATTTGCCGTAAATTCCTATAAAACCAATGCAGTCTGCCGGGCGGAGCAGCGTCCCGCTCCTGCTGAGATCACGGAGACCATCGCGCAGGCGAAAATTTTTATTTGTCAACACGCCGATTTTGGTGTATAATGAAGCCACCAAAATAAAGGGGGAGTTCCTATGACAAATAAGGTCATCACCATCAGCCGCCAGTCTGTCTCTTATACACATCTCCGAGCCCACGAGACATCTCAGGAT